>Ga0335398_10004008_pt1 | contig 20914 bp, 24 predicted proteins | sample BON03_FD_205742 | JGI IMG/M metagenome (GOLD analysis project Ga0335398, IMG submission 205742) | Freshwater microbial communities from Lake Bonney liftoff mats and glacier meltwater in Antarctica - BON-03 (spades assembly) (version 2) | ecosystem: Environmental > Aquatic > Freshwater > Ice >... | reverse complement strand
ACCTATGGAAAAATGGAACCAGGATAAACATCTAATTTTAATGAAAAAATTAACCGCATAATTAATAATCGAAATTTAAAAGAACACTCTTGTTTTATAGGGGCCAAAACAACATGGAGAGTTCACTTTGATGCATTATCAAATGATCAAGAACTTCCTCATACAAAATCTCCATTTTCTCTTTAATGTTCGGATCTAATGTTCTAGAAGGTCCTCTTTTACCTTTTTGACCGGCGAGTTTAGCTGTTTCTGAATTAAATGGCATATTTCAAAATTACCGTAAAGTATACTGTTTTGAAAAATGAATTACATTAAAGTTTTTAACAGATTTGGTTAATAAGCCCTATAAATAGGTTGTTTATTAAGAATTGAAAATAACTTTATTTAGTAAATTTTTTCTAAAGATTCCCAAATTAGCTTTTGCTGAAAATTCTTTAGAACATTTAATCTGCCATTCTTACCCATTTCTTTAGCCTTATTTGGATGGTCCAAAAAGTATTGAATTTTTTGAGCTATGTCTTGTGTTGTAATTGAAGAGAATAGTCCTGTTTCATTTTCTAAAATTGAGTCAATACACCCTGTTTTTGAGGAACAAATAACAGGTAATTCCATTGCTGAAGCTTCCAAAACAACAGTTGGGAAACCCTCCCTATAGGAAGGCAATATAAAAATATCCATTATGGAATAATATGATTCGATTTCTTTAATTAAACCAAGCATACTTATTGAATTACAATCTCTTGCATAAGAAATATGTTCTTCGGGTAAACTATCTCTTTCCTCCTTTGGTCCAATTAATAATAAATGTATTTTATTGTTTTTTCCAGAAAGAATTTTCCATGCATCTAAAAGTTCTACAAGCCCTTTATCTTTAACTAACCTTCCCACAAAACCAATAATCTTAACATCTGGGGCTAGTCTTTCCTTAAGACCATTTAAAATATCTCTATTTTTTGAAACATTTTCAGGGTTGAATCTTTTAATAGCATCTATTCCATTACAAGTTCCATTATTTAAAATTACTGTTTTAGATAAAGAACTTAATTTTTGTTGAATTGAAACTTCTAAAACAGATGGACTTACGCAAATAATCTTGGTAGCCATTTTTGAAGTGATCTTTTCAATCAATATTAAAAATCTACGTTTTAAACCTGAAGTTGTCTCAAACAAAAAACCATGTCTAAAATATATTCTATTTGAAATACCCGCTAAACTCGCTGATATTAAGGCTATGAAAGCTCCTTTAGGGGTATGGCCTACAACGGTGTCAATTGGATTATTTTTCAAATACATAGTTAACTTAAAGATGGCTACTAAGTCTTTTATAATCGAGAATGATCTTTTGATCTCTAAAGGAAGAGGAGTGAATGATTTTTTATTAGAATAATCAAAAAAATCCTCAGAAGGAGAGCAAGCAATAATTATTGTGTGACCCTTACTATTAAAATAGTCTATTTGTTCTCCTAGGTAATAGGGGATCACAAAAGAGATATTAACGACATGTAGAATTTTCTTACCCATTAAAAAAAGTTTTTTGCAATTCTTCTAAACAATTTCAGGGTCAACAAAAAGCTTGAAAAATAAAATACCAAAATATTAAAATGACTTTTAGAAATATATTTCAAAACTTTTAACTCCCCAACATACATTTTAAAATGGTTAGAGGATAGACTTTTACTTTTATTAGAAGTTAATATCTCAGAAGTGAATTTAAATGGTAAATAATGTGCTTTCAAATTTTTATCAGAGATTGCTTTAGCCCACAACATAAAATCTTCTGAAAAATAACTGCCTTCATCAAAGCGGTATGGTATGTTCTTATAAAGAATAACAGAACTATTACAATAAGGATTTTTAAGCAATAAATGTTTAGGCTTAAGTTCTTTAAATATATTGTCAGTTACTTTTTCGCAAAGCTGATTTTCTTTAATATTTGAACCTATTATTTGTACTTCGGGGTTATCTTTCAAATAATTCCACTGACACATAATTTTATTTAGTTCCCATACATCATCAGAATCTAAAAAAGCTAAATATGGATAATTGGCATTTTCCCAACCTAAGTTTCTTGATGAACCAGGTCCCTTATTAGAACTTGAAAAAAAAGTTTTTATGCTAACCTTATCATTATATTTTTCTTGTAAAGTTTTTAAACATTTTTTAGTCAGACCTTTATCTGAACTACAATCATCAATTAATAAAATTTCAGAAGGTAATAATGTTTGGCTAATCACAGAGCTTAAACATTTATCAATTGTGTCTGATGAATTAAAACAAGGAATAATAACACTAATGGGTGCAAACTTTAAATTAGTTTCTTGATCTAGCATAAAATCCATTCTTCTAAAACAAGGTTATTCATTCTATTTTTGTCTCCATTAAACCAGTCTTTAGGACAAATGACTTTTTTGTCAATTTGCTTATTTAAAACAGCACCCCACCAACTAAAAGTACTATTTGACAAAATATGATGATTACACTTTGTCATTAAATATAAATCTTCAAAATCTTCTAAACCTTCAATGAAATATATATTGTTTTTTTGTGAAAATATACTTTTAGTCCAAGCAATATCGTCTGAAAAAACAAAAAAATGAAAGGACTTTTCCTCTAATAAATCCTCTAACTTATCAATAGCTGACAGAAAATACTCTTTATCTAACTGAGAAAAAATAGCACTATTTTTTTTTAATAAATAATCAGTTCTTCTAATATGGATTGAAACAGTATTATTTATTTGTTTAATACCATCCAAATACTTTTGTAATTTAGAAGAAGGAGTTTTGATGTTGAAGTTTGCTCTTAATAAATCTATAACAGACAAACTGAATTTTTTGTTTTGCCAATAGCCATGATAGTAGTCACTTGGAATAATCTTGTGATTATCTTTTAATGGTTCACATTGAAAAGTATTTACATTAAAAACTTTATTATAAAAATTATTTATTCTAAAACTCTTAAACTTAATATACTTTTTTGATACTTCTTTTTTTGATTCTAAGATTTCAAAATCAAATTTCATAATATTTGGAGGCCTAAAGTTATTATATTCAAAATACTTGAAATCGTAATTGATAGGCAAACCGCTTTGGTTTTTCAAATATTGCCCAAAAGCATATTGAAATAATTGATTTCCTAGGCCTCCAAAAACTCTAACTATCATTAAAATCTTTTTTAAATTCCTCATAAACAGATTTAATCCCATCCTCCAAAGTAATGGTAATTCTCCAATCTAAGTTATTTAATCTAGAGCTATCCATTAATTTTCTAGGTGTTCCATCTGGTTTAGTATTATCCCACTTAATAGCGCCTTGAAAACCTACTATTTCTTTAACCAAAATTGCAAGCTCTTTTATGGAGATTTCATTTGAAGAACCTACATTATATAATGAATCTGGTAATTTATTTTGTAAAGCAAAGAGTACTGCTTTTGCTAGGTCATCAACGTGCAAAAACTCTCTAAATGGTGATCCAGATCCCCATAACAGAACTTCTGAGCGTTTTCCCTTTTTTGCCTCATGAAACTTTCTAATCATAGCAGGCAATACATGGGAGTTTTTCAAATCATAATTATCATTAGGACCATATAAATTCGTTGGCATTAAAGAGACGTAATCTTTTCCAAATTGCATTCTAATTGACTCAATCAATTTCACTCCTGATATTTTAGCAACCGCATACCATTGATTTGTAGGTTCTAATGGTGCAGTAAGCAAACATTCTTCTTTTAAAGGCTGGGGGGCTAACTTAGGATAAATACAAGAGCTTCCTAAAAAAATAAATTTATTTACATTGTTGTCTAATGAAGCTTTTATTAAATTATTTTGAATAAGCATATTATCCATAAGAAATTCATAAGGATAAGTATCATTAGCAAGTATTCCTCCAACTTTAGCTGCGGCATCTATCACAGCATCTGGCTTCTCTGTCTTAAAAAATGTCTCAACATGCTCCTGCTTGGTTAAATCTAATTCTAATCTAGTTTTTACTATAACATTAGTATAACCTTTCTGTTTTAAAAGTCTCATACAAGCTGACCCTACCATTCCAAGATGCCCTGCTATAAAGATTTTTGAATTTTTATTCATTATTCAAAATAGTTTAAAGTTTCATAGCCTCCATCTTTGAGGTATTGATCTTTTAAAGTCAACTTTAAATCTGAAGACATCATATCTGTTACTAAATCTTGAATAGTAAACTCGGGTGTCCAACCTAACTTCGTATTTGCTTTGGTTGGGTTTCCGATTAAAAGATCTACTTCAGTAGGTCTAAAATAACGAGGGTCTACTTCAACAACAATTTTTCCCTTTTCTATTTGATAATTCTCATCAGCACAAGAAACAACATAGCCCTTCTCATTTACTCCTTCTCCTCTAAATTCTAAAGTAATTCCTACATGATTAAAACTCATTTTAACGAAATCTCTGACGCTAGTTGTAATTCCTGTTGCAATCACCCAATCCTCTGGCTTTGGCGCTTGGAGAATCATCCACATCATTCTAATATAATCTTTCGCATGCCCCCAATCTCTTTTTGCGTCTAAATTCCCTAGATATAATCTATCCTGAAGCTTTAAGGAAATTTTAGAGACTGCTCTAGTTATTTTTCTTGTTACAAATGTTTCACCCCTAATAGGAGATTCATGGTTAAACAAAATTCCATTACAAGCATAAATCCCATAAGCTTCCCTATAATTAACGGTAATCCAATAAGCATACATTTTAGCAACTGCGTATGGGGATCTAGGGTAAAAGGGTGTAGTTTCTTTTTGAGGTACTTCTTGAACCAAACCGTACAATTCTGACGTTGAAGCTTGATAAATTTTAGTTTTCTTTTCAAGACCAAGTAAACGAATAGCCTCTAATAGTCTTAATGTGCCAATCCCATCTGTATCTGCAACATATTCTGGCATATCAAAAGATACCCTCACATGACTCATTGCAGCTAAATTATAAATTTCATCTGGCTGAATCTCTTTAATTAGTCTGGTGAGATTTGTGCTATCTGTCATATCTCCATAGTGGAGAATAAAATTTTGATTCTTGATGTGTGGATCTTGATACAGATGATCTATTCTATCTGTATTAAACAAAGAACTTCTTCTTTTTAAACCATGGACTTTATAACCCTTTTTAAGTAAAAACTCACTTAAATAAGCACCATCTTGACCTGTTATACCTGTTATAAATGCTTTTTTCATATTATGAAAATTTAATTTTTTTACTCACTGCTAAATAATTCATACACCTATAATTTTCTAGAGTATAATCGTATTGATCAATTTTAACTAATCCATTGAATAAGCTATGATAAATATCATATTTAGGACTGAGTAAATTCCAGAAGTCTTTGAAGAAAACTCTAGCCTCAATATTGGGTTCGTCAAATTCAAACTGTATAAATTTAATTTTATCTCCATGTAACAAACTCTTAGCGCCTTGCAAGATCTTAAATTCAAACCCCTGAACATCCATCTTTAGAAAATCTATTTCAGAAATTTTTTCTTGTACTATAAAATCATCAAGTGTTGTCAAAAAAATTTCTTCACTAAAATTTGAGTTGTTCTTAAGTATACTAGCACTTCCTTCTTTTTCTTGATTGAAAAAAATAGTAGCCCTTTCATTTTTATTTGAAAATCCTAAGTGTCTTAACTTAAGTCTTTTATTTATGGAAAATTTATTTTCAAGATCATTGAATGAGTCTTTCAAAGGCTCAATCATAAATAATTTAAAATCTTGAGATTTCAACTCTTGTAACATAAATTTAGACCAGTCGCCAACGCTAGCTCCGACATCTAAAACAATAGGTAAATTTGAAAAATACTTTTGAACTTTTTTAATAATATAAAGCTCACCACTATAATCTGCATAACCACTTGCAACTCCAAAATTTAATCCATAAGAAGAAATTCTAGAAAGTAAAAGCCAGAATTTATAGAATGACTTTTTACGAATATTTTTTGATAATAAAGATTTTAAATAATTCATATTCGGATTTTACTAAATAAAATTTTGAAAGTTGACTTTCTGAAAGGAAGTTCTATCCAATGAACTAAAACACCTAAATATTTTAGATTGAACTTTCTTAATTTATACACATTTAATATTTTTATTTTCTCAAGAAAGATTTTTGCGCAGACTTCCAAAGATAAATTATTAATAATATACTTTCTTGGATTATATTTTCTAGGATTAAAGCTATTTATTAAATGTTCTGACAATAAACTAATATTTTCCAATAAAACACCACATGTATTATCAAAATAAGGAGCTGAACTTGAATCATATGAATTGTATTGACTACTAGTGTCTTTGATAACAATTATCGGCATATTAGTTGAAAGAGCTTCTTGCATGGCTATTCCTTGGCTTTCATCACAACCAATCCAAATACAAAAAGTGCACTCTTTTAAATTAACCATGAATTGATCTTCACTATAATCCCCATATTTTAGAATGCAAAAGTCAATACCACACTTATTTAACAAATTTATACATGCATCTAATTCTTGATTTTTTCTTTGCTTAAAGTAAACTAATATTTTAGGAGTTAAATTAAATCGGTCTATATAATAGAATAAATCGGTGTCAATACCTACTGGCCATTCTTCAACTTTGCATTCATTAAAACCTTCAGCTAACCAAACACTCTTAGACCATTTAGATGGTTGCAAGTAAATTGAATTTTTATTGACTTTATGTCTTAAATATGGAAGATCTTTGGGCTTTACTGAGATGTTTGGCCCCAAAAGTGTTGGGATATTCAAAAAAGAAACTTCAACTAAAGCTGAAATAGAATCCTGAATCCAATTATATTTGTAATTATTAATTGGTTGATTAAAAACATAATCAACTCCTATTATATCCAAACCTTTTATTAGATTAACTAATACTTTTTTTGGACCACGAGTAGCTGTTTTCTTTATTTGATTAGAAATGATATTTATAACCATTTATTTTAAAAATTATGATAAAAAATATTAGATTAATAATGGTTATCATTAAAAATATTCCTAAAATAAATCTGAGATATCTTCCATTATTAAAAAAAAATAAGAATAATACAAAAAAAGTTAATACAATGATTTATGAAAATATTTTCATTTTGACATCTTGTGTTAATACTAATGAAAATAATTCAATATTTATAAATCACAACCCTAATCACACACCTGAAATTAGGCTTTCTGAAACCATAAATGGTTTGAAATCAATTAGAAAACATTACAAAGATGCGAAAATTATTTTTATCGAAAGTTCTAAATTAAATTCAATCCAAAAAAGAAGAATTGATTTATATGTAGACGATTTTTTTGACTACAGTAATAGCAAAGTAATAAGAATAGCACGCAAACACTATAATAAAGGGGTTCCTCAATTTACTGCTCTTGTTAAATTTGTTGAAGAAAATTATAATAAATATAATTGTAAAACACTACATTTTTTAGGTGCTCGTTATTTAATAAATAAAAAAGAAGCAGACAAATATTCTAATCAGGGAAGTTACATGAAGTTCTCTTGTAAAGATTTTAATTCATCTACTCGATATTTCTTTTTTAAAAACATTAGTCTTAAATCCCTAATTTCACCTTTTAGGAAAACTCTATACTTATCAATTTTAGGAATTTCCGTTGAAGATATTTTATTTAGGTTTCTTCCAAATTTTAAAAAAATCAAACTGTTAGCGATATCTGGAATCGTAAATGGGATAGAACCAATAACCGAATAAAAATCATTTTAATTTATTATGGAAAATACTAGAAGTTATAAATCATACTTAAAGAGCGAATATTTATCAATAAAACACTCAACATATTTTCATGTATACGATGAATTATTCACTAAGTATATAAATAGAAATATAACATTTATTGAAATTGGTGTTTTATCAGGAGGCTCTTTGTTTATGTGGAGAGATTTTTTTGGCCCCAAAGCAAGAATAATTGGAATTGATATTAACCCCAAAGCAAAAAAATGGGAAGATTATGGTTTTGAAATTTTCATTGGAAGTCAATCTGATTCTAAGTTCTTACAATCATTAAAATCTGAAATAGGACTAATAGATATTTTACTAGATGATGGAGGACATACTTATGACCAGCAAATAATTACTGTAGAGACATTATTAGATAATATTAAAGACGGTGGTCTATTAGTTGTAGAAGATACTCATACCTCGTACATGAGTGGGTTTGGTCCTAGAAAATATTCCTTTATAAATTATGCTAAGAAAAAAATAGACAAAATTAATTTTAGATTTAGCGAATTTGAAAAAGATTCAGAGAGAAGAATTTACAGTGTAAGTTTTTACGAATCTTTTGTTGTTTTACATGTTAACAAAGCGGCTTATATAGATTCAAAACCAACAACAAATAATGGAATAACTGATTTAGCAAAAGATTATAGAAATGTTGATTTAGAAAGTAAACTAAATCTGTTAATTAAGATACTTAAATTTTTAAAGCTAACTTATATATTGAAAACATCTTATAAGTTTATTTTTTTAAATTCAATCTTTTGGTTTAAATCCAAAAAAAATTTTAAATAGTCTCATTAATTATTCTTCCCCTATAAACCCATTTGTCACATGATAAAGTTCATTACTATCTTTAAAATTATTAATTTTTAATCCAAAAATATTAGATTTTAGAATTGGGATTATAGTGTCACTCGAAGATTCATAATTTAATATCTGCCTACGAGGCACCATAAGATTAATATTAAAATCTTTCATTTTAATTACGTGAGCTGCTCCTTCATCAATCCTCGGAATTAAAAGCGATGGAATTACAATTAAAATTAAAATATTGATTATGCTAAAATTATAAAACTTTAAATTAACGTTCTTTAAAATAATAAAACCACAAAATATCGAGATGAAAAAATAATTTGGAAGCCCAAAGCCACCATCAAATAGGAAAATGATGAAAATTGAAGAACCATAAAAAATTGAAAAATATTTTTTAATTCTCCCTTTAAGTTTAAACTCACTGTAATAAAACAAATAAATAGGATACAAAAAAAAGACTATTGAGTGTAAAACCCAAAAAAGTTTAGTCTTGAAACCAAATTCTGAAATTCTACCTGTATCATTGACATCAGTATTCATGAAAAAAAACCAAATAAATAAGAAAAGAGAAATCAATAATAAATAGGATTTGTGTTTAAAATTATTTAATTTAAAAAAAATTAACACAAAAAAAACTGTTGAAATATAAATAGAAAAAGATGTATAACTTATGTCTAAGGTGAAAACTCTTTTTAAGGTTTCAAAAGGATAATTTAAAAATAAAAATTGTTGCCAAACACCGTACAAAAATCCAGAGATAAACTTCAAATTAATAAAATAATCAAGTTTTAAATGACTTAAAGGGCTTTTGCCACTAAAAGTCATAAAAAATATATTTATTATTGGAATAAAATAAAGGTAAAAATATTTAAACTTTAATATTGTTTTGTGATGATGAATAAAGACTAACGTAGAAACTAATAATCCTGGAATAATATGCCTTGCTAGTGAAGCTGAAAAAAAAATCATAAACAAAAAAGAATATGGATATTTTTTTTCAGAATATAAAATTATGGCCCCAGTTATAAATAATAATGGCAAAAGTCCGTTTGTATAAAAAAACCATGAAATAATAGGTAAAGATAATAAAAGACAATACAGGTAAATATTTTTGTTTTCATTATTTTTTAAAAATTCTTCTAAACTAAATAACCCAATTAAAGTAAAAATTAATTGAATTAATTTATATAAAAAAATATTTTTAATTCCTGAAAATAATAAAAAAATAGAATATGTGGCTCCAGCGAAAAAATGATATTTTGACCATTCTAATGGGTAGTTATCCCAAATTTTAATTCGCGTGAAGTAATCACCTTCGATGATTTCAAAAGGTATTCCATAAAAATATGGATCGTGCCCATTATATAAGAAATTAATTTTTAAGTTGTACACTAGATATACAAATGATAATATTCCTAAGGCAAGAAGTGAATAAATAAACTTGTGATTTAATTTTATAAAGTCATAAATCCCTAATCCTTTTTTTAATTTTATGAAAAAAAATACTGAAGTAACTCCGTAAAATAGTATTATAAAATACCTTCCTAGATTCAAATTAAAACTAATAGAACTAGATATTAAAAACCCAAAAGTGGAAATTATTATTAAAAATGACCCAAAAGGTTTCCCAGGCAAAATGTCCTTATAAGAGAACATAGTTATTATTAACGTAATTATAATAGTAAAGAAGCTTAATAAGTGATCTAAAATTAAATTTTCCATTTTTTTATTAGATTTATATTTGTCATTACTGCTTCCATTTGATAATTGAATTTTGATAATTGAATTTTATAATCAATTATATCTGACTCTCTACCCCATCTACTTGGGCAAACTATACATGATTTAAAGTCCCTTAAAATATTAATATTACTTCTTTCAATTGGATTTTTAGTTATAGTATCTATCCAAGCCCAATTCACTTTATTTTTAAATAAATATAGGTTTTCAATAGGTTCTTTTTCCGAAAAACGTACTGCAATATTCTTTTCTCCATTTTCTGAGGCACTATACAAATATGGAAATTCAACATCCAATAAAAAATATAATTTTATATTTCTTTTTCTAACTTCCTCTAAAACCAAATCCTCAATTCCACTTTCTTTAATATTTAAAACAAGTATTCCATTTCTATATTCATCAAGATAATCAATGAGGTTATCCCCTTTTCTAAAAGGATCGTGATTTAAAATTAGGTTGCTGCCGTCAGTTCTAATATCTATCTCACAACCATACTCTTTTGGTATATTTTTTAATTCCTTTATAGTATTAACTCGATGAATTATAAATTTCATTATAGAGATTTTTTTAAATGATGAATATATCTGAATGTTCTTTTTATTAATTTAAACTTACCCTTTAAGGTCCCCCCTCCTTTAGAAACTCCAAATTGCCTTTTGTTAAAAAAAACTGGAATAGATTTAATATTAATTTTATTTAAAGAAAAAAAATAAAGAACATAAAGGTCTAAAGAAAAATCTAATGGAGGCTTTTCAAATTTTTCTAAAAAAGATTTGTGAAATATTTTAGGTTGAGCATTAATGTCATACATCCATTTACACAATAAAATTGAACAGTATACCCCCATTAAGAAAGTGAAGGATGTATCGAATAGATTTCTTTTTTTTCTTTCACCTTTTACTAAACATGTTTTATTTAATAATTCTTTTTTGTGAATTGTATAACCTCTGATTATATCTGATAAATCAGTTTGAAGATCAGCGTGAGTCCATGAGAGAACTTCGCCATTAGCATGATTTAATCCTGAAATTATCCCATTTCCGTAGCCAATGTTTTTCTCAATTCTAATTGGTATTATATTATTTGGAATATCTGATTTATTTAATTCTTTAAACGTATCGTCTATTGATCCGTTATCTACAATAATTATCTCGATATCATCATTGATAATACTCAAACAATTATCTATCAATTTTGGAATCGACAATTCTTCATTGTAGCAAGGAATAATTATTGATAATTTCATATTTTTTTAAACAATTTGTCTCTGAAGTGAAAAAATATTTGGAAAATAACGACTTAATATATTATCAATCTTATTAAACATTTTTAAAAAAATACCTAGCAGAGGGATATAAAAGGTTTTACTGATTACGCCTCTAAAGTTAGAGAAATTTAAAAATTCACTATGTGAATATTTAATTATTTTAAAATTTGGAATTGCACAATTTGCAAACCAAAAATTATCTGGATCAGTGCAAATTAGATCGGAATCATATAAATTTACAGTAAAGTAAAATCCTTCATACCTCATAATTCTAAGAAGATACTTCATAAAAAACTAAAATTAATCACTTGAATAATTAATCTCCCTCCAGGTTTTAGGATTCTATTCATTTCTTTAAAAAACCGCAAAGGGTAGGGAACATGATGAATCATATTACTTGAAATAATAAAATCAAAAGCTTCATTGTCAAACTTTGTGTCTAAGGTATCTATCATCTTATAGTCCAAATACTTATACAATGAAAAATCGGTAATTTTGTAGTTTGCGTTTAATCTAAGTTCCTTTGAAATTCAAATTCTATACCAACATCCTCTTTCCCAATAAAATTATTCATTCAAGAAAATCGGTTCTACATAAGAAAATTTAAACTCTTATTATCGTTTGAATAAAAATTATTTCAAGTTAACAAAACATCTCCTTCGTGATTCATTCTGTTTTCTCCGTGATCTCTTAGTTTATATTTTTTCATGATAATTTTTAAGCTCTTGAGGAGTTCCCCATGAATAATATTCATCTACTTTAAATACGGATGATTTATGATTAAAATAATTGAAAACACTATCTAAATAAAATTCTCCATTAACCTTGATGTTTTTTTTAATCATTTTTTTAATTTCATCAAAAAATAAATTAGAATCTTTAAAAGTAAATGTTCCTGAAACTACACAATCAGTTAACAAATCATTACTTATTGGTTTTTTACAAGAAACATAATCAATTTCATTAGACTTGTCTTTTAATTTAACCCAACCATACATTTCTGGATGCTTTAAAACATTCTGATTGTTATTATATGTCCAAATAAATGAATTAAATTCATTTAAGGTTTTTTTATATTCATCAAAGTTATACTTAAAACCCACATCGCATGCTCCTACATTTAAAATAACATTATCAGGGATATATTCCTCTGCTAGAATACAAGTACTAGCTTGTCCACTAGTTAAATAATCAATTTCAATTATTACTACATTTTCAAAATGACTATCTAATAATTGTTTAAATTCAACAATGTTTAAATGGTCCTTTCTAACAATCAAAATATTTTTAGATGCCTTTGGCAAGGATTTTAAGGCTTTTATTATCATTGGAACACCATCAACTTTAATTAAAGGTTTGGGAGTGCTAAATCCTGCTTCTTTAAATCTTTTCCCTTCTCCTGCCATTGGAATTAAATTAACTACGTCTTTCAAATTCTATTTTTTTTATAAGTTCATGATGATCCCCTTTTATCTTGAAGAGGTATATATTATTAATAGAGATTTTCTGAGGAAAGGCAAATAACTTTTCTGAAAGCTCCAATAAATTTTTAGATTTAATATCCATAGATCCAATTGTAATATGAGGAATCCAATGATTCCCTACAAAAGGGTAGCCATAGCTGTCATTTGAAAGTTTCAATTCACCTTCATATTCGTTATAATTTTTAATATGAAATTTACTTAGGGAGTCGGCAACTTTCATTTGCAGAAATTTAAGCTCATTTGACAACTCAATTTCTAAGCTTAAAGTATTTAATTTAGTTAATATATCATTCTCAAAAACTTTCCATTTGACAATTTTAGCAGAAAATTCATTAAGTGATTTTTTCATCTCTTTAAATTCAAAAATCACATCACTTAAATTGTTAGAATTTATATTAAAAACATAAAGAGATAAATGAGGTAAATGATTTAAATATTTGCTGATTTCACATTTTGAACTAAAAAATGATTTAAAAGATTCTACATCATTTTTAAACCCATCTTCTAAACAATAAAATACTCCTAGTTTAACCATCTAAAATTGATAATTGTTTTCTTATTCTTCTCCTTGTTTCTTTAGATATTTCTATAGAAAAATATTGATTAAAATTAAGGGCATCAAACCCTTCAATATGTTCAATATTTATCTTAAAAAGATTTTTAAAATCTAGATTTAGATAATTAAACAAAATCAATCTAAGCACTACTAAATGAGTTATTACTATACTATCTTTATTAACATCTAGTTCACTGTTTAAAAAAGAATGAACTCTATTTAGAACATCATTTTGACATTCTCCTTCTGGGAATTTTGGATCTCGACCTTCTTCCCATTTTAAAATAATATCTGGGAATTTAGAATGGAGCTGAGAAATAGTTAATCCTTCTGCTAATCCGTAATCAATTTCGTTTAATAGTGAACTTTCAACTAGTCTATTACAATTAAAGTGACTAATTGTTTCAATAGATCTTAAAAGCTCAGAATGGTAACCAATTTCGTAATTAAAATCACTAGCTTTTTTTGATAAAGCTTCAATAGAAGGGTTTCTTTTTACTCCTAAAAATGTACCATCATTTAATACTGTTTTTCCATGCCTACGGAAGCTAATTATTTTTGAAGATAACTTAATGCTTTCAACAAATGAGAAAAAATTATTAATAAACAACTTAGTACTGCTAATAATATTTTTAGGAGGGTTGCCTCCCTTTTTTTTCCATGAATATAGATCTTCAAAAAATAATAAATTCTCATTTTGGAAAAAATCAAAACTTAAATAAAACTTTGCAAGATCTCCTACCTCTATTGAATTAATTTTTCTTGTAATTATCTTATAAAAATTATTCAATAAATGATAGGTGATGTGATATGAATATTCCAAATTATGCTTTAAATCTAATTCAAAATTTTCTTTAATAATTTCTAGTTTATTATTATTGAATGTATACTTACGATATGTAATACAACCTTTTTCAATATCACTGATATAAGTTATTAATCCTCTTCTTGATCTTAAAATATCGTCAATCTGTAAATTTAAAGTTGGGTACACATCTCTTAATGAAATACCAGTTATTGGTATAAAGCTTTCCCAACTAAAACATGTAAATGGGCTTTCTTCAACATGATTAATATGGCCCTCTATGTCATAAATCATGACATGAAATACCACTGTTTTTTCACTATTAAATTTTAAAGGTCCAAAAGAATTATTGATTATGACCTGATGATCATCAAGTCCAAAGTCAGAACCTTTTATTGTTTCAAATGAAGAAATAATATCTTCAAAAATATTTTTTGTTAATTGGTCTACAATTATAACAACATCTATATCACTTATTCCTTTTAAGCCAACAGAATCTAAAAATGATCCAACAATTGTAGCGGAAACAATTTCATTTTTATTGCCAATTGCATTAATTATAGATTTTTTTATCTTCTGTTTAATTATATTAGATTTTTTCATATTGAGAAGATGTCTGAAGAATCATTATATTTTTTTTAGGATCTTCAGAATTTAGCACATAACTTCCTGATACTACATTTTCTGATTTTAAAAAATGTATGTTACTTGCATTTACGCCACCATCAACATTCAAAGATATTTTATTTCTATATTTATGATTATTAATAGCAGAGATTAAACCTAAAGATTGCATCTCAAATTGCTGGCCTGAAAACCCAGGTTTTTTTATTGCTAATACCAAAATAGAATCTATTAAATCATGGTGTTTTTCAATAAAACTCATTTGACTTTTATCTTGAATTACAATCCCAGCTTGACAATCATTACTTTTTATGAATTGCAATGTCTCTACAATATCTTCTTCTATTTCTATGTGTATATAAATCCGGTCTACATATTTTATGATATCCAAAATCCATTTTTTAGGAGTTTTAGACATTATATGAGCTTCAATAAATTTTATGTTCCAAAATGCTTTGATAACCTCAGCTTTATAAGATAAAACTTTCTTAGCATTTAAATTTATACTTTGATCAACTATATCAATATGAATAAAATCAGGGAAGTTAGAAATGTTATTGAATATTTGAGGAATATCCTCCACTCCATTAGCATAAATAGCTACTCCTACTTTTTTATAATCTTTAAATGAAAATTTAGAATGCAATAAGTAGGCAATCCAAAAAACACTCCCAGATATAATAATTCTTGACACCTCATAAGAAAAATAAATCTGAGCTCTCTCAATTAAAAAGATTTGTATAAAATATGATAGTAGAGAGATAATTACAAAATAAGTTAAAGCCCTATCTCTTTTAAATTTAGATATTTTGAAATTATAACGAATGTTTAACCAAAAAGAAATAAGTATTCCTATCATTACAGAACTTAATGAATTTAACATTAAGTTGTCAAAGTATTTTGATAGAAAGTTGTAAAAAATCAATTCTATTAAGAGTGAAAAAATACCTATTATGACATATCCTATAAAAAAACGATATTTGTATTTAATAAATTCAATATTCATTAACTAATTATGAGTAATTATTCAGATCTTAAAAATAGGTGTTTACAAGCAAATATTGAAATTAAAACACATAATCTAGCAATTTTCACGTTTGGCAATGTGAGTGTTATTGATAGAAAAAAAAAGGTGTTTGCAATAAAACCAAGTGGGGTGCCTTATAATGACTTAACTAAAGATAAAATAGTTGTTCTAGATTTAGAAGGAAATATTATAGAAGGAGATTTAAGAGCATCCTCTGATACAAAAACTCACCTTTTTTTATACAACCAATGGGAGGGAATTAATAGCATTTGTCATACACATTCTACATATGCAGTAGGTTGGGCACAATCTTTACAACCTGTACCAATTTTTGGAACTACACACGCTGACCATCTTACAAAAGAAATTCCTTGCACTGAACCAATGGAAGACTCATTAATTAAAGGAGATTATGAAATTAATACAGGTGTTCAGATAGTTAATCATTTTTTAAAAAACAAATTAGATCCAACAGAAGTTCAAATGTGTCTAGTCGGTTCACATGGCCCATTTACCTGGGGTGAAAATGAAAACAAAAGCTTATATAATAGTGTTGTGTTAGAAGAAATTTGCAAAATGGCTTTTATATCAAATACAATCAATCCTAGTTTAGAAAACATAAAAAAGTCTTTGATTGAGAAACATTATTATAGAAAACATGGGAAATATTCGTATTATGGTCAAAATTAGTGATGCAATGCAAATGATAGCCGTGAAATTATTTTTTTGAAGCGAGCTATTTAGACTTCTAATTATTATATTGAAAATTAAAATATTATAATTGTTTCAGCTTACCTCTGGAAAGCTCAAGTAATTTATTGCAATTTTTTAAAAGACTTTTATTGTGTGAAATTATTATTAATGTCTTTTCTTCGCTTATAATATTTTTAACAGCATCCATAATCTCAATTTCTGTTTTACCGTCTAGTGCTGAGGTGGGTTCGTCTAAAATTAGAAAAGAAAATTCTCTAAATAAAGCCCTGGCTAAACCAATTCTTTGTCTTTGACCTCCACTAATTTGGAGACCTCTTTCACCTATAGTAGTGTTAATACCATCTTTAGAATTTAAAATTAATGACTCTAATTGTACTTCTTTTAAAATACTAACTAAACTCTCGTCTAAAATACCTTCTTTTTCTTGCCCAAGTACTAAATTTTGCTTGATGGTATCATTTATTAAAAAAACATCTTGTGATACGTAGCTTAGTAATTTTAACCAAGAGTCATTTATTTCCCTTAAATCTAAACCGTTAACAACTACTCTGCCACTGTCAGGGGTTATAAGCCCGCTTAGAATATTAACCAATGTGGTTTTTCCAGAACCAGATTCACCAATTATTCCAATGGTTTCTCCTTTCTTAATGATTAAATCAACACAATCCAAAGTTTTATTCAAAGCTTTAGGATATGAGAACGAAACATTCTTCAACTCTAAATATTGAAAGTCTGAAATATTTAATTTAGGAGTAATTTGAAAATTGGAATTAAGACTGGAATTTATAATTTCATTATATAAAACATTTACAGATGTTTTATAATATTTTAAATTTTGAACAGATAATAGCACTTTATTCACAGATGGCAATAATCTAAAAGTTGCTGCTACAAAAACTCCTAGAGTAGCAATTATTGATTCTTGTAACTGATCTTTGTTTAATAAAACTATCAAAAATAACACAAGCCCAAATATTGAAGATAATTCTAAATAATATCTAGGAAGTTGAGAAATTGTTGCGTGATTTGAGGATACTCTTGCATATAAAAAATTGTCATTAGAAAACCTATCTGAATAGTATTTAATTTTTCTTAAAAGCTTCAGCTCTTTTATTCCAGATAAACCATCTAATATAGTTTTTGAGGTTGATTTATCTAATTTTTCTCTCAATCGACCCCAATAAATTAATTTTTTTTTTGTGAAAAAATAATATATTGAACTTAGGAAAAGAAAAAAAACCGCTAATAATAATGCTCCAAATGGTTCAATAATAAAAAGTGTGAAAATTACGGACAACATCAATAAAGATTCCGTAATTAAGTTTAAAAAAGACTGACAATAATTATTAAAATGCACTACCTCAACTTTAATATTCTTATATAAATCTGAAATCTCATTATCAATTATATTAATATAGCTCATTGATAAATATCCAGTTAGTAAATTATTTGAGATTGTAGCAGATAAATTAAAGATGAATCTATTTTGTTTGAAATTTAGTATAATTAGAAAAATGCTTTTTATAAGATATAACAGAAGAATAGATACTAGCAACAAATACACAAGCTCTTTTTCATTAAACCTTCTAAAGAATTCAAATAAAAAACCTAGAAAGTAAAAGTTATAAATTTTATTTGGATCCTCAATTATAGATAACACAGGAAATACCAAACCCAAACCAAAGACTTCTAAAATCATCCCTATAAATAAAAGGATAGAAAGTAATAGAAGTTTAATTTTTTGGTGTCTATTTAAAATAACTTTTAACTGTTTTAATTCATTTTTCATTTATTAAAAATTAATTTCATTTAATGATGGTTGATTGGAGTCTTTTTCAGAAGCTTTAAAGTCAATGTTTTTTATTCTCCAATTAATTTTTAGTGCTTTATCGCTAAAGGCTATTCCTCTATCAAATTCTTTATTGTAATAATTATCGACTTTATATGCAAAGACTGCTGCTTCACTGAGAGTTATAAACCCATGAGCAAAGCCTCTTGGTATAAATAATTGCTTTTTATTCTGATCATTTAGTTCAATTGAAATGTGTTTCCCAAAAGTTGGAGAATCTTTTCTAACATCAACAACAATATCTAAAACGCTTCCTTGAATTACTCTAACTAATTTCGCCTGTGCATATGGCGATTCTTGATAGTGTAAGCCTCTAAGTACACCATATGTAGATTTAGATTCGTTGTCTTGACAAAAATTAACATCAAATCCCAAAAATTCATTTAACTCATTTTGTTTAAATGATTCAAAGAAATAACCCCTTTCATCAGAGAAAACTTTAGGTTCAATTATTATCACATCAGATATCTCTGCTCTACTAAATTTCATACTTTTTTTTCTCGTTCGCTATTCTAACTAAATATTCCCCGTATGCGTTTTTTTTAAGTGGCTCTGCTAATTCAAGTAGTTGATCTTTTGAAATATAATCCTTTAAAAAAGCTATTTCTTCAAGACAAGCCACTTTAAGTCCCTGCCTATGTTCTACTGCTTGAATAAAATTAGAGGCCTCTAACAGGCTTTCATGAGTACCAGTATCAAGCCATGCGTAACCTCTACCAAGTAACTCAACTCGAAGATTTTTATCTTCTAAGTATTTCTGATTTACAAAAGTAATTTCTAATTCGCCACGCAAACTTGGCTTTACATTTTTAGCAATTTCAACAACGCTATTTGGATAGAAATATAAACCAACTACGGCATAATTGCTTTTAGGATTACTTGGTTTTTCTTCAATGCTTAAAGCATTACCTGAATTATCAAAATCAATTACGCCGTACCTTTTTGGATCGTTTACATAATATCCAAAGACAGTAGCCTTATGCTTTTCAGTTACATTTTTTATAGATTTTTCTAAAATCTTAGTAAGCCCCTGACCATAAAATATATTGTCTCCTAATATTAGACACACATCATCTTTGCCTATAAAATCTTCTCCAATAATAAACGCCTGCGCTAAACCGTCAGGAGAGGGTTGCTCTTTATAAAATAATTTGATTCCTAATTCACTGCCGTCTCCTAAAAGTCTTTTGAAATGAGGTAAATCCATAGGTGTTGTGATAACAAGTATCTCTTTTATTCCAGCAAGCATAAGAACAGAAAGCGGATAATAAATCATTGGCTTATCACTTATTGGAAGCAACTGCTTTGACACCCCTTTTGTAATTGGGTATAATCTAGTTCCAGAACCTCCTGCAAGAACAATTCCTTTCATTTTACAATTTCTTAAGCAGCCAACTAGATGACTGTATTTTATCCCCAAGCCCGTCAATAAGAGGGACATTGTTTTTTTCGCAAATATCTCTCTCTGGAATAGTATCATTATTTTGATCTCCTCCATTGGCAAATCCAAGATCAAACTCAGACCCAAACTGCTCAGCAATAGACTCAATGGTCTTACACATCGTTCTATCGGTATCAATAGAGAGAATAGCCTTGTCTACAGATTTTATATTAGAGACTATTATCATTCGCTCATTCTCATCCTGAAACTCTTTACTACCCTTTAGCTCCCTTTGATGGTCGTTATTAACAATCACAAAAAGCTTATCAGCTAAAGCCTTAGCATTATTAAAATACTCAAGGTGCCCTTTGTGAATGGGGTTAAAGTATCCTGATACGATGATGGCTTTTGGCTTACTCATTATTAAAAAAGATTATTAATGATTTTTACTACTGCTGGTAGGTGATTTCTATTATTCTTTGATGTTGTATAGCATTAGGTCATTCTCATTTAAAGAATAATTCACTGATAAAAAGAATGATACCTTTCTAGAAATGAGCTTCTCAACCTTGGTTTCAAGGTTTTGAACATATGATGTGTTTAGATTTTGTCCCACAACGATGATTTCTATCTTTCCGCTGTCAATACCTTTGGCGTAGTCGCCAATTAGTATTATCTGCTGCACGTCTCCCATTCGCTCTAAAACGATCTCTACAGCGTCTTCTAGGCCCAGGTGCTTAAGTATTACCTTTCTAAGGACTTCGTACAAAGGGTGCTTTGTATTGGCCTTATAATGTATTTTGTTGTTGTCTTTGGATTTTTGCAGGTAACCAGCTGTGTGCAGGTGGTTCAATTCTTTTCTGATGGCGTTTGTAGATTCACCCATCTCGGTGGCTAGA
>Ga0335398_10004006_pt1 | contig 20936 bp, 16 predicted proteins | sample BON03_FD_205742 | JGI IMG/M metagenome (GOLD analysis project Ga0335398, IMG submission 205742) | Freshwater microbial communities from Lake Bonney liftoff mats and glacier meltwater in Antarctica - BON-03 (spades assembly) (version 2) | ecosystem: Environmental > Aquatic > Freshwater > Ice >... | reverse complement strand
ACCTTCTTAAAAATGAAAAAACCAACAAGCTAGGTGTAAAAAGCAAGAGACTAAAGGCTGGATGGGATAACCACTACCTTATCAAAGCTCTGAATCTCTTGAAAGTTTAATGCGTTTGCCCTGCTTGCCTGGTCATCTGAGCCATCTTTGTTTATGGTATAGGTTGGAGGTTCTGTGTTGAAATCTAGTTTTGCACCCAAGTATTGCCAGACATTGTAGTGCTGTGCGTTTGCTGATGCAAAAGAAGTCAAGCAGATTAAATAGGATAATATGTACTTATAGGTAGTCAATTTGAATATAGCAGGGCCTATCTAGGCCCTGCTCTGCAAGTTAGTTAATAATTACTATCTTATTTATACGGTATGTGGGGTTTTCTATTAATACCATGTAACTCCCAGGTTTCAGTTTTGAAATATTTATTTGGAAACGGTTGTTCAACGTCAATTGCTGAGTTAAAATTGTTTTGCCTTGTATATCAATTACTTTTATCGTGCCCTCTATCATTTTTTCGGATTCCAAATTAAGTGTTGAATGATGATTTGTTGGATTAGGATAGACTCTTACATCCGTATTCTGTATCGCTTGTCCCACATTTAAAGGAGTCCAAAACATACAGTTTAAGGTCGGACAATTAGGGTTTTCTTCATATTGGGGTGTCCATGGGTTATTTTTGGTGATTGCCGACCACTCTAATAGTTTGGCGTAATATCCGATATTAGAAGAAGTGGCATTATATAAATCATAGAAGTAATTTTGAGAATAAGTATTCGCCACATTTATCCCAGGGCTTCCCCATGTTGTGTTTATCGTCGAGCCACTTTCAACATAGATGCCATAAGATAATCGACTGATTGTATTATTGCACCAGGGTTCAACCTGGCTATTATTCCCGCTTAGTCGAATTCCGGTTTCTTGGATGCCATAAAATGACTGCAATTGCTGTCCAGAAAATCCATTATCTTGAATTTTATTCGCAGCGTCTCCACAATCTACTATTTCAAGCAAATCTATAAATGGAGTTGTAGTAGAGCTTGTGTATAAACCGAATACAACGTCGAAGGTGTTGTTTACTACACCAAAAGAACGGACATGGTCAAATAAAACTCCTTTTGGATTAACTGAACAGGAATAACCAAGTCCCCAAATTAGCGACGTGTTTACGTGCACTATATTGTCTTTGAAGGCATAATCCGTACCTCCGTATGCGGCTACACCCACTTGATTGTAGTTGAAATTATTTTCCTGAATCATAAATTTTGGGCGGATACTAGTTGGAATGGAGGGCTCTTCACAATATACCCCATAAGAAAACCGTTGAATTGTGCACTTTGAACCGTTGTAGTCTACACAACCTGTAGTTTCATCAAAAGAAGATACATCGCCACTTTTATGCATGCTGAAAATTGAGTTATAGCTATAAATTCCTTTGCCTAATGAATTGCAGTCTGTGACAGTAAAAGTGCTCCCATTTGCATTGTGAATAAAACTACCTTGAATATGCACGCCATATACATTGTCAAGATAAACACCATAAAAACCATCATAACTAGAATAGCCAAGAAGATCATCCATCTCAATTGTCATTTCACTTATGTAACTGGCATTGCGATAATCTAGGTTTTCTGTATTGATACTAGTTGGATGCGTATAATTTTCAATTTTGACTCCTGTTCTACAGTCTTCTATTTTGGAAAAGGCGGCTCTGATAATTGCTCCATTATTAGAATAGAGAGCAATCAACGCTTTAAATATTTCTGAACTCCCCTCCATTATAACCATTGTTTGGTTTGTATTGTAGACCGTGGAGCCATCATATGGATCATAATAGGGTGGAATATTAGATTCTGCACTTAGATCAAATTGGCTTATTGATGGGAGGCCAGTTGCAGATATTCCACTCCAATTTGCTCTTGTTGTGCTCAGGGTTACTTCATTGGTTAATTCAAGGGATTCACCTGCGCTTACTTCGATTCCAATAAGACTACCGTTTTGCAGATTTGTGATGTGGCGGATTAGAAGTATGAACTTTCTCTAACAATTAATTTTTAAAAGTATCATAATGTTTAACTTGCCCCAAAGCCCGTCATATCGGCAAATGTGCTGTTACAAGCTGGGCTTCTTGGTTTGTCATTCAAAAATATTCCTCTCATGGCTGCCGTCAATGTCCATTATGATGATTTTTCCTTCCTCTGTCCAAGAACCTGTTTTATTTTGATAATCTGTTGCGTCCACTCTCTCAACTATTAATTTGCTTCCGTCTGGAGAAATACTTAAATACCGGTATGACTTTGAATCACAACCACATTTTATTTTAGTAATTGTTTTAGAATTTTTATTAACTTTAAAAATCCCCTCTCTATATGTTGAATAATATATGTCTTCGTTATTAGGATGCCAATAAATACCCTGAATGTTATTTCGACCATTAAATTCAAAATCATATAGAGATAAATACCTTTTGTTAATAAAGTCAAAATGTTTTATCGAACAAATACTATTAGCACCGCAAATCCATGAAGCAATTGTTAAATTTGAATTAATGTCACTTATTCCAAAAGTTGCGCCCAAGTCTTTTACTTTTAGGCTATCAAGCCGATTTCCTATTAAATCAATAACTTTGTTTCCACCACCACCAGGAGGACTTGTTTCCGATCCTACTACAAAAAATATCTTATCTTTACCCATAAATGTGGGGTATGTGTTTTCAAAATAATGAGTAACTTGTCTAATGGAATCTCCATTATCTTTAATTATATAGACATTTAAATCAAGTTTAGAGAAAACAATCCAACCATTTTTGCCCCACTTTGGTTGTCCAACTATATTTGTATTGTCCAATACAACAGTTTCAACTTTTGATTGAAGGTTTAATTTAATCAATTGATAATTGTTGTTTGCTTCTTTTACATAAATAATCTCATTTCCATTGTTAGGATTATAACAAGGGGCGTGTTTTTGAAAAGGCATTTGCTTAATAACGCTAATTCCAAATCCTTCCTTTGGAGGAAAGTTTTCGCAACTATTGTATTGATTGCATACCTTATCTTTTTTACAAGTTTGAAAAAATAGACACATCAGGACTAAAAGTCCTGATGTGTAAATAAATATTAAAAACCGTTTCATTTTACAATTGATATTTTTTGTGAAACTGTGCCTTCTGAAGTGCGAAGATTACAAATATACATACCTGCATTTAGATTTTGTAGTTGTAATTCAATTTCCTGATGTCCATCTAATTTTTTCTGCATGGGTTGTGAATAAACAACTTTACCAGTTAGGTCTGTAACTTCAATACCCAATTCTGTACTTTTTAATAAAGTAAACATTATGGTAAAAATACCATTTGAAGGGTTTGGAATTACCCTTGCAAAATTTTTGTCTATAGGTATGTTTTTAATACCAGTTGCAAGCGGGTCTTCTGAATAAACTGTTAAAGACATTCTTCCTGTGCCATTCAAACCACCACTAGGCAACCATTTGTTAATTGCTTGACCAAGAATGTTGGTTTTGATTTCAAATATATACCCTATCATAGTTGCAGAAGTTTGATTCCAAGCAGTTACATTGCTGTTTACTTCCGAAACAACCGGTTGATTCCCCCAAAGCGTAGAACTGGAATTCCGTTTCCATACATCTAAAATAGTTCTGCCTGATGGTTGAGTAATATTGTAAGTTTGTGTTATTTCATAAACATCACCAAAATATGTACCAGCGGCAACTCCATTTGCTCCCTGTACGACTTGAATTTGAACATTTGATCCAACTTTAGTACCCGAATTATTGTTGAATGTTTGAGAATAGTGCCTGACTTCAAACCTTGGCCATCTAATTCCTTGAAGAGTTGCACCTGAATTTATTCTTCCAAATCCTGTGCGGTCATCATAGTCTACAGACGCTGGCGGGGCGAATATATCGGTTGAGAATCTTTGCATTAAATTCTCAACATCTTCTGGTGCTAAGTTATTTGGGGCATTGCTTGGAGCATTTATATAACTTAGCATAAGGCCAGCGACTCCTGCTGCATGAGGTGCGGCAAATGATGTACCGTTTTGATTATATGTGTAAGTGCCATTATTTAAAGCATCAGTTGTTGCATAAATATTACCGGTTCCTGGTGCAATAAAATCCAAACTATTACCGTAAGTAGAGAAATTAGCTCTACTCCCTGTTTGGTCATTCGCCCCAACTTTCATCACCCATTCATCTCTTGCAGTTGCTGGGTAATTTATTGTCGTGTTAAAATCATTTCCTGATGCAACAGATAACACAACATTGTTTCTATATGAATAACGAATTGCATTATTCAATGTTGCACCCATATTTGGGCCACCCCAACTATGGTTCATAACATTTAACGAATAACCATAAGTGCCGTTAAATGATGTTGCTCCTTCAGTTATAGCATCTGCAATTACAGATTCCGGAATATACGTAGGCGTTCCAGGCGGAGTCCCTGGTGGTGTTTCAGTAATTTTCATTGCGTACAACTCAACACCCCATTCGCCAAGGGCAGCATTTCCACCTGCAACTCCAGCAACACCTCTTTCATTATTTCTTATTGCTCCAATTATTCCTGCACAAGAGCTTCCATGTCCATCAACATCCATATTGGTTGAGGCAGAAGCGTGAACTCCATTTTTCCAATCCCAGCCACCTTTAACTCTGCTTTGATTCCAATTACCAGAATTATCTTGACTAAAATCTTCATGATCCCAGTTAATTCCTTCATCATATACGCCAACACGAATAATATCTCTTCCAACTGTTAAATCCCAAGCAGGATCGATATTGATATTTGCGTTCGGGATTAAACCAGTAGGATTCAGCCCTGGTTGGTCACCTGCCATAAATATTGGATCATTGGGTAAGACAAATAACTGATAAATATAATTTGGATGGGCATATTCAACAACAGGCCATAATGTATTCAATGTATCAAGAGCTTCATCAAAACTCATCTCTTCAATGTTGCTCCATTCAATTAAGAAGGTTGACCAGAACTTTGGAATCTCCATTTCTTCCCCAATTCTGGTTGTTGTAGATGTTTCTGCTGTAGTCATGTTGTGATGAATTTTCTGGATTTTGAGATTAGCTATTTCTGCATTGAAATAACCGCTGTCAATAATCATTTGCAAAGCAAGTGAATCAATAAACTCAGAAACAATGCCTGATTGAACGCTTCTATCGTCAACAATGCTTGTATTTACAAGGTCAGGGTGAAATTTCACAATCATTTGATTTCTGAAATATAGAGGATTTCCTTCACCGTCCCTAACTATGCTGTCAAGCGGGGAATTTTGTGCAAATACCACAACGTTTATCGTCATGAAGATTGCGAATGCTATTATTTTTTGTAAATATTTCATTTTTTGTCATTATTATTTTTCGGTGTTTGCAAACATGTCTTCATTTAACCTCCAAGGCAGTCTGCGATTCAAGAGGGTTCCAAATAGTCTGTCAAGCAGACCGTTTTCTGTCTTGGAGGGCTTCTGTCTCTTGTCAGCCGTTTGTTGTCCGTCGTTTGCGGGGTCTTCATATCCTTGCTTGAAACTGATGGTTTTGCGCCATTCATATAAATATCAAAACTGTTACTTCCGTCAATTATTAATTCAATCTTAGGAGCACCAAGTGCGGTTGACCTTTTAATAATAATATCTTCGTGTATTGTTAAGGTCTTAGTAATATCATCCCAGTAAAGAATGCGTTTGTACCGGAGGTGTTAGAAAAAAAGGACGACCAATTTGCATCGTTCAATACGCCATTAAAGGGAGCAACATAATAAGGAGAATTCTCATCGATAGTCAATGCGGAGGCATTAGACAATGAAAGACTGACAAAGAAAATGAGAATCGGAATTTTTACGGAAATTGATTTTTTCAGTTTCCAAATGAGTTTGTTTTCGTATACATAGGTTTAATTGTTTGTACCTAACAAAGCTGCATACTGTCATTCAACATAAAAATGGGCGATTGTAATAATTTCATACCGTTAATTACAGAGTGTTTGGGGTCGAATCGACCCTATTCATTCTTGAAAAAATGCGTATTATTACAAGAAAATTATCCATTCAATGAAAATCTTCATTTATGAACCGTGCATTATTATGTTACGAGAACTGCGGGCAATCTTTTCGAATTGCGGATTCCATCAGGTAATAGCAGTATATTCCCTGAAGGATTTGACTTTAAGGAAGTATGATTTTGAGACTGATTTGGTAATTAGCGGACAAACTCTTGGGGAGGATTGGAATTATATGCCTTGGATGGAGGAGGGCAAATATTCTAGCGGGCGAATTTTATTTTTTATAGAAAAGATCCATGCTACTAGATTTTTCCTTCATGATATGTTTCAGCTATTAAATGTTTCCATATTACTTAAAGAAGAAACCGACTCTACCCAATTGATTGAAGCCGTAAAGTATGCCCAGCGCAATCAAGTTTCAATTAGTTCATATATTCAAACTTTGGTTACCAAGATGAGGAGAGAGCTAAGCGATTCCGAAAGTCTTTATGAAGCGCTTTCAGAGCGAGAAAAGCTCTACGTGAAACTTTATTGTGAAACCTTATCCCCTACCCAGATAGCACATAAAATGAATGTGAGCATTAGCACAGTTAATTCTTTTAAAGAGAAGGTACTCCATAAATTCAGTTTAGAAAGTGTCCATGAATTAATTCAACTATGCGCACATGATGATATGATGCGGCAGTATATTCCAAACCCCAAACCCCAAACCCCAAAGCAACTGCAAGGGTAGCCGTATGATAAAAATGTCCATAGACCATGGAGGCTCTGTAGTACTCTGTGGTGTGGTTTTCAATTTTACCCTTTGTGGTAAACTTGGTGGGGAGATGAGGTCCCGATAGCTATCGGGACCTCATCTCCTCACCGCGTCCGCCGTAGCTTTTTTGCGAAGGTGGATCTCCTCTGCTCCCCTTCTTCCTTCGCCCTAACCCGTAACCCAGCACCCAGAACCCCTTTCAATGAATCTCTATTCCAGTAATATACCCTTTGCCAAAACGGTCTTCTACCAATTTCATCACCTGATCTTTCGAATAACTAAGCTCCTGCTTGAGCGGGGCCGAACTGATGGTAATATGAAGAACGGTGCCTTTGAGGATGATTTTTTCGGTCTTATTCGAAATCAATGGGCCAACGATAGCTTCCCATTCGCGCACCAAGTTCACCTCATTCACCTTGCTTTTGAGGCGATAGGCATGAAGTAAATCTTCGAGGACTTTTCCTAAGGGTTTTATTTCGCTCATTCGAGTACAAATATCTCTGCTTTTCGTCCTATTTCCGAGAAAATACTTTCCACGCGTTGTTTATGGGTATCGGTAAGGAAAATCTGCCCGAAATGTTCCTGCGCCACCATTTGAATCAATCGTTCCGCACGGTATTCGTCGAGCTTTTCAAAAACATCATCCAATAGCAAAAAGGGTTTTACGCCTGTTTTATCCTTGAGGAAATCGAATTGTGCGAGCTTTAAGGCAATAAGATAGGTTTTTATTTGTCCCTGCGACCCAAACTTTTTTAGGGGAAAACCGCGCAGACTAAATACCAACTCATCCTTATGCAAGCCTCTGGTGGTGCGGCTCATATCCAAGTCTGCCGATGCATTCTCACGAAGTAACTCAGCCATGGACTTTTCTTGTAGATTGCTCTCATACTTTAAATCCACTTCTTCCTCTTCTTGGGTTAATATAGCATGATGCTTTTTGAATGAAGGCAGGAAAGTTTCCAAAAAGGCTTTGCGCTGTTCGTAGAGATAAGCACTTGGTTTGATTAGTTGCACATTAAAACTCTCCAGCAAAGGCTTGTCAACATAACCGCGCTCATTAAATAGCTTGAGTTGTTTATTCCTAAGGTCGAGTGCTTTTTGATAGCGCATCAATTCACTAAGATATTTTGGGTCAGTCTGCGATAAAATCATATCCATAAAACGCCGCCTTTCTTCGCTGCCTTCATGGATGAGCTTGATATCTCCTGGGGCGATCATTACTACGGGCATCTTGCCTATATGGTCGGCCAAACGTTCGTAGGGAGTTTTATCGAATTGAAAGGTTTTCCCTTGGCTACGCTGGTACATGCATCCTACTTCATGTGGACCTTCTTTTTCGAGTTTCCCATAAACCGAATAAAAAGGATCTTCAAAATGAATAGAATTAGCTTCTGCATGTTGGAAATAACTCTTGCACATGCAAAGCACATAAATCGCATCAAGCACATTGGTTTTCCCTACACCATTGCGTCCGCAAAAGGCCACGACGTCGCCCTGGAAATCAAAACGTTGATCTGCGTGGTTTTTAAAGGAAAGCAAACGAAGTTGTTCAAGCTGCATGGTTCGAGTTATATCCGCGTATGACGATTGTGAAATAGCTAAAAAAAACTATTTTTGCGCTTTCCATAAAGTGTCATGGCAAAACAAAAGTTCAACAAAGAAACCTATCTACAGTGGTTCGAGCAAATGATGTTGATACGTCGTTTCGAGGAGAAATGCGCTCAGCTGTACGGACAACAGAAGATTAAAGGTTTTTGTCACCTATATATCGGTCAAGAAGCCGTGGTAGCTGGAATGATGTCGGCTATTACGCATGATGATAAAGTAATCACTGCTTACCGCGATCACGGACATGCTTTAGGATGTGGAATCACACCCAATGAAGTAATGGCTGAATTGTTTGGTAAGGTTACCGGTTGTTCCAAAGGAAATGGAGGATCAATGCACTTGTTTAGCAGGGAGCATAACTTCTATGGCGGTCACGGTATCGTTGGCGGACAAATTCCTCTCGGTGCAGGTATCGCCTTCGCGGAGCAGTATAATGGAACCAAAAACGTGTGCGTTGCCTTTATGGGTGATGGAGCTGTACGCCAAGGTGCCTTGAATGAAACCTTTAATATGGCTATGCTCTGGAAATTGCCCGTCATTTTCGTTTGTGAAAACAACGGATATGCCATGGGAACGTCTGTTGAGCGGACTACCAATCAAAAGGACATCTATAAACTCGGATTGGCGTATGATATGCCAAGTGCTCCGATAGATGGAATGGATTGCGAGGCTGTTCATACCGCTATGGATGAGGCCGCTGCTAGAGCAAGAAAAGGCGATGGCCCCACTTTCTTAGAAATGCGTACGTATCGGTACCGCGGACATTCTATGTCGGATCCGGCAAAATACCGCAAAAAAGAAGAAGTAGAAGAATACAAAGCAAAAGACCCTATTGAGGTGGTGCGTAAAACCATTCTCGCTAAAAAATGGGCGACAAATAAAGAATTGGATGCGATAGAAGAAGAGGTAATGACTCTGGTGAATGCCAGCGTTGATTTTGCCGAAGAATCTCCTTATCCACCTGCAGAGAACCTGTATGCAGACGTTTACCAGCAGGACGATTATCCATTTATTATTGAATAAACGACGATGACCAATAAAAAACACCAGAACGATGATTTGGATCTGGACAAAAAATTAGGCGAAGAGCTAGGCCGTGCCGAGCATTTTGTACACGCTAACAAAAAAGTATTAAGCATTGTAATAGGTGCCTTGATTGTGCTTGTTGGCGGTTATGTAGGATTTAAGCAATTTGTTATTGCCCCTCAGGAGCAAGAAGCACAAGTAGCTTTATTCCTTGTTCAACAACAATTTGAGCAAGACTCTTTCAATTTGGTAGTAAACGGAAACGGTAGCGACATGCTTTCGGCGGTTGATATTGTGGATGAATACGGAATGACCAAAGCTGGGAACCTTGCAGCATTTATGGCCGGAGTATCTTATCTCCGATTGGGCCAATACGAAGAGGCTTTGGATTACCTAGGTGATTTCAGCTCAGATGATGATATCCTTGGACCTTTTGCAATTGGTCTCCAAGGCGATGCACAGGTTGAATTAGGTGAAGTAGAAAAAGGCGCAAAATTATATATGAAAGCTGCGCATGCAAGCACCAATCAATTGGTTACTCCTTATTTCTTGAAGAAAGCCGGCGTTGCGTATGCCTCTGTCGGAGAGAATGAAAAAGCCGAAGGTATCTTTACCAAAATCAAAGAAGACTTCAAAGAAGCTCCAGAAGCTGTTGAGATTGAAAAATACATCAATCGCGCAATGATGGAAGCACAAAAATAAGCATGGCTACGAGCCTTAAAAATTTATCAGAGTACGATCCATCGGCATTACCCGATGGATCTTCTTTTTCTATCGGCATTGCTGTGGCCGATTGGAACCCGAAGGTTACCCATGCCCTCTTAGAAGGCGCGGTAAGAACCCTCCTTCAAGCCGGTGTAAAAGAAGGGAATATTGAAATTCGCCATGTGCCAGGAACCTTTGAGCTTCCCTTGGCATGTCAGTGGATGGCCCATCAGCAAAAGACCCATGCCGTAATTGGTTTGGGTTGTGTGATTCAAGGGGAAACCCGTCATTTTGATTTTATCTGCGATTCCACTGCCACTGCCATGCAAACGGTAGCCCTGCAATCCAATAAACCCTGCATCTTCGGTGTACTTACCACCGATAACCAAGACCAAGCCCTCGCTCGCGCAGGAGGCCACCACGGCAATAAGGGCGACGAAGCAGCGGTGACGGCGCTGAAAATGATTGCGATTCGCTAAGGCGAATAAGTTCCAAGCTTAAAATTTCAAATTCCAATTTTATTAAGTGGTATGGATCGTAGAAATGTTCTTTTCAAAATTGAACGTTTTATTCGATTTTTTAAATATTGATGGAATCGCGCTTCAGCTAAATATTTCAGATTTGAAGCCAGGTTGTTATATTATTCAGATTAAAGGTGAGAAAGAAGCCGAGAATATTGGATGTATTAAAAAATAATTTGCCTTCATTGGCACTGGTAATTTTGTTTTCAGTGCCAGTGATAACGAATGGTCTAGCTAAGTCAATCGGTAATGCAGACACTGCTGTATTGAAGAACCGTTTTTCAATCGGGTACACTACGTATTGTATTCCAAACTACCAATTTACGATCTTTCAATGAGCCTTGACTCCTATTTATATTGGATACCGAAGAAGGCTTTCTCTAGGGCATACATTTATTTTTCACAGCATTTTTTGTATTTTTTCCCACTACCACAAGAACAGGGGTCATTTCGTCCTGGTTCTTGGTTGGCTAGGATTGGCCGTTTGCTTAATTCAGGTAAAAACGTAACAAGTGGCAATGGATTATCGTCAGTGCCAAGTTCATGGCTTGCCTTGTTCTTTGGTACGGCTTTTAAATCAACTATGCCAAGAATCGTATATTCAAGATTTGTCTTGTCATTAAGCGCAATTGCGGCAGCCTTTTCGGCCTCGTCTGAATCAAAAACAACCACAGGGCATTTAGTGCAAAAATAAGATCCAATTGAGTTTGAAATAAATTCACATTCGTCTGAATCTGCTTTGGCAGCAATCGCTAGTGTACAACCATGTTTAATTAAGCTTGAGTTACATTCGGGACAAGCATCCAAGTTGCTTTCCTTTCTTAGGTAATGACGTCTTGGTTTGGAAAAATCAGGTGTATTTAGTGTGTTATTCTCTGCCATTTTATATTCTGAATTGTGCGCTTATTTGTATTCATTAAACTAGGGCTTGCTTTATCTATATGCGGGAATCCATAAATGATTACTCTTTGTTCCATGTTGATTATAGCTTGTTCAAATAGATAGTTTGAAGGCCTTTTATTTTGTCGTTCATAGATATTAAATGTTTCGTGTGGCATTCCGGCTTCTCAGTCATGTTGAATGGGTGCTTGGAAGTTTATCAGGGCTTCTATAATTCCGAGAATTCCTCAATTTTAGTTGATTCTAATAAATCCCTAATCTTCAACTGCTCCAATGCTTGATAACAAAGCCATTCTCCACCATACGGTAATGAACCAAACGCTCTCCCATTGACTTTTGATATTTGAATATGCACTTTAGAAACACATCGGCAAAGAAAAACCACGCACACTCACGAACCAAGACTTATGGAGGGACTACAAAGCACTTTTGAAAAAATTACGATTGATTATCAGGTAGTTAATATTCAAATGTTTATAAAACACCCCGTTTTTAAATGCTTATCAACATTATAGATGCAATGTGGGTTAGGTTACCTGTAGCCGAGCGAAGTCCATTACTAATATCACGAACATATTGATTTTTTGCAAATTGACTGAAAAGCATAGAAGCTAGATGAGTCCAGCTATTAAAGCCTTTGTTATGCTCATTGACGCTATCAATTCCCTCGTTTTCACAACAGATTGTAAATGATGTTATGACTAAACAAATAATGTCTGGCACCTATTTGTCGGACGTACATGTTTATAGGGACAATCTTGTTTGTGTAGCGGCCAATTCAGTTGTGCGAATGGCAACTGGGACTAAAATCGTTGTACATGAAGGCGGGACATTGATTATGTCAAGTGGCTCGATTATTACTAATGCTGGTGATTATAATTTATCAGGTTCATGCACGGATTTATGGCATGGTATTGTTGTATTAGGTGACCCAACTCAATCACAAGAGGATGAATTTAAAAAGTTCTGTCAAAACAAGTTTGCGAATTGTAACGCAGAAGGCGGCGATGGTGGAGCATTTGAATGTGTAGGTGCTCACCCGCAAGGTGTTCTATATGCAGATGGGGCGGAAATAAGAAATGCCAACGTAGCCGTTTCAGTTGGTGATCTTTTGAATCCTTACGAATATGGCACTTCGTTTTATTCCCCACTCAATTCAGCAAATAGCGGAGGTTGGGTGTATTTAAAAAACTGCACTTTTCGAAACAATAAACGAATATCAATAAGTTTTGCTGCGTATGATGGATTTCAACAAAAATCCATAGTCCAGAATAATTTATTTCTGACAAACTTTAATTCTTGAAGCCCTAGTTTTGCTGATTCCAAGGAATATTTTGTCATTTCCGTAAAAAATAATTTTAGCTATCCCATTCATACAAACACATTTTCTTGTCCAAATTTTTACAACCTTGGTTATTGGATGAATGCAGCGATAAATGTTGTTGAAACAAAAGTGACAATAGCAAACAATTCATTCTCAAATAGTTTCCATGGACAATGTATACAGGCCTTAGCTTTTGGCGGAAGTGCGTCGGGCATTGAGATAAGTAATAATACTTTTACAGATGATCATATGGGTTCGGTAAATCTCTACGGCGTAGACAATACAAACTTAAGGTCCAATTCAATATTTTATAACTCGCCTTCATTGCACGTTGGTGGTGCCGCCACAGTTAGGCTATTTGAATGCACCAACTCAACTGTTTCAGATAACCAAATCGTTAGTCAAAAATCAGGAAACTATAGAAATGAAGGAGGGGTTGTTGTTTCTAACGGCCATTTCAGAGGAAATGTTATAAGGAGTAATATAATTTCTGGTATGGTCTATGGTTTTAACGGCGCTGGAAACAATACCGGAACATCGATAGGATGTAACATCTTTGTAAGCAATATCATAGGAGACGTTAAAAGTTGGCCGAACTCAAGCATGGGAAATCAAGGAACCATGTTTAAACCTGCGAACAATTCTTTTACCAATCAAGGTGTCGTTAAAGGACTAATAAATGATGGAATTCAATATACATATTCTTATGGTTTGGGGCCAGATTTTGAGCCATTGATTGTTAAGAATGTTGTAAAAGCTTATACTCCTTTTGCTACCAGTTGCAACTACTCTCAGTTCTTTCCAACGAAAGTAATGTGTTATTATGGAGTTTGGGTGCAAAATGGAAATGACCTTTGGATGGATTATATCAGACTTTCATCAGAAAATGTGCAGGCTAATCCCGGGTATTTTCCTGAAGAAGGCTCTAACGAGCTACGTGCATTGAGAAGCGTAGCACTTGCTAATTTATATCAAGTGTATCAATCAGCTTATTACTCTTCTGATAGCGTTGGCCTAAATGATCAATTCGGAGACAGTTTGGTGACATTACTTAATAATGATGGTTCCATTGAGGCCCTATCTATGCTCACAAATTGGTATCTTGAAGTTGGGAACCTCACAGCTGCTTTAAATACAATAAATATCATCCAAACAAATTATTCAGACATTGGAAGAGTTGAGAATTTTGGAGAATATATGACTTATATGGTTGATTTTGCTTCTAATAATTATTCCGTAGCTTGGCTAAGCTCCAATTACACTAGTATTTACAATATTGCGTTAGACCCGGAAAATTACATGTATGCCAAAGCGCGGGTTTTATGTAATGTTGCGGCAGGGTCGGATAGTACACATAGTTTGTATGGAGATGTCGTCCCATTCATTGAGCCATATAACACAGCGCATGCAGAATCTCTTGAGGTCCTTATTACGGGAAGCCCAAACCCATTTTCTACAGAACTTAATGTTGTAGTTGCAAACCAAACAAATGTAGGAGACAGTATTACCGTTGAATTGTTATATCTTTCGGCTAATATTATCGGGTCTCACAATGTGTATTTGAATGGAAATTCCAATGCAAATGTGCAATTTTCGGGTTTAGGCATACTGGCCGCTGGATTTTATGCGGTGCGGGTTATCCAAAATGGGTCGATTATTAAATCCACGCTATTTCAAAAATGATTTGTATGCGGTTTCTGATTTGTCTAATTTTAATTTGCTTACAATCATTTAGGGCATCGGCACAGAATTGGCCAGTTTTGGGCCCAGAAAAGTTTCAAGCGGTCGCCCCAACTTTAAGCTTGGATAAAGATGGGGGTGTTTTAAGCTGTGTAGTTGGCGAATTTACTCATCAGTTTACCTTTAATAAATACCGCGTGGACGGAAGCCTGCTTTGGTCAAAGTCAATTGCTTCGTCAGCATATTTGGCTGGATTGAAAATAATTTCGGCAGATCAGGGTTATTTAATTCCAGGTGCAAGTACTTCTGATTTAAATTTGGCGCCAAACCCAATATTAATCAAGCTAAATACCTGCCTTGAATTGGAATGGGCATTTAGCTTCAATATTGACCAATCCGGCAATAATTTCGCAAGCTATGCCACGGACGCATGGCTAGCAAAAGACGGAAAAATTTGGGTCCAAGTGAGCTATTTAAATGGGAATAATATTTCATTTTTCAAATTAAACCCAGCCGACGGCTCTTATTCGTCTGCATATACGATTCAGAATTTCAAGGCAAAGCGTTTTCACTTAAATGACGGACGTGCTATATGCTTGGGAACAAGCCAGGAAGCGTTAGACCAAAGCGGTTTTCTCTATGACAAATTGAATGTGTACACTATCGACTCATTGGAAAAGCCTGCCAAGCGATTTATTTGTTATGGAGACCGGAAGTTTCCAGCAAGCCAGTATGCTGACTTTGACAAAGGGGGCAAGGACTTTCGAATTCTTGCTAGAGCGGGTATTGTGGAAACTGCCCCTGAGTATGAGCGGTATTGGTCTTGGCTGATTGTTTCGGATTCAAATATGAACATCCGAGAATTTATTAACCTCACAGATACAAGCCGTGAAGGCATCTATCAAAATCCTATTGGGCTGGCCAAAATTGGAAAGAGTCAGCTATTGAGTATCTCAATTGAATATGGCAATACATCAACGGGCTATGTTCTTATATCTTTCGATTCGCTGTACAACATCCAGAAAGACACAGTGCTTTATCTCGAGAATTTTGGATTTGAGGAAGTTTCGGGAGGGGGGGCAGGACTGGCAGGAGATGAACATGTTGAATTGAATGATGGGAGTGTCCTGGTGGCGGCAGGCATGGCAGTAAAAGGAGGGAAGTATCGAAGTATAATTTTCCGAATTAATGAATTGCTCGCATTTGATGGTAATGTTATTGATGAATTCCAATATGACACACTGTGCAAGGATACGATGATCACATCGACACTTATTCTCAACTCTTTTCAAGAGGTGATATTATCTAAGGATAGCTTCAATTTAACGGAGATAGATAGCGCAGTATTTACAGACCCATTGGGCATTTATACCAAGGAGAAAAATGTTTATTCCATTCCTAAACCTTATCCAAATCCAACATCTTCAATTGTGTATGTTGATTTACCGGAAAAACCCTTTGAATTGGTACTATTTGGAATAGACGGAAAACGAAGACAAAGCTGGAAAGTTAATGGTGCACGCCAAACTCCAGTATTGCTTGGAGATTTTGAGACGGGGGTTTATTTGCTTCATATCGAAGATCTGGAATTAGGCAGTTCGGTTACGTTTAGAATTGTAGTGGTCCCTTAATCTAGACCTAATTTGTTTAAGGATATTTTCACAACTTAGCATGGAGCCGATTAATTTTCGGCAATTGTGTGTCACTCTGTTTTTCGAATCAATACTAATCTTTAAAGGGCCATCATTCAGGCTGATTTGCGTATTGGCGCCGAAAAGCTGACACGTTTTGGCTCAGACAAAGGAGCTTGGGTTTAGTGGTATGGGGGATAGATTTGAATTTTATTTCATGACTCACCGCAATTATACCACTAACTGAAATTCTGCTGCACCTTGAGCGATACCTACATCTCCGTTTTCATTTTCAACTCTCTAGGAAGCGATTGTTTTCTGACGATCACTCGTAGAAATCAAAACCCCGTTTCAACTCGGTCTTTCTCCGTTCCTTTTTGCTTGTCCAAAAACGAACCCAAAACGAACCCAAAAAGGACACCACGAGGACCGAAAAACCAAAATCCCGCTCTTTGCGTGCCCGCCCTGCCGCTCTGTTTATCTTAGTTCAATCAATGATTTTAATTGCTCTTTTTAATAATTGTATTAATAGAGCAGGGACAAAGCTTGTACCCGCTATTATCAACCAAACCTTTGTATCAAGCGCTTGAAGGCCGAGTATTTCATTTAAGGGAGGCACAAGGTAAAAAACGCCCATAATGATCAGACACAGTAGCAGAGCGTACCATACGAATGCATTGCGGGTAACCTCATTATTTATAAATGATATTTTACGTGAAGATAAATTGACTACATGCCACAATTGAGCTAATGCAAGACTGAGGAAGGCTATGTTATTACAAATGGCAGGTTCGTATTTGAGATAATGACTACAATACCAGCTTACCATCACAATAGGTAGCGTCAATAGGAAGGCATCTACGAGGATACTAATCCAATCCTTTTTGACAATAATGGCTTCCGCCGGATTGCGCGGAGGATTTTTCATGGTCAGCTCATTTCCTTTGCCCATGCCCAATGCCAATGCCGGAAAAATATCGGTAACTAAATTGAGAAACAGAATCTGCAAAGGAAGGATTGAGAATGGAAAGTTTAATAAGCCAAATGTAAAAACGATAAAAATCTCACTCAAATTGCAGGAGAGTAAATACACTAAAAACCTTTTAATGTTTTGAAATATTGCCCTGCCTTGTTCGATGGCTGAGACAATAGAAATAAAAGAATCATCTTTCAGCAACATGTCAGCCGTTTCTTTTGCTACCTGCGTACCCCTCAACCCCATGGCAATTCCGATGTCTGCCTTTTTTAATGCCGGCGCATCGTTTATGCCGTCACCCGTCATGGCCACAATATCTCCTCGTGTTTGGTAAAGGCTAACCATATCTAATTTCTGTTTGGGGTCAACTCTTGCAAATATTGAAGCAGCAAACAAGTTCTTCTCGGGTTGATTATCGTCCAAATCTTTGCCAGTGACAACGCAATTTTCTTTATCGGATAATTTTATTTTTTCAGCAATATGAAGAGCAGTGGCAGGATGGTCTCCCGTAATCATAATCACTTTTATACCGGCATCTCTGCAAGAGTGCAACGCATCTACTACATCCATTCTTGGAGGATCTAAAAACCCAATAAAACCGGCAAATATTAAATCTTGCAAAAAATTATCGCTTGGAATACTCGTGTCTTCCTTGAAAGCAAATGCTAATACCCTTGTGCCTTGCGCTTGTATTTCTTCTGCTTTCTGTAGAAATATTTTCTTCTCCGTTTCTGTTAATTTTTCAGTGGTATCTCCCTTACAGAAAGTAGTACATTTTTCTATTAGCACTTCCACAGCACCTTTGGCGGCTACAAAATTTGTACTGTCGGTTTCATGCAAGGTTCCCATTAATTTAGTTTCCGAGCTAAATGCTTCCTCTGCCACGCGGGGATATTGCCTGTTGATTTCAGCAGGATCAATTTTATTATTAGCCACAAATTGCAATAATGCAATTTCTATCGGGTCGCCTAACTGTTTTTCATTATCTCCTTTTTCATTGACCACCGCATTATTGCAAAGGGTTGATATCAGAAGCAGTTTATCAATAATCGCCTGATTATTATTAGTGCTTATTTTGTTTCTCTCAACAGCTATTAACTCATCAAAAAGTGAAAGATTGCTGACTTCAATTTTGTTTTCAGTAAGCGTTCCCGTTTTATCAGTAAAAATCGTGTTGATACCTCCGAGTGTCTCCACTGCCGCTAATCTTTTTATTAGTACATTTTTTTTGGCCATGCGCAGCATTCCATACGTCAATGCAATGGTGGCAACAATGGGCAAGCCTTCGGGGATGGCCGCCACAGCGAGTGCCAATGCCGTTTCAACAATGAGGTAGATATCTTTCCCTTGAATAGCTCCCGTAACAATAAAAATAAGAGCAAACACACTCGTAATCCACATCAGCTTTTTTGTAAGGCCCTGTAGTTTTTTTTCGAGTGGTGTACTACTTTCCTCTGCCGTTTCTACCAGCGCTGTTATTTTGCCCAATTCAGTATGCAGCCCTGTACCTGTTATGATTGCCTTGGCATTGCCTTTTACAATGGCCGTGCCTTTAAAAATCATATTGAACTGGTCAGCTATCCCTGCGTTTTTTTCAAGTAGTTCCAGCTTTTTGGTGACCGGCAACGATTCGCCAGTCAGCGCTGACTCGTCGGCTTCGAATTGATTGATCTCAAATAAGCGACCATCAGCAGGTACAATATCACCGGCTTCTACAAGTAAAATATCACCGGGGACAATCCTTTCGGAAGGGATTTCAACTATTGAATTATCTCTTATAACTTTTGAAACGCTAATATCCATCTGTTTTAAAGCATTCATGGATCTGCGTGCCTGTAATTCCATAAAAAAGCCCAGGGCTGCTGTAATTAATAAAACGGCAATAATGGAAAACCCTTCAATCCAATGTTCGAATAAAAACGAAAGGATTGCAGCGACAACCAATAATAAAATGATGGGGCTTTTGAATTGAGCAAGAAGGATTAAGAAGACGTTTTTTTGTTTTTGTGCTTTGTAGCCATTTAAACCATACTGCTTAATTCGTTTCTGTACCTCTTGTTCGGTTAAGCCAGATTGTTGATTTGCCTGAAGAAGTTGAGCAATTTTTTCTATATCCTCAGAATGCGGGTATTCGATTGGATAGGAGCTATTTACACGTTTGCTTGTCATTTTTGCTTATTCTTTATCTTGGTGCTAGTATTCGTACTAAAAGCTTTGTTGCAGGTGCTTGCCGTTGTAGTTCTCTTTGGCCCAGTGCGGAGATAAACTCTGAGCGTTAGTTTGGATTCCGACAGCTTCCCGATCCATATCGGGAGGAAGAGATGTTAAATTTAAGTATTTCACTTCAATTTGAAACGATAATTTAGCATTGGGCTAGAGCAGTATTGGGGTGCGTTGGTTATAATTCTTCCTGGAATTCTAACTCTTCGATAGACAACTGTCGTTTCCTTTGATTGAATTCAGATAATGTAAATGGACCTTCCATTATTTCATTCGCTTTTATGCCTTTTACTTCTATACAATGCGCCATCATTTATTTGGAGAAGCAGAACACCATCAAGAAACGAAAGTCATCGCGAGTTCACTGAATATCCGAAGCGGCCCTGGCGTAGAATATGAAAAACTTGATGAAACGCTGCCTCACACCAAGTCGTCAACCGTTTTATATCTGAGCAAGATCAAAGGCATAATTATAACTGATTATATCTTTTCCCTTTTCATTCTTTTTCCACGCGTCTTCTAAATGGCTTGTTTCAATTATTTTAATGGTGGGGGTGCTTTTAAATGCCTCGGATACTTTTTTGAGGATGGATAATTCTGCGTCACTAAATATATCCTTATTAAACGTTCTGTCTTTTCTGGCTTTAAACTGTTCACCTGTAAACCCTTGCGGAAAGTCTACATAGTGAATATCAATTTTACCTTCATTGACTAAGTATTCAAAGATGCTTTGAAAATTATTGGGCACTGGCCCCATATCTATCGCTCTATATCTTACCCCGCTTATTGAAAAGCATGTTTGTTTAAACATTAAAAAGTCAGCATAGAATAGGAGCTTATTCATCTTGGTCTTAAATGGCTCAAGCTGCTCTGAAAAATAAACGACCATTTCTGAAAATTTTTCAAAGTTGGGGTTTCTATACCCTGAATAGATATCAGCTAAATGATTGCCCAATAGGTAGTCTTTTAAGTTGGATGAAAATAGGTTTCGTTTTCGTTCCTCTAAAAGGTCTTGTGCATGTTCGATATACTTCACTTTTGTCTTATATTCCAATGCGTCGCATAATTCAACAAGGTCGATGAACTTCATAGGGTCATCTATCATTTGAATTAAGCGAGCGTTTGAAACACTGGGCATTTCACCAGATTCATACTTACGGTTACTGTTTAGGCCAAAGGCTAAGATTGTCGACATTTTTGATGCGGACAATTGGTACTTTTCTTTGAGTCTCGTTATTTCATCTGGGAACACGAGCATCCGAAAGTCTTAAAAAAAAGAAGCCTGAGAATCCCGTATTCTTGTTTTGAGAAAAAAAATACTTTATGGGCCTCTTCAGGCGAAGCAAGAATACGAATAAGCCACTAATACGCCAAATTATAGATTTAGTACCCCGTTGGATGCTGCACCGCATAGCCGCTCATACTACATTCGTAACGCGTATCAAGTCCAACACCCAGTACGAAACGGTAAAAGAATTTGATCAACCGAAAGAGTGTGAACAGGACATTCTCAAAGATGAAATTATACAACTGACAGGAACGAAAGCAGTAGATACTGGCATGGATA
>Ga0335398_10004003_pt1 | contig 20944 bp, 17 predicted proteins | sample BON03_FD_205742 | JGI IMG/M metagenome (GOLD analysis project Ga0335398, IMG submission 205742) | Freshwater microbial communities from Lake Bonney liftoff mats and glacier meltwater in Antarctica - BON-03 (spades assembly) (version 2) | ecosystem: Environmental > Aquatic > Freshwater > Ice >... | reverse complement strand
AGGAACGCAGCACAATGAAAAACAATCAGGACAAGGGTTTCACCCTTATCGAACTCCTCATCGTCATCGTCATCCTCGGCATCCTCGCCACCGTCACGGTCTTCGCAGTCCGTGGCATCACCGACACAGGCCAAGAAAATGCCTGCGACGTCGAGCAGCGGACACTGGACACAGCCATCGAGGCCTTCTACGCCACGAACCAGACCGACCCCACCGTAGAGACGACGCTCGGGGCAGTCCTTGGCCTCGTGCCGGAATTCCTGAAGGAGGCTCCGGCCGCAGCGAACTGGGACTTCACCCCGGGCTCCTTGACTTCTTCAGCGTCGTACGCCCCTGACCCGGCGGGCAAGTGCTTCGTAGCCACCCCCACTACTACCGGCGCCCCCATTACTACCGGCGCCTGACGATCAAGCACTCCTGAATAACTGAAGAAGACCTCGCCTTCGGGCGGGGTCTTCTTTCGTTTTCGGTACGCCTGATATCGACGGAGTGGCCTGGAGTTGACTTCGAAACGTTCACGCAACCGGCTGGGAAGGCGGCGGGTGAACTGCTTCGCTCCGCAAGAATCTCGTCGTCGAGTATCCGACGAGGCCGATCCGGCCAACTTGTGGCAGCGACATTGGCAGGCGCGTTTGCCCTCGCAACATATGGTGCTGCCCGGTGGTGACCATGCGAGCGATCTGCTTGCTGATGTGGTTGCTGATGCGGTCGCTGTCGAACCGGGCGCCGACCTGGCATCAAACTTGCTGCCCGACCTCGTCGTCGACAACCTGAACGACGACAACAAGTTCGGGACGACCTTCGACATGCTCTGGGACGAGTCGTTCATCTCGTGGCAGGCAATCGGGGTCAGCTCGCAGCCCGCAGCAGTGCTGCTCACAGCCGACGGCACACCGATCACCGGCTGGATCGGCGCGTTTCCCGAAGACGAAGTTTTGCGCCTCGCCGCCGAGAACCCGGCGAGCTGACTATTACCCGACGAGCTGACGCTCAGTCCCAGTCGACTCGGACGTGTGCGAGTGCGTCGCGAAGCGCCGTGGCGAGGTCGCGGTCGCGCGGGCTGCGGAGGTCGGCTTGTTCGAGCTGTGGGATGTCGGGCAGTTCGGTGCCGGGCTGCAAACGCAGCACCGACTTCAGCGGATCCTCGAACACCGAGGGCGGACGCGGTGCTGGTTCGTCGTCGATGTCGCGAACGATCGACAGATGGCGGCGCGTGCCGCGTACCGCGTCAGGTTCAAGATCGTCATCTTCGTCGTCATCTTCGTCTTCGTCATCACGGCGACGGCGGCGCTCGCTGTCACTGTCACTGTCGCTGTTGTTGCGCCACACGTCGAGCAGTTCGGGTTCGATCAGGAACTCGTTGCTCAGCGTGTACAGCGCGGCGACGACGTGCTTGCAGGCGTGTCCACCCCAGTTGTCGTCGTCAGGGCAGGAACATGAGCAGGTCAGGTCGCGACGCAACGGCATCCCGCTCCCGGGGAGCACCTCGATCGACGCCACGTAGGGCATCGACCGTGAGCCCTGGATCTCGCAGGTCACGATGCCGGGCTCGATGATGATGTCGAGGACCGAACCGTCGTTGGCGTACTGCTTACCCTTGCGATGACGCGATGGGTCACTTAACTCGGCGGCGAGCACCTTGACCATGGTTGCGGGAAGGCGCCCAGGCTGTGTGGAGCCGAAGGGTTTACGAGGGCGAGTCATTTCAGCCGTCCTGCTCGAGCACGACAAGGTCGCGCAAGTCGCTGGTCGAAAGTTCGGAGAGCCACGCTTCGCCGGTGCCGACGACGGCGTCGGCGAGCTTGCGTTTGTCGTCGATCACCTGACCGATGCGTTCTTCAACCGTGCCTTCACAGACGAGCTTGTGGACATTGACAGTGCGCTCCTGCCCGAGCCGCCATGCGCGATCGGTGGCTTGATCTTCGACGGCCGGGTTCCACCAGCGGTCGTAGTGGATCACCTGCGATGCAGCGGTGAGGTTGAGGCCGGTGCCGCCCGCTTTCAGCGAGATGAGCAGCAACGGTGGGCCGCTGCCGTCCTGGAATTCGTCGACCATCGAGTCGCGTCGTGTGCGGGTGACGCCGCCATGGAGGAAGGGCGCGTCGAACCCGAACTGCTCAGACACGTGCTGTCGGAGGAGTTCGCCCATCTCGCGGAACTGGGTGAAGACCAGCGCCCGCTCGCCCTGGTCGAGCAAGTCGGTGACGAGTTCGTCAAAACGAGTGAGCTTGCCCGACCTGCCGGCCAATCGGGATCCATCCTTCAATGCGTGAGCAGGATGATTGCAGACCTGCTTGAGACGCATCAGCGCAGCGAGGACGAGGCCTCGCCGCTTCATGCCGCTCTCTTGCTCGGCATCGTGGAGGAGTTGGTCGACAATTTTTTGGTAGAGCGTTGCCTGCTCCCTGGTCAGCTTGGCGTACGCGATCTGTTCGATCTTGTCGGGCAGATCGGGCAGGAGCCGCTTGTCGGCCTTGGTGCGGCGGAGAATGAACGGCTGCGTCATCCGGCGGAGTCGTGCCGCGGCTTCAAGATCGTGGTGGCGTTCGATTGGCGTGCCGAACTTGTCACGGAACTTGGTGAGGCTGCCGAGCAACCCGGGGTTGACCGCATCGAGGATCGCCCACAGCTCGCTCAATCGGTTCTCGACCGGTGTGCCGGTGAGGGCCAGCTTCTGTTCGGCGTTGAGCAGCCGGACCGCCTTGGCTGCCTTGGTGTTCGGGTTCTTCACCATTTGCGCCTCGTCGAGCACGACCGTCGACCACTTGACGCTGCCGAGGTGTTCGAGGTCACGAGGGAGCAAGCCGTAGGTGGTGATCACGAGCTGGCGTTCCGGGTTGGTGACGAAGAGTTCGGAGTCAGGGGTCGCGAGCGCTTTGCTGCGCGTGGCACCGTGATGGATGACGACATCGAGCTTGGGGGTGAAGCGCTCCGACTCGCGTTTCCAGTTGCGCACGACGCTCAGCGGACAGATGACGAGGTGCGGCCCTGGACGTTCGAGGAGATGCGCCAGCGTGGTTGCGGTCTTGCCGAGCCCCATGTCGTCAGCCAGTACCCCGCCGAGCCCGAGTTTGGCGAGGAACTGCAGCCACGACAGGCCACGTCGTTGATAGTGGCGCAGTTCGCCGACGAACTCCGGTGACTCCTGGGTCTCTTCGAGTTCTTCGTCAGGGAGGCCGGCCAGCAGTTCACGGACCCAATCGGCTGCGAGCCGATCGCGCGCGACGGTGCCGTCAGCGTCGTACGGGTCGGCCGCATCGCCCTGGCCGGGTGCATCGTGGACGAAAATGAGCGGGTTCTCGTCGGTGCTGCCCTCGTCGTTGGCGAGCCGCATCAGTTCGAGTGGCTTGACCCTGCTGTGGTTGGTCTTGAGATCAGTGAGCTGCTCACGCTTGCGACGGAGCTCGGCGGCGTCGATGCGCACCCAGCGCTGCCCGGTGTGGAGCAAGGTGGCGCCGGCCTCTTCGGCACGGGCGATCTCGGCGTCGGAAATTTCTTCGTCGCCGATCACCAACTTCCACTTGACGAGTGCGTCCTTGCCGAACTGCTTCGTACGGTCATCAGGCGGCGACGGCGTGGCTTCGCCGCTGACGTTGACGCGTGTTCGCACCAGCCGCTCGGGGCCGATGAGTTCGACGCCGAGCTGGTCGAGTTGTTGCGGCGCGAGGTCGATGAAGTCTTCGGCAACATCGAGTTCGAGCTCGACGCTGGTCGGCTCGTGTTGGAGCGCGAGGTCGGCGAGGCCAGGTACGCCACCAATGCGACTGACGACCTCGCCGAGCATTTCAGCCAGGTTGTCCAGGTGCTCTTCGCCGCGGGCCATATCGACAGCGACTTGATTGCGTTCCCACACGTCATTCGCCGAGCACCACCGAGCGCTGTCGGTGTCATCGACGAGTTCGAGCCGGACCACCCACGGGTCGAGGGGGTCGTCGGCGATCATCAGGCGAAGACGAGGGACCAACACCGGTTCGCCGTTGAGGCGCCGACGGTGGCGGTCGAGGTCGTCGCGCAGGTGTTGGATGGCGATCTCGTACTCACCCGAAGTGCCGCGCATCACGTGGTCGGGCTTCGACAGTGCACCGAACAGCGATCGCAATGCCTGTGCGGCAGGCTTGCGCTGACGCCCGAGGTTGGCCTTCCATCCGCTCTGGTGGAGGAACGATCGGGCAATGCCGTCGACGAGTTGGTTGTAGATCCGGGTGGAGTTCACGCCGGAACCTGCCACGCAGATATCGGGCATCGATGTGTCGAGCGCCGCGAGTATTGCTTCGATCGGTTCGTCGGTGACGGCCGCCCAGCGCCCGACGATGAATGGGCCCTCGTTGACGATCGACGGCACGATTCGGTTGGACGACACGGTGTACCGAGCGAGTTCGGCGAGGCGCGCGAACCAGGCAAGCGAGTCGGACAGGAACTCCGATGCTGGCAGTTCGCTGAGCCAGACCGCGGTCCCGATCGAGTCGAGCTGGACGGACGATGCGTGCATCGTGTGATGGCTCGGGACATCGATTGTTACCCGACCGATCGCGCCGTACGAGATGGGGGAATCGTGCCAGCCGGTGCGCCGGCCGTCGTCGCCAATTTGGCGGAATCCGGAGTACAGCCAGGCCATCGATGCGGTGTCGACACCATTCCAACCCCACACGTGCAGTGCACCGGATCGCCACGTGCCTTGGGCAACGTAAGGCGGGCGGTACCGGGACATCAGATTAACGATACCGAGCCGTTGTCACAGGCGGGGTGTGGAGCGAATGTGCTCGTGGGCCGCACGTCACGTTGCGCGTTGGCCGTGGTCGAGTTCGCGACTCAAATGGAGCCGCTGCTGACGGAGAAAATGACAGAGAAAATGACGGAGAAAATGACGGAAAAGATGATGGAAAAGATGACGGAAACCCCTCGGTGTCAACGCCCTGCGGGCAGCGTCGTAGTCTGGAGCTGTGTTCATGACTGTGGAGGTGCCGTACCTGGCGTTCATGGACGGGCCGTTGCCGTCGACGAGTGCCTTGCGTTGGCGGCTCGATCGGATGATCGACTGGGCTCAATCTTGATAGGATGAGACTCAACATTGTTGACGGACTAAGACGAAGCACAGGAAGTGGGCGGACACGACATGGTATTTGACCCGAAGAAATGGACCATCAAGACCCAGGAGGCGTTCTCTGCAGCGATCGACCAGGCCAAGAGCCTGTCCAACCCTGAGCTGACCACTGACCACGTGCTGGGTGCCATGATGCGCCAGGACGGGACGATCATTCCGGCGGTACTCGCCAAGCTCGGCCAGGCACCCCTGATGGTGCGCAACAAGCTCGACGAGCGTGTCCAGAACCTCCCCAAGGCCTACGGCGGCGACGAGCCGCGGATGAGCAAGGAGCTGACCAACACGGTCAACAACGCCGAGAAGTACCAGAAAGACCTCGGCGACGACTTCTTGTCGGTTGAGCACCTGTTGCTCGCGATGAATGACCGCCTCGACATCGGCTCCGAAGAACTGTTGGTCGCGTTGAAAGATGTGCGCGGTTCGCATCGCATTACCGATCAGAACCCTGAAGAGAAGTTCGGGGCCCTCGAGAAGTACGGCCAGGACCTGACCGCCCGTGCCCGAGACGGCAAGATCGACCCTGTTATTGGCCGCGACGACGAGATCCGCCGAGCCATTCAGGTGCTGTCTCGTCGATCGAAGAATAACCCGGTGCTCATTGGTGAGCCGGGTGTCGGCAAGACAGCGATCGTCGAAGGTCTCGCCGCGCGTATCGCTGATGGTGACGTTCCCGAAGGTCTCAAGAACAAGCGGCTGATCGCACTCGACATTGGCGCGATGCTCGCCGGAGCGAAGTACCGCGGTGAGTTCGAAGAGCGCTTGAAGGCCGTCTTAAAAGAGATCATCGACGCTGACGGTCAAGTCATCACGTTCGTCGACGAACTTCATACGATCGTCGGAGCGGGCGGTGCCGAGGGCGCCATGGATGCCGGCAACATGATTAAGCCGATGCTGGCGCGCGGTGAGCTCAGGATGATCGGTGCCACCACGCTCGATGAGTACCGCAAGTACGTCGAGAAAGATCCCGCGCTCGAGCGCCGCTTCCAACAGGTGTACGTGGGTGAGCCGTCGGTCGATGACACGATCGGGATCCTGCGCGGCCTCAAGGAGCGGTACGAAGTGCACCACGGCGTACGCATCCAGGACTCAGCGCTGATCAGCGCTGCGGTGCTGTCTGACCGCTACATCACGTCGCGCTTCCTGCCCGACAAAGCAATCGACCTGATGGACGAGGCAGCATCGAAGCTGCGTATCGAGATCGACTCGCTGCCGACCGAGATCGACGTGGTGCAGCGCCGCATCCTGCAGTTGGAGATCGAACAGGTCGCGCTCGAAAAAGAGAGCGACAAGCTGTCGGCGGAACGGCTCGATGTCTTGCACGACGAGCTCGCTCAGCTCAATGTCTCCAATACGGAAATGAGAGAGCACTGGGAGCAGGAAAAGCAGGCGATCAGCGCGATCCGCTCCCTGAAAGAGGAACTGGAAGGTCTCCGTACACAGGTTGAGCGTGAGTCTGACCTCGAACTTGCTGCCGAGATCAGGTACGGCCGCATCCCCGAGCTCGAGCGGCGTATCGAAGACGCCACCACGCACCTTCATCAGTTGCAAGAAACCAAGGCGATGCTCAAGGAAGAGGTTGATGCCGAAGACATCGCCGAGGTCGTCGGCAAGGCAACCGGTATCCCGATGAGTCGTCTGATGGAGTCCGAGACGCACAAACTGGTCAACCTTGAGGGGCTACTCAACAAGCGGGTCATTGGTCAGGACGACGCCGTGACGAAGGTCGCCAACGCGGTCCGCCGCAGCCGCGCCGGGCTGAGCGACCCGAACCGGCCAATCGGTTCGTTCATGTTCCTCGGCCCGACCGGTGTCGGCAAGACCGAGTTGGCCCGAGCGCTCGCTGAGTTCCTCTTCGACGACGAGAAGTCGATGGTGCGTATCGACATGAGTGAGTACCTGGAGAAGTTCTCTGTGTCTCGCCTGATCGGCGCGCCCCCGGGATACGTCGGTTACGACGAGGGCGGGCAGCTCACCGAAGCGGTCCGCCGCCGGCCGTATTCGGTCGTGCTGCTCGACGAAATCGAGAAGGCACACCCTGATGTGTTCAATACGTTGCTCCAGTTGCTCGATGACGGTCGGCTGACCGACGGACAGGGGCGCACCGTCAATTTCACGAACGTCGTGTTGATCATGACATCGAATCTCCCCGGCGACCCGCTCGACTTCTTCAAGCCGGAGTTCATCAACCGGGTCGACGACATCATCCGGTTCCGCTCGCTGTCAGAAGAGGATCTGTACGCCATCGTCAAAGTGCAGCTCGAACTGCTCCGCAAGCGGCTCGATGCGAAACGAATCGCACTCGACATCGACGACGCAGCCATGGCTCAACTCGCGCGCGACGGCTACGACCCGTCGTTCGGCGCTCGTCCGTTGAAGCGGATCATTCAGCGTGAGATCGCTGACCCGGCCGCGATACTGATCCTCGACGGCGGCGTCCCAGAAGGCGGGCGGATCACCGTTCGGCCCGGAACTGAAGAACATCCAAGGCTCATTGTTGGCGCTGCAGAACGATGACTTGAACGGTGACTTGAACGGTGACTTGAACGGTGACTTGAACGGATGACTTGAGGGAACCTCGGGTTTCCATCCTCGGGTTCCTGCTTTTTCGGGCCCCGGTCCGGACTCGCCCGGCGACAATCAACTGCGTGCAGAGAGCAATGAGAGCCTGAATGTCGCTGGCTGGAGCTTGACGAGTTCCAGGCGGCCTCCGTCAGCCTCTGCGAGTCGACGCGCCAGCGAGAGCCCACGGCCGTGTGCCGCGTGGTGGTCGATGGGCCGGTCGAAGAGCGTGGCTGCCTTCGATTGGTCGATGCCGGTCCCCTCGTCTTCGATCAACACGCTCGTTTCGCTGACCAGCAGCGCCAGGGTGCCTCGGCCATGACGCAGCGAGTTCTCGATCAGGACGTTGAGAATCTGTCCGATGAGCCCAGGGGTGCCGATCACCGGGTGAACGATGCCGGTCGAGACGACGATCTGGCGTCGCTTCTTGGCGAACTGATCCTGCCAGTCGGTCACGTGATGGTCCACGAGTGCCGTGAGGTCGAGTTCGGTCCGTTCGCCGGTGGTGCCCCTGCGTGCCACACGCAGCAACTCGTCGAGCGTCGTGTTGAGCTCATGGATTTGGCTGAGCGTTGTGGCCGCCTCATGAGCCACTTCGGGATCGTGGTGGCGCTCAAGGATCTCGAGTCGCATGGCGACCCCGGTGAGGCCGGTCCGCAGCTGATGCGTGGCATCGGCGGTGAACCCTCGTTCCGATTCAAGCATACGTTCGACTCGGTTTCCGCTGAGCCGAATCGCACGCGAGATACCGTCGATCTCTGCAATCCCGGATGGTGACGGTGGCGTGGCGGTGAAGTCGCCATCACCGAGCCGTGTGGCTGATCGGGCGAGACGTTCGAGCGGTCTGGCGAGCTGTCGGGCTTGGACGAATGCGAGTGCGGCGGCTGCAGCGACGGCGAAGAGCGCAACGACAAGCAGCCGCACCAATTGGTCGATGAAGCGCCGGTTGATTTCATCGTTACTCGAGAACACCTCGACCTGTGTTCCGTTCGGCCCGTCGATGCTCGATCGGTACGGGGAGCCAATGCCGTCCACATTTTGTTCGGCAATGACCTCGCCGTTCGCACTGAGGACGCGCACGCCGTCACCCTCGGCGACCAGCGCGTCGGTGACGGTCAAGTCAACGGGTCCCCCTGCTGCAAGATCCTCAGCAAGTGCCGCCGCAACAGTCGTGGCTTCCTGCATCTTCTGGGCAGTGAGCTCGTTCGTCGCGGCTTCGCGCAACATGAGAGTGACCGGTACGGTCAAGATCAGCAGAACGATCGAGACAACAAGGATCGTCGACAGAACGAGTCGGCGTCGCACGGGTCAGGGTGTGAAGCGGAAGCCGACGCCGCGCACGGTGATGATCTTCGACGGAGGATCGGTGTCGTCGTGAATCTTGCGCCGCAGCGTCGAAATGTGGGTGTCGAGCGTTCGGGTCGAGCCCCACCAGTTCTCGTCCCAAACCTTGGCCATGATCTCCTCGCGCTTGAGGGTCACTTCGGGTTGCTGCATGAGGAGAACGAGCAGGTCGAATTCTTTTGCCGTCAACTCGACTTCGCCGCTTTTTCCAGCGTTATCGATCACGCTACATCGACGCGCCGTCGTGTCGAGGATGATGCCGGCACCAAGCAGCTTGGGCGGTACGGGAACCGACGCCGTCTGTTCAGAGATGCGCAGGCGAGCCCGGATTCGGGCCACGAGTTCGGCGAGTCGGAAAGGCTTGGCCACGTAGTCGTCAGCACCGGCGTTGAGCCCGACGATGACGTCCATTTCCTCTGCGCGAGCCGTCAGCATGATGATCGGGAGGTCCGGATACTTGGCCCGGATTTTGCGGCAAACATCGAGGCCATCGATGTCGGGCAAGGTCAGATCGAGGAGCAGTAGATCGGGTTGCGCCTCGTCGATTGCCAGCAACGCCGGGTGACCGGCGGCGACGTGAACGACGTCGAAAGATTCTGATCGCAAGACGCGGACCAGCGGCTCGCTGATTCGTTCGTCGTCTTCGACGAGCAAGACCGTGGCCATGACGGCATCAGCGTACGCGCCCCACCGTCAGCGCACGTGTATGCCGCAGCGCAGCCTTCCGACTCTTCGGACCCTTCCGCCTCTCCTGATTTCAGGCCACTTCAAGTGTTGCGAAGGTGCAGCGCGTTCGCGTGGGCAGGGAAGCCCTCGTGATCGGCCAGCGCGATGACGTTTGAGGCCATGCGCCGGATTGCGGTTCCGTTGGAGCGAGCAATTGCGGTCCGCTTCAAGAACGCATTGGCGGTGATACCTGACGCCACGTGCGCAAAGCCGCTCGTCGGTAGCGATGCGGGGCAGCCGAGGATGAAGTTGGCAGCGCTGAACGGGGTGTCTTGACCGATCAGAATTTCGCCGGCATTCACCAAACCGTCGACAACACGGTCGATGTCGGCGTCGGCGACAGCAACCTGGAGGTGTTCGGCGGCGTATTCATTGGCCACAGCGATGGCGGTGTCGAGATCGTCGACAAGAACGCATCCACCGTTCGGCCCGAGCGAGGCGCGGCATGCTGTGGCGCGTACCTCGGGCAGGGCGGCGAGCTGGCGGTCGAGTTCGGTGTCGGTGGCGTCAGCGAGAGCGGCCGAAGTGGTCAGGAGAACGACGGAACTGTCGGTGCCGTGTTCCGCCTCGATCAGCAGGTCCGCCGCGAGGCGGACCGGGTCGGCCGTTTCATCGGCGATGACGAGGCTCTCGGTGGGGCCGAGCAGCATCATGGTCGATGTGCCGAACCGTTGCATCTCGACCTGGGCGATCGTGACGGCGGGCGAACCGGGCCCGACGATCTTGACGACCTTGTCGATCGACTCGGTGCCGAAACCGAGTGCTGCGATGCCCGCCGGGCCATTGACGCGGAACACATTCTCGATGCCAAGCTTGCGGCAAACGACCAGGACAGCCGGGTCGATCTCGCCTGATCCACCGGGAACAGGCGGAACGACGAGCGACACCTTGGGGACGCCGGCGACGACTGCTGGAACGGCGAGTTGATACGCAACGCTCGGATAGCTCGCCTTGCCGGACGGTGTGAACAGACCGACGGAACTAATCGGCGTGATCTTCTCGCCGACGGTCAGACCTGGTTCGCTCTCGACGCTCCAGTCGCGAGACTGCTGCATCTGTGCTTCGTTGAAGGTGCGCAGGTGGATGATTGCGTCGTCGATGGCCTCGTCAACGGCGTCAGACACGACTGCCTGCTCGAACTCGGCCGTGCTGACTCGGAGTTGGTCAGGGGTGAGCGCTATTCCATCGAACTTGGCCAGTGCATCACAGACCGCCGCGTCGCCGCGACGGCGAACGTCTTCGAGAATGATGCCGATCGAAGTTCGCAATTCTGGGTCGAAGATGTCGTCGATACCGCGGTGCATCAGGGCGGCCCGAGCATCGCTGCCCATCTCGTTCCACACCTGGCGTCGCATTACGGTCATGTCACCAAGATTACCGTCGAGCCCTTCGACTGGCGCTGCGGGATCGGGCGAAGGAGCAGGTGTGTGAGCAGGTGGGGGATCATCGGTGTTGCATCGGCTTGACAAAAAGCACGCCGGAGAATCGAACGGATGACTGAGGTCGCACCGCCTGGCAGTAGTGTCACATCACGTTCCATTCGCCACTTTCGCTCGGCACGTCGAGCGGTGGTCGGATTCCTCTCACACCCTGCGAAGGGGAGCGTCAATGCCAGTCACGGTCGTTATCGGAGCCCAATGGGGCGACGAAGGTAAAGCCAAAGTCATCGACCTCTTGTCGAAAGAGCACACCTATGTCGTGCGCTACCAGGGCGGCCACAACGCGGGCCATACCGTGGTGGTTGACGGCGAGAAGTACGCCTTGCAGCTTGTGCCCTCCGGCATCTTGTATCCGCATGTGATCCCGGTGATCGGCAACGGTGTTGTTGTCGACATGCCGACGCTCTTCAACGAGGTCGACATGCTCGAGTCGCGGGGCAACTCCTGCTCCGACCTCAAGGTCTCCACCCGGGCGCACCTCATTTTCCCGTGGCACCAGAGCCACGACGCGATCTCCGAGGCAATGCGCGGCGACGACAAGCTCGGCACCACGTTGCGCGGTATCGGCCCGGCGTACGCCGACAAGATGCGCCGCGTCGGCATCCGTGCCGGCGACGCACGTGACCCCGAACGTTTTGCTCGACTGATCCGCGAACGCGCAACGGTCGAGAACAAGTTGATCAGCGAGGCCGGCGGCGACGAACTTGACGTCGAGGACATGGTCGAGCGCTTCTCGACGTACGGCGCACGTCTCGTGCCGTATCTTTCCGACACGATCAGCTTGCTACACAACGCGCTGGCCGAAGATGCCCACATCCTGCTCGAAGGCGCGCAAGCGACCTTCCTCGACCTCGATCACGGCACGTATCCCTACGTGACGTCATCGAACCCGACAGCTGGCGGCGCTTCGGTCGGCTCGGGCTTGGGCCCACGCGACCTCAGCCGGATCGTTGGGATCACCAAGGCGTACACCACGCGTGTGGGTGCCGGCCCGTTCGTCACCGAGTTGTTCGACGACGACGGCAAGATGCTCTCCGAAGTCGGTCGCGAATTTGGCACGGTCACAGGTCGTGCTCGTCGTTGCGGATGGCTCGACTGCGTGATGTTGCGCCACGCGGTGCGACTCAACTCGCTCACCGAATTGTCGCTCACGAAGCTCGACATCCTCGACGGTTTTGACACGGTGAAGATCTGCACCGGTTACACGCTCGATGGCGAACCGGTCACCGATTACCCGGACCAGTACGACGTGCTCGAACGGATTGAGCCGGTGTACGAAGAGCTGCCCGGCTGGAAGACACCGATCAACGAGATGCGCGAACCGGGTGACCTGCCAGCCGAGGCCAAGGCGTTCATCGCTGTCGTCGAACGCGAAGTCGGCGTTCGCATCAACGTGGTCGGCGTCGGCGCCGAACGCGGCGACTACCTCATTTGGGAAACGCCGGGTACCGCTTCATGATCCCGCGCTACTCCACTCCGGAGATGGATGCTGTTTGGTCTGATACGGCCAAATTCGCGCGCTGGCTTGAGGTTGAACTGCTGGCCACTGAAGGGCATGCCGCAATTGGTGTCGTTCCGCAGGAGGCTGCTCAGATTTGTCGGGCCAATGCTCCGGTGGCCGACGACGCATTCCTGGCAAAAATCCTCGATCGTGAGGCGATTACCGACCATGACGTCGCGGCGTTCGTCGATGTCACGCAGGACGCGATCAACGACCCGGCAGGATCCTGGATCCACTACGGCCTCACATCCTCCGATGTCGGTGACACTGCGCTGTGCTGGGCAATGCGTGATGCCGCTGATCTGATGATCGAGGCGTCGACCGAGCTACTCGCCACGTTGATCGAGATGGCGCGCGAGCACCGCGACACGGTGATGATTGGTCGTACCCACGGCATCCACGCCGAGCCAACAACCTTCGGCGCCAAAGTCGCCCTCTGGGCCCTGCAGGTCGAGCGTGATCGCGAACGTCTGCGTACTGCCCGCGACACGGTTGCAGTCATGAAGCTGAGCGGAGCCGTTGGGACCTACTCCAACATCCCGCCTGCGGTCGAACAATTCGTTGGAGATGCGCTCCATCTGAAGCCAGTTCCTGCGACTCAGGTCGTCGCCCGTGACCGTCACGCCGAGTTCCTGTATGCCTGTTCGTCGGTAGCTGCGACCTGCGAATTGATGGCCGTCGAACTCCGTCATCTGCAGCGGACCGAGGTCCGCGAAGTGCAAGAAGGCTTCAAACCGGGGCAGAAGGGATCGTCGGCAATGCCACACAAGCGGAATCCGATTTCCGCTGAAACGATCTCCGGATTAGCGCGTGTCGTTCGCTCGAACCTTCTCGCTGGTTTGCAAGACATTGCGCTCTGGCATGAGCGCGATATCTCCCACTCGTCGGTCGAGCGCGTGATTCTCCCGGATTCGTCGCAACTCGCCTACTACATGATGCGGCGATTGCGTCGTCTGCTCTCGGGGCTTGTCGTCATGCCTGAGCGGATGCAGGCAAACCTCGATGCCAGCTACGGGCTGGTGTTTAGCCAGCCGGTGCTGCTGTCGCTCGTGCAGGCGGGCAAGACCCGCGACGAGGCGTACCGGATCGTGCAGCGCAATGCGATGCAGGCGTGGGACGATGGCGTCGACTTCAGGTCATTGCTCGAAGCCGACGATGACGTCGACAACTCAATGCTTGACGACGCGTTCGACTTGCGTCGTTCGTTGTCGAACCTCGGCCGCGTCTTTGAAGCGGTCGACGCGATCCAGATCTGAATCGAGGAGTCAGTCGCCCTTGGAAATACCGGCGGCCTTGAGGACGCTTGCCTCGACACCAACGTCACGCCACGACTGGTATGAGATCTGCTTGCTCCGGCTATAGCTTTTGGCCACGGTGACGAACTTTGCTGCGAGCCGCTCCATGTCGATCGTGTCGGACATCGATTCTAATTCGGACCGCAGGTCACGGCGTTCTTGAACCAAAAGTAGCTCGTCGAGAGGCGATGCTGATTCCAGCTCAGTATCGATTGTTTCGAGCCGAGTAGTCACTGTTTCAGCAGTCCGTTTGCGGCCACGCTTTGGCTTTGTTGCTCGCAGGCCTTCGAGATACTCGCGGACGACTCGACCTTCGACCCGGCCCTTTGCGAGCGCTGCCTTGTGTTCGTTGGACATTGGTGTTTTCGGACCACGCTTTGCTGCCATGGCCAGCACCCTATTCGACTCTGACGATTGAACCAATCGGTTCATACTGGTTTATGGGGATATTCGAATAGGTTGCTCAGAATGTTCGAACTTTCTCCGCATGGCACCGATGTCTTCGTCGGGACGGGCCCGCAGTATCCGTGGGGCGGCTTGTACGGCGGTCAGATTGTCGCGCAAGCGTTGCGTGCAGCGACCCTGACGGTTGAGTCCGACCTGGAACCGCATTCCATTCGCGCCTACTTCATCCGTCCTGGTGACGCCACTGAACCCGTCCGGTACGAAGTCGATCGGATCAGGAACGGGCGCAGTTTCTCGACCCGCCGAGTGGTCGCCAGGCAGGCAATCGGCGCAATCCTCAACGCCGAGAGTTCGTTCCAGCGGCCCGAACCTGCGGCCAGCGTGCAGTCGATTCTGATGCCGGACGTTCCGGCGGCCAACTCGTTGGAGGCGTCATCGTGGACGGAGACCTTCGATCGAGTCGTGGTGCCGGCCAAGGCAGTGCAGGGCCCGAGCCGCGACGGCGCTGGGCGCACGGTCGTGTGGATGAAGGTGAACCACGAACTCGGAGACCCCGCTGAAGCCTCGGCGCAGTTGCTGCACCGCGCATGGCTGGCATTCCTCTCGGACGACATCCCGACGGAGGCGGTGATGCATGCGCATCCGGAGGCAGCGGCTGCGATGGGCGAGGACGACCGGTTCTTTGGTGCCAGCCTCGACCACACGATCTGGTTCCACCGTCCGTTGCGCGCTGACCGCTGGCACCTGTACGACTTCACCTGCCAGCATTTCGTTGGCGGCCGCGGCCTGGCCCACGGGCACGTTTTCACTCCCGATGGCACGCACGTTGCAACCGTGACGCAAGAGGTCCTGCTGCGCGATCGTGCGGCCAAGCCATGACCGAGTCGCGGCACCGCCCGGCAGCGATTTTCTTCGTCGGGGCGGACTCACAGGTAAGTTCGGACAGCGATGAGTGATGCTGCGCTTCCCGACCTCTCGCCGACGCTCGATCGGCTGCGCGACCATGTGCTGGAGCACTCGGTCAAGACTGGTGACTTCACCCTGAAGTCGGGGGCCAAGAGCACCTGGTTCCTCGACACCAAACAAACGGCGTGTCGCGCCGACGGCATCATCGCCGTGACCGATGCACTCATCGAAGTGTTCGGCGCCGATTTCGATGGCATCGATGCCATCGGCGGTTTGACGATGGGTGGCGACCCTGTGGCCTACGGCGTGCAGGCAGTCGCCGCGACTCGCGGGCACACGCTGCGCAGCTTCAGTGTTCGCAAGGAAGCCAAGCAGGGCGGCATCACCGGTCGTATTGCTGGCGCGCTGCAGCCCGGCGACAGGGTGCTGGTCACCGAAGACACGACAACTCGTGGCACGTCGCTGATCGAAGCTGCCGATCAGATCGCGGCGTTCGGAGCAATCCCAGTCTTCATGACCGTCATCGTTGATCGTGGCGGCACGTGTGCGGCTATGGCTGCCGGCAAGAACATCGACTACCGGCCGCTCCTCACTGCGCCGGACCTCGGTTTCGGTTTCGGCACCTGAGGTCGCGCTGCGGCGCTGAGCGGTGCCGTCCGAATGAGCGACCTGACGAAGTGGCCGAGCCGTGCTGTTTGGTTTCGAACTTTCTCTCGCGAGTCAGAAGGCTGAGTGTTTTAAACAGCCTGCGCTCGATCGTGCACGGCGTGGTTTCTTGAGGGGAGTCGTGATGGAAAAGTTCTGGCGCGCCGCAGGCGTGCAGCTTGGCAAGCAGTGGAAGATCGTGATCGCTGCGGTCGTCGTGATCACCGCGGTGTTGGCACTCGGTGCCCGTTAGATCGAGTTCGCGACCGGCCAGGACAGTTACCTCAACCCTGACTCGCAGACCGCAATCGACAATGTCGAGTTCCAGGACAACTTCGGCGGCGAGACCGTCATCTTGCTCTTCACCGCACAGGCCGGCGCCGAAGTCGATGTCAGTGATTTACTGAAGGGCAACAACCTTGCCGAGTTCCAGCGGATCAACGCGGCTCTGGCAGAGATTCCTGAGGTGTTCTCCGTCGTCACACCGCTCACCTCAGCCACGTTCAGTTCCGAACTTGTGACCTCCCAACCGGTCACCAGCGCGGTCGGCACAAACGCCCTGCTGTCGGCATTCGACCGCGATGAGGCTGGCGCCGAAGCGCGGAGCGCCGACATCTCCGTCTCGCTCGCCCGACGAGGCGCTGCTGGTGACCAGACGCTCGAGAACCCCGACTGGGTTGAACTGCTCGTGTTTGGCAACGAGGGATTCACTGCAGTAGGAGGGGCTGTCACCGCGCCGCCCGCCGAGGAGTTGAAGATCCGTAAGTCGCTTGCCTCCACGTTCCCGAACGTTGACGGTGGCCCCAACAACCAGACCGCTGTTGGCGGTGTGATTCTCGCCGGCAACGCAACGCTCGACGAGCAGAGCGCCGGCACCAAGCAGGTCGTCGAAGTTCTCGAGTCGGCGAACATCGAAGGCTTCGACCTGACGGTCACTGGCTCGCCGGTGTATCTCGCTGAGATCAACGACTACCTCAAGGGCGGCATGGTCACCCTCGGCTTGGCGGCACTCGCTGTGATGGCTGTCATCCTGTTCCTGATCTTCAAGGTGCGCTGGCGGCTGCTGCCACTGCTCGCCGTGCTCGTCGGTGTGGCGTGGTCGTTCTCGATCCTCGGCCTGATCGGTATTGACCTGTCGCTCGTCACGATCTCCGGTCTGCCGATTTTGATTGGCCTCGGTATCGACTTCGCGATCCAGATTCACAACCGAGTCGAAGAAGAAGTGGTCATCGACCAAGACGCGCACCCGATGTCAGAGACCGTAGCCAACGTTGCACCGCCTCTGATCGCAGCGACCATCGCAGGCATCCTGGCGTTCTTGGCTCTACGGATCTCCAAGGTCCCGATGATTCGAGACTTCGGCGTGCTGCTGGCAGTCGGCGTTGTCGTGTTGGTCATCGTGGGCATTGTTGTGCCGGTTTCGGCACTGGGTATCCGTGAGTGGTCCAGGCCGACGAACGTCCGACCGGTCTCGTCCGTCGAGAAGCTCGTTGTCAAGCTCGGCGGTCTCCCCACCAAGCTGGCCCCCGCATTGATCGTCGTCTCGATGGCGTTGTTCATCGGCGGGATACTCGCTGAAGGGGGCACCAAGATCGAGTCCGATTCGGTCAAGTGGATCGACCAAGGCAGCCAGACCGTTGCCGACATTGACCAACTCGAAGAGTCGACGGGGTTTGGCACCACGCTCGGCATCCTTGTCCAGGCGAACAATGTGTATGACCCCGCCGTCGTGCAGATGATTTACGACTTCACGGTCGCTGCCGAGGCACGGCCCGAGGTGGTCACCTCTTCGAGCCTCGTCAACACGATGGCCAAGATCATCTCGATCGACGGCGCCACCGAAATTGCACCGACTTCTGAGGATGTCGCCAGTGCGGGCCGAGCAGCGCAAGCTGTCGCGCCCGACATCGCACAAGCGCTCGTCAACGTCGAGGGCACGGCGACGCAGGTCAACCTGCGTCTTGCACCGAGTGGCCTCGACGAACGTGCCGTGCTCGTCAAGAGTCTCTCTGAGGATCTCGATGCGCGCATCGCTGCACTCGACCTTCCGGCCGACAGCGTGCTGCTCAACGAGTTGCCCGACAGTCAGACCGCTGTTCGAGCCACGCCTGCTGGGCTCGCCACCGTCGGCATCGGCCTGCTCGAGAACCTCTCGGCGAACCGCGCCAATCTCACCTACCTCGCGTTGATGCTTGCTGGCATCTTCCTCGTCCTCCGTTTCCGCAGTGCGACCCGGGCGCTTCTTGCGCTTGTTCCCGTCGTGTTGGCGGTCGGTGTGTCGTCGCTGTTCGTCGGTCTGCTCGGCTTCTCGTTGAGCCCCCTCACGACGGTGTCGGGCCCATTGGTCATTGCGTCATGTGCCGAGTTCTCGGTGTTGATCCTCGGTCGATATCTCGAAGAACGTCAACGGGGTCTGAGCCCGCGTGAGGCAACCGACACTGCTGCAAGCCGAACGGGTCGTGCCTTCTTCACATCGGCGATGACCACCATTGGCGGTTTTGCTGTGCTCATCGGATCAGCGCTGCCGCTGCTCCGCGACTTCGGCATCATCGTCACGCTCAACGTGGCAATCGCCCTGCTGGCCGCCCTGGTTGTCATGCCGCCCCTCGCAGTGTGGGTGGACGCGCGCGGTTGGCTGGGGACACAAGAGCAGGGCTTTGATCGGGCCGCTTCGGTGCGCATGGCCGCCAAGATCCCCGGCAAACAAACGGTCGGTGCAGCAATCGCAGTGGTGGCGCTCGCCGCTGGCATTGTCGCTGTGTATGCAACTGCCGATACGTCGTCAGGCCAGTCCAATCAGGTCGCCCATGCAGCCACCCCGCTGGCGACGACTATCCCGACTACCCCGACTACCCCGACTACCCCGACTACCCCGACTACCCCGACTACCCCGACTACCCCGACTATCCCGACTATCCCGACTATCCCGACTACCGTCGCTCCTGCACCGACCACGACCGTCGCTGGCGCCGCGCCGAGTGGCCCGGCGATCGACCCGTCGGGATTCGGCACGGAACGACCGACCACACTTGTCGGCGGCGTGTTGTTCGACCTGCTGACCCGTGACGAAATCGCCCTCGAGCCGAACGTCGCAAACTGCGCGATCGAGACATTGGCGACACGTGTGAGCGATGACGAACTCCTCGCGCTTGGCGGGGCGACTGCCGAACCAGCCGCAGTTGTGCCGATCACCCAGGCTGCCCTCGACTGTGGAATCGATCAGGAATTGATCGACGTCGCGATCGCCATTCAAAGAAATGGTGGTTGAGTTCGACTTCGCCGAACTGGCGACTTCGTCGACTCCAGCAACTGCGTGGCTGAGTCTCGCTGGTTGACTGCTCCCGATGAGTTCTGCCACCGATACCTGGAAATCACTGTCACTGCCTTGGCAAGTGGCCTTCGAGGAGGCCTGGGCTGCGTACCGAGCCGGCACGTTTGGGGTGGGCGCAGTGCTGGTCGACCCGGCCAATGACGATTCCATCGTGACGGCAGGGCGGAACCGTGTGATGCAGCAGCAGCGGTCGCCACGAACGCTGTCAGGCAACATGACAGCGCATGCTGAGATGAATGCCTTCGCCGAACTCGACCAGTTCGACGCAGAAGGTCTGCACCTGTACACGACTCTTGAGCCGTGCCTGATGTGCGCGGCCACCGCAATGTTGATGAAGGTCGAACACGTCCACTTCGCTGCTCGCGACGAGTTCTACGCAGGCATGGACGAACTGTGGGGCAAGCATTCGCTCACGGCGGGGTGGCAACCAACATCCACTGGGCCCTTCGACGGGCCACTCGGCCACTTCGGCCGTCTCCTCGCAATGACATTCAATCTCGAACAGCTCGTCGGGCAGTCAGCCGAACAACTCGCTCGCGACGAGCAGCCGGCGCTGGCTGGCCTGATCGATCGGATCGCAACCGACGATCAATGGATGGCGATTCGCAAGTCCGGCACGGTGCACCGTGCGCTCGGCCACCTCTGGGGCGACCTCGAAGCAATCGGTTGAGCTCCCGCTGGCGCTCGCAGGTTGAGCGTCAGTCGACGAGTGCGTCGCTGCGCACGCGTTCCTCTTCAGCATGCACATGTTCGGGGAGGACGCGTCCAAAGAGTTGGCGTGTTCGCTCGACACGGCCAATCACACCCGGTTCGAGGGTGTACGCAAAGATCGCGGCGTGTCGAGCCGACGAGGCTGCGGGTACCCGCGTGACACGGTGGAGCGAGTGCCGGCCGCGGAAGATCTGCAGGTCGCCTGGCCGGAGGTCGAGTGTGCGAACACCCTCACGGCCGCCTTCGAGCACTGCCTGAATTGCATCGAACCCTTCGTCGGTCGTTGAGCGGATCGCCGGGACGTACTCGAAGAGCCCTCCATCGTCTGCTTCGTCGACGAGGATCGTCACGGCGAATTCGTTGGTGTCGAAGTGCCACGTGAATTGCTGGCCGGGGTCCAAAACGTTGGCGGTCAACCCGGCGAGCGGGTCGGCGTAGCAGTGCAGTTTTGGCACGCCGAGGCATTGCTCGAGGAAGCTGGTCAGCTCGGGCGAGCGGAACAGACTCGTCATCGCGTCGTCCAGGCGCCACGAGTCACCGGGGATGAAGCCGCTCGACCGTTCGATGAACGTATTGATCGGGTGTCGATCCGGGAAAGCGTCGTCGCGAACGGTGTGAAAGTACGGGTTGATCAACTGCGTCGAGAAGTGGGTCGTGGGCTTGCGGTCCTTGATCTCGGCATTCAGTTTCTCGACAGCTTCGGGTCGGACCAGGTCGCGAATGATGGCGCAACCGTCGTCCTGGAGCTCGTCACGCGCCGCTGCAACCGCAGCGCGGTATGCGGCCGTGTCCGGCTGGTCGAGCGGATATCGCTCGAGGTCAATCAGCGCGTCAATCAGCGCGTCAATCAGCGCGTCATCGTCAGTCATCGTCAGTCATCGTCAGTCATCGTCAGTCATCGTTGACTTCCCAAGGTGGGGTCCAGTCGCCATCCATTCGGAACGACAGGCCCGCGTCGTCTTCGAGTCGTTTGGCGACGTG
>Ga0335398_10003998_pt1 | contig 20954 bp, 26 predicted proteins | sample BON03_FD_205742 | JGI IMG/M metagenome (GOLD analysis project Ga0335398, IMG submission 205742) | Freshwater microbial communities from Lake Bonney liftoff mats and glacier meltwater in Antarctica - BON-03 (spades assembly) (version 2) | ecosystem: Environmental > Aquatic > Freshwater > Ice >... | reverse complement strand
CACGTGCATATATGTTGTATACATTGGTGACGATGGCTCTGTTATCATCGCATCTCAATGATGACGAATGAGTATGTAGGAGTGTGTGTACACACGTGCGTATATGTTGTATACATTGGTGACGATGGCTCTGTTATCATAAGATCTCAATAATGACGAATGAGTATGTATGAGTGTGTGTACACACGTGCATATATATTGTCATCGGTGACGATGGCTCTGTTATCATAGGATCTCAATGCAGATGTATGAGTATGTGCGTGTTTGTGTACACACGTGCATACATATTGTTGTGTGACTATGTGCGTGTGTGTGTACATACGTGCCTACATATTGTTGTGTGGCTATGTGCGTGTGTGTGTACACACGTGCATACATATTGTGGAGAGGGCTGATGATGGATCTCTTATGGGGTGGCTATGATTAGTAGGCTCCTTGAAATTATAAGTCTCTTTTGCAGAATATCGTCTCTTTTATAGGGCTCTTTTGCATTAGAGACCTTTACTTTTGAGGAGCCTACTAATCGTAGCCACCCCATACTATATCATCTCAAAGCAGACATGTATATATGTTTGCGTGTGTGTACATACCTGCGTATATATTGAGTCCATTGGTGAGGATGTCTCTGTTATCATAGGATCTCAATGCAGATGTATGAGTATGTGCCTGTGTGTGTACGTACATACATGCATATATGTTCTTGAGTCCAGCGGTGATGGTTCCGTCACTATACGATCTCACTGCAGACGTATGAGTATACGTGTGTGTGCAGATGCGTGTGCGTGTATCTATACATACATGCAAACATGCAAACATATTGTGCTCAGTTCTTACAAGGCTACGAATGGAGAAGTTGTGTGAGGGGACGGGGTAGAGGAGGAGAGGTGGGGCGGGGGTGGTTCGGAAAAGAACGGTGAGGATATATCTGCAGTTGCAAAAAGCGAGAAGGATTTGTGCATGTAGTTGCAAGTAGCGTGTGTCGTGAATTGGTAAATGGCAAACTATGAAATCCTCTTATGATGGATGTGTTTGAAATTGTAAACTTGGGATGATACAACGCTTCATTTTTGAAATTGTCCATGTCTGGAGTAAGGGCGGTAAGAGGGCCCTGTAGCCGCAGGTAAAGAAACTTGAAAAAGGCAAAAACGAAAGATGAAAAGACAGAGAGAAAGATAGAATGATAGAAAGAAAGAACGCCTATGACGACGATGGGATCGACGAAACTCCCAAAATGCCAGTGTTTACTGTTTCCAAGTAGAGTTCGTCCGAATTACAGAAACCAGCTGTGAGGGAAAACAGGAGTCACGGCCTACCGTGACAAGATTGAGTTTAGGTTGTTTGATTCTAGTTCGATCTTTAATATAACCCTTCGCGAAGAATGCCTCTTCGCGAAGGGTTATATTAAAGATCGAACTAGAATCAAACAACCTAAACTCAATCTAGTCACAGTCGGCCGTGATTCCAGTTTTTCCTCTGTGAGACACTCCAGCGCTGGGATTGTAGCGCTAAGGACAGACGATTAGACGACGAGATACACCAACTGAATCTCCGAGTCTCAACACGTCTTGAATTCATGTTTACACACTCTGCTACTAGTAGCTGGGCTCAGAGGGGTGGTTTCCGTGTCTGCAACCGGATGATCTGGAAGCACATTGTAAAATCTACTACTGTAGTATTCCTGCAGTTGCAGACCCAGAACCCACCCCCATCATGATGAGCTACTGGTAGCAAGGCTCAGAGGGGTGGTTTTCGGGTCTGCAAGATGTCACGGTTTCAGAAGCATACCTTTTTTTTTTGTGTGTGTGCATCCGAGTCAGACTCAAAAATTTGAAACCCAGCCGAGCCAGGGAGTTGCAACTAACGCGCTAGGATTGCGATGCTGCGACAAGTTTACAGTCATGAAACTGCAAGCAGCGAGTCTCCCTCCATCGCAAACGTATTGCGCGCTGTGCACTTCAAAGTTGCGAGGCTCTCTCTTTGATTTGACGGATGGTTCGAGTTCGTGGAGACAGTTGTCCAGATTGAGTACTCACCTTTCACCCTATTACTTTCGCTGCCCCATTTTCGCAGAAATCGTCGATTATGGGTTTTGAGAGTGCCAAGTCTCAAAATTGCTCCTGTTCAGACTTGACCAAAAATTTCTGTTTCAAAGTTTACAAAAAATATTGCTCAAAAGTCAATTATTGAGACCCTTTATTTCCACGATTGTGACATTGACCACACCCTCACTGAGTCATATGGTTCTTTCAGATCTATCATTCAAACTTTTCTATTATTGGCATGACTGCTGAATCGCCGTTCGTAGCATAAGCCGTGATCTTGGACAAACGCATCGCGGGAAGGTACTTTGAGGAGGTTCTTTTGGGCGCCATGGAATATGCTCATTTGTGTACATTTTCTTCGAAACAATACCAATGGTCCTTACAGCGGAGTCAGGATGCAGGAAAAGGTGAAGAGACTCACTCAAGAGGCGAATTTTTTTTGTACAGAATTGATTTATTTATATTATTTACAACATGCTCCAGCCTGCCAACACACACACAAGCACACCAATGACATCGAATGTTAATGTATGCGAAACGTTGCAAAATCATCAAAAATTGTGTGCGCATGACAATGAATAACACACTTGACAACATTCTGCGTGCACACCAAATGGACACATATGTAAAAAACACATGCACACTTGAGAACACGCCTTTCCAGACTTGAAAACACGCCTCACATACACGTGTGCATTGCATCGAGAACACTAGCTAAAACACCAGTGGATTAATCAAATGGTACACTGAACCAAGTGTACATATATCCAAACTGTGCTGTCCACAATTGCATGGATTTTCAGTAGACATGAGAGCAGAGGTCCTCGACCCATGCACCCAAAGCGGACAGCTGAACCACACATCCATGTGGCTCCTCATTCTTCCACGAACAGTAGACAGGCGCAGGACATTATCAGCAGCGGACTACCGATTCCCAACGCCCGCATTTTCGATCGCGGGGGTTTGTCATTACAGCACACCATTTTTCTACTGTGCTATGTTTTGACTGAACCAATGATATAATACAAAAGAATCTGCGCGTGTTGTGCTAGGAGGCGGACATGTGAGGCTCACCTGATGATGCACCATCGGAAGCGCGCTCATCCTGTTGAAGGTAATTTGAATTGACGTTGAAGTTGTTCCTTGATGGAAGAGAAAGCCTGACCCGGCGTCTGCTCGTGAAGAGGCACATCGCTTGTGGTTGACTTCATCGAGACTCGTGCAGCTATTGCGCCTCCTTCGATTTCAAGGATAGTACCCCCATCGACAAGTTCGTCCAGGGCAAGCATCACGTACTCGAGCGCATTCATCATGTTCAAAGTTGACAGTCGCCCTGACACGAGCTTTCTACATGCGTCTACTAATGCTTCCAGCACATGAGCCTGTGAAAAATAAGGAGATTATCACGTCAGGTACCTGGTGAGCCATGTGACAAAGTGGAGGCGCACATGACACCGAAACAGGAATGCATGCAGAGCCAGGCTTGCCAAGAGGCGTAATATGATCGAAGAGACAACGACGTGGCCAAACTGTGCTGTCCACAATTGCATGGATTTTCAGTAGACATGAGAGCAGAGGTCCTCGACCCATGCACCCAAAGCAGACAGCTGAACCACAAATCCATGTGGCTCCTCATTCTTCCACGAAACAAGACAGGCGCAGGACATTCTCAGCAGCGGACTACCGATTCCCAACGCCCGCATTTTCGATCGCGGGGATTTGTCAACAAAGAACTAGAAACTAAAAATGTGCTGTCCACAATTGCATGGATTTTCAGTAGACATGAGAGCAGAGATCCTCGACCCATGCACCCAAAGCAGACAGCTGAACCACAAATCCATGTGGCTCCTCTTTCTTCCACGAACACAAGACAGGCGCAGGACATGATCAGCAGCGGACTACCGATTCCCAACGCCCGCATTTTCGATCGCGGGGATGTCAACGAAAAACTAGAAACTAAAAATGTGCTGTCCACAATTGCATGGATTTTCAGTAGACATGAGAGCAGAGGTCCTCGACCCATGCACCCAAAGCAGACAGCTGAACCACAAATCCATGTGGCTCCTCATTCTTCCACGAACACAAGACAGGCGCAGGACATTATCAGCAGCGGACTACCGATTCCCGACGCCCGCATTTATTTGTTGTGGGTCTTCCAGATGTGCCAACAAGGCCATCGCAGCCGGATGCACAGACAAAGACGAGAAGTGAGAAAGGGCAGCACAGCACGCGCGGGTGAGAGTGAGGGGAGCTGGGTGGATAACCACCAGGATCACTTCATTTTCGTCATCAGAACCTACGACATAGAACGTTGTCTCGTCTTGTGAGCGGTACAGCACAACCAGCCCCTTGCACATGAAGATGTTTGCCTCGCCATCGGCCGGTTGTCGCGTGGACGCCTTGAAGATGTCTTTTTCGAAAGCCTGCAAACCAGACACACGTGCGTCAGAATGGAAGCAGGCACACTAAGGTGCGCAGCGGGGGCCATGCTGGGTCGGGGCAATGACATGAACTACACTGTAGGCAGCTGGTCACAAATGCTTCCTAAGCCCCATCTTTTGTACACAGCGCGCGGAGAGGTGGTGAACGCGCGCTTGCTCGAAAATTGACCGAGGTCAGACACTGACCTGCTGCATTGCTAAAGTACGGAACTGCTCTTCAAAGTAGCTTCCCGCGATTCGTACGCCATCCTTGTCCAGGATCACCACTGCAGCCACGGAAGGGGAGTCCGCAGTCATGCCCATATCAGGCGCCACGTGCTTTGGTTCTCTCCAAAATCTCGTTCAGCGATTTCAAGACATATGATATCAGGCGCCAAGTGCTTTGGTTCTCTCCAAAATCTCGTTCAGCGATTTCAAGACTGCAGAAGAAATTTCGGCCAAAAAGGGGAATCGAGAAATAGCTGAACAGTAAAAGTTGCGGGTGTGGGCGTTGAAGGGCTTCATGACGTTACCGAAATGGAGCACTTCTGCGAAACTATAGAAATGGACAACATCTGCAGTTACGACGTTGCCGCTACGTCGGAAAAATATTACAGTGAAACTGTCATACAAAATCCGAGTAATCAATCTGGTCAACTGTCTCCAAGAACTCTACCCATCCATCAAATCGAAGAGAGAGCCTCGCAAGTACAAGGCGCTTCGAGTCTGCGCCTGTCGACGTAGCGGGAGCAATGGAGGGAGATACGCTGCTTGCAGCTTCAATATTATAAAGTTGCAGCGACCTGGCTGTGCCGTTTACCGACTGCGAGTTTGCAGTCACGAAACTTTGCCTTTGTTGCAACGTAAACAGTGAGCCTTGGCTTGAAGAGTTTTGCGCGAATGCGGGAGGGGAGCCTGTCCCAAAACAGCTTTTCGCGATTCCTGCGCTGGTGGTTCTATCACCATGGGCGGTATTGCGCCAAACACCCGCGGGTGGCCGCAGGGACCGGCATCGTGGTGGTGTTTTTGAGCGCGCTCGGACTCTTGAATCCCCGTGGCCAGCCCTTTGTATTTGACCTGCAGGCCAGGATTGACGATTTCTGCAAGTATGTACACCAATATGCAATACCCCGGTGGCACGCCGGCGCTTATCTTCTGCTGGCCCTTCACGTGGCATGGGCCACAGACTCGGGTGTCAAATATCCGGTGCTCAAACGGGCGCGCTCGGTGCTTGGACTCAAGACATTAGAGGAGCGAGTACGCAAAGGACGGCGAAATGTGCAGCCCTGGACTCCGTCATTCGCGGCGCGCTTCACTGTTGGTTTGTGCGGTGTCTTGGTCGTTCTGCTTTCAGTGCTGCTTGCGTTCGCAGTATCCAATTCGCTGTTGGGCGTGAGCATGTCCGCTCTCTTCGACGAGCTCCCTTTTCTTGTGCTCTTCATGGGGGTGCACAGCGTGTTTAGCCTGCTTGACGCTTCGACGAGCACGTACAATGCGACTGAATACCAGGAGGGGGTGACCGAGGTGGTTGTGGTGGATCGGGTCAACCAGATAGCGCTGGCCACATCGCTCTCCGGCCCAGAGGAGCTTTTGACGTCGCTCGCCAAAGCGGTGATGGCTCTATTCTTCTGCTGGCCGATCGCTTGGATGATGGGCGAGACTATGGAGCCTGTCGCTAATTTCTGGGTGCATGCAGGGTTTGCAGTTCTGTTCAAGTGTCTACTGCAAATGTCAGTGTTTGCATCGTTAGTGCAAACCAAGCTGCCAGAATGGGACCCTGCAAGTCGCCGCACGCCTGCACTGCTTACCCCCGACATCAAATGCCGTGTGTGTTTTGAAACGGGGCTGGATCTTCGACGCTGTCCGTGCAGATGTACTGGTAGTGTGGGCTATATCCACCCCGTGTGCTTCCAGCAGTGGTTTGAGACGAAGAAGAGCATGCGCTGCGAACTGTGTCACATGATCTTCAACATCCGTATGATGCCTACGTCAGTGACCACCAACATGCAGACGATGGAGTCGTTAATCGCGGACCTTGTGCCGCCGCTCACAAAGAGGTTGGTCCTTTACATGGCGCTGTCGGGCGCAGTCTTGTGCAACAAGCTTGGCTTCATGCTGGTCGATTTTATGATCGAAAAAGTGCGCTACATCTGGCCTGCTGCAAAGCACAATCTACTCGTCTACTTTTGCACTGCCGTGGCAATCTTGATGCCGTCGGTGGCGGCCGCGCTGTTGGGAGTTGTGCCGCGTGTATTGACAGAATGGCATCGCCGACACCGCGCTATGCACTGGGACGGGCCCCTCAGAGACTGTACCTCAGAATCTGATGTTGACGACGACTCTTTCGACTCGCCGCGTGACGTGCCGTGTGATCCTCACGCACGGTACAGCGTGCTAGATAGCGAGGTGGCAACGACATTCGAACATGGTGCGGAAAAAACTCCTGAAATCGGCGCAACACGAAGTTCGGAGGGATTGTTTCACTTGTTAGAGCATCATCAACACGCAGTGTCACCACAGAACACATCTGCAAGATCGCTCGGGAGTGGAGAGGTGCAACACGGCGCGGCCGATGTGGAAACAAAGGAGGGGAGTTTGGAGTCTGATGCCTTGTGTCAAACTAGAGCTTTTCTGCCAGAGAGAGAGGCAAGGGCTTCTTGTTGCACGCCTGTTGCCGAGTCACAGGCAGTTGTGTGGCCCGCGATGACAACGTCGAGGAGTCACGCACGCACAGTTGTGAAGGCGAATGACAGTGAACGACATAAACAGTACACCGACTTATATAGTGCAACGACACGAGATACTACACCAACAACAACATGATCGGATCTCCAAAATACTCCAGTCCTCTGCATATATTGTTTCGACTTGGAATTTATACTGTTCTCAAAAAAGTGATGCTCGACGTCCTCTGTTCTCCCTCTCTTTCTCTGAATCTCCAAAACCCGGAACAGACGTTGGCGTCCGTTTCAGTTTTTAAGAGTGCGGGCGCGTAAAAAAAAATTGTCCAAGAGTCTCAACTCTCTGACAAGAAATCAACGAGAATGAGTGGACCTGAAACTTGGAAGGACATATTTTGGAGAGTCGACAAATAACCCGCGTAGATATACTCGGTGGCTCCAAGATGGTGGTCTACAGTTCATGAAGATCCGCTTGGGTTCTCATTCGGCGGTGGTATTTACAAAACGTGTCAAAAGATCCACGTCAGCCCAACCCTTTTTTTGGACAGTTTCGAGACCGTGACTTCGAGTTTGTCGTTTTTTCCATGTTGTTACTGGCATTCTCCCAATTTTTCGACCTGCAGCGCCGCCGCGCCGCAGGTCAAATGCCACGAGTTTTTTTTTGAAAAGGTCTCGTCTGATACCTGTCTATTTCATGTATTTCTCCTTCAAATTTTTCGACTTTGGCGCTGCAATATGTTTTTTTGCAGCGTCCCGTGCGTGGTGTATCCTTTTTTTGTATCCCATTTCCCCCCCCTTTTTCAAAGGTTCAAGAACTTCGACGCCGCAGGTCGATTTTTTTTCTGTTCAGATTTTTTTGCAGCGCCTCGTTTGTTGTTCATGCCTTAAAGTAGAGTTTTTATTAAAAACTGATAGTGGGTATCCCAAGGATGCGGGGGTTAATACAAAATATGAAACACTGGGAATAATCTTCAATATAACAACCCTCGGTCAGTTCTACCAGTGTCCGCCCTCGCCCATTCCAGGGGACCGGGCGCGCGGCAAACGGAGGTGCTTTAGTCCCGGAGACGCCGCGCGCCACTCGAAATCAGCCGCGCCGACGGTCGGATCCATACGAAATTTTGTTGGAAATACGTTATTGTTCGATTTTTCCGGATGTTCAACCGGAAGAGGTCCCAGTCACAACGGAAGAGGTCCCAGTCACCAGTCTAGCGTACTCAAACATAGAGACACGTATGGACAGGCCCAAGTCTGTCGTGAGGGTCATCAGGGGAGTAGCCGCTGCGCGCCAATCGCTTTCAGCCGCGTTCCATACAAATCTTTTGATTAAAACACGACTTTCCCTCGATTATTTTTGGACTCAGCCTACTGCTGGCTCAACCCTATTTGCGTGCGAATTCGGCGTCTTTGGGTTGTTTAACGTGACAAATGGACCATTTCAGTGTTGTTTGACCATCTCAAATCGATCTTTCAAAAAAAAATTCGAGGCCCTCACTTGAATTTTAGGGGAAAACAACGAGTCACATCTGCTCGATTTTTTTGATTAAAAAAGGCGGTTAAGTCGGCTCAACTCCGATTTGTTGACAAAAATGAGTTTGAGTTGAACCGGTTCAACCCGAATTTCGAAGGGGGGACAATCGGTTTGCTGCTCAACCCGAAATTCATGAAAGATTGAATGCGGATTGGGCCGCCTCAACCCGAATTTCGAAACACAAAATTCTGTGAGACTCAACCCCATTTTTTAGGGGGGAAAACGGGTTGGGCCGGCTCAACTCGAAAGTTATACATATATAGAGTGTATTGTCCATCTACTCATCCATCCGGTTGATCCAGTTCAGCTGGAATTTTCAGAAATTGAAAATTTGAGATAAAGCTCAACTCGATTTGTTGGATTAAAAAATCAACTTGAAACGGTAAAACACCAAGATTGAAAAATTGAAACATAGGATGACTGGCACCCTCGACTCTGGCGAAAATAACGTCGAGTTGGGCCGGCTCGACTCGACTTTGCAAAACAAACAAAATCGAGTTGAACAGGTTCAACTCAGTGGGTGCAAAAAAAAGATCCGGTTGAATCAGCTCAGCTCGATTTGTGTTCATCACGCATCGAGTTGATCTAGCTCAAATCGGTTTGCGATGATATTATAAACACGATGATCCGGGACACAGCGACTTGGGCACTGATACTAACTGAGAGTGGAATTGAACCATCTGCACTCGCTGGTCATACATATAAAATTGAATTGAGACGGCTCATCTGGTGTGATGACATCAAACCGGGGTAGACCGGCTGAACTAGATGATTGAAAAAGTCCACCGTCCATGTCAGCAATCATTTCGTGGGCAAGTTCTGGCATTTGTTACCCTTTTTCCCCACCAAAACCGACATACTGCGCCGCACTGGCAGGTCGATTTTAATTTTTTTGGGGCATTTTCACGTTGTCCTGTCTGCTGTTTTTCAATGCTGCCGGAGATCTCCGTCAGCATGTGAGACCGTGTAACACGTGTGCATGTGAGCTTTATTCTCAAGAAATGGTAAGCACTCATTAATGTGGCGCTTCTCCTTAAGCTCGTTGATGAGCTTCGACCAAAAAATCATTCTCAAAACGGCAATTCTTGTGTTCAGTGGTAAAGGTCTCAGAAACCCTATTCTAAAGTCCTGAACTCTGTTTTAACACCACAAACTGCTCGCGAATTCCCTTGATAGCTAAGTGGTATCTAGGCGGTCCACTCACGAACTCTCTCATGACTAGTGGTTGATGGATGATATATCGCTCTCCCCCATGCACAGTGTGAGCATTTATAGAGCACATGGGGGGATCCCAAAAACAAATGAATCAGGAGAAATCACAGAAAAAAACAAGAAAAAAATTGAAAGACAAAATAAACACATTAGGAGTGCAAAAATCTCAAAGCAAAAGGGGTTTGGCCCATCCTGACGCGGCAGTGGCTGATGAAGGCAGGCGAAGGCAGAGAATTGGTGAGGGCATCAGCGACCATTTTATGTGTGCGCAAAGGGATGAGTTTGACAAAACCAGCCTTGACGGGTTCGCACACGAAATAGCGGCAGATATCAACGTGACGCAAAAAAATTCGGCGCACTCAATTTTCACTCATGGCAACACAGGCCAGATTATCCTAATAGATTTTGGTTGAATTCTGTTGCTGATCACCAAACTTGAATCTTTGAGAGTTTCACGAAGACAGAGAGCCTCTTGCCCAGCTGGACAGGTGTCGACGAAACCAGCTTCGGAAGTAGACAAAGAGACATTGTCTTGACTATGTCTTTTCCAAGAAATAGGTCCGCCATTCATCAGAATGTAGCCAGTGTGTGAGCGGTGAGTATCAGTGTTGCCAGCCCAATCTGCGTCAATCCAGCCCCAGACTTCATTAGGGTTTCGGGAGCCACGAGTGTATGTAATAGACTCATTCCAAGTGTCACACAGATATTTTAGAACTTGTTCAGCCACCTGTATGTGCAATGCCAGGAAACTGGACATATTTGCTGAGTTCAGAGTAGAACCAAGCCAAATCAGGGCGGGTCATAGTGACAAGGTAACCAAGGCTGCAGACAATGCCACGATAGCGGTGGTGGAAGTCAGGTTTGGGGTTGGGGTCAAAGTCATCTTTTGAAAGACAAGTGTTGGGTCTCATAGGTGTGTTGCGTAATAGAATATCCCAAAATCCATATGATCACAAAATCTCCTTGGCGTAATGCTTTTGGGAGAGAGTAGTGGTGCTGGTGATGTGATCACGGGCAATTTCACATCCAAGGCAGTGTTCTAAGAGTCCTTTACAAGTGCCCTCGAATGCCTCCAAAAGACTCTTTCGCAAAGCATCTAGCATTGTCTGGTTAGCACCAACGATGACGAAATCATCAATGTGTACACCAAGTAGAATCCAGTGGCTGTCAATGATGAATTGCCAGGTGACATACTCTTTTCGAAACCCAAGATTTTGCAGCCTTCTCTTTTCAGAAAAGCGCTCTTTGTCGTATGCCACGAATGGGTGGCTGACAGCATGCCATAAAGTGGCTTGAGGAGGTGATAAATGTTTTGAGAATCCTCTTTATAACCCGGTGGAGATGAAATATAGACGTTTCCATTGTGGCCGTCCCCTGGTAGTAATTCACCGTGACCTTGTACAAAGGCCTGAGAGATGTCAACATGATTGGCAAACATGTTGAGTTGGGTGGCAAGACTGAGAATAGTGCGGAAACCGCTGGCAGCAGGCACCAGGCTAAAAGCGTCATCATAATTGTGGACTCCGTCTGCGCTTATTTGTTTCATGTGTTGACCTTGTACAACGAGTCGGACTTGGCATTTGTCAAATTCACCTCCTTTTCTTGTAATCTTGTAGTAGAAGCGAGTGCTGAAAACTTTGTCTTGGGGAGTGAAAGATGTCTGTAAGACTTTCTGAAAGATTTTTCGTCTCCAAAGTCTTTGCATCTCAACACCTTGACTTTTGATCCATTCTGTTCGCATGGGGCTACGCGTGGCTTGGCCATGGTGTTGAGGATCAGGAGTGGCTCGGGTATAACAGATTGGGTAATGTACCAATCGAAGATTGTGCCCGTTTTCAAAGGATTGTGCTCTGATGTTTCACTGTCCAGGTAATCAACTTCAGTTGTGTCAAATACTGACCCCCCCCTTCATGCTGTCAAAATCAGTCAACATTGCCAGTGCTCTTGTGATGTCAGCAGCTGACATGAGGCGAACTCCTATGTCATACAATGACTTTGCTTGAGGAAGTGTATATTTTATAGTTGTAAGAATGAATGCTAAAGACAGCACCTTGACCGAGACCGAGTTTGGGCTCGAGACTAGTGCGATACATCTGTATGGTGGAATCCTTGAGAGATTGTGGTGTCAGAAATTTGACAATCAAAACCGCTTTGGTCTTGGTCAACTTCTTGGAGTGAACACTGGGGAGGCACATCTCACCCATCACATCTGGTCCGTAGTGAGGAGGTAATACAAATTCAACTGGAGTGTCATAAGAAAGCTCGGACAAAGGCAAGTTCGTTGCAAATTGTCAGAAAGGGTGATTTCGTCGGTGGTGGAAGCGAAGGCGCGCGGCGGTGGCGGGGCGCTTTTGGCACGCAGCAGCAGCGGGGCCATTTTGTCAATAGACTTTTCAGTCTGATCATCTGTACAAGTTGTCAGTATGATGGGGTTGTCAAGGATTTTTGCTGCATTGGCAGCTCGCGTCTGTGCGCGCATATGAGCGTGAAGAGCTGTTTCTTCAACATGTAGGTTGTCTTCAAGAGCATCATCAATATGCATTTTAGTCAAATCTTTTAAAATGACTGGGTTGCACCATAGTAGGCACAAGGGATCTCGAAAAGCAAATTCATTAGGGTATGATTTGAAATCCTGGACAAGGAGTTCAGATCTTTAGGTGATACATGTCATGCGAATACACGGCATATTGTCGACGGCACGAAGGTAGATGCCTTTAACAAAACGTTCTCCAAAGAATCTTTTTTTGACCAAAGGATGTTCTCGAAGTAAATATCCTGTCACACGAGAGCCAAAAGGTATGGCAACAGTTTTGTATGAGCCTGCAAAGGCAGGTTGCATGCGATCGTTGGGAGTTGACAACTCACCATGTTCGTCACGTTTTGCCCACAGAGTATTTTTTTTGCTGTCACGTAAAGTCGACTGTGCCGTCTGGCCAAAAACGGGTAGGCATGTTGGCGTACACGAGTGCGACTTGGGTGTCTTAATTTGAGCAGCCAATTGCACCTTCAAAATGACACTGCATGGTATGGTTGTGTGACGACAACCTGTGCAGTGTTAATACGCTCCACACAGACGAGCCCTATTTGGTAAGGGGTGGGGGAGGTGAGCAGTGCGTGTGAGGTGGGGTGTTGAAGGAGGGAACAAATCCTAGGTCGTCGGATCGATTCCGTCTAAAACACGAGATCTCAAAATCCCAAGGAATTGACCTTCCATAGAACCTTAAACGAGGGAACTATACTGGTGGTCAAGTGCCTTGTTGAGTGGAAAGGCAACAGCCAAGAACGTGCAAGAATTTACGTATACCTAGGATCTTGCAAAATAAAGCACAATAACTAGGACAGTCATTCTTGTCTTCTTGTAGTACGCACTACAGGCCGGCCAAGGATACTAAATATAGGCCAGCCAGGGAATGACTAATGCCATGTCCACGTGACGTACTGCAGTCTGCATGCTGGTTTCGAGTGTGTTGAGGGGCACAAGATGTAGTAAAGGCTGCCAAAGTTGCCAGCAGAAATCCGCCCAAGAATGGACTAATCGCACTCCAAACGCCACGAACAAGTCGATTTTCCACTTTTTACAATTGCCAGGTAGTGAATCCAGCTTTACTGAGATTACTGAGTACGTATATTTTATTCTAATATAGAGTCATGGCGAATTACAATATACACAAAATTGAGTAACATTTTGTACCATTGGCAATTATCAATGGCCTCATTCCGTTTTTGTGAAACTACTACACATCAAACCGTTCGTGGTCAACAAGAGTGCAATTTTCCCATTCTTGGGCGGGTTGAATAATGCCAGGGGGAGAGGAGTGCAGTCTAAATCTGAGTTGTGCAAGTTGGAGGTTCTGCGTAATGTAAAGAGGGGGAATGCCTGCCTCAGCAAGTAGGCCGTCCCGTTCGCTGTCCTCCTGCTCTCCTTTTGTGTGCGCCCCGATCGGCCATCGCAACGAACCAGAATTCTAAGTTCGTGCAACCACAGGTTGCAGAATGATGTTATTTTCACTGCAGAAGTCCACCATTTCTTGCGAGGTGAATTCTTTTGCGTTGTCAATACGCAAATAGCGAGGTGTACGTCCCGTTGTGGTGATGTATTTTTTCTCAGAAGGCTGTAATTCATCTGAAGACCCTGTGCCTCATGTTTTACAAGGGTAAGTGGCCCAATACTCTGTACCCTTGTCAAGTATTAGAAGAAAATATTGATTCAGAGAAGGTAGTCCTCCTAGGCTGCAGGCATGCCAGTGTACCCAATCCATTTGTAGATCAGTGCTTGGTGGTGAATGATCAGGATCACGCTGGGTCACAACAGGAGCATGATGGACGTCATTGAAATTTCGGAGAGCTGTGTTTTCGTTGAAAAGTGACTGATAGCGAGAATTTTCGCTGCCGAGGGGCATATCTCTCCTAATCATAGAAGGAGCGAGGAAAGGTTTGAGAAACGAGTAATCAAAACTGTCACTTGACGCTGTGAATCCAAATAAACGTGCCAATGATTCAGTGATAGTGGAGTTAGTAGGGTCCACTGTGTCAGTGATAGGACTGAAGTCCAGCTTCTCCGAGTCGAGGGTGGAATCAGCGGAAGATTTCAAGATTGATTTCTGTTGGGCAGTGACTTTACGCTGAGCCTTTTTCTTTTTCTGAGCTATGCCTATGGCCTGTCTTTTTGAAAGAGCTACTGTAGACGTTTTGTTGTCACGCTTGCCTATAGCCGCTTGGCATGCGTCACAGGAGACGGCTAAAACGTAGGGCTTCAAATCTTTTTCTGAGCTATGCCTATGGCCTGTCTTTTTGAAAGAGCTACTGTAGACGTTTTGTTGTCACGCTTGCCTATAGCCGCTTGGCATGCGTCACAGGAGACGGCTAAAATGTAGGGCTTCAAATGCTTGTACGGGAGGCCTTCAAGTTTGCCTCAAGGTTGAGTGATAGCGTGCGATTGTTGGGATGGCCATGTGCTCGATGGAGTGTTATGGCCTCTTTTCGATTTCGACGCATGAGCTCAAAACGCTGCTGCATGCATCCCTGAACGCGTTCAGTCGAGAGGAAATCTGGCACGTGTACCTCATCACGTGGTTAAAGATATTGGGAAGACCAGCAACACTATTACAGGTTGAAACATCTGAGAAGCATTCAATCTCCTCAGAGTTTTCAGGTGAGAGTGTAGTCACAGGTACCGTGGCTGACTTTGAAATTGCTCGGATCCATGTGTGTCCTGTACTGCGTACTCCATGACAATCACAGTGAGATTGCCTAGAGTAGTAATGACACCTCAGTAGAGGTGAAAGGTAGCCAAGGCGAAGCCATCCGTGAGAGCGTCATCAGTGATTCTGAAATTCACATTGTAGCCTGCCTCCATTAGTCGCCCAGCTGAGATTAGGCTGTCAGACATGGCATGCCTGGCACATCTGGTACGACCAGGATAAAGGATTTGCCATGCTGATCGACTGTTTCATTGCCCATGAGATTGCCTGTCATTTTTTTTGCTTTTCGGCTGGTTGCATATTCAGAGTGGTTCCTGTGCGACCCAAAATTTCAGCAGAGGTACTGGTGGCTCCTCGCTGTGCCTCTGTGTCTAGTACAGCGCCCAATGGATGTATGTTTGTATTTTTGGTGTCCAATTTCAAGGTGTTGTCTACGTGCTGCAGAATGCATTCTGTCTGATGCTGTGCTGTGTGACACTCGCCCTTGCGCAGTTACACTATTGAGTCATTGTCGGGAGAAGATCGCATAGGCATTCTGAATGGTGTATCCAGAAATGTGGTACTAGACCAGATCAAATGAATGGCTGTTGACTCATGCAAAGTGGACGGTGGTGTGACAGTGGGTTGTGGTGCCCTGGAGATTGAATGAGAGGCAGACACCTCATCCCATTTGTCCCCTGACCACGTGTAATTTTTTGGACATGAAACACATTTAATTCCTGCATGTTTTTGGCAAGGTGCAGTCTGATCTACGTATACTAACCAAAATCCTTTGGAATTCTTAAAGGACGTGCAGTTTGACCACAAACATGACAACAGTGAACAGTCAACATGTTGGTCTGAACGTGGTGCTGAGGAAAGAACAAATGGAAAATGAAGTGTCTTGCGCATGACAATTTTATTGCATGTGTCAGAGATGCAGGAAAGTGGTGCCACTGCAGCAAGCAAATATAATTTTGGGGGTTGACACAAGGCGGAGAAGACGAACAATAATGATTGCGGTTTACTGCACCCTTTGCAGCACGTGTGTCCTCCCCGGAAGTCCAGACCGCTTCCTCACTGCCATCTGCACCGGCTGACTTGGCAGCTAAAACGCACAGTCATCCAATCCCCTTGTTGAGCTTTTCACAAGATTCAATTTCTTTAAGCTCGCTTACAACAAGTGAGAGTCAAGGGGACATCACGTGTGACTGTCTGGGGGACGTGACATGGAGTCACAGTACTCATGACGTCAGAGAAATGTCAGGAAGGTCTGACTGATTGAGAATGAGGGAACAACACCAAAAGGGGACAAAAACGTATGGTCATGTCAGGGCCAGGAATTTTACTACTGTTGTTCTGAATAAATAGGTAGCGATCTTGGATTGCTCTCTTGTCAACTCAACCCAGATGTCCAGAGATCCTGGTGCATGGGAGGGAGGGGGCCCGCTGGTGCTAGCCTGCAGTGGGGCGCCAGCGTCAACGTCAACAGCCGCGTTCTGAGCTAAGTTTGTTACATGGCAGCGGAGGAAAGGACGAACAGGGAGAAGAAGAAGAAGGAAGGGCATCATCTCGAGCAGTCACGGTCGTTCAAAGCTTCGTCTCTGGACGCATCCTCTGGGGTGGTGTGGGGTGAATGGGATGAAATGACAACCAGGCTCTGCACTGCTCTTCCAAGGGCAGGTGAGTCTGAGCAGCAGAAGAAGCAGCAGGAAAAGAACAGGGAGAAGAAGAAGAAGAAAGACCAGCGTCGCCAGCAGTCTTTCAAAGTTTTGTCTCTCGATGCGGCCTCCGAGGCAGTGTGAGGCGGAGGGGAGAAAATGACAACCAGGCTCTGCGCTGCTCTTCTGAGAGCAGGTGAGTCTGGACAGCAGAAGAAGCAGCAAGAGAAGAACAGGGAGAAGAAGAAGAAGGAAGGCCAGCGTTTTGAGCATGGCTCCTCAGGGGGCAGGCCAGGAGCTGGTAGGGTGGAGAAGAAGAAGGAAGGCCAGCACCCTGTTGGCAGCTGGGCCTTCAACGTCTCCAGCGATGTTCCTCCGGGGAAGTGCAGAGAGTGGAAGCAGGAAAAGAACAGGGAGAAGACGAAGAAAGAAGGCCAGCGTCTCGAGCACCGCTCCTCCGGAGGTGCCCCCTCCGGGGGCAAGCCGGGAGCTGGTAGGGTGGAGAAGAAGAAGGAAGGCCAGTGCCCTGTTAGCGACGAGAGCAGCGTTGGGCCTCAACGCGCTGCCGACGACTGGACGACAATGGGGACGGCGCCTGTTTTCCAAGCATTCCACAGCAAGTGCATCGACGGATTATTCGTGCATCTTACTTGTGTGTGTGTGTGTGTGTGTGTGTGTATGTGTGTGTGTGTGTGTGTTTGTGTGTTTATACTGGCAAGATTTTTAACAAGTGTCCTTGGTACTTGTTGTTCCTTCAGCACAAAAATATGTATTAATGAGTTGTGAGAGTCTAGTTATGTAATAGGTTGGAAATGCTTGCTAATTGGTAAACAACATGGTACTCCAAGGTCCAGGGTGTAAGTGTGAGAATATAACAAGTGAGAGTCAAGGGGACATCACTTGTGACTGTCTGGGGGACGTGCTTTGGAGTCAATGTACTCATGACGTCAGAGAAATGTCGGGAAGGTCTGTCTGATCCAGAATGAGGGAACAACACGAAAAGGGGTCAACTTGAAAAACTTATTGTCATGTTGGGGCCAGGAAATTTACTACTGTTGTTCCAAATAAGTAAGGACCAATCTTGGATTGCTCTCTCGTCAACTCAACCCAGATGTCCAGAGATCCTGGTGCGTGTGAGGCTGGTGCTGGCTGGCAGAGGGACGTCAGCGTCAACGTCAACAGCCGCGGTCTGGGCTGATTTTGTTACATCAAGAACAAAGCGCAGACGTTTGCGCTTTGTTCTTCTCGGCCCATGCGGTGTCATGCTTCTTCTGAGCAGCAATGGTCTTTGGTTTGCGGTGCGGACAGTCACGAGTGAAATGTCCATGTGAGTCACAAGATCCACAGACAGTATTGTTGTCAGCAATAGGGAATTTTCGGCCTCGTGTTCCTCTGGTGGGCTTGAACTTAGGGTGGTCTTTGCACTGGGTCCCTTGCCACGCCCACCTCCTCGCACATCACCACCACTCCCGCCGTCACTTGCGCGCCAATCATAGTAAACGCTCTGTACGCCTGTTTTGACCATTGCTAACTTGGCAAAGAGCAGATTGAAGAAAGATGGGTCAGACTTGACTGGACCTGCAGAGATAGTTCCTGACACGCAGTACGTCTTCAACTTTGTGAGTAGTGACGTAAACATGGGTTGGAAGCGCTCTTTTGTGGCAGGAGAGGGCTTGAGGGCAAGGTTTTCGACAATATCATTTAATATTGGTCTGCACAAATTCTTCGCATCTGCAGCCATGTCTGTATGTTTAGCAACTTGGTGGATGAAGCACACAGGCTTGTTGGCATGAAGATGGTCCAAAAACTTCTCCATTGTGTCGAGGCTATGCGTCTTGACTTAGGCTGCAAATTCTTCGAATTGTTTGCGTGTTAATCCTTATGTTGTTGGAAAAGTCAATGTCAAACTTGAATCAAGCGGATCAAATATTCTGACGCCAGCCTCGACAACAAAGGAAAACGAAAAAAAAGATCAAAAAGCCGAGTTGTACTGGTCGAAACAGCTCATCATGAATAATTCAGCGCACGTGACTTCTTCATTTGACAGATAGCCAAAGACGTTAAGGTTATGCATGGCAGCTGGAAGTGACCTTACGTGTTGCAGGAGTTCATGCTTGCAGCCCTCAATCAATGACAAAGTGAGGAGCTGATTTGCATTGATCAGGACTCGGAGAGACACATGATATTGTGTCTTCTCGCCAGCCACGGTTATCTTGCATCCCTGAACAGATACAGTCATGGCTGCAGCAAGTCCGCGAGGATAGCTGTTAATTCAGCATCAGGGGCTGCGTGTGTTGGCGCAACACATCTCTGATGTTGCACCCAGATCTTCCTTCCCTTTTCTTTTCGGGGTTCCTGTACCTCCTCTCCGTTGCCTCGACACCAATTTATTTGTTGTTTTTGGTTTCCCCTGCTCGACTGTTTTCCTTTCTTTAATATGATTTTTGTGGCTCAGCCACGGCATGCCTTTACCTGTGCCAGGGGAGATGGAAAACTAGAGTCACGGTCACCGTGATAGGATTGAGTTTAGGCTGTTTAATTCTATTTCTATCGTGCATATAAGCCTTCGCCAAGAGCCATCTCTTCACCGAAGTAAATCATTCATGGCTACTTGTTCTGTTTTTATGGCGCGGTCCACCTGAGTCGAGTTCCTCAGAGCGAAGTTGAACACCTTTTCCCTGAAAAGTTCAATTCGATTTATTGGATTAAAAAAACAAGTTGAAACAGTAAAACACCAAGATTGAAAAATGAAAACATAGGATATCCGGCACACCTCAACTTTGGCAAAAATAACGTCGAGTTGGGCCGGCTCGACTCGACTTTGCAAAACAAACAAAATCGAGTTGAACAGGTTCAACTCAATGGGTGCAAAAAAAAGATCCGGTTGAACCGGCTTAGCTCGATTTGTGTTCGTCACGCATCGAGTTGATCTACAGGGTGGTTCCAGAACATAGAAACCACGTTTTTGACCCAGCCAGCGTGTTTCTAATGATGATGATTGCTTTTATTACTTTCAAAAGTAGTTGAGTACCCTTGTTTGAGGGTCTATGAAGTTCAATTTCATGAGAATTTGAGGTATCGGGTTTTAGACGGAATCGAACCGACGACCTAGGGAGCACACACTGATGAAGCCAGCACCCAGCCTGCCAGCGTTGTTTCTATAAACATTACGAAACTGCCACCCCAGCCAGCGAGTTTCTACACCCCCCGTAGAAACTCTAACTTTGTAGTAAGAGATTTTATGAATCATTAAGAAAATCATACAGAAAATCATTAAGGTTTTTTCATAGCGAAAATCTGAGATTTGCATAGAGAAAATTAAGATTTTCATAGAGAAAATCATTAAGAAAATCATTAAGAAACTGCCAAAATTGCTGCCAGCGTGTTTCTAAAGCACAGTGCAGGAAACCGGCAAAATTCCAGACTGCGATTTCTACCTGCCAGTTTCTATGTCCTGGAACCACCCTGTAACTCAAATCGGATTGTGATGATATTATAAACGCGATGATTCGGGACACAGCGACTTGGGCACTAATAGAGTGGAATTGAACCATCTGCACTCGCTGGTTGTACACATAAAATCGAATTGAGACGGCTCATCTCTAGTGTGATGACATCAAACCGAGGTAGACCGGCTGAACTAGATGATTGAAAAAGTCCACCGTCCATATCAGCAATCTTTTCGTGGGCAAGTTCTGGCATTTGTTGCCCTTTTTTCCCACCAAAATCGACATACTGCGCCGCACTGGCAGGTCGATCTCAAAATTCTTTGGACATTTTCACGTTGTCCTGTCTGCTGTTTTTCCATTTTGTTATCTCTTTTCCCTCAAAATCCCGACCTGCCGCAGGTCGACAGAAAACCCTCTTCCGACGGAATTTCGTCGAAGGAAATTTCGACGAAGGTAGGATACAAATCGGCCTGTGGCGCCGCAGTTGAGAAGAGGAGGGGAAACCTGCCAAGATTCTCTAGGTGGGATAAAAGCGTTTCATCTATTCCGTGTTCACAAAAGACACGTTAGATGAGAAGGGACAAGCCAGAGACACAAGTACACATGTAACTTTTAATGCTCTAAACTCGACAAAGAATTCTCCAGTCGCAAAAGAAACTTTCCAAAAGATACGTTTGAAATAAAAAGGGCCTAAACTAAACGTTCTGATTCGTGACAAGATCTCGTTCGTAGGCGTTGCTCACTTGACGCGCGGCGGTAGATCTTGTTCGTGGGCGCT
>Ga0335398_10003989_pt1 | contig 20977 bp, 15 predicted proteins | sample BON03_FD_205742 | JGI IMG/M metagenome (GOLD analysis project Ga0335398, IMG submission 205742) | Freshwater microbial communities from Lake Bonney liftoff mats and glacier meltwater in Antarctica - BON-03 (spades assembly) (version 2) | ecosystem: Environmental > Aquatic > Freshwater > Ice >... | reverse complement strand
GCGGTTCAATTGCCCCAATCGCGATAAAGCGATTGTCGCTGCAGGCATAGGTATCATAGAAATGTGCAGCACCGTCCAATAGATTAGCGCTGCGCTGATTACTCCACAGACCTGCGGCCTTCATGCCGTAAAACAAGGTCATCAGACTCGCCGACCCATCGGTCATTGCGGCATCAATAATCTGGCCTTTGCCTGATGTTCGAGTCTCCAGCAATGCTGCCAGCATACCCACCGCCAGCAACATGCCGCCACCGCCATAATCGCCGACCAGGTTCAGGGGCGGCGCCGGCGGTTCCCCGGCCCGACCCATCGCATGCAGTGCGCCGGTCAGGGCAATATAGTTGATGTCGTGTCCGGCAGCCTGAGCCAGCGGACCGGTTTGCCCCCAGCCAGTCATGCGTCCGTAGACGAGGCGCTGGTTCCGGGCGAGACAGACATCGGGCCCCAGTCCGAGCCGTTCCATCACGCCGGGGCGAAAACCTTCGATCAATGCATCGGCCTGGGCCATCAATTTGAGCACCAGGGCAATGCCTTCGGGGCGTTTGAGATCGACTGCGAGTGAGCGGCGCCCGCGATCGATGGGATTGCCTGGGCGGGTGGTGATGGTTTCAGGTCTGCTGCTTTTCCTATCGATGCGGATAATTTCCGCGCCGAGATCAGACAGCATCATGGCGCAGTATGGTGCCGGGCCGAGTCCTGCAAATTCGATGATTTTAATGCCTTTCAGGGGACCCATGGGGATTCCTTCTAATAGTGTTCCGGGGCAACTATATCATTGGTTTCGTGCAGCGGGAGGAGTCTGTCTGCTGCGGACGCGCTTCAGAGCTCTGGGGCTCGGCTCTCTGCACGCTGATCCGCACTGCGGGGAAGGTTCTACCTGGCTCGGACACGCCCGTGAACCCATCCATGGGGGGCTCGGCTCCCGCCATCCCTGGCGGTCGACGGTCCGCTCCAGGTAGAACCTTCCCCGCAGTGCTGGCTGTGTGCGTTCGGCCAGGTGTCTCGGTACCTGAAATTCTGGCAGGTTGTAATTTGCCAGCGTATTGGCCCCTCCGGTCGGCCCGGTCAGGATATTGACAAGCTGTTCTTCGGTAAATCGTTTCTTTACTTTGGGTTCCTTCTCAGTGAAACCCTAACATATCAACTGGCTCAATTATGAAGAAGCGATCCAGTGTTTTTGGCATTACAATGACTCACATTAGAACCCTAAAATCTATGTTATCCCAAACTGGAGCTGTATGGTGTCAGGTTGACACACAGGGGTTTCGCAACTGAACCCGCACCCACAAAGTCTAGCGCTCAAGCGGCCATTGATTTGCTGGCAAATTCAACAAACCACAAAACAAAGCCAGATCAGCGTCATTTTACGACGCACTTAGCGCGCATTATGATTCGCTTGACGTTTTTTTTTACGTCGCATAAGCTACGTCAAACAATGCCAATCAACTGCTAGAGAAAAAGCAAATGTCCAGTACCCAACTTTCAGAAATGACTCAATCGCAGCGCGATCGGCTTGCGTTTATTGAGTTGCGTCTGTGGTTCATCGGGGAAATCCGCCGGCAGGACTTGGTGACGCGGTTTGGTATTCAGTCTGCGGCAGCCACCCGAGACATTGGCCAATACAAGGAACTTGCGCCGCGCAACATCGACTACGATCCGAAGGGCAAGATCTATGTCCGTGCCGAGTGGTTCCGGCCCGTGTTTGAATTCTCGGCTGACCGGGTGCTCACATGGGTGTCGCAGGGGTTCGGGGATGGTGAGCCGATCAGGTGGAAGTCCTCGGTTGCATGCGAGGGATCGTCGCTGAGCGCCAAGTTCGACCTCGAGGTGCTTTCAGCGCTCACTCGCGCCATCCATCGGAAGTCTGCAGTCGAGATTTCATACCGCGCGCTGTCCAGTGGGCTTACCACGCGAGAGATCGTACCGTTCGCACTGGCGGACAGCGGACAACGATGGCACGTCCGAGCATTTGATCGGAAGTCCGGAGAGTTTCGAGATTTCGTTCTGGGACGCATCGCCGATGCCAGGCTAACTACAGTCGAAGTTGATGACAACGAATCGCCCGATCAAGACAACCAGTGGAACCGTATTACCGAGCTCGAGCTCGTGCCTCACCCCGCCAATGTGCAGCACCCGGACGCCATCGAAGCCGAATACGGGATGGAGAGCGGCGTGCTAAAGGTGCGCGTGCGTGCTGCGATGGCGGGCTACCTGCTGCGTCGCTGGAATGTGGACTGCACCGACGATCACAGTCTTAAAGGAATTGAACACCATCTCTGGCTGCGCAATCGGCAAGCGCTCTACGGAGTGACCAATCTCATCCTCGCCACGGGTTACGGGTCTCAGGGCAAGGAGTAGTAATGCAAAACCCGGAACCCAAGACCTTCGGCATCGATGTTTTCAAGACAAAAAGGAGCTTCATCATGGCTAAGACCCCTGCAAACCACGGCAAGCAATGGACACCGGGCGATGTCGCTCACCTCAAACAGTTGGCGAAAGAAAACACGCCGCCTCGCGTCATGGGTTTGAAATTACAGCGCACATCCGATGCCGTCGCACAAAAGGCGAGCGCAGAAAGCATCTCGCTCAAGCCGACCAATCAATCGCCTTACAACCGGCTCAAACCCTGATACCTCGGGGCTACAAAAAGAACAGGTGTCCGCATGCTGAAGCTTGAGCAAATCCAGAAAAACGCCGCGATCTCGGGCATCGAGCCCGGGCATGTCGTGCGGATTGTTACGACGGAGCCGGTTGGGGGCAACGCCCTCACCGTCTACTACAAGACGGCGGACGGCAAACTTCTGGAGCGGATGCTGTTCCGCGCCGACGAGGCAAAATTGTCGCTGGCCGAGGCTGGCCGCCCTTGGGCGTTTGATGCTCCCGGCGACGAGTTCAAGCTGGCTGCCGAGGCCTACCGGATTAATCTGGCGCATCTATTCGATCCGATGATGGCCGTCCACACCTCCAACGTAGAACCATTGCCACACCAGATTACGGCGGTGTACGAGTCCATGTTGCAGCGCCAGCCTCTGCGCTACGTGCTTGCAGATGACCCGGGTGCGGGCAAAACAATCATGGCGGGATTGTTCATCCGAGAATTGCTGATGCGTGCTGATGCCAAGCGAGTGTTGATCGTTGCTCCCGGCAGTTTGGTCGAGCAATGGCAGGACGAAATGTTTGAAAAATTCGGGCTGTCCTTCACGCTGTTTTCTCGCGAACAGGTCGAGCAGTCGCGCAGCGGCAATCCTTTCGACGATATTGATCTCATGGTTGCCCGTGTTGACCAACTCTCCAGAAACGAAGACCTGCAGGAAAAATTGCGCCATTCTCAATGGGATCTGATTGTCGTCGATGAAGCACACAAACTATCAGCCAGCTACTTTGGCAACAAGGTCAATAAGACCAAACGCTTCCTACTCGGCGAACTGCTGGGTTCCATCACCCGCCATTTCCTGCTGATGACGGCCACGCCGCACAACGGTAAGGAAGAGGACTTCCAGTTGTTCATGTCACTGCTGGACTCCGACCGTTTTTACGGTAAGTTCCGCGATGGTGCGCACAAGGTTGATGTCACCGACCTGATGCGCCGGATGGTCAAGGAGGACATGCTCCGGTTTGACGGCACGCCACTTTTTCCTGAACGCCGCGCGCGCACCGCAAACTACAAACTGTCTGACCCAGAAGCTGCGCTGTACGCAGCCGTCACCGAATACGTGAAAGAGGAAATGAACCGGGCCGATCAATTACAAGACGGCGCACGCAAGGGCACAGTCGGCTTTGCGCTGACATCACTCCAACGTCGCCTAGCCTCCAGTCCGGAAGCCATCTACCAATCGCTCAAGCGCCGCAGCAGCAAGCTCAAACGGCGTGTCGAGGAGGAAAAGTTGCGCCAGCGGGGGCAATTGCTCACAGAAACTGCCATTGCCAGCGATTTAAGCAATGCACCGGAAGACATTTGGGAATCCGCCGACGCGCTCTCGCCAGATGACTATGAAAACTTCGAGGAAGCCGTCGTTGATCAAGCGACCGCTGCTCAGACGATTCAAGAGCTTGAAGCTGAAATCATCATCCTTGAAGGGTTGGAAGAGCAGGCGCGGCAGGTTGTCCACTCGGGTCAAGACCGCAAGTGGGATGAATTGTCCAAGCTGCTGCAGAACACGCCAGAGATGCACGATGTCGATGGTCGGCAGCGCAAGCTCATCATTTTTACCGAGCACCGCGATACGCTCAATTACCTCGCGATCAAAATTCGCGGACTGATCGGCAATGAAGAGTCCGTGGTGATGATTCACGGCGGCGTCAAACGCGAAGACCGCCGCAAGGCTCAGGAATTGTTCCGTAATGACCCGACTACGCGCGTGCTGTTGGCCACCGATGCTGCGGGCGAAGGCGTCAACTTGCAAAACGCCAATCTGATGGTGAATTATGACCTGCCGTGGAACCCCAACCGCCTTGAGCAGCGCTTCGGTCGTATCCACCGTATCGGCCAAACCGAGGTCTGCCATTTGTGGAACATGGTCGCAGCAGAAACCCGCGAGGGCGACGTTTTTCAGCGGTTGTTTGAAAAATTGGAAATCGAGCGCGCTGCGCTTGGCGGTCGCGTATTCGACATCCTCGGGGAAGTGTTTGAGGAAAAAAGTCTGAAAGACTTGCTGATAGAGGCAATACGTTATGGCGCAGACCCCGAGGTTCGCGGTCGTCTCTACCGCAAGCTTGAAGGCGCCTTGGATACTGAACATTTGGAAGCCATCATCAAGCGCAACGCCCTGTGTGAAGAAGTGATGGATGAGCGTCGCCTCTTTGCTGTCAAGGAAGAGATGGAAAAAGCCGAGGCGCGCAAGCTACAGCCTTACTTCATCCGGTCCTTCTTTAATCAGGCATTTCAGCAAATGGGCGGCGAACTGCGCCCACGTGAGCAAGGCCGCTATGAAATCACCCACGTTCCGGCCAACGTCCGCGAGCGTGATCGCCAGATAACTGGCAGGGATCGCCGAAATGCTGACCCAGTGCTGCGGCGCTATGAACGCGTCTGCTTTGAAAAGCAATTCGTTCGTGTCGCCGACAAAATTAGTGCACCAATGGCCAACCTGATGCACCCAGGTCATCCGTTGATGCAGTCGGTGACTGACCTCGTCCTTGAGCAACACCGCAACAAACTAAAGCAAGGCGCGGTATTGGTTGATCCGAGTGATATGAGCATCACTCCTAAAGTAATGTTCATCATCGACCATTCCATCAGAGAAGGTGCTGATCCTAGCCGTACAGTTTCACGTCGCATGCAGTTTGTTGAGATCGACCCACAAGGCTCCGCCATCAATGCAGGCTGGGCACCGCACCTTGACTTGGAGTCCATCGACAAGGCAGATATGGCATTGATCGAGGATGTATTGGGTGGGCCGTGGCTCAACGGTATCGATGCACGCAACCTTGAACAGATGGCGCTGGCCCACGCTTCTATCAGTCTGGTGCCAGAACATTTCGACGAAGTACGCAGTCGCCGCGAGAAGCATGTAGACAAGACTTTGGTTGCTGTTCACGAGCGGTTGGTCAAAGAAATCAACTATTGGTCGGATCGCTACATCAAATTTCAAGATGACTTCGCTGCCGGAAAAGATGTGCGTTTGACCCTTGAAAACGTTCGCCGCACCATTGACGACCTGACCGCACGCCGGGAGTCACGCGAGAAAGAGTTGCTGGGTATGCGCCACGTCATTTCCGCCACTCCAGTTGTAGCGGGTGGTGCATTGGTAATCCCGGCCGGGCTGCTGGCGCAGCGCAAAGGGCAGTCGGGTTGGACTGCTGATGCCGCCGCTCGTGCGCGAGTCGAGTGGGTGGCGATGAATGCCGTGATGGACGCTGAACGCGCCCTCGGCCACGAAGTAATCGATGTCTCGGCGAAGAAATGCGGCTGGGACGTGACCAGCCTACCGAGGGCCATCGACGGCAAGTTTCCGCACTCGCGTCACATTGAAGTCAAGGGCCGAGCCAAGGGTAACAGCACCGTAACCGTCACCCGTAACGAAATACTCTACGGGTTGAACCAGCAAGATAAATTCATTCTGGCCATCGTCCTGGTGGACGGCGACCAGCACGAAGGGCCGTTCTATGTGACCAAGCCCTTCACACAAGAACCTGATTGGGCGGTGACCAGCATTAACCTCGACCTGACACATTTGCTATCAAAAGCAGTACAGCCCGGAGACATCCAATGAAGCTAGAGCGAATACATCTGCGCAATTTCCGATGCTTTGACGAATTAGTCGTTGAATTTGACCCCAGGCTGACCGTCATCATCGCGGAGAATGGCGCTGGCAAAACAGCGATCCTGGATGCAATTGCCATTGGATTCGGTCGCTACTTGACGAAGCTTCCGGGTGTTATCGGACGAACAACCAAAGAAGCTGATATTCGTATCAACAAAGGTGAGCGCCGCGAAGCTTTCATGATGCTGGCGTGGGAGGCAAAAGACCGTGAGGGTTCCCCAATAGTCTGGGCGGGTGGACGCAAGCGCGATGGCGCTGTGACGGCCAGTGTGATCAAGGACTCGCTAACAGATGAACTCGAGGGCTTGCTCAAGCAAGGTTTGAAGCAGATTGATGAGTTCACATTAAATCTGGTGCAGGCTGAAGCGGAAGGTGCGATTTATTTTCTACCGGTGATGGCCTATTACGGCACCAATCGGGCCATACGAGGCGAAGTGCAGCGTCGCAGGGGCTTCAAAAAGCAATTTGCTCGCTTTGAATCGCTGGCTGGAGCACTGGAGCCTGACTCGCGTTTCCGGGCTGCATTTGAATGGTTCAATGCAATGGAAGACCTGGAGCGGCGTGAAAAGGAATCAAGGCGCGATTTTGATTTCCGCTTACCCGAGCTTGATTTGGTACGCGACGCCATCATCCGCATGCTGCCCGTTGGTTTTAGCAATCCGCGCACCGAAATTCGCCCTCTGCGTTTCGTAATCGACCGGCAGATGCCTGACGGTGTGAATCGCACACTGCGCATCAGTCAATTGAGCGACGGCTACCGTGTAGTACTGGGTTTGGTAATGGACCTCGCCCGCCGCATGGCACAGGCGAATAGTCGAATGGCAGTCAACGGCATACAAATTATGAACCCATTGGACTTGCCAGCCATCGCACTCATTGACGAAGTCGATTTGCACCTCCACCCCTCGTGGCAGCAACATATTATGACCGATCTAACACGCACATTCCCTGGCACGCAATTCATTGTCACCACACACAGTCCGCAGGTTTTAAGCACAGTTAAGCGCGAAAATATCCGCGTCATTGGCCCCAACGCCAGTGGCAAGATCATTGCCGCGCCGCCTTTAGCCATGACCTACGGTGAACCCAGTGGTGACGTGCTGCATAGCGTGATGATGGTTGACCCGCAGCCACCGGTCAGCGAAAAAGCCGACTTGCAACGCCTAACCGGATGGGTCGATCAAGGCAATTATCAAAGCGCCGAGGCTACGCAGTTGATGCGCGGCCTGATTGCTGCTCTAGGCGAGCAGCACCCGCAATTGCAGCGACTGCAACGCAGCATTCAACGCCAAGAGGCGCTGAAGCCATGAGGGCCATCACCAAGCAAGGCACTGGCGGCCATCACCTCAGCCAATCCCACGCCAACCCGCCGCTGATGAATCCGCAGGCCACCAGTCGCTGGCGCGGTTTTGCGCATAAGGCGCACGTGCAGCAATGTCTACTCGACGAACAATTCCAGCTGTGCTGTTACAGCGAGTTGCGCGCCGATGAAGAGGGTCTGGGCTACCACATCGAGCACGTGGAAAACAAAAGCCAAAATCCGGCACGCACTTTCGACTACACTAACCTAGCCGCCAGCGCCCTCAATAGTGCCAATGATCTGCAACCCTTCAAGGCGCAAGGCAATGAGGTCTTTGGCGGCCATGCATCGGGCAAACAACAAGCTGTCGATATGACTCGCTTTGTTTCCTGCCACCAGCCCGATTGCCAGCGCTTCTTCTCCTACCTCTCCGACGGACGCGTGGTTCCCGCGCGAGGGATCTCGGCGCAGGACGCTGACAAAGCGGATTACACCATCACCCTGCTCAACCTCAACAGCCCCTACCTGATCACCCGCAGGCAGCGGTGGTGGGATGAGCTCGATCAATGCTTTCAAGAGCACCAAACTAAAGGCTGGAGCTTGCCCGATCTGGCCAGCATTGATTTGCTGCCGCACAATCAACGCCTAAGCCGTTTCTTCAGCCTGACACGCCAGTTCTTCGGGCAGATTGCCGAAGACACCTTGCAGCAGCACGCCACAGGACTCGTATGACCACAATAAAAACACCCAAAAAACTCATCGAAGTTGCGCTGCCGCTCGATGCAATTAATGTCGCTTGCGCGCGCGAAAAATCAATTCGTCACGGTCACCCAAGTACGTTGCATCTATGGTGGGCACGGCGTCCACTGGCTGCTGCTCGAGCGGTTATTTTTGCGCAGATGGTGAATGATCCAGGCTATCAACAAGGTGGCGGATTTAAATATGGCGTGAACAAGGAAAAGGCCGAGATTGAGCGTGAGCGCCTATTCAAGATCATCGAAGACTTGGTGTTATGGGAGAACACCAACAATGAAGAAGTGCTTAATCGTGCGCGTGCCGAGATTGTGCGCAGTTGGCGCGAGACTTGTGACCTGAACAAAAATCATCCGGAAGCAGAGGAGTTGTTTAACCCGGACAAGTTGCCTGCCTTCCATGATCCATTCGCAGGAGGTGGCGCGATTCCTCTTGAAGCGCAACGATTGGGTTTGGAAAGCTACGCCTCCGATCTAAATCCTGTGGCTGTCACCATCAACAAGGCGATGATCGAGATCCCTCCAAAGTTTTCCGGTCGCCCTCCAGTCGGCCCGCGTTTGGCAAACGACAAGCAGGGCACTTTGTCGGAGGACTGGAGTGGTTCGAAAGGCATGGCCGAAGATGTTCGTAGATATGGCAAGTGGATGCGTTCTGAGGCTGAAAAACGAATTGGGCATCTGTATCCGAAAATAGAAATTACGGCAGAAATGGTCGTCGTGCGCGCGGATCTGAAGCCCTTAGTGGGGCAAAAGCTAACTGTCATTGCATGGCTTTGGGCGCGTACGGTGAAAAGCCCCAATCCGGCGTTTTCCCATGTTGAGGTGCCGCTAGCTTCCACCTTTGTGCTGTCGAGCAAAGAGGGGAAGGAAGCGCATGTTGAGCCGGTGCTTGAGAACGATAAATATCACTTCATAGTTAAAATGGGTACGCCGTCAGAAAGTATTCACGCAGGCACAACAGCTGGTAAGCGCGCTGCTTTCATCTGTCTGCTTTCCAAATCACCGATTGACTACAACCATATTAGAGCTGAAGGTAAAGCCGGTCGAATGGGACAGCGGCTTATGGCGATCGTGGCTGAAGGCGCGCGAGGTCGCATCTATTTGTCTCCGACACAGGAACAGATTGCGATAGCCGAAAGCGCGGAGCCGGGTTGGTCTCCAGAAATGGAGCTGCCGCATAATCCACGTGATTTCAAGACGCCTAATTATGGCCTGACAAAATTTGGCGACCTTTTCACACCGCGCCAACTGGTGGCGTTGACCACTTTTTCTGATCTTGTATCAGAAGCCATCGCTCGTTGTCGGCAAGATGCATTAGCCGCAGGGATGGCTGACGACGGCGTGGGTTTGGATGCGGGCGGCACTGGTCCGAACGCTTACGCGCAGGCCGTGGGCGTGTATTTGGCATTTGCAGTGAGTAAAGTTAGTAATATCGGTTCGTCCATAGCTTCATGGATGAATGACCGGGGGGCATTTCGCGAAACGTTCGCTCGGCAAGCTATCCCGATGGTATGGGACTTTGCTGAGGCAAATTCGTTTGCCGATGCGGGCGGAAGCTTTGATACGGCCATCGATAAAGGCTCTATGTCCGTTCGTGATTTCCCACGAGGCAGCAAAGGTTGGGCGCAACAAGCAGACGCCTCGTTACAGAACATCAGTGTCAACAAGGTCGTATCTACCGATCCTCCTTATTACGACAATATTGGCTATGCCGACCTGTCGGACTTCTTCTATGTTTGGTTGCGAAAAAGTCTGAGGCCGATTTTCCCCGACCTTTACGCCACGCTGGCGGTGCCTAAGGCTGAGGAACTGGTCGCCACACCCTACCGTCACGGTGGCAAAAAAGAGGCGGAGGCCTTTTTCCTAAACGGCATGACTCGCGCTATGCACAGCCTGTCTGAGCAGGCGCATCCAGCTTTTCCGGTGACCATTTACTACGCATTCAAGCAAGCAGAAACCAAGGTGGATGCAGGCACACACAGTACGGGATGGGAGACATTCCTCGAGGCCGTATTACGTGCAGGGTTCACCTTGACTGGCACTTGGCCGATGCGAACGGAGGGGGCCGGCCGGATGATTGGTCAAGGTAATAATGCCCTTGCGTCCAGCATTATTCTGGTGTGCCGAAAGCGACCATCTGATGCGCTCAGCATCAGTCGCCGAGAGTTTCTGCGCGAACTCAACGCCACGCTTCCAGAGGCATTGCTCGACATGACTCGTGGTGGCGTCAATTCGCCCGTTGCCCCTGTCGACTTGAGTCAGGCGATCATCGGCCCTGGCATGGCCATCTTCAGTCAGTACGCTGCGGTTCTTGAAGCAGACGGCAAACCGATGAGCGTGCGCACGGCTCTCCAACTCATCAACCGTTTTTTCGCGGAGGATGATTTTGACCACGACACGCAGTTCTGCCTGCATTGGTTTGAGGGTCAAGGCTGGGCCGAGGGGAAATTCGGCGATGCCGATGTACTCGCCCGAGCCAAGGGCACCAGCGTGGGTGGCTTGCAAGACTCCGGCGTTGTCGAAAGCGGTGCCGGCAAGTTGAGATTGCTGCGCTGGTCAGAACTGCCAAAGGACTGGTCACCAGAAGGCGATGATCGCACGCCTGTGTGGGAAGCCTTACACCAACTGATTCGTGCGCTTAACCAAGACGGCGAATCCGCTGCGGGCGCACTGCTCGCGCGCATGCCTGCTCGCGCCGAACCGATGCGCGCCCTGGCGTACCGTCTTTACACGCTATGCGAGCGTAAAGGCTGGGCCGAAGAGGCGCGTGCCTACAACGAGTTGGTGACGGCATGGTCAGGCATCGAGCAGGCATCGGCAGATGCAGGCATTGTTGGTTCACAAGCCAAATTGGATATTTAAGGAGTCTGCCATGTTGAAAAAAATGTCAATCAAAAATCTGACCGTTTTCCCTGAAGCAGATCTTATTTTTGGTAAGAACTTAAATGTGATTGTCGGCGAGAACGGTGCAGGGAAAACGCATTTATTAAAGATGGCTTACAGCATTTTAGCCAGTAGTTGGGAGGAGGGACGAAAACCAAATCCGTCTAGTCCGACGAAAACTTTGTTGCAAGCGAAATTAGCGGACAAATTGGTGAACGTGTTTCGACCAGAAACATTAGGTCGATTGGCAAGGCGCAAGCAGGGAAGAGAGCGTTGCGATATTAAGTTGGGGTTTTCAAGTCCAGATCTTGATATCGCCTTGAGTTTTGCGACGATGAGTAAGTCAGAGGTCGTTATTGAGACATTGCCAGAAAAATGGCTTGATGTTGCGCCAGCCTATTTGCCGACTAGGGAGCTTCTCACGATTTTTCCTAATTTTGTATCAGTTTATGACGGCCATTATTTTGAATTCGAAGAAATTTGGCGAGATACTTGTTTGCTACTAGGAGCACCCCTTCAAAAGGGGCCAAAAGAAAAACGTATTCGAGAGTTGCTAGCTCCTTTGGAAGAGGCAATGCAAGGTGCTATAGAGTTAGATAAAAATGGTCGTTTTTATCTAAAGAATGCTAGTGGTCGTATGGAGATGCCATTAGTTGCCGAGGGATTAAGGAAGCTGGGAATGCTTTCGCGTTTAATTGCCACCGGTGTACTGCTTGACAAAGGGTATTTGTTTTGGGATGAGCCGGAAGCGAATTTAAATCCTCGTTTGATCAAATGGTTGGCGAAAACTGTACTTGATTTGAGTGATGGTGGTATCCAGGTGTTCATCGCAACACATAGTCTTTTTCTTTTGCGCGAATTTGAAATCCTGTTGGCGAGCAAGAAATATAAAAAGTCAGAAGTTAAATTTTTTGGTTTGCATCAATCGGAGGATGGTGTCGTTGTAATGCAAGGACCCTCAGTGGATGAAATTGGCGATATCGCTGCACTCGATGAAGAGATTGTTCAGTCAGACCGTTTTTTAACGGATGAGGTTTGACGATGCTTAGTATTCATGTAGATGGTCTGAGGTTTGATTTTCCCGATGATTGGTTGGTCAGTAAATACGATGAATGGGATTTTTATCGACACCAATTTTCCAGAATGTGGAATGGAATTAAATCGCTTGATTTATTGGCCGTTGATCCGAAAAAAACGGGATGGTTAATTGAAGTTAAAGATTATCGAAATTATCCACGAACCAAGCCTTCCGATCTGAGTGATGAAATCGTTCGTAAAGTGTTTGATACTTTGGCTGCGCTTCCTCCAGCGCGATTGAATGCTAATAATCAGTCTGAAAGGGGAATGGCTAAAGCAGTCTTAGTCGCGAAAAAGTATCGAGTGATCTTGCATTTAGAGCAACCTGCCAAACATTCAAAGCTAAGGCCTCGGGCAATTAATCCAGCGGACATCAAACAAAAATTGAAACAATTGTTGAGGCCTATTGATGCCCATCCATTCGTTTCTGAAAGGGCGAAAATGGGTTCACTTGTTTGGAGCGTAAATTAGTAATGACAACTTTAAAACCTTGGCGTGAAATCGCCGTTCCGCATGAAGATGTCCTGAAGGGCACGTTCCAGCAAGCCGAGTTCGCAGCCGACCTGTCGCGCGTTCATGACGGCACTGCGACGCCTGAGTACCAGAACCCCGCGTTATTCTTTCAGCGCACCTTCATCACTGAGGGGATGCGCCTACTTCTCGACTCAGTGGTCAAGCGTTTGTCTGGTAAGGGTGGCGATCCCGTCATCCAGTTGCAAACCGCCTTCGGCGGCGGCAAGACCCACACCATGCTGGCGGTCTACCACCTCGCCACAGGGGGTGTGTCGGCCAGCGATCTACCGGGAGTGCCTGCCATTCTGGATGCGGCAGGTGTGACGGAGTTGCCGCACGCTAGGGTTGCCGTGCTGGATGGCATCAAGTCGTCACCCAACCAACCGGTGATGCGCGATGGGCAGGCCATTCGCACTCTATGGGGTGATCTGGCGTGGCAACTCGGCAAGGCGGAGGGTTATGCTCTGGTAGCGGACGCTGATGCTTCGGGTACATCACCCGGCAAGGCGGTGCTGGAAACCCTGCTCAGTCGCTATGCGCCCTGCGTGATTCTGATTGACGAGTTGGTGGCCTACGTGCGCCAGTTCGAAGAAGGCAAGACGCTGACGGGTGGCAGCTTCGATTCAAACCTGAGCTTTGTGCAAGCACTGACAGAAGCGCTGAAATCCGTGCCTAATGCCGTGCTGCTCGCATCGCTGCCGGAGTCGGACAAGGAGGCGGGTAGTCAGCGTGGTGTGAAGGCGCTCGCTGCGCTGGCGCATTACTTCGGCCGTATTCAGGCGCTGTGGAAGCCAGTTGGCACCGAAGAGGCATTTGAGATCGTTCGTCGTCGACTGTTCTCTAGCATCAACGACAAGCTGGCGGCGGAAACGGTGTGTCGGGCATTCGCTGATTACTACACGGCGAACAGTGACGATTTCCCGCGCGAGACGCAGGAAATCCGTTATTACGAGCGTCTGATTCACGCCTACCCGATTCACCCCGAGGTGTTTGATCGGCTCTATGAAGATTGGTCGTCACTCGATAACTTTCAGCGCACCCGTGGTGTGCTGAAGCTGATGGCCAAAGTGATTCACCGGCTTTGGGACAAGAACGACAAAGACCCGCTGATCATGCCGGGCAGCTTTCCACTTGATGATGCAAATACCCGCAACGAGCTGATCTATTACCTGCCCCAAGGTTGGGACCCAGTGGTCGAGCGCGATATCGATGGCGAGCGTGCTGAAACCACCGAGATTGAAAATAAAGACACGCGGCTTGGTAGCGTGCAGGCCTGCCGCCGCTCGGCTCGCACAGTATTTCTCGGAAGCGCACCGACCACGGCAAACCAGATGGTGAGAGGCCTCGAACTGGAACGCATTGTTTTGGGTGTGGCACAACCGGGCCAGCAGGTCGGCATTTACAAGGACGCGCTACGTCGCTTGAGCGACCGCCTCCACTACCTGAACAGCGGCAACAACCGCTTCTGGTTCGATACCCGCCCGAACCTGCGCCGGGAGATGGAGGAGCGTAAGCGTCGCTTCCAGGACAAGGAAGATGTATTCCCGGCCATCCGTGATCGTGTGCAGAAGAGTTTTGCTACCGGCGTGTTCGGCGGCATCCACGTTTTCACGGCCAGCGGTGACGTTCCCGATGATTGGCAGCTGCGCCTCGTTGTGCTGCCACCCGACGCAGCCTTTAGCCGCAGTGGCCAGAGTCTCGCCGTCGAGCGTGCGGTAGAGATTCTGAAAAACCGTGGTGACCAACCGCGTTTCAAGCAGAACCGCCTGATTTTTCTTGCGGCCGATTACGACAGTGTCAGCCGATTGAAGGATCAGGTGCGCTCGACCTTGGCGTGGCAATCCATCGTGAGTGACATCAAGGAGATAAAGCTCAACCTCGACCAATTCCAATCGAGGCAAGCCAGTAAGAGCCTTGAAGATGCGAGCGAGGCACTGCGCCGGATGATCCGCGAGGCCTATAAATGGATAGTTGCTCCGATGCAAGAAGCGCGTCCAGGCAAGGGGCTTTCCGAGATTCAGTGGGAACACTTTCAAGTCAATCCGGGCGCACAGAATTTGTCGCAGGAAATTGAGCGTGTGCTGAAAGAGAATGAGCTCCTGATTACCGAGTGGGCACCTATCCACCTGACCAATGTACTCAAGGACTGGTTCTGGAAGGATGACGTCAAGGAAACCAGTGCGCTCAATGTGTGGCAGCAGAGTTGCCACCAGTTGTACTTGCCACGTCTGCGGGACGACACGGCCTTTCAACATACGATGGCCGTTGGCGCTGAGAGCCGGGACTTCTTCGGCTTCGCGCAGGGCAAAGAAGGCGGTCGATACCTTGGCTTCACCTTCGGCAAGCGTACTTCTCTGTTCCTCGATTCTTCGATGCTGTTGATCGAACCAGTCACCGCAGCTGGATACGCCGAAGCGCAACGTGCTGTCGAAGAGTCTGCGCGCCAGACGGCAGCCGATCCGGTGATGGGTAACACTGGCGGCGGCAATACCCCACAGGATGTCGAGGACGCAGCCAAACCGTCATACCCTACGGGTGGCGGGGCAACACCTCAGACCGTTAAGAAGCAGTTCTACGGGAGCATTGAACTCGACGCCATACAGGCCAAAAAACAGTTCGCAGATCTCGTCGACGAAGTCATCATGCAATTCACCGCTCGCCCCGGCGTAAAGATAAAGATCGCCATCGAAATTCAGGCAGAGTCAGCAATAGGTTTCGACGATGGCTTGCAGCGCGCAGTGAAGGAGAACTGCAATGTGCTGCGATTCAAGAATGCTGAGTTTGAGGGTGGTGAGTAATGGAGCGCGAGATTGAGCTTTTCATCCGCGATTACCTCAAGGAGGTGCGAGAAGACAACGCCGCCATCTTTGCTGGTGCGGGTCTGTCGGCTCCAGCGGGCTATGTGAACTGGCGCGATCTACTTCGTCCAATTGCTGATGAGTTGCGTCTTGATATTGATAAGGAAAACGATCTCGTCGCAGTGGCTCAATACCACTGCAATGAAAACGCAGGCAATCGCCACCGGCTAAACCAGCTGCTGATCGAACAGCTGACCGGTGGGGCAATTCCCACGGCAAATCATTGCATCCTAGCACGGCTCCCCATCAGTACGTACTGGACAACAAATTACGATCAGTTGATTGAGGTCTCGTTGAAGGATGCCGGAAAGATTCCGGACGTCAAGTACACCACGGAGCAGCTGGCAACGACCAAGGCAAGGCGGGATGCCGTTGTCTACAAAATGCACGGAGATGTCGAACACCCCCACGACACCGTCTTGATAAAGGATGACTACGAGAAGTATCACGTCAAGCGAGGAGCATTTATTAGCGCGCTCTCCGGTGACTTGGTGTCAAAGACTTTCTTGTTCATCGGATTCAGTTTTACTGACCCGAATCTTGACTATGTTCTCAGCCGTGTCCGCGTGACTTTTCGGGAAAATCAGCGAAGGCACTATTGCATATTCAAGAAGCGCACTAAGCTGAACGAGGAAAGCGATGCTGAATTCGAGAATGCCAAAATTAAGCAACGACTGGCAATCGAAGATTTGAAGAGATTCAACATCAAGACGCTACTGATCGACGATCATGCACAGATTACTGAAATCCTCGCGCGAATCGAACGCCAATATCGTCAGAAAACAATTTTCATCTCTGGCAGTGCTGAAGAGTATGGGACATGGACGAAGTCTGTCACCGAGGAATTTTTGCGAGACCTGAGTCGGGCCTTGGTACAACAGGGCTACCGAGTTGCAACCGGGGTCGGACTTGGCGTTGGAGACGCGATCATTACCGGTGCAATTGAAGAGGTCTATCGCGCGCGGACTGGCCACATCGAAGACTCATTGATCATGCGCCCGTTTCCAAGGGCGAATCCTGATGAAGCCGTTCGACAGCGCTTATGGGAAGACTACCGTCAAGAGCTTATTTCGACGGCAGGCATTTGTCTGGTGGTGCTTGGCAACAAGCGTGTGGACGACCAAATCGTGCCTGCGGGTGGTGTTCGGAGAGAGTTTGAAATCGCATGCCAGCATGGCCTGAATGTCGTACCAATTGGCGCAACAGGGTATATGGCCCACGAGATTTGGACTGAGATGTCTGCACAAATAAACGGTTACTACCCAGATGGAAATAGAGACCTACAGGAAAGTTTTGCGCGCCTCGGCGAGGCCGCAGAGAAACCGGTTGAACTCATCTCTCGCACGCTCGAATTTATCGGATTAATCACCAAGGAGTAAAAAATGGCGCGACGTGTATTTTTCAGTTTTCACTACGACAGGGATATCCGACGCGTAGTGCAGGTTAGAAACTCATGGATTGTCCGTGCGGGCAATGAGACTCAACCTTTCATGGATAAGGCTGAATGGGAATCTATAAAGCGCACTGGCGCCCAAGCCATCGAAAAGTGGATCGATAAGCAGCTTAACGGAACATCGGTGACTGTCGTTTTGATTGGTGCTGAGACCTATGATCGCGAATGGGTTAAGCACGAGATCAAGCGGAGCTACGAGCTCGGCAAGGGAATGCTTGGAATTTTCATTCACAGCGTAAAAGACCCGCAGAATGGAACGGATACGAAAGGCAAAAATCCGTTTGACCACTGGTCAGTCAAGAAAAATGGGCGTGACGTGCTATTTTCAGAACTCTACAAGACATACGACTGGGTTCGGGATGATGGCTACAGTAACTTCGCTAGCTGGATTGAAGGTGCTGCCTTGGCAGCTGGACGTTAAGCGAGGAATCTGGCGATATGGCGTTTCTGACAAACAGCGAAGTGCGGCAAGCAGCACAAAAAGAGTTTTTCATCATCCGCTTCTCAAGTGCTTCGAGAAGCGGTGCGAGCATCAAGCACGGAAGAGAAATTTGATATTTTCTTGTCCCACGCATCGGAAGATTCTGAGATCGTTCTTGGTGTCCGTGAAATTCTTGTTGGCCTCGGATTGACCGTATATATCGATTGGATTGACGACCCGCAGCTGGATCGAGGCAACGTTACCGCCGAAAATGCTGACATGCTGCGTCGGCGTATGCGCGCATCGAAAAACCTAATATTGTTGACGATAAAGAACAGTGCGACGTCACGTTGGATGCCTTGGGAACTTGGCTACTTTGACGGACACAAGACAGATTTTATCGGGATACTGCCGATTGTGGACTATTCCGGTGGCAAGTTTGCAGGTCAGGAATATCTTGGCTTGTATCCCTTGGTCGAAAAGCTGCCACTCACCGGTGGCGGAACCAAGTTCTGTGTTGTCGAGAGGGCAAGAAAAGGCTATCGATTTTTGGACGATTTTGCCCGCGGGCAGGCGACGATACGTTCGTTCAGCGGCTAGAAAACTTAACGTACTCTCAAAGTAGCAACATCAAGCCCTCTGTATTGCGCCTTTCCACCAGCCCCGGCAATACGCGTCCTCTGGTCGCAGTAGGAATGCTGGTCACCCAGCACCCCCTGCGCAGATCCGTACGTGCGCTACTAACGCATACGGCTCCTACCTTGAGTATTTAACGCCAAATCTTTGGTTCGGGTAAGGATGCAGCACTGTCGCTTTTGGCATGCTCATGTTGAAAAATCGACCAAACTTCGCCATGATCAGGTTGTAACGCTGGCTCCGGCGGCGCAGTGCTTTCAACCAGTATTTTCCGGCTTCACTCCGGAATCGACCGATTCTCATTGCATTGCCCGGCACGCCGAAGTAATTGAAGTGACCACGAAGTACTCGCGTCAGCCGCTCATCTGCTCCGGTATGGATTTATGTCGATTTTTGTGCAGCCAAACCTTTACCTGCTGAAGTGTGGTGCGCATACGACTTTTCGCCGTTTGCCTTAAGAGGAAGAACTCTTTACCACACCGTTTAACAGCGCAGCTGTGGGTAAATCCCAGAAAATCGAACGACTGAGGTTTACCATATCCATGTTCCCTATGAGCGCTACGCGCAAAACGACCAAAACGAATCAACTTCGTTTTCTCCGCATTAAGCTCCAGACCAAACTTATCCAGTCGCTGATGCAGTAGCTTCAGAAAGCAATCGGCCTCGTCTTTTCTTTGAAATCCCAGTACCGCATCATCTGCATATCTGACAATAATTACATCGCCGAGACTCGGATGCTTACGCCATTGGTTAACCCAAAGATCCAGACAATAGTGAAGATATATATTCGCCAGTAAAGGCGATATCACGCCCCCTTGGGGGACTCCACGGGCCGAGTTTACATGCTTGCCATCTTCATCGTAATGCCCCACCTTCATCCATTGAGTGAGCAGACGAATCAGACGTTTATCCCTGATCCGATGCTGGAGGAACTTGATCAGCCAATCATGTTCTACCCGGTCGAAAAACTTCCGCAGGTCTAAATCCAGCACCCAATTCACTTTCCGCTTTGTAATCCCTACGTACAGCGCATCCAGAGCATCATGCTGGCCTCTTCCCGGGCGGAACCCGTATGAGAAGCCCAAGAAATCCTTCTCGTAGATGTGCTCCATTACCGTTACTGCTGCTTGTTGAACAATCTTATCTTCCACACAAAGAATACTCAGTGGACGTTGAGAGCCGTCTGCCTTCGGAATGTACATCCTCCGGGCAGGTCTTGGCCGATAGGAGCCATGGCGGAGTTTGTCTGCAAGTTGTGTCAACCTTGCATCCAGCCCTTCCTCATATGCCGTCCATGACACGCCATCAACTCCCGGAGCTGACCGACGATTCAACTGATAAAAACTGCTCCAAAGTAGCTCCTTGCTCAGATAATGAAACAACGAAGTGAATTGCGTGCGGCGATTATCCGCCGCAATTTGACGCACACGCAGCAGTCGAGACATGGCACTTATCCCGCTCTGTGTCGGGGTACTGGCGTTCTGCTGTGTGTTCCTCTTGGTTGAATCCCTTCCCTCCACAGATTCCGCCAGGCCGCTTCGCCCGTTGTTCACCCGCTTCTTCGGTACTATGGACTCATCCGACTTCCCATCCTCGGACATGGCCGTTCGGCTATTAACCTTCTCCATGTCGCCTCCACTGACTACTGTTGGAGGACTGGTTGGGACCTCCCGAGTTCCGCACAAAATGCGTATCTGCATGCTTAAGGTCTCCGACTGCGGGAGATTCACACGCACCTTGCGGATTACCGGGGCATGTGATTTTGCGTTCTGCTTCGCTTAACAGCATCTGCATCTCCAATCATTGATTTCGCAGCTCAATACTTCGCCTACAGACACCCCTGTCAACGCTTCACGTCAGACCTTGCGATCAGCCGCGCATGACTCGGGGACGAGGCTGCCCGCCAGCTTTACCTCGTCGGGACTTTCACCCTAACATTTTGCCGATTTATCTCGGCGCACTAAGCGATCAATAAACCACAGGTCACTCCAACGTCAGTGGATCAATCTGCCAGGGCAATAACTTCTGCACATCAGCCTCACTGTTTGCCTTGGGCAGCTCAGTAAACAAATGCTTCAGATAATGATACGGCTCCAGTCCATTTGCTTTTACCGTCTCGATGATTGAGTACAACCTGGCACTGGCATTGTTCTGGTCAGCCACCTCGCGAATAGATAATTTGTTCTGCTCGATGATATCGGTTAGCCATTTGGTTTCCGGCTCCACTGCAGTGAAGTCGCACTCCAGCAGATTCTTCACATCAGGCGGCATTAGTCAGATTTCCGCACCTTTTTTTTGCGCGGCCAACCCTGCAACCCATCGTCAGCCATAAGTCGAGCATTACGATTCTTGCCGGCGCCCTCACCTTCCTCGAGCAGATCTTCGTGCATACGAGGGGAACCGATCGCGCCCTGGCTATCAGCGTGCATCTAACGTATGCGTCCAAGCAATCGCTCGTTATCAAACTGTCGAGCTCTGACAGGACGACCTTCCCAGTCGTAATAACCACTGGGACTGCTTGTACAGCTCCACCCGCAGCACATCAGCCCGCCCTGCGGGGCAGGAGTCTGCCTAGAGCGGACCGTCGACCGCCAAGGATGGCGGGAGCCGAGCCCCCCATGGATGGGTTCACGGGCGTGTCCGAGCTAGGTAGACTCCTGCCCCGCAGGGCGGAGGAAGAGTGCTTCACAAGCCAGGCGAACACTATTGTGTCTTGATTTTGCGCCACTGATCTTTCATTCTGTGGCCTTTGCAAAATGAGACAGAGGCAGGGTTTATGGAACTAAGCGGTAAAACAGCATTCATTACTGGCGGGGCCAGC
>Ga0335398_10003973_pt1 | contig 21027 bp, 15 predicted proteins | sample BON03_FD_205742 | JGI IMG/M metagenome (GOLD analysis project Ga0335398, IMG submission 205742) | Freshwater microbial communities from Lake Bonney liftoff mats and glacier meltwater in Antarctica - BON-03 (spades assembly) (version 2) | ecosystem: Environmental > Aquatic > Freshwater > Ice >... | reverse complement strand
TGTTCGAGTTGCGTGAGACTGGTGACTGGGACATCTTCCTAGGTCCCCCGGAACGGGCGAGGGCGGAGACTGGTGGAGCTGACCAATGGGTGTTAACGCGGAGGGAATGCTAAGGGTTTGCCATGGTGAATCAAGTAACTTTCCCATCCCTTAGATACCCACTTTCAGTTTTCAATAAAAACTCTACTCTCAAACAAAAATTGAAAACTAGGAACACAAAAAACAAGTAAATTGCAACCGAAAAATTGGCAGGATAGAGCTTGCAGAATCGAGTTTGCAGATTTATTAGCCTCAAAATTTCCTTTCGTAAAATCCATCTTGCCACCGGCGTTATTCAGGTAAACAGTGAAAATCAGGAAAACCCAATATCAATAAGTGAATTTGGGTGTGGGTGGCATCTTGAACATTCCGTATGCCCAGTGGGCGCAAAGATACGTGTTGCATTCAATTGACTCTAGCTCATAATTCCAGATGGTCCTTTTAGCAAATTCAATTATTTTTTCCATCTTGTTGAAATTTCGCATGGACGCAAAGGTACCCGAATGCGCCAGTACCACCCGCCAATGTTCGATGAGGAAAAAGGGGATGTCATTCCCTTCAAAAAAATCAACACCTCTGCACGAGTCCGCCCTCACAGAAAATTGGTCTAAACAAAACAAAGGGCAGCAAAAAGAGTTTATTTACAATTGCATCAGCTTTGGATCTCAGGAGCTAGACAGCATATCCAGCGCCAATTCCATATTTCCATTCACAATTTGCAAGATTTCCAGGGCTTTTTTCTTGTCGAAGCCCATCTGCGACAACTGCTCGGCCTGGTCTGAAAAGTCGCCTCCACCCCCTGCAGTTGAGGGTCGCACCGGACCCGTGCCTGCCCCAAACTCCCCAAATGCAGCCCCCATGCTGCTGCTGCTGCCTCCTGCTGCTCCAGACCCAAACGACCTGTGGTTATCAACACCTCATTAATGTTGCGTACAGTGCATATCCCTAAACCAGACAACACCATAGTGGCACAGAGCACCTGCGCCGACAGCCTCAGCATACTTTAAGAGGTTTCAATCCTAGCAAACAAGAACAGGAAGGAGGGAACCCACGAGGCAGAGCCGACGGTGGCAAGCAGTGCAGTCCATAGTGGTGACTGCATGAGTTCAGTAGCCTTGCCTGCATCCTTCGTTCGCACTGCACCGCACAGTTGCTCAAGCCCCTGTGCAACCAGACAATGCAATCAGGCACAGGTTGGTCAGTCGCACGTCGCAGTATCGCAGAGAGGTTTAAAAAAATGCCCCTTGGAAATGAACAAGTAGGGTGCAGAGTGGCATGCTGGTGATAGAAAAGACAACAATTCGAAACCTGTGCTGCTTCGGAAGCCGAGCCCCAGAACTGGGGGTTGCATGCTAGATACATGATCATGTGGAAATCCGACAGGGTCTGAACACACAAACAAAAAAGTCGAGCAAAAAGTTAACTGGCTGCTCTGATGGGCGCGCGGCGGCGAGGCCTGCCGCGCCAAAGCTGTCGCACGCAATCCGGGTAGTTCCCAACGCAGGAGGGGAAAAACATGGTTCAGGGTTAACAGTGAGTTGATCTGCCGATTTTTCAAAACTCGGTGTTTTTCCGGGGTGTTGCGGCGTTTTCTCCGCTCGGCCAACAGTGCATATTTGTACATCTCAAGAGCATGGGTATAGAAACAGAGGGGAAAGGGTGCACAAGGTGCAGGAACTGTTTCTACACCAAGGAACTGGGTATAGAACGAATGTGCAGGCGACACAAGTAGTAGTAGGAACAACCTTCAGCTGGCCCGTGGGGCGGAAGGGCTTGTTTTCGGGGTTGTTGAGATGTTGTTTGAGCATACCGCCTGTCTGCATCGCCTGCATGCGATTCTCTATAGGGAATGAACTGGTGTACACCGAGTTTGCATCTACTTGCTGAGGGAAAGTGGGTCCGTTGACGCTCACGACGAGATAGTCGACTGGCAAGTACGGGTTAGCCGAGTGTGTTGTTTGGTTTCCGAACTCACTAATGTCCTGATAAAAGATGGCCGGAACGTATCTGTTTTCCGAAGGCTGCGCCACGCGGCATTTGTCAAGCTGCGTAGTAAATTCTAGGATGCCCTCAGCCTGCTCTAGATCCATGGCCTGTTGTGACACTTGGTAGGCACGGTAATCAAGCTCATTCTGCTCGTTACCTGTCACCACCACAGTCACAAACTTGGATCCATATACTCCATCGTCGCACTCCTTGCAAGGCGATGGATTCATGTTTTGCAAATGTGCGGCCAATACCGTTTCATTCGAGCGCAGGAAGTAGGAGTCTTTGCCACGCGAACACACAAACTTGCTGGCATCACCTTCAAACACCTCAAGATCAAGAAAGATCCAGCCAAGCTTGCGCATGCCGAGCAGACTTGCCGTTTTGTCTATGGTTTCGCCATGTGTATCATCATCCATGTTGACTCCATCTGCTGCACAACCCTGTGGCGGTTCATAAATTGCCCTGACGACTGCCACAATGCCGAGCGGAACCTGCGTGTCCACCTCGTAATGCCCGTACATGTATCCGTACCGCATTGCTCCCGTTTGACGCCACGCGTCAAGGAATTTATCGAGAATCGCAGGATCTGAGATCTCAACTGACAAGCACAGTATGCAGGGGTTAGATGTCAGAACATTCTTTTGGTGAGAGGGTGGCGCAAAGAAAAGAATTGGTGTTGGCACTTAGTGGAGTAACTGGAAACAAAGACACTCCTTGCCGTACCGTCCAAACAAAAAAAAAATCCGAGATTGTGAACCACACATTTGAGAAAACCCCCCAGGAAGAAAACGCAGACTTTGTTCTTCGAACGTTGTTCTGGAGAACAAAACAATCAACCACACGCTGGCGCATGTGTCTACCAAATGACAAGACAAAGCACTCCTGCATTTAGAGCTCACAGTGCAGAACGCAAGCCAAGTACACCGTCTGCGTGCTGGGCGCGCAGCGGCGAGGCGCACCGTGTAATACCCGTGTAATAACTCCCGTTGATAAACTCCAATGTAGTACTACCGTCCCGTATAATACTCCAGTCCATAAAACCCCCCAAAAAATACGTATGCATTCGGACCTGCCCTGATGGCGCGCGGCAGCTTCGGCGCGGTGCCTCGCCGCGCGTCCAGGTGTGTGTGGGAAGGGGTCGTCTTCTGTGCACATTTGAGAGGTGCGGTACAGAAACACGGGATGTGCAGGGGAGCACAGACCTCGATCGACATGGCGGAATTTTTGACGGTTTAGAGTCATGGGCTTCGGTATCCGGCTCATTGCCACCGCGCGCTCGCCCCAACCCTTTTCCTGCCCCCCCTTGCCGCCAACCTCTCCGTAGGTTCCAAAATCGTGGCGCTTGAGCTCTGAGAACTTGCCACCTCCCTGCACTGACTTGAGCTTGCGTAGGTGGGCGTGGAAAGACATTAGCTTGACATCCTTCTGCTTGAGGAGCCTTTCGTCGTAGGGTTCAACCGCCATCGAGTCGATGCTAGCGCTCCCGAAGCCCCGCTTCGACTCCTGGTCCTTGAGCTGTTCCCGGCCATCTTCTTTCGCCAAAATCTCGTCCACCTCATCTAGCTTCACGTCCTTGGCGGGAACGCGTGCTGTCTTGGCCGGCGAGGCCTCCACGATTTCCACCACCTCCTTGCCCGATAGCGTCATGCCGACAATGTGCGACTTGCTCGGGGCGGCGGGACCAGCAGCGTCCGCCACCGCCTCGGCCGAGTGGTCGGCAAAAATGCGGTCACCATGCTGCAGCCCGAGCTGCTTGACGCTGGCGTTTGCGGGCCCGAGGTAGTCCTTATGGGCTGGGTCACGGGAGAGCTTAAACTGTGGGAGCGACGGAAGCTCTTGCTGCAACCTTGCTGCGAGTGTCTCGAGCGTGTCGGTGAGCTGCCAGGAAGCTGTCCAGTCAAAGTTGGACTTGATACATCGAGCACTTGCTGTCACAGATCTCACCCTCGCGGGAGGGGCGCGCGTATAGCTTGGGCGCGCGCGCGCGCCCCTCTCCCTCTTTCCCTTCTCTCTTACTCTCTGTATCGCTCTTTCTCCAAGTCTCTCACACACCTGGACCGACACGCGCGCCTGCCCCACGCGCGTTTGAACTCGAACGAGGATTGCTGCCATGCGCGCTGCGAGCAATGTCCTTTCTCAAAGCACCTTCTTCAAACACTCGACAAACACCCTGCCCCAAGGACACGTATTGTCATTATTTCGTACCATTCTAATAATATATCGTGGTACACCATACTAAAATGTTCATCCCAAAGCCTACCACACCGTCGGTACACCCTTTTTGTGAAAACTTTGACATCAAATTGGTGTCGATGTTGTCAAAAAAGGAGTGCGCTCGGGGATGAATATTTTAGCATGGTGTACCACGATATATTTTAAACAAGGTACGAAAGAAGTTCGTGCCGGAATCGTGAGCCCAAAAATCAGGAGACTGGAGGAGTGGAGAAGGAGCTGGGATGGACACAGAAATGGAGGTGGGGGGGGCGCCCCCACCAGTTCAGGCGCGCCCATCTGCTCCCCGACCTCGAGAACCACCGCCGTCGTGCCTGTCCAATGTGATACAGCTTTGCGAGCTCAAGGACATGGCTCTGCGTGGCTTCGTAGTGACGTCGAGGCACGCGGCGGTCCAGGCGCACAAGTGGGCGCTGCTCAAGGTCGGACTCGCCTCATGCTGGCGGACCCGGGCATTGCCTGTTGATGGCGCGGGCGTATTCGCGCATGGCGGTCAGCTGCGCTCTGGGGCATGTGGGCTTGCTGGAGCGGCCGGAACAGCCGAGTCGACTCTGAACCCGCAGGCTGCGGTGTACGAAGTGTGGGCTTTCGGCACCCGTCCGCTGCTGGCACAGCTTACACAGGACCAGGTGAAGGCTGTGCGGGGGGAGAGGGGCGGTGGAAGCGAATTCGGGCGGCTGGGTGTGCACGAGAGCGTGGTCACCACCGATATGGCCGCCGCGATACGCTCGCAATCGTGTCCCGATGCGCTCTTGCTCTTCAATGATGCCATGGGTAACCGTGCCGACCTGCTGCTGGGCGGGTGGGCAAGTCGTCCTGGACTGGTGCGCATGGGCGACAGCTGGGTGCCGCGCATGGACCAGGAGGATGCCGTGCACCGTGCTGCATCGAGAGAGTTGCCTGCCATACACTTGCACTGCTTTGTGCGCGGCACAGAGCTCATGGCCACGATCACGGTCAAGATGAAACGGCTGCAGCATCTGGAAGAGTTTGATACAATAGGGACAAGTGCGAAACATGGGCAGCGTCTTCCGGCATGCGGCATCGAGGTTGTGATGAGCCCGTATGGAGTAGCAGGCCTGCTCAAATCTGTGCGACCGTCGCAGCTGCTGGCCTGCGATGACTTGATGTCTAGATCCTCGCAAAAGCAAATGCAGGAATCGGGCTGGGGCGAGCTCGAGGCAGGAAATGTCAGCTTGTCAGATGTGACGATGTCGTCAACTCTCTGCAAGTCGAGAATGGCTGTAGTTGAGGTGGGCGGCGACGCGCAGCTATATCCGGCACATCGCATAGTGCGGATGTCGCCGTCACCCTTAGCTCTGGTACCGCAGCTGGACAATATGTTGTCAGACGACTTGAGCCTCGATCATTTGGATTCCAGCACTGAAAAGAGAGAAGGGAGGGACACGTATTTGGCACCAGTGCGGCACATGTACGCAATGCTAAGAGCTGGTGCTCGTGGAGGGACGGCGAGGTTGGCGTGCAAGTACCTGCCACCGGTGAATGGGTATTGGGTGTTTGCTGGTATTGCGCAGCAGTGCCTCAAGTTACTCGTGAGCGACAAGCCTGCCCAAGGAGCTGCTGACCCTGCAGTGGCCCTGCAGCGTTCATCTTCTACCGGCACTGCTGGCGTGCATACGGCAGGATCTGGTCAGCTTGGTACTCATGGGGCAGGTCATGGTCAGCAGGGTGTGGGTGGGTTGGTAGACCCGGCAGCCAAGGACGGCCAAGCTCCAGCTGATGCAAAGAAGAATACGCCAGCTCCAGCAGCAGCTGCAAAAAAGGGCCAAAAACGCAAAACGCCAGTAGGCGCTGCAGCAGTAGCAGGCGCAGCAGGATCAAGCGCTGGTGGCACGCCGACTGCTGCTAATAAGCGTACAAAGAAAGGGAAAGCCGGAACTGCTGCAGCGGCGGCGGCAGCGGCAGCAGCAGTGCAAGGGCAGGCAGAGGGTGCGGACGATGATGGCGAATTACTGCTATGTGGTGGGGGTGGCGACACTAGCAAAAAGACCGTGGTATTTATTTCAACCCTGTGATGTACCTGGCACCATTTTGTGATTTCTGTGTGTGCGTGTGTTTTGTTTCTTTTGGTCTTTGTTGTTGGGGAGCGCGGTGCTGATGCTGCTGTGCGCCACTCGCGTGGGCATGCGGCGGCGAGGCCGAGTGCGTCAAATCTGCTGCGTTTCATGTGGATAGATCCAATTTTCCTGGGTTGTGTGTGCGGATAGATTCAAATTCGTGTCATGCCCCTCCTTCTGAGGAGCTTGAAATGGTGTTTTAATCGGAAAAATATCCCTGAAAAACATTTTAGAAAATCCTGGGAAAATTTGGAAACCCAGAAAGAAAGTGACGTGTGCCTGCGTTAAAGAAAATTTCAGAATCTGCTATAGTACTATGCAAATTAACAAGGCGTAACTTGAAATTTGATCTCTCAGACAATTTTTTTACCACAAAGTTTTTGTCGGACGCGTAGAGTGTCAAAGGAATATTCTTTGATTCGACAACAACTGTGTTTGCAAGATTCAAACCAAAAATCTGCACGTCTGTTGAACTTGACAAATTTGCACGAAACTAAAACCTTTCCATCTGGGAAAGCAAGAAAATGACTTGTGGACAAAAAAAATGTCCAATCTATCCTGTAAACAACATAAAATCCCACTGTTTTCCCGTGTTCTTTTGGGTCTCAGTGATGTTTACGGTGGTTTTGGAGTGCGCAGAAGAAAGTGGGAGCTCGCAAGGGGAAATCAGTAGCAGCCAAGGATGGTGGTGTGCCAGAGGTGCCTGTACCCGAGGTCAAACCTATCAAAGGGGCTGTGCCGACCAAGGGCGCAGCGGGGGGCGCAGCTGCGGGTGCAGCAGCTGGCAAGGCAGGAGGCAGGGAGGGGGGGGCAGCACCGAAGTCAGACTTTATGGACGGCATGTTTGAGGCAAGCAATTCGGCTCGTGTCGACGTGGACACAAATGATCTCATCGACATTGGAGAGCTGGACGACATTAATGGACTGCATGACGACGAGATTGAGGGCTTCTTTTCGCCCTCTGCTGGCGGTGGCAAGGGGGGGGAGGGGGGGTTGGGTGACTTTGGAGACTTCGGAGATCTCAGCTTTGGTGATCTCGACGGCAATTTCGACGGGTGTTTTGCTTCCACTCCCCAAGCTGCCGATCCTGGCACCGAGCTCAATAGGCAGGATAGCTTTGTTTCGCACACACATATGTCACTGGCTTGTGATCCGCCGCTGCCGTATTCGGCATCACTCCCCGCCGACCTACCACCAGTGGCGCACGATGCAGTCGAGGTCGAGGCTACTCGTAAGGCGCAAGCCGCAAAAGATCTTGAGATTCTGTCCAAGCCTATGACACAGTTGCCACCCGTGGCACGACGGCCGGCGATTGTGCGCAGGGGCCATAAGTCGGGTATACCTTCTGGCATGCAGCACGGCGTACCGTCATATTATTTGAGTCTGAGCTACGGACCCTCGGCCGTGGCCTTGAGTGGTGCCTTGACTGGTGCCTTGAACCTGCCCCCTTCCGACACCAGCCAAGACGCACCAGTGGTGATTGATGAAACACAACACGTCAAGGAGTTTGGCAGCAATCAAGATGTCGGTGCCGTTGGTTCTGGCGGTGAGTCTAGTGTGGTGGGAGGACCCTCGACACACATGTTGCAGTCAAGCAACATGCAGAAGACACCGGCGCACCGTGCGGCTGCTGTTCAGCACCACAGCCAGACATGGCAAGCCGAATCAACGCATCTTGTTGACAAAAGGGGTGAAGAGACATCACGACACTCGGTGCTGCGATTGTACAGCGTGAACAAGGTGTGGGACAGTAGCGAGAGTGTGTGTGTGCACGCGAAGTGCTCACGTGCGTGGCTTTTGCTGGCTGGCCATAACGGGTTGAAACGGATGCAGCATGGCGTGGCAAAGTTGCTGCCGCTTGAGCACTTGATGGTGCATCAGATGGCACTGACTTGCTTCGACATGCCGGTGCGTGCGCCAATGTGCGCTTCGAACGCGCCACCAGCACCCATGAGCATGCAGTCTGTGCGCAACGCCATGGTGCTACGCACGCACCTGATCAAGGAGGGAGTCTCGGCAGCAGCGCACTTGAGTCTAGAGCACATGCTGCGGGGCGAGGTAGGAGATGATGCCCACGTCATGATGGCGCTAGACCCGCTTTCACTTCCTGCCGATCCAACGTCTGTGGCCTACAGTATAGCGCGCGTGTTGGGAGCGCTCGACACGCTGCTTCCTGGCATGCCGCGTCAAATGACACTCCTGGACCTGCCCTCACTCTTGGGCTGTTCGGGAGGTGATGTGCAACACTTAAGCGAACGTTTGGCTCCTCCAGCTGTGCTTGTAGGTGATGCCGACAAAAATTGGATCGAGGTGCCCCCAGCCGCGCTGCGCTGGTGGGAAAAGCTTCCTCTAGAGCCATATGGAAACAAAAAGAATGTCGTTTACTGTGTTATCTGTGGCTCCGGCACAGGCCCACAAACGCCACCCACGGCATCGGAAACAGAGGCGAGCCTCTTTTTCAAGGAGCTCAGCTGCATGTACCAGGCTGCGAATCTCGGCACACACCGTCAGCTAGATACCAAACTGTTGCTGCCCATGGACGATCCCTCCAAAACGGGCAGGGTATCCCCGGTGTTGCAGCCCAACGGAGGTGTGCTCTTGAAGGATGCCATCATCTCTGTCAAACCAGTCAAATCGTCCCCCGTGTCCCTTCCCAATGCGCCGCGCCCGCTGCCACCCTTCGAAGAGGCATGCATTCGCGCCCTCCGTGGGTTGGTCAAGATAGATGCTGAGATGCCCACACCAGGAGGCGCATTGCCTGTGCTCTACATCCTCGAGCCGGACTTTGCTGAGGGCAACAGCTGGAGCGGGGCGCAGCGCATACACGATGCCTACCCTTCGCCTGCAAAGATGCGCGCCGATTGGCAGCGCTCGCTGGCGAAAGAAGTCGCGAATATGGCCTTGTCGTGTCCACGCATTTTGGATTTGGTTGTGCAGATTGTGCCTGCGCACCGCATCAACATTGGCCGCAAAATGCTCTGGCTTCTCCGCGACTTGGCCATGGCAGTTTACGACAAAGGCCGACTGCGTCAGCGCATGATTTTGCAGTCAGACACAGGCTTCGTTGAAATTGACGATCAAACCCACACTTTCTTCTCAGCAGCAACGATGACAGTCAAGCGAAAAATTCGAGTAGATCGCAAGCTTCATGAGCCACTTCTCATTGTCACTCAGCCACAACCTGCCCACGTGCCTGCGCCGCCTGGTGACGCTGCGTCGACAGCGAAGGCAACTAGTAGCATTGACAAAGCACCCATGCTGCATTGTTGCTACGCGTGGTCGGATGATGGCTTGTGCTTGGGGGCGGCAGTGACTGATTCCACAGGCCAGATGCTTGAGACCTTCACATCTTTCTTCGCTCCATCCGAGGTGCGCACGGGTGCCCCTTCAAGCGAGCCGCCCCGGCATGCTACATGGCGTCTCATGATGCAACGCCTCTGGAACTCCATCTATGACTGGATGCGCATGTGTTACGCGCGTCCAGTGCGCCTAGTCATAGGTTCTCTGGGAGCTGGTCCCGATGTGGCGCGGGATGTTGCGACTTGGCGTGCTATCCTCGAAAAGGCTCGGTGTGGTGCTGGCGATCCCGTGTGCTGCGAGGCCTTGCTGCTTGGAATGGGAGTGCTTCGCTCGCTACAGCTCCTCTCTCGGTCATGCCCCACCTAGGCCCATGTGTCAATGTATTGTATTTCACTGTGCATGTCTAGAGCCTGTCCTCTACACATTGCGCTAGCACCTCATAATTCTGCAGCGCCATCTTTTTTTGAGTGTGGATGTGCTGTGGCGGAGTGTTGCTACCGCGCGCCCACTGGATCAGACCATTGACGTGAGGATCGAAAATGAGGACAGTGTTATGAAGATATATACTATATCTAGTATGTAAATCAGTATACCACGCACTGTAATAGACCAAAAAGGTATGGGGTGGCTACGATTAGTAGGCTCCTTCAAATCAATTCTTTTGCAGAATATACTCTCTTTTATAGAGCTCTTTTACAAAAGAGACCTATGATTTTAAGGAGCCTACTAATCGTAGCCACCCCATAGTATGATAGACAAGAAAAGGTAGTGTAATTCCATCTTGGGCAATTGTGTCTAGTGTCTCGTATCTTGCCGCGCATGCCTGCGCGGATTGGTGTGCTGTTGATGACTTTGCAGCGGCATTAGCCCGTGTGTCAGGTCGGTGTACTGAGTGCCAGCCCCCATGTCATGGCTGATTGTTGATGACGCACACACGTTGATGACTCACACACCTCACATGACTCACACACCTCACTTGCCACCTCGCTCTGCAGAAGTAGCACCGACACACACAGAGCAAGCATGCACACACATGCATACGAGGCATGGCCGCATCATGCAAATGAGACAGCGTGTCTTGCGAGCCTTGCCAGTGCAGGTTTGAGTCCTGATGCCATTGGCATGTCGCATGTGTTGAAGTGTTGCCTGTGTTGCTTGCTATCGCTGCTACTGTAGCCCCGCTGTTCACACCGGTGCCTGCAGCAGCCTCGCGTTTGCAGCTCGCCCATTACATTGCTGGTGCAGTCTTGGCCGCGGCACAAGCTGCTTGTCACACAATATGCTTTGTGATATGCTTTGTGACACGATATGACTTTTGGCGCATGTCACGCAGGACAAGATGCGTCGTGGCTTTTCAAGTGCACCACACCCATTGCTTTCCCGCCTTCCAGTCCTGGCATGGGACTCCCGCTCGCCTCTGCCATTCTTCTCACCCCCGCTATCCGGTACGCGCGTGCATTTTCTTAAAACGGCCATTGCGTCTGCTTGCGCTACCAGTGGCTGCTCTAGTGTGGTGAGGTCTGTAGGTTTAGGCGTGGCATATAGCTGCAAACGTTGTGCTGTCGATTGCCTTGACGCATTGATGTTAGCGTGCAGCCTTTGACTTGTGGCTCTGTACATGCAGGGACGAGGAGCAAATGGCAGGCAACCAGGAGAGCCAGTCCAGAAGCAGCAACGGGTGGTTGTGGCCCACTCTGCTTGACATCTCGTTGCACATACACTTAGCACCCGGCAGTGTAAAAGATGCATATGCTCGTCAGCAAGCTGTTGTGGCCGAGGTTGCCCTCTCCCCCATTTTCCTTGTGCTTGGCATGATAGTTGCGCATTCTGCCTTGCGTGCCTCTTTTTTTGTTTTCCCTTTTTGCTGTGTACCTCTTCTCACGAGTCGCCTGGCTCTACGTGCTGTTCCATGCTGGCGTGATGCGTGGGAGGCTTATGCATGCGCTTGTTTCTGCATGTGCAAGTTTCTGCATGTGCAAGTTTCTGCATGTGTGCGTGCTGCCTCGGTTGCACGTGCAGTGGCGTGTGTGGCTCGAAAGTAACTAAAGGGGTGAGAACAGGTGGCACGAGAATATCACAACTTGTCGTGGGCCACAGCGCATCCAAGCTATCCAAAACGACAGAGCCCACTGCCATTACACTTCTTGGTCGCCAAGCGTGTTGCTAGTGCTGCGCACGCTGCGTGTACCCAATGGTCTTAGCGTGGTAACACATTGGCCTCTGTATTCATACAGGCAGAGCTTGGTGTACAGTACCCACCCTACCTCGGCGCATGTGTTGGTGCTGCGGCTAAGCTGTCATTCTGTGCATGGATACAACACTTGAAGAAACATTATTTTTATAAAAAGAACACACAAAACGCATGAATGTGCACTTTTGGCGAGCCCAGACCTGCCGCTCAACCTTGCTCAGCCACGAATTCGTATTTTTGAGTGGAAAAATTGCGAGTGAATTCGCAAAATGTTGCGACTTCAGCCGCAAAATGATCAGTACGTTGGTCATTGCATTGTTTCGAAGTTCCAGCTTCATTGTGATGCTCTTTCGTAAATTCTGACCGCACCGGAAACCCCATCGGCTTTGACGTTAGCCAGATCCAACTTGATTCGTCTTCAAGTTCCAACTCTTAATTGACTGTCATGACTTCTCTTACCTGCTGCATCAGCATTGTCGTGTCACCTCCTTGCGGATCATTGATTTGCCCTGCATATCGCTGATTGCCATTGCTGAAAACTATGCCGTCCAGTCTTTCACCTTTGGTCTGCATTCGTTTTTCACACCCACGACACTTGTTACTTCTAATCTAATGAGACTACGGCCTCAGATAGGGTATCTCGCTAAGACTAGGATTCTCTACGAAGCCACAGCGACAATGCCCACACTTAACTCGCGTTTGTGGCCTTTGCCACCACTCTTCACTTTCAAATTCTGGCAACGTGTCAGGCCACCATCTAGCTGATAGTAACAAGACCTGTTGCTGGTCATCCTCCATCAGTTTTGTCGCAAGCTTTTCATCCGTCTAGTTTTGCCGTCCTTGCCATCTGCACTCATACTCTCGCTGGTTGCCAACGATTGTGTCCTTTGATCTGCACCTGGGTGTGCTGATAATCAAACATGCACATGAGTCGTGTCACACATAAAACACATTCCCAGCAATCACGGACACCAACACACGCACGCACGCATACACACGCACACACACACAGACAAATGCCATCCAACAACGGTCCTGCCTGAGTGGAGATAAAAACTAGAGTATCACAGATTTCTGCAGCGAAGTGGCGCAGTGGGAGCGTGCAGCTCATAACCCTGAGGCTGTTGGATCGAAACCAACCTTCGCTATCAGTGGACAGTATGTACCTTTTTGAAATATCATTTTTTGATTGTCGTCAAAGAAATTTTGTTTCCAGACATTTTTGTTTGTGCAACAACATCTATTGACGTTGGGTTGAACCAAAAGTGTATGGAAAGCCGGAGTATCGATCCCCGTGCCTCTCGCATGCTAAGCGAGCGCTCTGCCATCTGAGCTAGCCTCCCAAGTTGTCACGTGATGTACCAGATACTTTCAACTTGCAGGAATTTGAATTCGATCTTCGATCCTGGGCTCGCCGAGGATCGAACACGGGACCTTAAGATGTTCAATCCATCGCGCTCCCAACTGTGCCAAACCCCCTCTGGTCACGATGGCAACAAAAATCTCGGCAAGGTTTTATATGCTGTAAAAATTAACAATTCCAATGGTACTACAGCATAAATTGCGGCTCCTTCAGGTTTGCATAATGAGGATTGGTATGATGGTGTTGAATTTTTTATTTTATCATAAATAATTGCAAACTTGCTGTGGAAACCTTTAGTCGCCTATTCCTCAGTTCTAGCACATTTTACAATATTCCCCGACACGTAGCTCAAGCTGGACCAAGTAAATAGTGCTAGTCCCATAAAGCAATGTATTCAAACGGTTGTCAAAATGGATGGCTGTTCAGCTGCATCATTGCCAGGTGGGTGGGCGGTACTGTCACACTTCGGACAACGATGCATGACTGATGACACCAATACAGGACAAGGATCGATGGACACAGAATTGGACAAATTCATTGAACCGGGCCCAAGTGGGGGTGTAAAGTCATATATGCACGTGAAAAGTATTCGACAAAAAGGACATGCAAATTTGGCAGATCAAAATGTTGTCAGTGAAAGCGACAGGACTGAATTAAAAGACACAGTTACAGAAAGGTCGGCGAGAACAAAGGAAGGGAAGAACAAGCCAATGAAATAAATGTCGGTGATATGCGCATTATGCACATGTACCACTATTAATGTATACAAGTCTTACTGCGCTGTGGCGCAACAACCTTCCCCATGCACGCTGGCGATATTTCATGCCAACACGCGTTTTTAACCACAGGCTCCACTCAAATCTTGCGAGATGAGGTTCATGCAACTTCTATTTGCAGTCTCTTCTATCCATGATCATCTCTACTTTCCGTAGCCTTTCCTATTTTGAGTCACCATTATTTTGAATCACTCTAATGCTCACTCCCTCCTCAAACTTGAAGGGCCATTTTCTGTCTTTCCTATTTTGATATTGTGAGTCTCTTCTATTTCGAGTCTCTTGTATACTGATCATCTCCTCTTTTCAGTCTCTCCTCACCGCCCAGACACGCAGCAGGAGAGATAACACAGTTGTCTTCTGAATAGACACCAGCCGATAAAAACTCTAGCGCTAGGATCGGGATCAACATGCCGAGCAAGATTGTCAGAAAGTGGGGTAGCTAGGCTCAGAGCGGTTCCTATCATCCGACGAAAAACTGTATTTGCTTTGCTGAGAACATGTGTCAAGATGGGTGCAACGTAAACGCAGTGCGGATCAACCGAGTTGCTCAATCGACTTAATCAATTTCTTCGCGTGCTGTGGCCCACACGTGAGGACTCTTTTGGTGAGTCGCATCAGATAAGTGTGACAAAGCTTGCTCCTCCTGCGCACAGTGTAGAGTGCCACTCAGTCAGTCCAGCAAAATTTGTGGCTGTTGGGTCACGGATTTTGACCGCACCGAGGCTGCTGCGCGCCATTCAGGTGGGTCAAGAGGGAGGAAAATGGTGAGTTTATCTGGGAGAGACTCCACTATTTAGGGGCCCTATAGGGGAGTTTGATCTACCTATATAGGGAGAGTTTATCTCAAATAACTCTGCTGATCAAGCGCACACCAAACAAGATTGGAGGGGAGAGCAAACCTCTTTCTGATCTCTGAGTGTGGCATCGACGATGGCAGGCTGCTCTGGTCCAGAAGTCAGATACGCGGCCAGATCATTCTGCTTGAGTGAGTCGGAAGCTTGAGTGCGCTCCTGATTTTTTTCCTCCGTAATGTCACCTGAAATCTCATTCTGATCATCAAGTTTGGCGTCGACGATGGCAGGCTGATCTGGTCCAGAAGTTAGATATGCGGCCAGATTCTGCTTGAGTGAGCCCGAAGTTCCCTCCAGACTGCTTTCCCTCGTGCTGTCGCCCCTGGCCATTTTCACAAGGTTCTCCCACTGTTTGTTTGCTCGATGGCGAGCCAAGTTGTCAGCTTGCTGATGCAATCGCCTGTTCTCCCGTTCAAGATGAACGGCCGCCTTCACATCGTCTCGGACTTGGTCTTCTTTCCACTCGACGTGCGGCACTTTGCGCTGTTTACGGAACTCTTGCGTGGATGCAGGCTCTGCCTTCAGTCTTTTCACAATTTGTCCATCAGCCTGTCGCAGCTTGTCAAATGCACGCGCCTTCATTCTTTTGGCCATTCGCTCTACAGCCTGCCCTTTCTTTTCAGCACTCCACTCGCGCATCTCCTCCCGAGTGATGGTTTGGATTTCTTTTGATGCTGCCTCTTGCTGCAGCCGCACACGTTGCTCGTGCCCGACCTCTGACCGAGCTTTGCGCACCTTGTCATACTCGACCTTTGCAGAGCGCTTCTCGACCATTTTCCTGGTAGCACGCTGCTCTTGCCGACGCCAAAGGCCAATCTGCCGTGCCTCTTGCTTCAAATCTTCATTGATGTGTTGCTGCTCAGAACTCGATTTTTCTTTTTGCGCAAGCACGATCTTTTCCTTTCCCCATTTTGCACTTTGTTCTTCCCTCCACTCTCTGATTGCAGGCTGCTCGCTCCTCTCCACACGTGCTAGTTGGTTAAGTCGCAACGCAACAATCTCATCTGCTCGCTCCTCGGACGCCTTGTGTGTATTCATCGTCTGCCGTGCCTCTGGCCTCCAATCCTGGTCCACCTTGTTCTGCTTAGAGTTCGAATCTGTTTTTGGCCATTCTCGAGATGTTTGGGGAGCTATCAAGCTGCGACCTGGGTGCCTTCCGGGCTGCTCTCGTCTCTCCGCTGACAGACTGTTGAGTTGCCAACCACCAATCTTGTACGCCGTGTGCTTGTTTTCGGCTCGGCTCACGAGTTGAGGAATGCGCACTTCTTCCATCCTGCCTCCGGTGCGGGGTGCCTCAACAGAGGGACGACTCAGGGTCACGAATTTGTTGGATTGTCCTGCCTTGGGGATTTCTTGCACAAAACTTGATGTTGGATGTGCAGCAGCATCTCCTGCAGCTGTGGTCGAGGCAGGCAGCTTCTGCCGAAGGCCGAGCTCGGCCTTGATGCCGAGCACGCGCTCCTCTGCGCGCGACAGGTCAGCCTCTTCTTCAAGCTTCGGCGACACCGCCCCTTGCCAAATCTGCGTTCTTACGGCCCCGGTTTCGGTCCGCATCGCTGTGCCCGTTGGCTGGGACGAAGAGAGCAAGACGCACAGCGCGATCGCCAGCCCCACTGCACTCACCACGGCCGCAATACGCAGTCGCATGGTCGTGGCCATCTTTTGTTCCCTGAGAAGGCCATCTACTGGGGCCACCTGCATCTTTGACATTAGTGCTTGGTACCTGCCGCAGGGGCAAAACTCGAGAGTCAAAGACGTCCCATCTTTGACTCGATGCCTGAAATAGAATCCGCGGGACACTCTATGCTCACCAAGATGGCGAAGAGGCGATCGCCCGACGACCCAGAATGCGAGCGTGCGCACCGGCGAGTGCTTCTGGACCAGGCGGCGAGACACTTTGAGATCGCCTGTGGTTACACATTTGTGGGTGAGCTGCCGCAGGCGCTCATGCACTCTTTCCAGTCTTGCACCTCCCGCCGCTACACGCGTGTCCCTGACCCCGTGTCCTGCCCCATTTATGCAGAGAAGCGGTTCGACCCTGCCGGATTTGAGCATCTTGTGTTTGGGAACCACATTACAGCAAGCACGCCCAGAACGCCCCAGAACGCGAGTAGCGGGAGCGACTCGCAGCACAGCGCACGGCCCGGCCTGCTGCCTATTGCGGGGCCCTCAATGGGGGGCGCGGCATTTCAAACGCTCAGCATTGCGGTATGATTGAGTGTTTCTCGTTCTTCACGACGTTTGTCGTTATTGCCTCTTACGTTTCGTCCATTCTGCTGTTATGCGCAGGTTCCGATAGGTGCAGCTGACGATGTATCGGCAGACTGGATGCAACGCGCCTTTTGCACCATTCACCACCCTTTGTGTCCGCATGCCTTGCACCTGGCGGCAAACGGCAGGGATAGAACCGACAGCACGTCAGAAGCAGGAGTAGCTGACGCTGTCGCAAACGAACACAGAACACCAGAAGAGAGCAAGGATACACAACCAGAGGCAAGGCAGCGGCCCGATTCAATAGAAGGGGCAAGTGATGAAAAGGGCTCTGGCCGTGCAGCCTACTCGAGGGCGATTGGGGCCTCAGGTGATACAGGAAAGGCATGCGCCGAATGCCCAGAAGAGCTGCTAGAAATACACGTCACAGTTGCCGACTGCGAGAGCTCTGTACTGGTGTATCGTCTGGGGCGGAACTTGTGACGCCAATCAGGGTGCACGGCGGCGAGAGCCGAGGGGGTAGAGAGACAGCACGCGCAATGTTGCCCTCGTGCTACTTCATTCAAAAATAAGGGGAGGAGGGTCGTTCTCTTTCAAATTGAAGAGGTGGGGGGGGTCTTTCACTTTCTTTTTCAGCACGCCAAGGTTGTGTGCGTTCCAATTCTCAGTTGATGCACAGAATCTGCCAATGTCTAGCACATGCCCATTCCCATTCTGGCCATATTCACTATGTCTCAGAGGGTGGGTCCAGCAGGGTCTGCAGGCTCGCCATACACACTTGCAAGCTCGACCATTGACAGGGCGTATCGGAGGCAAATATATATTGGATAGGCAGCACGCCATCGTGCATTGCCTAAAACCGACACCGCAAACTCCAATGGCGAGGGCGGACACCAGCAGACTACCCCTGTTGTACCAAAACGCTTCCAGATGTGAAAGTCAAGGCTGAGGTGAGGGGTGGGGGGAAGAGAACAGGGTCTGGACGAATTTGGGTGGCTAGGCGTGCACAAGAGCGTGGGTTCCACCACCAATATGGCTGCCGCAATACGCTCGCCCTCGTGCCCCGATGCTCTTTTTCTTCTCAATGATGCTATGGGTAACCGCGCTGACTCGCTGCTGTGTGGGTGGGCAAGTCGTTCTGGACTGGTGCACATCGGCGACTGCCGCGCATGGACGAGGAGGATGCCGTGCATCGTGCGTCATCGAAAGAGTTGCCAGCAATACACTTGCACATTGCTTTGTGCAAACAGTTAATGGCACCAATCGTAGTCAAGATAAAACGGCTGTACCGAAAGCCCTCACTGCGTACACCGCCACCTTCCGGGCTTGGATGAGCGGCATCAACATTGTACCCCTCTGACTCAGAACCACCTGGCCCCGAGCGCGGTAGCTGACCGCCGCGCGCGCATACGCTCGCGCCATCAACAGGCAATGCCCGGGCCCGCCAGCACGAGGCAAGTCCGACCTTCAGCAGCGCCCAAATGTGTGTCTGGACTGCTGCGTGCATTGACATCACGATGAAGTCACACAGAGCCATGTCCTTGAGCTCACAAAGCTGTACCGCATTGGACAGGCACGACGGCGGTAGGAGTTGAGGTCGGGCGCGTTTCGGTCCAGGTGTGCCAGAACGAGCCAGAGAAGGAGCGAGGGAGAGGCCAGAGAGAAGGGAGAGGGCGAGAGGGTTTCGGCGCGCGAGCGCGATGAAATGCAAGAGCCATGCCTGAAAATGAAGTGTGTTACAACGGAAAGTTAGTAGATAACTTCAGTCACGAATCAGACGTCACGTCCCTACAAGACCCCTTCACGTCACGTCCCTAAAAGACCCCTTTCTTTCTTTTCTATTTTTATTGTTGTGTTCCGCATACAATACGAAGAGGCAATCTTCTTAAATCAATGCATGCTCTGCGTCTTCCTTTTCTGACCTTCTAGCGTCCTGCCTTACAGTTCTCGCTACGCGTATTCAGCTCAGGATTTCCCTGGAATGAGCCATTGCTTGCCTGCTGTTTAAAAGCGCACACGCAAGTTTACATGGTCGGGAGACTTTCTGCTATGCTCTTCTGGGAGCAAAAACGATTGTTTGACGAGACTTTTTCACCTGCCCCGTTTCGGAGCCAGGAGACTGTTTCACACCTGAGCTAATACGCTTTTCTCCTACGCCGATACGGCATTTGAGAGTAGAGTTTTTATTGAAAACTGATAGTGGGTATCCCAGTGATGCAGAAGTTCAAGTTACTTTATTATTATTTGCTTCTCGTCGGGACGCTTCTGCTTTTTTTTCCTATTCGTGAATACCTTGATTTGGCACATTGTGATCATTGCTACTCAAGCGAAACCGCACGTTCCCGTCGACCGTGTTCTCAATCTACACAATGGAAGAGATATGGCACCAGGCCCACGGCGCTCAGCAACATTGCTGCCCTTCATATAGGTGGCAAAGAAATACAGCCAAGAGTCGTATGGATTTGACGAGTCACTTTCACATACTTGGGAAGTACCGGTGCGCTCAAGAACATGCATCCTTCTATGCGCTAACAACCCTTTTTCCTTCTATTTCTCGCTTCAAACGGAGCCATACCCGTGCCGACAAGCAGGACGGCGATTCGAACGACGACCCCATTTTCTCGCCAACTCACTTTCACTCCGTCAAATGACCCATTCCCCGGGTTCTTTCAGCCCTCATAATGATGGCTCTTACAAGGATCTACGCACCTTCATTGCAGCTCTGCTTGTTCATCTTGGCCCACTGTCTAAATCCTCACCACGGTGATAACATGACCGACATTCAAGTTGACCAATCCGTTCTGGCCTGCAGCCAAACTTTCCGAGTCAATGATCAATCTTCAACCCACCATTCGCCGTCCGCGATGCTACAGCTCACGTGCCAATGATAATATTTCTTGATCACTTGGATCTATTTCGAGTGCTCTGGCCTCACCAGTTTCTTGAGGGAGACACAGAAAATTAGTAGATAACTTCAGTCACGAATCAGACGTCACATCCCTACAAGACCCCTTCACGTCACGTCCCTATAAGACCCCTTTCTATTCTTATCATTATTTTGTTCCGCATAGAATACGAAGAGGCAATCTTCTTAAATCAATGCATGATCTGCGTCTCCCTTTCCCGACCTCTAGCGTCCTGCCTTGCAGTTGTCGCCACGCGTATTCAGCTCAGGATTTCCCTTTACATCTAAAATCTGCTGCGGGAAATCAGCTCCACAAGGTTCACAGAATCATGGTCGGGAAATTTCTCGATTTACCAGGCATACATGCCAGCCCATATGTTTCTGGGGCTTGCAAAACGTGTCTTGAATGGACACGTTTGCTTCCAGAACCAGAACCAAACCCTCACAGGGTTGATGTGCATGCGTGGTGAGCGGTGACACTGGCAGAAAGTGCTCGATTTCCCGCAAAGAGGTATCATTAAACACGGTGCTAGGGATGAATTCACAAGAACTGCCAAGCTTTGTATTTCCAGCCTCGGCACTGCCATTCTGGCAATCACCGGTATGCTAGATGCACTCACTGTAGGGTTTCATTCAGTTCAAAATCTCCTCCCACGAGTCTTTCCTCGTTTTAGTCAACTTGGCAAATTGATTCGAGTGTTTACAGATGGTCCTGATCACTTTCCTCCCTGGCCAGCATACTATTCAAACTTGAACCTGTGCATGGAGTATCCACACAATTGACTGCAGGTATTTGCCAGACCCTTTGCCGGGCAGGCATGGTCCGTGTAAGGCAGGCACTGATACCTTCGGACAAATGTCTTTGCCTTTCGATCGGTGTTTCGCCACGGATCTACTGTTTGAGAATCGAATTTTCTTGATATGAATCGCTACAGGGAAAGTTTAGACCTAAACGCGGTGGCGTAAACTGCAAGGGCAGAGACTAGAGAACCAAGAAGATGGCGAATATCGGCATTTTGGTTTTGAGAGGAATGTCTCTTCAATTTACGTGGAACACAGTTATAGATTAGAAAGGAGTCCTTAGGACCGTGA
>Ga0335398_10003960_pt1 | contig 21086 bp, 19 predicted proteins | sample BON03_FD_205742 | JGI IMG/M metagenome (GOLD analysis project Ga0335398, IMG submission 205742) | Freshwater microbial communities from Lake Bonney liftoff mats and glacier meltwater in Antarctica - BON-03 (spades assembly) (version 2) | ecosystem: Environmental > Aquatic > Freshwater > Ice >... | reverse complement strand
ATCGGAGTGCGCTATGTCGACACACAGGCGCAGCAACCGCTGCTGCAGTTCGGGATCGTCGATCTCGCCGACGATGTCGCGCAATGTGAACTCGTCGACCGGACACGTATTAGGCAGGTTCAGTCGTGCGCTCGGCTCCAGGTCGTCGTAGGCGTCGTGCAGCACGGTTGCCAGCGCATCGCGGTCGAGTCCGAGTTGTGCGTGCACCTCGGGAAGGGCGAGCAGTTCGAATTCGGCGCTGCTGATGTCACCGTCCGCCAAGACAGTCAGGGCGACGATGCGGGCGGCAGCCTGCGGGCTGTTGGTCGGATATCTGCGCATGGTTTATCTCTCCTCAGTTGATGGTGATTACGTTGGTGGGAAGTCCTGGCGCAGCCGGGTCGCTCCGTGGCGCATGTTTTCTAGCCGCATAAGCGGCTGCGCGAGACGGGTCACGTCCTGGGCCGCGACAGAGCGACTGTCTGCATACAAGACCTCGTATGAGAAAAGTCGACAATGCCTTCCTGCAGGTCTCGCGGGAGAGCGCCAGATGGCACCTCTGCATGTTCCGGCCCGCACACCGTTGCAACAACGATGGCATGGCGTATTGACGCAACATGCCAACCCGGCCAACCCAGCCGGGTTGGCCGGGTTGGCCGGGGCTGCTACTCCCCTTGCGGAGACCACAGTCTGACACGAACGGCGTAAGCCCCATGGGTTTTGCAGAATCTGCGGACGGTGCTGCTCGTCGCCGATCCGTTGCGACAGAGAAGACTCAAACGCTCCCTTCTCGGCGCGTCGATCCACAAGGACGAGAAGTTCGCCGACCATGCGCCACTGACGCGCGGCTGCGACTTCAGGCTGCGAGCGCCGGGCGACAGCGACTGACGTCCATGCATGTGCCCACTGCGCAGTTGTGACACACCGAGGCCGACCGCATCATCGCCGCGCTGGAGAAGAACCCGGTCCAGGTGGCGACAGAAATCAAGGTTGAACTGCTGGCGCATGGCTCCAGCGGGCCTGCGCCACCTTGATGCGCTGACGCGGGTGCCGCCGGGCGCGCGCTGCGCAGACGATCTCGGACCCGTAGCAGGCGAGCCCGCCCCGGATCCTGGCGCATCGCCCGGCGCGTGTCGCGACGCAAAAGATGTTTCACCCCGCGAAACTGTCGACCGGGCCCAATGCTGCATGCCTATGATGAATCAGAACCTCGATTCGTTTCGGGTCCTTTGGCCGCTGATTCCGTGCTTCGGTTAGGCGGGATTCATGCTGCCCAGTCCCAGGAGAAGCCACCATGACGACTGCACCGAACCGCGACGATTCGCGCCATTTCCCACGGGTCCGGCAATGGGCTCTTGCCTGCGCCATCTGCCTGTGCGCCGTTGCCACTGCAACGGATGCCCTGGCGCAACAGCGCGCGCCCATGCTGGTGTTCGCCCAGGAAGCGCCCCCGCCCACGCTCGATCCCTACTTCTCGACCTCGGTCTCCACGCGCAACGTGGCGATGCACATTTTCGAGACACTGGTCACGCGCGACGAAAACAACGCCATCGTGCCCAACCTCGCCGACAAGATCACCGAGGCCCCGGACGGTCTGAGCTACACCTTCACGCTGCGCCGCGGCATCAAGTTCCACAACGGTCAGGAAATGACCTCGGCCGACGTAAAGGCCTCGTACGAGCGTTACCTGCGGGTCGCGCTGCAGAAGGTGATCCTGGCGCCGGTGAGCGCGATCGAGACACCCGACGCCTATACCGTGGTGCTGCGCCTGTCGCGCAAGGTGCCGGTTTTCCTCGATGAAATGTCGAGCTTCGTGACCCCACTGGCGATCCTGCCTGCCAGCCAGCGCGACCGCGAAGGCGGCAAGATCGACATGATCGGTACCGGGCCGCTGCAATTCGTCGAATGGCAGGCCGACAGCCATATCCGGCTCAAACGTTTCGCCGACTACGTGCCCGACGCGCGTTACAAGGGCACCGATGGTTTCGCCGGGCACAAGGAGATCTTCTTCAACCAGGTCGACTTCAAGCTGGTCAAGGATCCGGGCGCACGGGTTGCCGGTCTCGAAGCCGGACAGTTTCACATCATCGAAGACCTGCCGATCGAGTCGGCCAAACGCCTCGCCGGCAACAAGGCCCTGACGCTGTATGACCTGAAGAACTGGTGGCTGCATGGCGCATGGGTCAATCACTCCAAGCCGCCGACCAATGACATCAGGATCCGGCGCGCGATCCAGATCGCACTGGACATGGAAGAGATCATGGAGATCGCTACCGACGGCGCCTACGTGCTGCAACCCGGACTGCAGTACCCCGGCAATCCCTATTACGTGACCACCGGCGCGCAGTACTACAACAAGAAGGACCCGGCTGGTGCCCGCAAATTGCTCGCCGAAGCCGGCTACAAGGGTGAGGAGATCGTCATCATCACGAACTCCAGCTACCAGACCATGTACAAGGCCGCCCAGGTCGTTGCCGAGCAGCTAAAGGGGGCAGGCTTCAAGGTGCGGGTCGACGTGTTCGACTGGGCCACCGCCATGGCGCGCCGGAAGGACGGTAACGCCTGGAACCTCTGGTTCACCGGGCAGGGAACCGGTCCATCGGTCGGCCCGTTCGCCGCCATGAAAGATGTGGTCAGCCCGCAGAAGAACCAGATCACGGCCGATCCGGTGATCGACGCGTTATACGCCGAACTCATTTCCGGCACCACTGTCGAAGCCCGCAAGGCCACCTTTGCCAAGTTCCAGGAACGTGTCTACGACCAGGTTCTGTTCCTCAAATTTGGCGATCTAACCCGCAAGCAGGCATCGCGTGCCAATGTGAAGGGCTTTGTACCCTATCGGATCCCGCGCATGTGGAATGTGCGGATCGAAGATTGACGGCGGCCGACCAAGCCATTGCCGCACGCCGCGCGTGAATCCGCTGGCGCCCTGCACTACGACACGACTGGTTCACCATGGCTGAGTTGGTCCTGCGGCGGCTGCTCAGCGCGATCCCGGTCCTGCTGCTGGTGACGCTGATCTCGGCGTCGATCATGCAACTGGTGCCGGGCGACCCAGCCCTGGTCATCGCCGGAAGCAATGCGTCGGACGCCGAGATCCAGCAGGTGCGCCAGGCACTCGGTCTGGACCGCTCGTTCGGCGTGCGGCTGCTCGAGTGGTACGGCGGGTTGCTGCGCGGTGACCTGGGCCAATCGATGCTGCTCAACCGCTCCGTGACCGATGCCATCCTGGAGCGGCTGCCAGTCACACTGGCGCTGGCCGGCTTCGCATTGGTGCTCACCGTGGCCATTGGTGTGCCGATCGGCGTCATTGCCGCGCTCAAGGCCAATACCATCATCGACCAGGCCGTGCTGGTGGTGGCGCTGATCGGTGTGTCGGTACCCAACTTCTGGCTCGGCCTGATGCTGATCGTGTCTTTCGGTGTCTGGTTCGATATTTTGCCGGCCGGCGGCTACACACCGTTTGCCGACAGCCCAGTGGAATGGGTGCGTAGCCTGATCCTGCCGGGTATTTCGCTGGCCATGTTGCAGATCGGTCTGCTGGCGCGAATCACGCGTGCCACCATGCTGGAGGTGCTGCGCCAGGACTATGTGCGCACCGCGCGCGCCAAGGGCCTGCCGTTACGTATGGTGGTGGGCCAACACGCGTTGCGCAACGTGCTGGTGCCGGTGGTGACCGTGATCGGCATCAGTTTCGGTCTGCTGTTATCGGGCTCGGTGGTGATCGAGACCGTGTATTCGATCCCCGGCATGGGCCGTCTGCTCGCCAGCGCCATCTTCAGCCGCGACTATCCGGTGATTCAGGGCGGTCTGCTGGTCACGGCCACCGTGCTGGTGCTGCTCAATCTGGTGGTCGATCTTCTGTATGCGGTGATCGATCCGCGCATCAAGCACGATGGCCGTTCCTGATTCCGCCACTATGTCCACCGCGTCCGTGGGCGCCGAGTCGCCCGTGCCATTGGCCGCGGGTCGCAGCCTGTGGCGGCGCCTGCTTGGCCACAAGTTGTTCGTGACCGGCTTCATTTTGTTTGGCGTGGTTTTGGCGATGGCCTTGTTCGCGGACGTGCTGGCCACGGTTGCGCCGGAGAAGATGAACGTGCGCGCCCGTTTTCGCACGCCAGAGTGGCAGTTTCTGCTCGGCACAGACAACTACGGCCGCGATATCTGGAGCCGCCTGATGTATGGCGCTCGCCTGTCGTTGTCGATCGGCTTCGCGGTGGTGCTGGCTACGGGTGTGGCCGGCACGCTGATCGGCCTGCTGGCGGGTTACTTCAAGCGGCTCGACGGCCCGCTGATGCGGTTCATGGATGCGTTGATGGCGTTCCCGGCCATCCTGCTGGCGATCGCCATCGCCTCCGCGCTCGGCCCGTCGGCCATCAATGCGGTGCTGGCGCTGTCGGCGGTGTACACGCCGCGCACGGCGCGTATCGTACGCGGCACTGTGCTCGTGGTGCGCGAAATGGATTACGTGCAGGCAGCCGTGGCTAGTGGCGCGCGCCATGGCTGGATCATCTGGCGCCATATCCTGCCCAATAGCCTGGCGCCGCTGATCGTGCAACTCACCTTCATATTCGCGTATGCCGTGTTGGCCGAGTCGATACTGAGTTTTCTGGGGGTCGGGCCACCGCCGCCGACACCGAGTTGGGGCAACATGATTGCCGAAGGTCAGGCCTATCTGCGCGAGGCACCGCTGATGGCGTTGTTCCCGGGCATCGCGATTGCGTTCACCGCCATGGGCCTGAATCTGCTGGGCGACGGCCTGCGCGACGTGCTCGATCCGCGCCTGAGGGTCCAGCATGGCTGAGGCGCTGCTGTCGGTGGAGCACTTGCGGGTCGCGTTCGACGGCAACCAGGTCGCGGTCGACGACGTGTCCTTTGTGCTGGCGCCGGGTGAGACGCTGGGCATCGTCGGCGAATCCGGATCAGGCAAGTCGCTGACCGCGCTGTCCATCCTCGGGCTGGCGCCGGGCACGGTCACTGGACATGTGCGGTATGGCGGGCGCGACCTGCTGGCCTTGTCGCAGTCGGCGCTCAATTCAGTGCGTGGCAGCGAGATCGCGATGATCTTCCAGGAACCGATGACCGCGCTCAATCCGGTGTTCACCGTCGGCCGGCAGATTGCCGAGTCGCTGCAGGTGCATCTGGGTCTCGGTCGCGCGGCTGCGCGCGTGCGTTGTGTGGAGCTGCTGCGCCAGGTCGGCATTGCCGATCCGCAGGCGCGTCTCGACCGTTATCCGCACGAACTCTCCGGCGGCATGCGCCAACGGGTGATGATCGCCATCGCGCTGGCCTGCAACCCGAAACTGCTGATCGCCGATGAGCCGACGACCGCGCTTGACGTGACCATCCAGGCCCAGATCCTGGCGCTGCTGCGCGAACTCCAGACTCGGCTGGGTATGGCACTGGTGCTGATAACGCATGACCTCGGCGTCGTGGCGCAGACGGTTGATCGGGTACTGGTGATGTACGGCGGGCGCATCGTCGAACAGGGCCCGGTCGAGACCATCTTTGATGCACCTGCCCACCCTTACACCCGGCTGCTGCTCGAGAGTATTCCCTCGCTCGAACACGAGCGCGAGCGGCTGGCGGTGATCCCGGGCGCCGTGCCACCGCTGAGCGACATGCCGTCCGGTTGCCGCTTCCATCCGCGTTGCCCGCAGGCGGGTGATGACTGCCGTGCGCAGGTGCCGCCGTCGCGTGATCTGGGCCATGGCCACTGGGCGGCGTGCTTTCGGGTCGAGTCCGTGCCGCTGCAGGCGTCGCAATGACACCGCCACTGCTGCAGGTGCGTGGGTTGACCAAACACTTCCCGATTCTCAAGGGGGTGTTGTTTCCCAAACCCGTCGGTGCGGTGCGTGCGGTCGACGGTGTCGATTTCGATCTGGCCGAGTCCGAAACCTTGGCGCTGGTGGGTGAGTCGGGTTGCGGAAAGACCACCACGGGGCGGCTGGCGCTGCGCCTGATCGAGCCGACCGCGGGCACGGTGTTTTTCGCTGGTGAAGATCTGTTGGCACTGAACGCCAACCAGCTGCGCGAGCGCCGCCGGCAGATGCAGATCATCTTCCAGGATCCGTTCGGCGCGCTCGATCCGCGCATGACGGTGGCGCAGATCGTCGGTGAGCCGCTATATATCCATGGCATCGCGAATCGCGCCGAACGGGTATGCGACTTGCTTGATCTGGTCGGTCTGCCGCAGGCCTATGCGGGACGTTATCCGCACGAGTTCTCGGGCGGCCAGCGCCAGCGCATCGGCATTGCGCGTGCCTTGTCGCTGAACCCGCGCTTCATCGTCTGCGACGAACCGGTATCGGCACTGGACGTGTCCATCCAGGCCCAGATCATCAACCTGATGCAGGACCTGCAGCAGCGATTCGGCCTGGCCTATCTGTTCATCGCACATGACCTCGGCGTGGTCAAACACATGGCCGACCGGGTGGCCGTCATGTATCTGGGGCGCATCGTCGAGATCGCCGACAAGGCCACGTTGTACGCCCGCCCGAGCCACCCGTATACGCGCGCCTTGCTAAAGGCAGTGCCATTGCCAGACCCGCGCCGGCGTTCGGTGCCGATACCGCTGGCCGGCGAGATTCCCAGCCCGGCGAACCCGCCCGCCGGGTGCCACTTTCATACGCGCTGCCCGCAGGCTGAGGCACGTTGCCGCACCGAGGCGCCGGCCTTGCGTGTGGTCGGCGAACGGCACGCGAGCGCCTGCCACTTTTCCTGACGGGACCGGGGACACCATGACAACACGCCTGATACCTGAATTCGATCTGTTTGCGACCGTCGGCAAACGCACCGGCTTCATCCGGCTGCCGCACTCCGTGCACCGCTCTGCGTATGGATTCATCCCGATCCCAGTGGCGGTGATCGCCCATGGCGATGGCCCCAGAGTATTGCTGATGGCCGGCAACCACGGCGACGAATACGAAGGGCAGGTGGCGCTGGGCAACTTGATCCGTGCGTTGCAGCCCGAGCAGATCCGCGGTCGACTGATCGTGCTGCCATCGGCAAATTTTCCTGCCGCCATCGCCGGCAGTCGTACCTCGCCCGTCGACGATGGCAACCTGAATCGCAGTTTCCCGGGCGACCCCGATGGCACGGTCACCGAGCAGATCGCCTGGTTCATTGAAGAGTCGATCCTGCCCCGTGTGCAGGTGCTGATCGACCTGCATTCGGGGGGTAGCTCGCTGACCTATATGCCTTCCGCGCTGGCGCGCCGCAGCACAGATCCGGCCGTCATGGCCGAGACGGTGGCGTTGCTGCGCGCCTTCGGCGCACCCATCACGTATCTGGCTAACGCGGCGCAAGGTGCCGACCGCACCTCGTCGGCCGCCGCGGCACGCAAGGGAGTGCGCCATATCGGAACCGAGCTGGCCGGTGGCGGCCAGGTGACGGCTGCGGCGCTCCATGCCTGTGAGGGCGGGCTACGCCGTGTATTGCACCGCTTGGGCGTGTTGTCCGAGCCCCACCCGGAAGCCGCCCCGCCCACCCGGCTGCTCGAGGTGCTAGGCGCCAATTACTATGTATATGCGCCCGAGGATGGCCTGTTCGAGCCTCTGGTCGAACTTGGCGAGACGGTGCAGACCGGCCAGAGTGCTGCACGTATCCATGACCAAGCCACGCCGTGGCGCGAACCGGCGCTGGCCCGCTTCGAACATGCCGGAGTGGTGATTTGCAAGCGGGTACCGGGACTCACCCGGCGCGGCGACTGCCTGTTCCATCTGGGTACCGATTGCGAGGGCTGATAGCATCGATCGCTGCGGTGACAGTCACAGCACCGGTGTCAGTAACGGTTCACCGGCCAGGAAGGCCGCAACGTTGGCACGCATGAGATCGAAGGCCTCGCGCCAGGTCTCGTGGGTGCTGCCGGCGATGTGCGGGGTCAGCACCACGTTGTCGCGTCCCGCCAGTGCCGCCGGAATGCCAGGCTCGTTCTCGAACACATCGAGTGCGGCGCCACCGAGCCGCCCCGCGGTGAGCGCGGCTACCAGCGCTGCCTCGTCGACAACCGATCCGCGCGCGATATTGACCAACACCCCGTGCGGGCCGAGCGCATCGAGCACCGCTGAATCGACCAGGTGACGGGTAGCGGCACCACCCGGGCAGGCCACCACGAGGCAGTCAGCCCAGCGCGCGAGTGCTACCGCAGACGCGAAATATGCGTGCACCAACTCCGGGCGTTGTCGTCGGTTGTGGTAGCCGATTGGCATGTCGAAGCCCGCTGCTCGCTGCGCGATGAGTTTGCCGATGTCGCCCAGTCCGAGGATGCCCAGGCGTTTGCCGGACACACGCGTGGTCAGCCCGATCGCCTGTTTGCCCCAGACGCCGGCATGGGCCAGCCGATCAGCATGCGCGATGCGCCGCACCAGCGCAATCAGCAACCCCATCGCATGGTCGGCGACGCAGGTTGCGACAACGCCTGGCGTATTGCTCAGCCGGATGTCGCGCTGGCCCAGCGCGACACGGTCGACCTTGTCGTAACCGACACCGAAACAGGCCAGCATACCCAACCGCGGCAGCTGCCGTACCGTATCGGCATCGATGCCGACGGCCCCGCTCGTGACCGCGGCACGCACGTGTGATGCCTGGGCGAGCACGTCGGCGCGATCAGCGGCAGCGGCAGCGGCCAGATCATGGACGCGGTATTGCACCTTCAGCTCGGCCAGCATCCAATCGGCCAGGCCGCCGATCGCGACGATCTCCGGGCGCGTGTCGAGCTCGGCCATGGGTCACGCCTGTACCGGCCAGACCGGTGTACGCCACTGCGGATGCTCCGCGATCTCACCGCGTACCAGCCGGAAATAGTGTTCCTGTATGCGCCGGGTAATCGGGCCTGGTTGTCCGTCGCCCACCGGGATACGGTCGACCGCGACGATGGGAACGACCTCCTGACCCGAGCCGCACCAGAACGCTTCGTCGGCGGCCAGCAGTTCAGAGCGATCGACGCGCCGTTCGTGCACCACCAAGCCGTGAACCGCGCGCGCTGTTGCGATCACGGTGTCGCGGGTGATGCTCTCCAGAATGTCGCTGGCCACGTCCGGTGTGACGAGTTCACCACGGCGCACCAGGAACACGCAGGCACCGGCAGCCTCTGACAACTTGCCGTCGGCCGTGAGCATCAACACGCCGTCATGGCCATCAAGCCGCGCGGTGATCTCGGCGGCGCGGTTGTTGACGTAGTTGGCGGTGCATTTGACGCGCGGCGGCAGCGCGTTGTCGGCGATGCGCTGCCACGAACTGACTGCCACCCGCACGCCGCGGTGCAGCGATTGTGCGGACGGACGTTTGACGACACCGATCGTCAGCCCGACCGGGCCGGTGACCGTCAGTTCGTCGTCGCCGTCGATGTAGGCGATCATTCGGATGTGGGCGTTCTCGCGTATCGCGTTGGCCCGCAAGGTGCGCAACAGGCAGTCCTCGAGAAACGTGGTCTCGAAGATGCGGTCACAGCGCAGCACTTTCATGCCGAAACGCAGGCGCTCAAGATGTTCCGTCAGCCGAAACACATGCAGCTGTTGCTGTTCGGCGTTCCAGTAGGCCCGCAGGCCCTCGAACACGCCGAGGCCATATTTAACGACCGCCGAAAAGGCGTGGACGCGGGCATCGCGGTACGCCACGATGTCGCCGTTCTGGCACATGAATTCGCAGGTGCTCATGGGTCTTCCTTGCTGCTGCTCACGCCGGAGATCGCCGTTGCGGCGACCCATTGTGCGCATGGTTAACGCTGTGGATGCTGGCTTCAGTGGCGCACAGTTTATGGCCGGTGGCGCCGCCTGTCAGGTGATTTCCGGGACCCGGCCGAATATGAAACAACATCGTGATCGGACGGCCTAGCAGCGCCTGTTCACAGCGCCATTTCAAGTGGCCGGGCTGTGCAATACTGTCTTTTCAGCGTCCACTGTCCCGTTCGTGGCCGCACAGGCTCTGCGAGGACTGTGAACCAGCATGACGCACACCATTGTCGATTTCCGCAGCGATAACTGCGGCCGCGCCGCTCCCGAGATGATCGCGGCTTTGAGCGCGGCCAACACCGGCACCGCTCTGGGTTATGGCGGCGACACGTGGACAGCCGACTTGCAGACACGCCTGACACAGGTGTTCGAGACGCCACTGCGCGTCTATCCCGTGCCCACAGGCACCGCCGCCAATGCCGTGGCCCTGGCGGCCTCGTGCACGCCGTTTGGCGCGGTGTATTGCAGTGCGTTGGCCCATGTCAACACGTCGGAGTGCAACGCAACCGGATTTTTCGGTGGTGGTACCAAGCTGGTGCCGATCGACGGCGACCAAGGCAAGGTGTCCGCGGACACCTTGCTGCGCGAAATCGAAGGCGCGGGCGTGGGTCTGGCGCACAAGAACCAGCCGGCTGCCGTTAACCTTGTCCAGGCCACCGACATGGGGGCGGTATACAGTCTCGATGAGATCACTGATGTCAGTCGCGTGGCCCATGCCCGCGGTCTCACCGTACACATGGATGGCGCGCGTTTTGCCAATGCGCTGGTCACGCTGGGCTGCACGCCGGCCGAGGCCAGTTGGCGCGCTGGTGTCGACGTGTTGTCACTGGGCGTCACCAAGAACGGCGGCCTTCTGACCGATGCCATCGTGGTGTTTGCGCCGGCTGTCGCCACCAGTATCGGGTTTCACCTCCGCCGGGCCGGCTTGGTCTGGTCGAAGATGCGGTTCGCCTCGGCGCAGATCATGGCTTATGTCGACGACGACCTGTGGCTGCGACTGGCGCGCCAGGCCAACGCCGCGGCTGCCGGCATCGCGCAGCGATTGGCGCCGCTGGCGGGCATCAGGCTGATTGCACCGGTGCAGGCCAACGAGCTGTTCGTCGAGTTTCCGTCTGTGCAAGCACTTGAGGACCTGCAGGACGCAGGTTTTCTGTTCCAGCGCCGCGGCCCCCGCGTCGCGCGTTTCGTCTGTCGCTGGGACAGCAGCGAAACCGACTGCGCTGCACTGGTGGCGGCAATCGGGCGGCAGGTCGTCGACGCATCGGCCCACACCGGAAAACAACGGCCATGAAGATCACCGATGTCGAAACGATTTTGTTGCGCCTGCCGCAGGTGCGTGAGATTGGTGATGGTTGCCAGACCATCTGCGTCATCCGCGTGTTGACCGACGAGGGCATCGTTGGCATAGGAGAGGCGCATACCAACCCGCTGGCGGCGCAGGCGATCATCAATTCGCCCCTGTACTCGGTCTCGGCGCAGGGCCTCAAACACGTGCTGGTGGGCGAAGATCCACGCGACATCAACCGGCTCTGGGACAAGATGTACCGCGCCAGCCAGACCTATGGGCGCCGTGGCCTGCTGATGCACGCGTTGTCAGGCATCGATCTTGCCCTATGGGACATTCTGGGCAAGAGTGTCGGTCTGCCGGTCCACCAGCTGCTCGGCGGCGCACGCAAACGCGCCCATTTTGCCTATGCATCGGACTTGTCCCAGCCCACGCTGGAGGCCACGATAGCACTCGCGCTTGCCCACAAGGCCAACGGGTATCGCGCGATGAAGTTCGGCTGGGGCGGGCTCGGCAAGGACCGCAAGTCCGACGTCGCGGTGGCGGCGCAACTGCGCAAGGCCCTCGGCCCCGATTTCGACATCATGATCGACATGGGATTCGCCGTGCCGCTGGACCACGCGCTGTATCTGGGGCGGGCCTATGCCGAGCATGATCTGTATTTTTTCGAAGAGCCGCTCTCGCCGGACGACGTCGGCGGTTTCGCCAAACTCGTGGCTGCGTCGCCGACACCGATCGCGACTGGCGAGAAGGCCACGCACGAACTTGACTACATCGACCTGATGGACCATGGGCAGCTGCGCATCATTCAGCCGGATATCGCGCGCATGGGCGGCATATCAGCGATGCTGCGCGTCATCGCACATGCCGAGGCACGCAATGTGCGGGTCATCCCGCATTGCTGGTCGACCGACATCCTGGTCGCCGCGACGCTACATTGCATTTCGACGATGCGCGACTGCCCCTACCTGGAGTTCAACGCCACCGACAACCCGCTGCGCACCGACTTGCTGGTCGAGCCGATCCGCCCGCACAAGGGTATCGTCAATGTGCCGGAGAAACCGGGCCTGGGGATCGAACTGCGCGAGGACACGCTCGCGCGATTTCGCTGGCAGCCTTGATCGGACACCGGCAGGCGTAGGTCGTCGGCCGGTGACGCCTTGGGCGGCCAAGAGTAATCCGACCTACATGGCTGTCCTCGAGGCGGCCTGCGTCGTCAACGCCAGGCCGGCGGTAGGGGTCGTTGACGCCAGCCAAGCTGACGTTTTCTGGCCTCGCATGCAGGGCCAGAGTCGTTTCCATCAACCGGGCAGAAAAATTCTGCCGGCTTGCATTCGAAACCGCACATGGCGGCTACACCATCACGGCAAGAATCGCCGACGCCAGGACTCCTGGGCACTGGTTGAGCGGCCGCGATACAAGTGCAAGGACGAGGTCTGATCCAGCATGCCCGGCATGGCGGCGGCTTTCGGGCGCCGCCGCAAAGCCAGCAGGCCAACCAGTGCGACGTTGCCGGGTTCGGGAACCATGGCGCCCTGCACCTGAAGCCACGAGTTGTCGATGGCCAGAAACTGCAGAAAGTCCGGCCGCTATCAGGCCCACCCGAACCATATTGATCCGGAAAACCCGGTACACAGACGAAACCGGTATCCATTTCCTGGTGGGAGTGATGCCTGACATCACGCAACGCAAGGAAGTCGAAGACAACTCCTTGCAGGCAGTGATGAACGTCCGCTGTTGGTCGAAATGAGCTAACAAGTCTTCTACGAACTCCGAGGCAATTCCGTTCGCGTCACGCTGGCCAGCTTGCGGAGCATGCAAATCGAATGGGTCCCTACGCTGCTGCCAGAATGGCAACATGGATATCCTGAAGACTTTCGGCCTGTTCTGCGCAACCGCGGTGGTGGAAATTGTCGGCTGCTACCTCCCCTACCTGTGGTTGAACCAGGGCCAGTCAGTCTGGCTGCTCGTGCCGGCGGCGTTCAGCTTGGTAGCCTTTGTTTGGCTCCTTACTCTCCACCCTAGCGCAGCCGGTCGTGTCTACGCTGCGTATGGCGGGGTTTATGTCGGGGTTGCGATTATCTGGCTTCGGGCGGTCGATGGTATCCAGCCAACCACTACCGATTGGGTTGGCGCCGGAGTCGCCCTCTTGGGAATGGGCATCATCATGTTCGGCCCGCGTGCAACCTGATGCCAAAGGTCGGCAACGCTCCATCACCTACGGAATTCAGCCCGCCTACTTTTGCGAACGTGCGCTATTGACAAGGTTGATGGGCCTTCGTGCGTGACTGCTCCTTGTGGCTAGGCGCTAATCCAATATGTGCCCAAAGCGGCGTTTCGACTGACTGGAACGGACCGCTCAACACGTCGCCATTGAATATCTATCGCTGCCAAGCTCGAACGAAAAAGCTTGAACAAAACAATAGGGTGACTCAGTCTTGCGGCATTCCAATATCCACTTACATCTTCTCAGAATTCAGCCCACATCTGATGCTCGTCACGCCAACTTCCCACTTTTTGGAACCCATGGACCTGGCAGGGCCTGTGAAGGCCCGGCCGCCGCAGTGCAAGTCCGGGTTTGCCGCGCTCGATGGCACGCCAGGTGTAGGTATCAATTGGGACGACGACGCTGTGAGTCGGCACTCCGCATAAGGACCTTTGTCGCAAACGCCGACGGGTTCGACGCCGCAGCGACATCCACGCCGCTATCCAAAAAACCAATGCTTGTCCCCTGCTCTTGAAGAGCAAGCAACACTCGGACGCGTCCGACAAGCGTTGCCCGGTTCGTCGCGTGCAGCTTCTTGAACACATTGCTCAGGTGGAATCGGACGGTTGGGTAGGCGAGCCCGAGACGGCTTTGAATTTCCTTGTCCGGACAGCCGCAGCTCACAAGCCACGCCACTTGCGCTTCGCGCTCGCTTAAGCGTCCCTCACGCTGCAGAGTGAACTCAGCACGCTCGTTTTCCTCGCCAACAGGTGCGGCCCTCTTCCAGCCAATGCGGGACAAAGCGGCTGTTATGGCGGGCTCAACCATCTTGAGTATGTCAATCTCTACCGCATCGAAGTTTCCGCGCTCGCGGTTGCGCCAGATGCGTACATCCCCGACGCATTGCTCGCGGGCATAGAAGTACACATTCGCGCCCCAGTACATGCGGTCGCGAAGCAAGAAGTCATTGAAGAACTCCGTGCGCGAAAGCTCGCTCTGGCACATCACCTGCGTGGCCACGGTGGGCCTACGCCGCTGCATCATTGGGAACGTTAGTGGGTCCACAAAGCGGAAGTAGTTGTCCCAGGAGCGCAAGTTCTCCTCTGACATGTTGACCGCGGTCATCCGCTCGAACCGTTGCTGCTCACCGTTCCACACCATCGAAGCATAGGTGTCTGCGCGAAGGAGGTCGAGTAGAGGAAGCGCTATGCGCTCGCGCAGGTCATCTCCATCAGTGGCGTCTGCCACCAGACGCATCAGGTCGGAAAGTGCTCTTGTTTGGACGGTGGACAGATGCATGATTGATTCCAAGCAAGATTCGTGCAAGGCAACCCAAATCGTAACCACCAGGACACTTTAGTCTAGTCCGGTCTAACCCTATGTCCGGGCCCAGTACAACCCCCCTATAGATTCCTATAGTTACGTGTCGAAAGCGTGCAGCCTACAGTGAATCATCTTATCAAACCGTACGACATCATGCACGCATTTGACCTTCCGATTTCCGAAATCCGCACGCTTTTGGACGCTCGAACCATCACGAGCATAGACCTCGCCGAGGAGTGTATTGCTCGCACCCAATCCCGCGCCAATCTCAATGTCTGGGTCTCCTTCGACCCAGACGCGCTGCGCCGAGATGCGCGAGTAGCGGACGGCCGTATTGCGGCCGGCGAACGACTCCCTCTTTTAGGGATTCCTATTGCGCTCAAGGACAACATTGAAGCAGTAGGACTCGGTTGTGGTGCAGGAACCGCATCCCTTGCGGGGAAGCAGCCGAAGGAAGATGCCGAGCTCGTGACAAGGCTTAAGTCCGCTGGTGCCGTGATTGCTGGCAAGGTCGGAATGCACGAGCTGGCGTTTGGTATCACCACCAATAACGCCGTGACCGGCTCGATACGGAACCCCTGGGACCTTGCCAGGATTCCAGGCGGAAGCAGCGGTGGTTCTGGTGCCGCGGTTGGCGGCCGGCTCGTACCGGCAGCCATTGGCACTGACACAGGTGGCTCAGTGCGCGTTCCTGCAGCGCTCTGTGGCGTGACGGGCTTTCGCCCCACTGTGGGGCGCGTTCCCAGGCAAGGCATTGCACCAATCTCAGTCACGCGAGATACGGCTGGTCCACTAGCCCACTCCGCTGCGGACTGCGCGTTGATAGACGCCGTGTTGACCAACACGCCTGCGGCTCACCGGGTCGTCGCATTAAAAGGACTACGTCTTGGCGTTCCCCGAAACCCGTTTTGGAGCGACCTTGAACCGAATTTGGCGCGTGTTGCAGAGGAGGCGATGGAAGTGCTCCGTAGCGCTGGGGTGGAGCTTGTAGACCTTGACCTGCCCACGCTGTCAGACCTGAATGCCACCATCAGCTTCCCCATAGCCCTTTACGAGTTCGTACGCGACATGCGTGCGTACCTGCAGGAGCGCGACCGGGGAGTGACTCTTGAACAGATGATTGCCGAAGTAGCGAGTCCGGACGTTCGCGGCGCTGTCGGCACGCTGTTGACTGGCGGTGGAATCCCAGAAGATGTATACCAAAGCGCTATGACCTCCCGCAAGCAGCTTCAGACTCTATACGAGGAAACGTTTAAGAAGCACCGTATTGAAGCACTCGTCTTCCCGACAACACCTCGCACAGCAGCCCTCATCGGCGAAGACGAAACAGTGGAACTGAACGGTCAGCAGTTGCCGACCTTTGGCACGTTCATCCGGAACACCGACCCAGGCAGCAACGCGTCCTTGCCCGGTGTGTCGCTTCCCATCGGGCTTGCAAATTCGCTTCCTGTCGGGCTTGCGCTTGATGGCCCCTTCAACTCTGACATCCAACTGCTGTCCATTACATCGGCAATCGAAGCGGTCCTTCCTCCCGCGCCTCAAATCCCCGCCCGCGTTTAATCCACAAAGGAGCATTCCATGGACCGTCGTAATTTCATTCAAGCCACGCTGGCAGCAACAGCTGCTTCCGCCATGCCCCCTGCATTCGCTGCAGGACCGCTAAAGGTCGCGGTGATGATTCCGCAAAGCGGGCCTGCCGGCCTCTTCGGGCCATCGTCCAAGGCTTGCGCAGAATTGGCCGCAGCAACTCTGAACTCGCGTGGTGGAGTTCTAGGCCGTAAGGTTGAACTACTCTTTGGTGACGCAGGTTTGGCTCCAGCGGAAGCAGGTCAAACCGCTTTGAGGCTCTGGAAAGGCCAAAAAGCGGAGGCAGTCATCGGTATGCACGACAGCGCAGTGCGGGGAGCATTGGTGGGTCTCTTCAAGGGCCAGGTGCCATATTTCTACACGCCCGTCTACGAGGGTGGTGAATGCGCAAAGGGCACGTATGTAAAGGGCGAAACTCCGCAGCAACAACTTGAGCCTGTCATTCCATGGCTCGCTGCTGAACGCAAACCCACAAAGTGGTACCTAATCGGTAACGACTACATCTGGGGTCGTAACACAAACGCAGCTGCAAAGGGGTACATCGAAAAGACTGGCGCGAAAGTGGTCGGAGACGAGTACGTTCCTTTCACTGTGGACAACTTTGATTCGAGCCTGGCTCGAATTCGTGACAGCGGTGCTGACGCGGTGCTGGTTTCACTAGTGGGCGGTGCTGCCGTCACCTTCAACAAGGCCTTCGCAAGCTTCGGCCTTGCCGACAAGGCACTTCGCTTGGGCACCCTGTTGGAAGAAAACACCCTGGCTGGCATCGGCCTCACAAATGCCCGAAATCTGTATTCCAGTTCGGGGTACTTTGCGAATATCGACACCCCAGCAGCAACTGCCTTTGCTGCGGAATATTCAAAGCGCAATGGTGCAAATGCACCAGCACTGAATGGACTTGCAGAATCCACCTTCGAAGGTTTCTTGATGCTTGAAGCCCTGGCAAAGAAGGCCAACAGCCTTGACGTACCGAAGATGGATGCCGTGTCTGAGGGGACAACTTACCAAGGTCCTCGCGGCACCGCTACTATCAAGGCGCGCCACGTCGTGCAGGACATCTACGTCGCCGATGTGACGGACAGGGGCTTCCGCGTCGTGAAGACGTTCTCTAACGTTGACCCTGGCCAAACCTGCAAGGTCTGACGATGCATGATGCCAGCGTCCTGCTGCATGGTCTGAACCTGGCATACGCACTGGCCACCCTTGCGCTTACGACGCTAGGCTTAGCCATTATTTTCGGCCTCCTCGGCGTCATGAATATGGCGCACGGTGAGTTCGTCATGCTGGGAGCCTATTCAGCTGTAGCCGTTCAACAATGGGGACTGCCACTCATCGCTGCTGCACCGTTGGCGATGGCCGTCTGCGGTGTCCTGGGTTATGTGGTGGAACGCTGGCTGATTAGGCCCTTGTATGCTCGGCCTTTCGACACGCTGCTGGCCACTTGGGCTCTGGCGATGCTTCTGCGCAAGCTGGTGGAAGCGGTGTTTGGCCGTGAGTACCGCAATGTCGAGTCATCTCTCGCAGCGCCTATGTCGGTGTTCGGGTCGCAGTACCCCATCTACCGGCTAGCGCTCATCGCATTGGCCATCGTTGTGATGACGGGGCTCTACTTCTGGTACCGGAAAAGCGCGGCGGGGTTGCGCGTCCGGGCGATGACGGCGAACCCAGTGCTTGCACAGGCTCTTGGCATCAACACCCAGAAACTCGCATCGCAGGCCTTCGTCATTGGTGTCGTTCTCGCGGGATTGTCAGGCGTGCTGCTGGCCCCGTTGATTCGCATCGAGCCAGGTATCGGAGTCGACTATCTGCTCGATGCTTTCTTCGTTCTTGTTGTCGGAGGACTTGGAACCATAGGCGGCTTGTTTGGAGGCGTCGGAATCATTGGCGGCCTACAGGCTCTCATAAGCAGCGTGGCAGGCCAAACCAGCGGATACGCCGTTGTACTCATGCTCTCAATCCTCTTCTTATGGCTCAAACCCGATGGCCTTTTTTCGCGACGGTAAATCTGCGGCTCTACTTGCAGCACTGCTGATTGGCCTACCTTTTGCCACGAACGATTTTGTCGCGTATCAGATTGCGCTCTTTCTGATTTACGGGATAGCCGCTCAGGGCGTCGCCCTTTGCTGGGGGAGGTTGGGCTTTCTTCCACTAGGACACGCGCTGTTCTTCGGGCTTGGCGCGTACATCTTCGGCGGCACTCTCAAGGCTGCGCAGGCCGACAGCCTCTGGTACTTGTTGCTGCCGCTGGCTATCGCTGCACCTGCGCTGCTTGCCTATGTCATCGCGCGATTGATTTTTGCACGCAGCTCGCGCAGTGGGCCTTACTTCTCGCTCATCACACTTGCCCTCGCAATGCTGGGTTTCCTGGCCGCCCAGCAATGGAGGGAACTCACAGGCGGCTTCAACGGCATGACCAACATTCCGGATATCCCCGGCACCGAACGGTATGAGACCCTTTTTTGGTTGGTTGCTGCTTGTGCCGTCGTGACAACCTTTGCCCTCGCATGCTTGGCCCGACGCCCCATCGGCGTAGTGTGGGAGGCGGTCTCCCAGAATGAGGAGCGACTGCAACTTCTTGGCTACGCCACCGACCGCATCAAGGCAAACGCCTTTGCTTTCTCAGCGTTGCTTGCATCAATTGCTGGCGCACTCTTCTCAGCGCACCAAGGCATCGTGACTCCGCAAGCAATGGGTTTTCTCCTTTCCACGGAGTTCGTCATATGGGCCGCTGTGGGCGGAAAAGCGAGTGCGCTAGGTCCACTGCTCGGTGCAACAGTAGTGGGTTTCGCCTCCGCTGAGCTTCGAGAGCAGTTTCAGTACTGGGAAGTAGCCGTGGCAATCATGTTTATCGGCATCGTACTTTTCATGCCGAACGGCGTGGCTGGACTTCTGAAGCGCAAGAATGGCGAGCGATTTGCGGAGCGCAGTGCTGCGCCGCTAGACCGCGCTCCAGCCAAGACGATTGGCGGCGTAACACTCTCAATGGATGGGGTAAAAACCTCTAAAGGTGGGGTGACCATTCTTGACGGTCTTTCGCTCTCGCTGAAAGGCCCGGGAATCCGCTGCGTCATTGGCCCGAACGGTGCCGGCAAGACGTCGAGTTTCAACGTGATTACGGGCCACCTTCCTCTACTCGCAGGCAACATCAGATTGAACGAGCAATCTATCGGCGGCCTGCCTGCCTGGCGCGTTGCTCGAATGGGTATCGGTCGAAAGATGCAGGTGCCATCGGTGTTTTCTGACCTGACTGTCCGTGAAAACTTGGGCCTAGCGGTGTGGGCGGGCCGTGCGAACGTCCGTGATTTGTTGCGAATGACGACGTTGGGCTGGCGGACCGTGTTGCTGGACAGCATCCTAAATCAATTTTCCGCCCTCGAGACTCAGCAGAATACACTGGCCGGCTCGCTGGCTCAAGGGCATCGGCAGGCACTCGAACTCGCCATGACGCTCCTCCCTGAGCCAAACCTCGTCTTGCTAGATGAGCCATGCGCAGGTCTGTCCCCATCCGAGACCCATCACATGATTCATGCCATCAAGTCGCTGGTTCAACAGATTGATGCTGCAGCCTTGCTCATCGAACACGACATCAGTGCGGTAAATGCCATTGGCGGGGAAGTCTTTGTGCTTCACCAGGGGCGGCTACTTGAACGTGGGGCATTGGCACATATCCAGTCAAGCACAGCCGTACGTGCCGTTTACGCTGGACGCCGGAAATGACGCTTGCTTTTGACGACCTTGTCAGCGGATATGGCGATACCGTCGTCATTCGCGGAGTCTCCGGTAGTGTCCGGCCGGGCCAGGTGCTTGCGGTCGTGGGGCGAAACGGCGTGGGCAAGAGTACTTTGCTAAAGACGCTGGCAGGTCAGCTTCCTCTGACTGGCGGAATGATTACATGGGCTGGCGCCGCGCTGGTTGACCAGCCGCTGCATGGCCGTCTTGGACTTGGAATTGCGTTTGCACCCCAAGACAACGTTGTGTTCGGTGAACTCACTGTCGCTGACAACTTATGGCTCCACCTGAGCGACCGGTCAAGTTCGCGCTATGAGGAGCTCTTCGAGCAGTTCCCTCTGCTAAAACGCAGGCTCGGACAAAAAGCTGGCTCACTAAGCGGTGGGGAACGGAAGCTGCTTTCATTCGCTAGGACGTTGGGCCTTCAGGCCAAGGTTGCCATGCTCGATGAGCCCTCGGAAGGTGTTCAACCGGAGAACATCGACAAAATGGCTTGGCTGCTCAATCGGAGCAAGGCGGAGGGAACAAGCTACATCGTCGTGGAGCAGAACCTTGAATTCGTTTCAGAAATCGCCGACACGGTCATCGTTATGGACCACGGCGAGGTCGTGTTGCATGGCCCGTTCGCTGACATCGGACGGGAGCGCATTGAGCAGCACATGGTGATTTAGGTAGCCCCTCCGCAAGGGGTGGGCGCTCAACGCGCAAAAAATCCGTGAGAAATTGACCCCCTCTGACCGCTTTCACCTTGGAAATTCACGAGGTTCACCCAGGACGCCAGAACCTGAATTCACGTGAGCTGGTGCTCCGAATGTGTGCTTTCAACCCCTTGACGAACGACCGCTGTTGGACGTTGCCCAACAGCCCTTTACGCGGAATACGCACCACCACCAGATGCACGTGGTCCGTAACCAATGCGGCCTGCCATTGGCGCTCCGCTTGAGCGGCACGGGGTCAGGCATCAGCGGGCTCATAGAACGTGACAAGGTTTCCGCTCGGGTCGAGAATTCCAAACTCTTGGTTTCCCCAAGCGGAAGGCGTCTTCACTAGAGGAGCGTTCGGGTGAACTATGCCGCTTTTCACGCACTGAGCATAGAGCCGTTCAATGCCTCGTACGCCGTAAGCGTCTAGCCGTGGCACCTTGATTCCGACGCCTGTGTCGATAAAGATCGTGTCCATCATGGAAATAGGTGGACACGATGGAACAAGAGAGACTCCCTTCGAGACGAAGCTACAGCGCCCAACT
>Ga0335398_10003954_pt1 | contig 21124 bp, 12 predicted proteins | sample BON03_FD_205742 | JGI IMG/M metagenome (GOLD analysis project Ga0335398, IMG submission 205742) | Freshwater microbial communities from Lake Bonney liftoff mats and glacier meltwater in Antarctica - BON-03 (spades assembly) (version 2) | ecosystem: Environmental > Aquatic > Freshwater > Ice >... | reverse complement strand
GGATTCCAAGATTCGGAGCCCGTCCTTTCGGCGGTTCTGTGCAGTCGGCACGAAGAACCCGGTTGGCCTTATTGCCACCGTCTTTCCTGAGTTCATCGCCCGCGACGGAAAAGAGCCCACGAACGTGGGCCGTCAAGGAAAAAAGCAACAGGTAGGTGCGGCCCGCAGGCTTGCCGAGGACACGGCCTGATGCGCCTTGATGGCACACGGCCACGGGCTATAGTCGGGGAATAGGTGATGAGATCGGGAAAGACAATGGCAATGGCCACTTCAATAGTCGGTTGACTGCACGCAAGCGAAGCGCGCAGGCACGGTGGCATACCGGGTCGAAGGCGTCAGGGATGGATAAGGCCGGTGTTTTACCGGTCCCGTCAGGGATGAGCGAATAGCGAACCTGTTACAGCCCGATCAGCGAAGTGGTGACGCTAAAAGTAATTTCGTTCAATTTAGGTTTCTGAGGTTTTTAACGAGGGCCTTAAAGTAGTGTGGGATAAAAACTTTTCTCTGTTAAGCTCATTTTCTAACGGTTTGTGGCATTTGGCCCAGCGACTTAAGGTGCACGCTTGAAAATCGTTTATTCGCTTATACGTATCAGGGGTTCGAATCCCCCTCTGCCCGCCAGTATTCTCAACTCTAACTCAACTACCCAAATTTAGCACCGCCCTGAGCCCCTCAGCACGCGGGGTTCTTGCTAAAAGCTAATGATTTGAGCAAATGCAAAATTGCCTCAAAATCGTGCTCAAACCCCTTTTTGCTCAAAACCTAATGACATAAACCATGCTCAGGTACGCTTCTCTGAAGTGGGTGAATTTCGCCGTACTGATTGAATAGTGGTTGGTTCGACGGGTGATTGTGACAGGCAAAAAGTAAATCAAAAAATGACTTGGCTAATCATGCTTTTATAGCTTCATCATGATCTAGCCGAACATAAGTAACATTAAATTCTTTGCATTGCCGATGCTGTTGTAGTCGATTAGCGAAATTAAATGCATCATTCAACTCAAATCTTTGGAAAATATCTAAACCTCGACTTAATACAATTTTCCACCCATTATCAGTAGTAATGTCACGGTCGTGTTTTGTACCCGTTGTGTCATAAGCCCAGGTAAGCTGAATACCAACGCTCTGGCAAGCATCGGCAATTTTTTGTAAATTTTCTGATTGTTTCTCACCATTGAATTCGTCTTCTACTGTCACTACATGAACAGACACTTCATCATCAGAGCCTTTAAATTTGCTGATGGTCTCCATCAGTTCCATTAGGTTGCGCACTTGATGAAATAATCTCATGTATGGGTCAGTTATAACAATGCGCTTAGCACCAGCTAAATAAGAACCAAACAGTATGTCGAAACTGACACGACGTTGATTTTCTTGAAACACTAAGTGCTGCTCTTTCAACGCAGGCCTTTCATCAGTTGCAGAGTTCGTGGCAATAGTTTTAGGTGTTGCAAGCGTTGTAATGGCATTTGGCTCAGGGTCATTACCAAGATTGGATGCATCTTTAAGCTCGCCCAGGTCTTCATTTGCTTGGCGACGATGATATTGATCTGGGTACTCACTCTCTTCTAAGGTTTGAACCAACTTTTCTTGCCCATCTTTACCTTGATACGAAAAGCGAACGGCAGGGTAAGTTGCGTCTATTCGAAGCAACTGATCTTTGACTCGTTTTCTACCCTCTATGGCTGTGCGCAATACATCTTCAATCTCTGATTCAGTAGCTTCACCTTGGGGGTATAAAATTTTCATTAAACCCGAAAATGTTTTATTAATACCATCACGATCGCGTATTGATACCTCTTCAGATAAGCTAAAGTGGTTTTTATATTGATCAGAAAAATCGTGACTTCGAAGTGATTTTAAAATTTCAGCTAAATAGTCGACAACGAAACCATACCCATTTGAAAACATCTCGCCACGAATCACATCAACTTCCCAACCGGGAATATAACTATGAATCCGGTCAAGAAAGGCAGAGTCGTGAAATTTTTCAGGCAATGGGTCAAACAAGTCTGAGTGTTTAAGCATGTAAGGTACGGTGTGGTCGGTATTGCCGATAAACACCATGCTCGCCTCTGCCCCAAGCGTTTCAACACCCCTTGAAAATGACTTGTTAGCCATGTAGTTCTTCATAATGTCGACTAATGCTTTGTCGACCTTCTTTTGCTTGCCAGCGAACTCGTCAAAAGCGACGACATCCCAATAACCTACTAAACCAAGTTTTCCTGATGAATTATTCACAAAGAGTTTAGGCACCGTCACTTCACCACCAGATATCAAAATGCCGTGGGGTGAAAACTCAGAGTAAACATGCGACTTACCGGTTCCCTTGGGGCCCAACTCAATCAAGTTGTAATTGCGTTCGCAAAAAGGAATCAAGCGAATCAACTGTAATAGCTTGTTACGCTTGCCAAACATTTGGGGGTTAAAGCCAATACTTTGAATGAGTAAATCAACCCATTCCTCTGTACTAAACTGCTTTCGTGCTTGAACGTAGCCTTCAAAATCAAATCGTGAAATCTGAATCGGCTTAAGAGACGCAAGGATCCAAGGGGTTGATGATTTTTCTTCGCTGTGCTCGTACTCTAAGTCGGCAATGCACCATACCCCCCCAACCAGTAGCTTTTGATGTGCTTTAACAGTGCCTGAATCAATCAGAACTTTCTTAATACCCAGATTAGCGAACTCTGCTTCATAAACATCATCTTTGTCGTTCAATGAAACACTAATTCGATCAATAACTTTATGCCGACCTTTTTCTTTAATAATTGATCGAACCAGGCCTGCCTCATTACGATGCACATAGTGCTGCCGCAAAATCTCTTTTACAGTCTCAATACCTGTTTGAATGGTTGATTCGTCATCTGTAGCGCAATACTGACCGAGTAAGTATTCGAGCACATAAGATGGCACGATTGCATTGCCCTTGACTGTTTTGACAAGGTCTTTACGAACCACCAACCCAGCAAAGTGTTGGTTAATTTTGTCGTCGAGTTGGCTCATTAACTATTCCTTGAGGCTATTTTAAAAGTCATTGCCAAATGCTAAATCGATCGTAAAGGGTTGACGAAGCACTTCAACTCTGGTGGCCGCGTCACGCATGACTAAGTCGTACTGTTTATGCAGCTCGTAGTTGCCGCTTCGTACCGTTAAAAAAGCTGAACGTTTTCGTTCGTCGTGCAACTGTGACGTGCTGTCAAATGTAAGTGTCTGCTCATCACTGATCAGTGCTTCACCATCACGTAGTGAAATGACTACCGTTCTAGCCAATACACGCGCTGTCACAGCATCTGTTTGAATAAATTCAAATCTCTGTGTATTGGTGACAACTTTATTTGTAGAGCCCAGTAAACTAATGCTGACTGATCGTGTTTTAGCGTTTTCAGCCTCACTCACCCTGACGGTTACTAGCGGCACCACAATCTCTTGGGGCATAGCACTACCGTGCACAAATCGGGCACCGCCAGCAAAGTGAAATCGACTTGCGCCTTTAGGTACCCAAAAATCTAAGCTACCTCCTGGTTCAGTGCCCGCAGTAATGGCAGTGTTTCCAGACCAAGCTTTTGTTGTAACCCCTAAATTCTTACCGATTAAATATCGCTTTTTAGCAATCAATGTGCCAAGTGGCTTTTCGTCTAAAGCTGATTTGTCAGCTGAATCGAGAGCAGACTCTTGGTACATAAAACCGTGGTCAGCTGTTAGCAATACGGTTGAACCATTAAGCGTTTGAATAATAAAACTTAAAACACTCGATAACTCTTGAATGGTTTGATCTGCCGCTTCAAACGTTTTAGTTTCTGAAGCCTGTCTGTCACCAATCATGTCTATACGGTCATGGTAAACATAAACTAAGCGATGATCACGAACCCACTCACGGCCCCGTTCTCTTCCAAGAGACATCAAATCTTCTGCTTTGATAGCTACACCACCAAAAGTTTTTAGATAATCATGACGTTGGTCTAAGGTTGAAACCGTCTGGCCATCAACTTGCACCTCAACGGTACTACCTACTTTATAAGCTAGGGAAGTGTGTGGCAGTAACGCCGCCATACCTAAAGCTGTGTAGCTGGGCAATACACCTAGCATGCCCTCTATTGAAGCTTTAAAACGATTTTTACTATTTGTTTGTTGAACCAACTCGTGGGCTACTTCGTAACGCAAAGCGTCTGATATCACTACAAACACTCGTTTTGCGGGCCCCTCAAACAAGGGCTCTACTTTTAATTTGTAAAAGTCTTGCTGGGGTGCGACTTGAGTTAACGCCCAATTGTTGAGTAAACCTTGTGGCCCTTCGATTATTTTGGCCCATGCGCTGCTCAACTGCGGAATAAACCAGCCTGAATAAACCCCTTCGATCTTATCGCGCAATTCGTGAAGTACAGCCCACCCTGTCGGCTCAACAGCATCTGCTGCTGTATGAAAGTGACGGTACAACTGGTCAAATTTAAACAACTCATCTCTATACTGTACAAAGGCCACTGAAGCATTTGTAAAACTTAAACCCGAAGCATGTAATGACTTGAGCGTAAAAAAGTCAATTGCAGCCGTTAACGCGTTGTAGCAAGCCGCCAATGCCCTAGTGCGCTCGTTGGCACTTGCTATTAATGCGTTGGCCCAATGGCAATTGCGACGACGCGCGATGAAGCCACTCACCACATCCATGCTGGCACCACTTCCGTCCACAATCCGTTTTTTTAGGTCTTGAACTATACGCAGTTCAACTTCCTCAAAAGTCATGCACCCCATCAACTGTTCAGCAGACAGGTGGCCAAGATGCGTAATTAAATCCAGCTCTGTAGCAACAGCCTGTGCCAGTGCGTTATAGCTGCTGAACTGGGCGATGTCAGACCGCCAGCGTGAAACAAATACTGAAGCATTGGCCGCGAGGGACCGTTCTGGCAAGACAAAATGAGCTAACTCCTTGGGGGCCTCACCTAGCAGGCTACGGCAAAAATCAGTCACCAAGATCTGAATTAACAGGTCGCGCAGGTTTGGTTTAGGGTATGAGTAGCCTAGTTCCTCTTTAACAAGCTCCCAGAAGGCGGGCTCCAAATCGTTGCTGACAACATCAAGCCACGCTTTTGGTTGGGCTGATAAATCGGTGTTTTCGTCGTCGATGAATGCCGCATAAAGTCGCAGCAAAATAGCAAATAACTCAGGCAAGTCCGCACGGGCAACGACTGCCAACATCTTCCGGTCAAGGTCTTGCGCCGAGTCACCTGGCAGCACAAGTCGCTTGAGCCTATCAACCCGGTCTTTGGCGCGAAGAAACTTCGAACGTTCTTTTAAGTGCGAACGCAAAGACATTGTAGTCAAACCCAAGTCTTCAAGTAGTATTGATGTTGAGTCTGCACTAAAAGACTTTGATCGCAATCGCACATCAAGTAGCCAGTCTTTTGAAGGTTCTGGCTCACGTTGATTGCTGTAAAGAAGCCAGCGCTGATTGGCCCCCCTTTCAATTTGAAGTTTGATTTTCAGTTTGGGTTGCTCATCCATTCGAATGAGCTGGACACCATCTAATGCCATATCGCACATAAAATTTGCAAACTCGCTATTCACATCGTGCCAAAACACGATGGCATGGTTTGCAAATAAAGCATTTAGGCTGTCAGTGATTCGAGTGTTGCTCACAAAAGCGCTCCCCAGCAAGAGAGCATGTTGGATGAGGTCAAGAGCTTAGTCATCGCCAACACCACCCGTCACCGCTTTTACACTATCAAGCAAATTGCCAAACTTACCGTAGTTCACTTTTACCCCATCATCTAAATCAAGAATAATACGCATGTCAGCATAATGACGTAATTGTTCATCGTAGGCTATTAGTTCAGCATGTTTTTTCTTAAGGTTTTCAACTTCTTTATTTAGCTTGTTGCGGGCGGCAGTAGAACTGGCTGCGGCAGCATCTTTTTGTAACATGTCGATACGCGACTGCATTTTGCCAGTGAGGGGCACAACATATTCAGCCCGCAGGCGAGAGAGAGTGCCCTCGGTATAACGATGCAAATAGACCAGGGCTTGAAATGCACCATGTTTACCGCTAGAAAAAAGCCAGTAGATGGGGCGCTTTTTGTAAGTTTGCAGGTGGTCTTTGAAAAACTTATCGGCCAAGTAGCGGCGGATTGTCTCGTCCGGGGTTTCGCTGGCTTTAGTGCCCAGGCTCTCTGCCAGCCAGGCCATATTTTCTTCTAAGGTGCTAGCACCCCAAACGGCCAGTAGGAATTCGCGCACGCGGGTGGCAGCATCATCGGTGAACCAGAGTTCGTCGGTAAGTGGCACGATGCCATCGGCATCAGCGGGGAAGCGGGCATAGCGGCTGGCGTCAAAGCCGACGTTGCCGGCGTGGGCATAGATCAGACCGGGCTCGCCCAGGCTGTAGCGGCCCATCATGCAGCCGATGGCGTAGGAGATGAACGCCTCAACAACTTGAACTAAATCAGCTTCTTTGATTGATAGATCACGGTCGTTTACAAGTGGATCAACCTCTCCTTCGACCGAATACGATACAATGAAAATTCTGTTGATTTCTTCCTCATTGTTTCGTAGAGCATTTCTTTGATTATCCCAATGGTGCAAGTAGTCAATACTTGCGTTTTGAAGTTTACTATTGGCGAAATCTATAAATCCATGCCTTTGAAAATCCCATGATGTTTCAGAGCTGTCCCAGTCGTTCTTACAGAATTGAATGTTCAATTTCGCCAGCTTCGTAACGACGGCTTTTTCTGAAGCATCCAAATTTGGCAAGGGCAATCGAGCTAAATCACCAACTTGAAAATTAACCGTCGGAGCTAAAGCGCGCAAGTAGTAGAACGAAACATTTGAGCACAAAAATGCTAAAACAATTTCAATATCCTTATCCGGAAAAATTGACGAACCGGATACGTCAAATACGAATCCAGATGATTTGTATCGGACGCCAAAATTTTCAAATCCAAAGAGTGAATAAACAATACCTTCTCGGAAATAAAATTCCGTATTTCGAGGGCATGAGCGCTGCTTCCCATTTTCATCACTAAAGTCTCTTACCGCTTTGCCATCGTTTTGCCAATTAACCAAGCACTCATTATTTCCAAACCATTTTCGATAGTTCCCCCCCTTGTTGTAAGGAAACCATTTCTGTTTAGATGACTTTGCCGTTGTTGAGTCAACCGCTTGAAAGCATGCTGTTTGAATATTGATTTCGTGCCAAAGGCGAACAAATGTTGCGTTCTCGCCGGTTGCCAGCCCTTGCTTCGGGGGGCAAACTTGACCAAGTAACCTTAACTTCTTAAAGCGTGAAAGCGCTGATGAGCTCAACCAGTAAATAAGTGGAAAATCAGGAATTGCCTTAAGTTCAGATATTGAAACTGACGTATGCACTTCACCTGCTTTTAGTAGCTGGACTTTATCGTCACAACTGGGTGTTTCATTCGCTTTTATAAATTTTGTTTTAAATTCTTGAGAGTTATTCATTTTCAAGAAAATAAAATTCGTCGTAAGTACATTGAATGCCCCCAGGTCAGGGAAGAGTCCTGGTCCAGTATGAAACATTTGCATCAAACTATATTGATCAAATAACTTACTCCGCAGCGCCGCGTATGAACTCAAAAACATCCAACTTTGCATGGTGATCATTGCTAGTAAGCCACTGGACCTAGAGAATTCAATATTGCGCTCAATGAACATAGCAAAGAGGTCAGACTTACTATCTGCAAAGTTATTGAGTGCGTAATTTTTCAAAGATGAATTCATCCCCTTCCTACCCATATACGGCGGATTCGCCACCACCGCATCAAATTGCATTCCTAGCACCAGCGCCTGCTGCACCAGTGTAAGAACATCTTGAGCGGCGACCTGGGCTAGGAGGTCGCCAGTTTTTAGGGTGTGCTGCATGATTGACAGCAGGTCACGTAATTTCTGTGAGGGCTGTTTGTCAATTTGTATTAAAGAGCCAAAGGTTTTGGCGTGCTCAAAGGTGTCGATCAGCCAGCGAAGTTGATCTACTTCAATACGGCCTTTTCCTCCAGCATTGATGGCTTCGGCAAGCGCGGCGGCATCCAGCCCTTTGCTCTCTTGCAGGCTCAGAACATTGAGTTTGGGCGGTTCGTTGAACAAGCGGCGGTCGTCGGCGCGGGCTTTCATCAGCAGGGCAAAGCCCGCCATCTGCGCGGCGCGGTCGTCAATGTCCAGGCCGTAGAGGTTTTTCTCCAGAATCAGGCGCGGTATGGCTCGGGGTTGGTAGCCGCGCTCAAGATAGATGGCCTTGAGCACGTCATATGCCACCACCAGTATGTGGCCGCTACCGCAGGCCGGGTCAAGTACGGTGATGGTTTCGGGGTTCAGCGTGCCGCCGTCTTCATCCATGCGGGTCTGGATGAGCTCATCGAGCTGCGCTTGCACCTCGGGCGTTTGCTCGGCGGGCTGGATGTAATACGGCCACTGGTTGACCAAGGTGCTGGCGGGGTTGGCCATGAGCCACAGGCGGCCCACGCTGTTTTGCACCAGGTACTGCACGATCCAGTTGGGGGTGAAGAGTTGGGTGGCAGCGGGTATGTCCTCAGATTTGACCACCTTGCCAATGACTTGGTCTTTTTTCTCGCTGATGTAAAACTGGTAGAGCCAGCCGATGATTTCAACCTCGGCCCAGTCTTCTTCTGGGATTTCTTGCACCAGCTTGGCAATGACGGAGTCGGTGCGCAGCAGGTTGTCGGGCAGCAGCAACTCGGTGTCGTCGTCAATAGGTTCAAACAAAAATGGCATGGCTAAACTTAAGGCGTTGCATTGGGCCACTAGCAACATACGGTATAGCTCGCCATCACGGTTACCGGCCAGTTTCATCTCTTTAACCAATGAAACTTTTAACCCTGGTAGGCCTGTATCGCCAGCTTGGGCTAAATCAACCGCATGGGTTAGTAGGTCGGGCAAAGTGCCCTCAGCACTACTTAACGCTCGGTGCCCATGGCCCAAGTAGTCGTGTAGTTCCATAAAGCGCAACGCTGCAAAGCGATTAAACCAAGTGTAGGCCACGGCATCGCAGGTCTGCTTAAAGCCTTCGCGTTGCATACGGGTGATGAGTTTTTCTCGTTGCTTAGCCACTTTAGCTGGCCAGGGTTGACCAGCAATCAGGGTGACGTCGCCTTGGGTTTGCGCAGGGGCCACTTCGAGTTGGCCAGCTTTTTCAGACAACCCTAATAGGTTGGCTCGAGCTGTAACGGTCGCAATAAAGTCATTGCGTGCTTGTGGGGCATAGGGCTTGAGGTTAGCTTTGTTCATTGTTGTCTTTATTGAATACGAGCACTTTGCCCTGCACGTATTGCTGCGAGCAGCTCTGCTTTCAAGGCGTTTATGTATGTCTCAACGTCGGCCTCAGTTTCAAGGTAAGTTTTATTTACAAGCTCAGATGCACGAATAACCTTAGTGGTTTTAATTGGTGTTTGAACAATGGGTGTTGAGCCTGTATGTAACGGTTTGGATGTGTTACCAGGTTCTGCTATGTATGAAGGCTTTACAGCAAGCGATTTTTCAATCAACGCCATTGCATCATCTATGGCATCACCCCCTTGTGACTGCAAGTACAAAATTTGAGCAATACTGGTTTCGCCAGTGATGCGGGTTTTAAGCCCTTGTAAAGGCCGTAAGGCCAGATTACTGGTGTCTGCAGTGGCCGATATTTCTGTTAATTTAGTTTGTACTTCGTTTATTTTGTCATTAATGGTTAATAGTGCGTTTTCACGCTTAGATGCGGCGAGCGTTTCATTTATTGACTCAACTGAAGTCAACAACGGCTCAATACGACTGACCATGCTGTAGGGCTTCGGGTTGTCTCGTATTTTTACAAGTTCAATTAAAGCGGCAGCCGCCGCGGGATTTTTATCTAAGTCTTCACGGTTATCGGCAAAAGTTCTTAAGCCTTCTAGCATTCTGTTCCAAGCTGCTAATTGTGATTTATAGAAATTAACCAACTCTTGAATATCTTCAGACGTATCAAGCCAATCGTCTTTTGCGGTAAGTAATGCTTCAATAAATTCAAAACTATCACTTATCGCCAACTGTTGAGCAATACGTGTGAGTGCCGCGTCAATTTCTACTTTGCCCGGGTAGTATGGGGTACTAGCGATTTGCGTGAACGAAGTTAACTTAATCCGCCAATCTGCCAAGCCAGTGCGAACGTCAGTCACTAAGCCGTCTTCCTCATCGCGACCGAGTTTATGGAATAGGTCTTTATAGAGCTCTTTGGCTCGTTTAACGCTGTGGGCGTCAGCCAATTTACGTTTCAGAATAGAAACAGATTTAAAACGGTTTACTTTTGTCAACGGTTCAGCGGCTGCATTAGGGCCAAGGTCTGCACCATCTAGCATCAGTATAAATTCACCCGCCATAAACAGACGCGTAATTAAAAGTACCGTTTCCCATTCAGGCTTCCAACCCCAAGGGATGCCTGCAAAACGATCAACCACGTCAGACAACAGCACGCGAGTATGGCTTGCTACAAGGTTCAAATATTCTCGTACTTCTTTGATAGCTTGCGCGTTGCCTTCTTCACCTTCTAAGGCTAACGAACCTACCGTTAGGCTGTCTGAAGCCAGTATGGCCTTGATTTCGGCAATAGGGTCACTTTTTCTTACTTTAATGTAGGGCAACTTGCTGTATGTATTGGTCACCAAGTAATTTAAAAGCTCGTCTAAAACTTTATCGGCACTATCTGTTTTGATTTTGACCTCTTGCCCTAAAGCAAAAAAATCACCCTGTGTCATCAGTGTTGACAATTGGTAAATGAGGCGTTTTCGTCGATCTCTGTTTTCATCTTTTCGATCTAGCAAAATACGCTTAAGGGAAGGTGTGGCTTGATCGGCTTTAGGGCTGTCAATATACTTTTCAATTCTCTGATAAAGCACTAGCTCAATATCTAAACGCTCACCCTCGGCCAAACGAACAATCGCGCGACCACTCCCTTCGCTGCTGCGCAAAATGCATTTCGATCTGTTAAGACTTTCATAATCATCACCTAGCGGTGTCAGAACCTCAAAGCTAAGGGCTTGATTGGCTAGACGGTATGGTGCCCCATCGAGCAGGCGGTTAAATTCATAATCAGTTTTGGTGTCACGGTGTCGAACTTTGTTTTGAGTGCCCAGAATATCGTCGAAAATCAGTTCAGTTAGTAGACGAGATTTGTCAGACGCTGAAATTTCAACGTTATTAATTTCTCTAGCAACGTCACGTTCTTCATTGGTCAAAAAGAACCACAACTCACCGTTACGGCTGACCAATCGCTGTTGCTCAAGACGATCTAAGCTTGCTTGAATTTTGCGCTTAAGTTCAAGTTTGTCTGCATCAACTTTGTCAATACATAGTGTTGCTAAGTTATCAACCGTGGGCTTAACAATTTCTGGAATGTGCCGAATAAGAAACATTGCCTTGATTAATTGGGTATCAAACGGCTGTAAAGCTGGGTTATTAGGCGCTTCATCAATAGATCTTTTAGCCATACCATCGATAAAGCTCTCAATTGATGGGTAAAAATCGTATAGTGGAATCAGGGCATCCGTGGTTTTGCCTAGGTTATGCACGGCAGCAGATTGAAAAGCGTCAAGTAGTGACCGCTCACCTCTTGAAAGGTGTCTACCAGTCGCACCGACCTTCCGAATGGACTCAAAGATTTTTTGAAGCAACTTGAATTGGTAGGGTGCAAAAGGGTAAAAAGCGGCAAATTCGTCTGCATCTTTATAGCCACTAAGCGATACCGAGTTACCGACAAACGATAATTGATTATTGATGATGTCGCCCTTGGCGGCAAACTCTTTTTTTAATTCTGCTAACGCCACATCAGTTTTGGTCAATAAACGCTTACCGATGACTTCATCTGTGTTGCTACTGGCAAGCGATAAACGAGTATGAAAACGCCCTTGAATTTTTGAGAAATCTTGTGTATTGGCCCTGTTTGCTTCACCAATAGCGGCATCAATATCTTCTTGGCTGGTTACGATGACCCACGCGCGGCCCTTACATTGGGTGCCAAGTTGTTCGGTAATGGTTTGCAAACTGAGCATCAGTTGAGAGTTGGCACCAATAAATTGGCCGACTTCATCAACTAAGAATATAACTTTATGGTTTGCGGGTTTAGTCGCTAAATAGTCGTTCACAATTTTGGCAAAATCTTCAATGTTGATTCGATGATCATTGCGTGCGTTGTCAAACCATGTCGCTGCCGATTGTGGCGTCATCTTGAGCGATTTGACGAGCGCTTCAACAATATCGTCGCGTAAGAAGTCAACTGCGTCTCGTTCTTTTTCCCAAGTATTGCCATTTTTATGGGCAAATTCTGTTTTGAATACGTCGTAGGCACCTTTTGAAACCAAGTACCGTTCCATATCGGCAATATGGGGCGCATCGCCAGAGTAACCAAGCTTTTCGTTAAAGACGCGTAAAAAGACCTGCAAAATGGCATCACGATCTGTATTGTTTTCGGCTTTGGCATCGATGTTAAATAAGATGACATCTGCCGTATCTTTGGTAGCACGTTGAATATCACCGATCAACATGATGTCTTTGATTTTTTGTGCATCAAAGAACTGGTTGGCGGTTCGTGCTTCACCCGTAAGCGGGTGACGCGCCTCAAGGTTTTCTAGCAGGTAAGAAAGTATTTTGATGAAATGCGACTTACCCGACCCAAAGAAACCAGATACCCAAACGCCCATGCGTTCAGTAATGGTTGCATCTTTTGGGCTATCAATTGCAGCTAAATAGGCATTAAAGAATTTGCCCAAATAGTCACTGATTTGATTGGTCACAACGTACTCTTCAAGCTCTTGCCAAACGCTAGCCGCGTCCATTTGGTCTGCTTTAATTACGCCGTTAATGGGTCGATCAATTGGTTTAATGAACAGTTCTTTGATTTTCATTTTGTTGTCTCGTCAGTCAATTTTTTTAATCGCTATAGATCGATACCGTAGGGGGTTAGGCGGTTTCAAACGTAAATTACCTTGCTCTATACCGTTTCAGGTATTAAGCGAAAAGCTCGGTAATAGTGATCTTCTTTTAAAGTGTTAAACAATCGAAGTGAATGCCCGTCATACTTACCCGGAAAAAACATCAATAAAGGTGTTTTACCCATAATGGGGTGCAAAGCAGACAAAAGCGTATGTGTTCGCAACATCGGGTAAACCGACCCAACACCCGTCAAGATCAGCAGATCAAGGTTTGGAATGTCGAATTGAGTGGCAATTTTTTGTGCCAACTTGTCTTCTTTAAGTACAGATCGTAATGGCGCCAAGGCACTATCATCGCCCTTGGTTTGTTGCATCTGTATTGCTTTTTCTAAAAGATTTCGCTCTTCTAACAAGTCAGATACCAGTGTTAACAAATTAACGGTGCCTGCATGAATATTGGGTAGCTGTTTAGGTAAGGCGGGTAGAACCGTACCATTTATGAAATCACGCACATCTATTTCACGTTCGGGCGGGTAGTCAAATATCCAGAACCCAATTTCGTTACCCAGGCCTTTGCTTTCAAGAAATTCACTAGACGTGATTCTAGGTATGATTTGATTTAAACGTTCTTCTAGTGATAGCGTCATTTCACGCGCTCCAAGCAGTCAATCACATAAGCTTCATCACGATCAAGTAAATATTTTTTAACTAAAGGGTGAAGTGCACGAGGCGAAATGATCATTGAATTGCGGTCAACAAGATATTTTGCTTCAAGCAAAATTCGTTTAATACAGTTGTAAATTTTTAACTTGGTTGAATCATTCCAATCAGCGACAGTTGAGTCGCGATGCGCGCACTCAGTCAAAAAGTCTTCCCAGTTCAAGGGGGTCAGGTTTGTTTCTAATTTTCGTTGTCTATTTGTATAGACATTGCACATAAAGTCACCCAGCAATTTACTATGCTTAATGGCGGCAGCAAACAGCAATTGATTCGTGACTTCGCTGTCAGGTTTATTAATAAGCTTCCAAGCCGTTGCATCAAGTGTCATGAGTCTTTTACGTATCAAGTTAGCTTGCCGATTAGCTGTAAACACGGTATTTTTCTGAAGAATATTTTCGGTCTCAATAGCATGCGCCCAAGCTTTGTCATCAGGGTCGGTTAGCAAAAGCGTTGCAATTCTTTTGCTTTCAAGTGGCATCAATGCACCCCTTGAAAGTTCAGCGTTATAGATGGGCATTATTTAGAGCCTTACCTTTTATTCATAAGTATGATGACTTAGTCAGCTTATTGCTAAGCAAAATTCAGTATATTTGAATTTACTACAAGTTAGTCGTGCCCAAGGGTTTAAACAATTTACATGTGCCAGTGTCTCACCCCATGCGACACCCACTCAGGTTTAACCCTTGTTTACCCCTTTTAAAAACACTCTTTCCTGCCCGTGGCCGTTCAGTGTCCAGTGGTACCAACACCCCCAGCTTGGATGATGGAGGCCTCAGAGCCGAACTACACCCAGAGGTTCCTCAAGATCTTATCAATATCACCAACGACGCCGATCAATGTGCTGCCCGATTGACTGCGTTGCAGAGTTGGGTACAGTTGGTTTTACAACGTTAAAAAGTCAGATTTATCATGATCTCCCATCATTTTTCTTATACGAGACTTAAAATTATTTAATACTTTATTGACGAAAGAGTTTATTTTAAATACTATTTATTAGTGTTGTTTTAAATATTTGATTAGGATTGGTGATGGCTAACATTAATAAAAAAATTGTCCTTCTACTCTTGCCGCTCTTCTTTTCTGGTTGCGCCTCTTACCGCACATCATCAAACATTGATGATCTTCCCAAAACTTCTGTTTCGTCTAAGGCTGTTGATCTTTACTTGCCGGGTACCGAGCCTAAAAGGCCGTACAAGACTTACCAGCTTATTGATGTCTCTATCAGTAAATTAACCATTTTTCATGCAGATCCAACAAGGGAATTGGCTAACCAAGAGTTAATTAGTCGTGCTGCCGCATTGGGTTGTGACGGGGTCATTAATGTTCAATATCAATCAGGAATTGGTATGATGACATGGGGTTATATTGATGCTCGGGGCGACTGCATAAAATTTACGAATTGATCAGAGGCGTTGGTTCACTCTTATCCCTTTAAGCCATGTCATACCCAACCAACTGAACAACTAACTGTTGACTAGAACCAACATTTGCTAAGTAGCTATCAGCCAAACTATTTGCAGTTGTTTGTGCGATAGAAAGGTTGGCAGGGTTGTTACCATATGTGTTGTTAAAAAGATCTATGACAGCCTTGGCTTGGGTGCCATCAGTCAAGCCATTGGTGATGGAAAAATGGCTGCCAACTTCATTCTTTGCTGTGAAATATACTGCATCTAAAGGCCCGCCTGTTGGCGACACCGCAGCTTTAATAATTTGTAAAATAAAACCTGTGGCTGTAGAACTTCCCGTTTGCAATCCATTAAGCCAATAATCGAAGCCACCACTATCAGGCGTTCGATTGAGTACATTTTGATAAACCGAATTGATAAATACGGTCATATCAGCAACCGATGATTGAGTATCAATTGGATTGGGGTATAAGGCTTGCGTTTCTGGGGCTTTAAAGAAGTTTTCAGCAACCTGATTAAAAGTTTGACCTTGATAAACATTGCTCGCCCAATAGTACAAACCAGTTGCATCTGGGGCACGATTAAAGTACGCCAAGTACATTGAGGTTAACGTATCAAAGGCATCTGCTGAAGCAGGATTGCTGGCTAAGTTACCTGCGTCAGTAAACCATGATGTTTGTAGTGTTGAGTTAGAGAACTGAAGGCTTTCAATGTTTGTGAGCACGTCAGTGCCGTCACGGTTAATCGTTCTATCAACCACTTCACTACTTGATTTACTAATTAGAAGGGTGTAATTTTTATCCATGCCAGTGAAGGTAGCGATATCATTGCCTTCGCCACCATCTAATAGGTCATTACCAAGACCGCCAACCAATGTGTCGTTACCTCGCATACCGTTGATTTTATTTTGCGCGGCATTTCCTGTTATGAGATCATTGCTATCACCACCGTAGGCATTTTCAATGAGAACGCCTGATGAAATAACTAATGGTTTTCCAGCTACCATGCTTGTTGAGTTAGCGTTTAAATTCAACAGCACGCTACCAGTGCAAGCAGCACAATTTATGGTGTCTGTACCGCTTAAGTCAGTCAGAAAACCTCTTTCTGGTGAGTCGTAATAGGCGGTGGCATACTCATCTGTATAAATATAGGTATCGTCGTCTGTATTTGTTTTTCCAATTACATTTAATGACCACGAATCAAAGGTTCCGATGTTGCCAGCCGCATTATCAAAAATGGCTAGGCTCCAATACCCCTGAGAGTTTTCCCCCCAGTTTAGAACTGTATTAAATGTGAAATTAATATCATTTTGGCTGGATCCAAATGAGCTTAAAGCACTTTTTTGTGGCCGCCACAATAAGAAGCTGGTGGTGCCACTTGGCGATAACAATAGAACCGATAAGTCACCAATATAGCTATGCGTGACATTCAACGTGACTTCTACCCTTTCCACATCGATTGATCTGTCGACATAAATTAAATCAAGTGCAGATGAACTCGAGTAATACTTGTCTGGAATGACTTTATTCACAAAATGGGTAGCTGAAATTTGCTGGCGATTGTCAGCTGTTTGAGGCACAGATGACCAAGTCTGTGCTAACCGAACGGCAGCTGTCGCATCTACTAAACCAAAACCTAAATCGTGAATGAGCGAATCATAATGTAGGCCACCGCCATTCCAGTTTTTTGCACTGTTATATTCCCATGTGTTTTGTTCAGATGAAACTTGTTTAGCTGAATAAGCCAGTATCTCTTGAATATCTCGATAACCCAGATTAGGGTTAGCTTCGAGCATAAGTGCAACAACGCCTGACACAACAGGTGCAGAAAATGATGTGCCTGCAGCGAATGTATAGTCGTCATAAGAATAACCTTGCCAACCCAAACGATCAGTTGTGACGATGTCTGTAGATGATCCAGTTGCGCTGCCACCTGGGGCAGCAACTAAAATTGAAGCGCCCGGTGAGCTATATCTTGCAGCATTGCCAAAGTAATCAGTCGCTGCAACAGTGATAATGTACTGACTGTTTTGAAAGCTATGCAAGTTGGTATCGTCACCGTAACCATAGGCATTGCCTGCTGACTGAACCACGACTGTACCTAAGCCATTTCGGCCATTTGTGGCTAAGTTTTCAAGTGCTTTTCCAGCCGCATTGAAAGTCGTTAAAAAGTTATCATAAAACGCCCATGTCGCACCGCTTGCGAACCCATTGGCAAAGCCCCAACTAGAGTTTAGAACATCGAAGTTAACAGCATAGTTATAAGCATTAACAATGTGCGACTGCAAGCCATAGATTTTCAGCGGTGAGTAAATACTAACTAAGCTTGAGTCATATGCAACACCAATAATTCCTTGACCATTATTTTCTGCTGCAATAACACCTGCAACGACCGTGCCGTGATTATCTGTTGAAGTAACTGGTGCCCCACCAGTAGATAAATTTGAAGCGTTTCGACCTAAACCGATGATTAAATTGTCATTTAAATCAGGGTGGCTGGGGTCAATTCCCTGGTCAAATACAGCCACCTTTACGCCAGAGCCTGAATATTGCTGCCAAATAGGAAAAACGTTAACACCTCTGTCTGGGCCTAAGTACCACTGAAGAGAGAGCAAAGGGTCAGAGGGGAAAGTAAAGAGATCAACCCTCTGATCATCAGGTGAAATGAAATGCGTATTTTTCATTTTAGACTCCTATCAATACTTATACTGATTGTCTCTGTTGAGGTCTGATCGTCACATGCAGTTTAGTTTGCAGACCAGTCAATTTAGGCAGACTGAATATGTATCAGCTTGCCTTTTGTGGTGGTTATTTAATCGTTCTTGCCATCAAGTCTGAAACACAATTACTGAACGCAGGCGTATCTAGCTTGAAGCCAATGTTTTCACAAACTTTGTTGTAACCAATCTGAGCAACGACAGCTGGCTTATATTTTGAAGACTTAAGCACGCATACCCCATATTGTTCAGTGTTTTCTTTGAAAGTTTTAGCGCAATCATCTCTAGCTGCTTCGAATGTTAACGGGGTGTTCGTTACAGTTGAAGATGAATTTTGATTTGAAATTTTTATGCGCTCAACGGTACCGGTGCTATTTGTGTTTGTTTGCCCTGCACCTGATTGCTGTTGGTCTTGGTTAGGCGATACATAGGCAGGAACCGCAGGGCACTTCCTGTCGACAGCCATTTGCTGAAGCCGTTCAAATCTGGCTTTTGCTGCCTTTTCTTCTACCGTGTGTGCATTACTTGTATCCATAAAAAACCAAGGCACAATTAGGAACGCACCTAATACACCTAGTGCAACGTTGCCACCCACTTGAGAGTTTCTGTCTCCTTCAGCGGCCAATTGAGCATTATTCATTTGTTGCATTTCATTCATTATTGCTTCACAAGTTTTGGTGTCATCGCCAATTTGTGCTATTGGTACTGGGTTTGCAGTGGATGATGCACAGCCCGCGTTAATGAGTGATATGACGACCAGGCTAGCAATAAGAGATTTTTTCATTTTTTACCCAAATAAATAAGAATTATTGATTTGACACTTATGCTAAAAAATAAATTGGTTTATTGCAACAAGTATTTTTTTAGGAATGTTTTTGCTAGATTAATAGTTGCGGTGTATCACCAGATGCGACAGCCCCTTAAATAAATTAATTATTTAAGAGGCTGATTGTTTGAGCAACCCATGTTGTCAACACCTCCCCGGCTTGGATGATGGAGTCGTCCGCGTCGAACTACACCCAGAGGTTGCTCAAGGTCTTGTCAATATCACCAGCGACGCCGACCAGTGTGCGGCCCGATTGACTGCGTTGCAAGAGTGGGTGCGGGGGATTAAGTAGGAAAGACTTAACTACAACTAGATGTACTGATGTTAGCCAATCTCAATATACGTTTTTAAAATACAAACCAAAAAAGTACTTGTTGTACGAAAAAAAATCTAAATTTGAATTGTTTGACTGATAGTTAAACTCAAGCATCGGAGTAAAGCCGAATACGTAAAGATCTCTTTTTATGAGTGAAACAGAAAAGTTTTGCCCGATGTCTTTTCTAGTATCGCCCCACAATGGGTCTGTATTTGAATAGTTGCGTAAAGACATAGTGGCTTTTAGATTCAGTTGAATCGATGTTGGGCTGTGTGCAATCTGTGTGCCCAGTGTCAGGTATTGACCCGTAGAGCTGTAGGCTGACTCTTTGGCTATGGTTCTGTCGCCACCAACTTGAATGATTGCTGTTAGGTTATCTGTAATATTGTGATTGTAAAAAATATTACCTTGAACTTGTGGCCCATCAAGATAGTCGTAGGCAGAGTAGTCAATTAACCCAGCTTTGGCTGTGAGGCCGTAATAGTCTTGGTTTGGTCGATTAAAAAAGAGCGTGCTCGAAATAAACGGCATGTTGTAAAGATAAGTGCCACCATAAAACATGGTCTGATTGCCTGCTTTGATATCTTTATAATTATTGTCTTGCCATCGTTTAGTCAGAGCCAGATCAAGAATTTGTTTATTGAAATCAGGTGTCTCGTAAGTCAGTGTTGACAAATCTATTTGGGCAAACGAATTAGACCCCTTAACGAGTTCTCTTTCAGCAGCAAAACCAAAGTTAATGACAGTTTCAGCAGAAGCTGGTTTTTTTGGCTGATAAATAAAACGTTGGCCAAATATCTCAAAATTTCTTTCAGACGTTATTTGCCCAGGGTTACTATCTTGAAAAACGCCCAGCGTGACTTCGGCTGAGGTTTGCATTCTAATTTGATCCAAATACCACTTAACCTTATCTCGTACGGTAATGGGTAGTGGCTTTTGCAATATGTCGATAAACACGGCTTCAGCTGCATCTAACTGACCACTTAAATATAAAGCCCTAGCGTATTCAAGTTGAACCCGTGCTGATTGGGTTTCTTGGTAAAGGCTTCCAAATATCTCAGCTGCCTTGCTGGGTTCATCCCCCATTAAAACAACCCCAGCCTCAAACCTCTTTTGAAATAAGGTAGGGGTCTGAGCGAGTGAAGAAACTGATACAGCCGAAAGTATCAGTATCCAAAGCAAACGAGTCATCACCGATCAACTTTTATCGTGTGCCACCAAACCCACCAACGAAGGTTTGAACTCCGCTTCCACTCACTCCAAAAGTGCCCCCGACTTCTTCAGCGTTAGGCCCATAGAACCTAGCATGCATTATCCCGGTCATACCATTACGTGAAGTAACCGCTCCATACATGTTGTTTTGGTTTGGTATCAGGGTCATTGAACCACTTAGATCAATGGAGCTGTAAGGGCTTGAACTGGCGCCTCCGTCATTACTAATGTAGGTGTTCGAAGTAGCAAAGGATGCGGTTCGATTGGCAAAGTTAACGTTCAAAGCCATATCGGCTGAAGCCAGATAAGAAGTAAGGCTTGAAAATTGGTAAACGCCTGCAGCGCTACCCGTGAAGATTGCCGAACTAGTCGTTGGAATTCTATTGGCATCGGTAAATGCACCTGTTGATATCGCCCCAATGCGGCCAGTATCAGTGCTTGAGGGATATCTTTGCCACACACCAAATGTTTGATAGTTCCACCCCTGCGTCGCTGGGTCAGTCGCGATAGCAAGTTCAGTGAAATCTTTATTAATGGCTACGGTAGCTGCACCACCTACAAGGGGCGTAAATGTCGCCCCATCTGACTTGTCGAATACCAAACGATCACCATCACCTGTTGTAATGGTTGCTTTGCTTATTTGACCATTTGAATCGAGCGTTTCAGTAAACTCGACACCGTAATAATTCGTATAGTCTCCAACGGAACTAACACCGCCTGACGAGTTCTCAGTATATGTTGCCTCAGATGAGATGCCAGGGGCCACAACTCTTGTATTGGGTCTAACAGCCCCCCAAGATGTAAACGCTACGGTTGGAACAACACCGTCACTGTTATTTGAACTGGACCCTCCACCACCGCCTCCGCCACAGCCGCTTAATATTAAAGCTAAGACAGATCAGTAGTGTCCGGTTAAAAATCGAATAGATTCAATTGGTTAGCGGAGTCAGGAGAATCAGTTGTGAGTTCATCGACTTGAAAGGCGCTTGAAAGCTCATTTTTCTCAAATACTGAAATCGATAATAT
>Ga0335398_10003951_pt1 | contig 21139 bp, 7 predicted proteins | sample BON03_FD_205742 | JGI IMG/M metagenome (GOLD analysis project Ga0335398, IMG submission 205742) | Freshwater microbial communities from Lake Bonney liftoff mats and glacier meltwater in Antarctica - BON-03 (spades assembly) (version 2) | ecosystem: Environmental > Aquatic > Freshwater > Ice >... | reverse complement strand
CTCGCCGCGCCCACGGGCGCCCGATGCTTCCCGCCGCCCAAAAAAAGGCGTCGGCAAACTTCGGCACCGCGACCTCAACGGCTCCCGCAACATGCTCATGATCCTCGCAGCCAAGCTGGCAGGGTACCCACGCCCCTCCTGGCTCACGCCGCGCAAGATCGTGCTGCCATGCTCGGGCCGTTGAGCGTTCCGCATCCCGGCATCGCCCCGTGTACAGATCTGAACGCCCACCCTTTCTTTTTCGAAAGATAGTGCACCGTCGCTAAAAAAATGCACGGGGGTGTAAAGCGCGCTTCATAAAGAGCATCGACCCCTAGTTTCTCACAGCGCCGCCGCTGCCGCCGCCGCCAACACGACGGCGCCCTCCCCTCCCGCGCGACGAGCGGCGACGCCGACGGTCGCCCTGTCCCGGTGCCGCGCGACGAACGCCGCGATCAGCGGGTTGACGCGCTCGGGCGCCTCGTCCATCGGGCAGTGCCCCACCCCCTCGAGCACCACAAACTCCTCCGCGTACCGCGAGAACAAAGCGCGCCCCTGGTCAACATTCTCCCAAGGGTCTTTCGCGCCCCACACCACGGAGAGCGGCACGCCCGGCGGCAGCGCGGCCATCAGCGCCTCGGGCAAGGGGCCGCCCGAGTAGGAGATGAAGTCGAGGAAGACGCGCGCCGCGCCCGGGCGGAGGCCCGGGCCGAGGATCAGGCCGACGAGCTCGTCCGTCACGGCGGACGCGTCTCCGTAGGCCTGCTTCAAAATATTTCGGACGGTCTGCGGCCGCGCCACGGAAGCGAAAAAGGCCTCGCCAACGGGCGTGTCGCGCAGCAGCTTTTGAAAGGCGGCCACGAGCGGCCGCTGCCAGGCGGGCTGCCGGTCCACGTGCAGGCCGCGCAAGGAGATGTTGAGCACCTGCACGCCCGCGACCGCGTCGGGCCGCCGGATCGCCGCCTCGAGCGCGGCGAGGCCGCCGACCGAGTTGGCCGCCAGGAACGCCTTTTGTCCTCCTCTCCTCGGCGCCGCTGCTTTTTCAGGGCCGGAGGCGGCGGCGGCGCCGCCCTCGAGACCACCCCCGGCCCCCTCCTGCTGCCCGTCCGGGCCGAAAAAGACGACCTGGTCGATGAAGTCGCCGAGCTGCTCGCCCCACGTGGCAAAGTTGTAGAGCGCGTTGGGCGCGCGCCCCTGGGCGCGCGGGTCGGGCTTGTCCGACAGGCCGTAGCCGAGCAGGTCGAGCGCGTAGGTGGGCGAGCCGCCGGGCAGGGCGCCGGTGGTCTTGCGGAACTGTATAGTTTGCGTTTGCGCGGTCGGCGTTTGTGCGGTGGGTCGGTTGCCAGGAAGAGCGGGGGGAGGGGCGTGAGTTTAATCGGTGTTTTGATCCGCGACGAGCACGTTGTGTGCCGGCCGCCGCTCGGTACGGGCACAACGGTCCCGCTACCTCGCCCTTTCGCTGCACGCGCGCGCGCCATCCATACTCGCCCGGGGCCCCTCACCTGGTCGGCGTTTGCGCCAAAGCCGTGCACGCACACGACGGGCGGCGCCGACGCTGCCACGGCGCCTCCGTCGGCGCCCGCGCCCGCTCCTCCTCCTCCTCCCGCGGCGCGCTGGTAGCGGATGCGGTGGGCCTCGCCCGGCATGCTCTTGGGCTCCCACGACCAGTAGCCCTCGAAGACGCCCGGCCGGACCTGGACCTCGCCCGCGCGCGCGGAGGCGCGAACGGCGACGACGGAGGGGCGACGACGCGAGAGGCGCAGCGAGGGGGGGGGGCGCTTCTGCGCGCGCATCCCGACTGCTCGGGAACCGCGCGCGCTCATGGTTGTCGAGTGATGCTGAGTGATGTTGAGATAAGGTTCGGAGTACGCAATAGGCGCAAAGAAGGAATGGGAGTATGAGAGCAATCATCGCCAATCGATCGCGTCGCGTTTTTGTGGTGGATGGCTGGTCAATCGTTTTGCGCGGCGGCGGCGGCGTTCGGTTCGAGGAGGGTGAGCGACGGGATCGCGCAACTCGCTACATTTTCACACGAGGGTGTCTCTTTATTCAACCGAATTTATTTTTTAGCTACGATCGTCGTCTATCCGCCTCCCACCTCAGTGCGGCTTGGGCTTGTGTCCGTCCACCTGCGGTTTGTTTCGTTTATTTTTCGTTTATTTTTGGTGCGTCGTTGGTTGGAGCGGCGGCGTCGCCAACGGAGGGGAGGGAAGGCGTGTGTGAGCCAGCGCCGCAAGCCAACCACGAAGAGACACGCACACACGCGCCTCACCGGGAACGAAGCACGACGGGCGAGCGACGACCGGAAACAAACAACAACAAGATCATCGCTTCTCCCCGGCGGCGACGGCGACGGGCGCGGCGGGCGCGGCGGCGGCGGCGGCGGCCTCGGCGGCCTCCCTCTCTCGCAGCTCATCACCCACGTAAAAGTTGCGCGTCGCGCTGGGCAGGCGCGCGCGCATGCCGTCCAGCGCGCGGGACGCGACCACCTGGCACCCCAGGCGCGAGGTGGGTGTCAGGCCGAAGGCCAGGTCGAGCATGTCCAGCTCGTCCTCGCACGGCTCGTCGAGCTTGGCGTATTGGTCGGGCTCGAGGATGACGTGGCAGGTGCTGCAGGCGAGCGAGCCCTCGCAGGCGCCTGTTTGGTGATGTAAGGGGGAGGGGGGAGGGGGAAGGTCGTGCGTTGAGGGTTTTTTTCGGGTCCAATGGGAGGCCGGCGGGGGGCGTCGTTTGCGCGCGGCGGCTGTTTTTCTTTCCTCGCTCACTCTCTCTCTCTCTCTCTCTCTCTCTCGAATCGCCCTTTGGTCCCTCGGACACGGACGGACGGACATCACAGCGCTCGACCCACCCTCCAGCTCCACGTCGTTGTCGTGCGCCACCTCGAGCAGCGACTTGCCGATCGGTGCGCGCACGGTCGTCTCGGCGCCGTCCTTGTCGACGAATGTGACCGAGATCCTGTTGGTCGTCGTTGTTGTTGTTTTGTTTACGTCGGTCGGTTGTTTTGTTCGAGGGGTCGATGAGTTGTGTGGGTGTTGTTGGTGCGAAAGGCGGGGAACGGGGCTCGGCAAAGGGCAAAAAGGGCCAGTCGGCGATCCGGCGGTCCGTCGGCCGCGCGCGCGATCGCCATCCCCGCAAAAGCGAGCGACAGGCGTCCGCGCGTTGTCGCCGCCGTACCGCCGCCACGGAAACGAACAACCCAACATACTCAACGTTTCTCCTGGCGGCGCCTTGTCCCCGCCGTGCCGCGCCGCGAAAGAGGTGTGGAACGCCCGCCTGTCAACCGCCATCGATTGGTGGCAGCGGGCGCAGGCGCACCGGGCCGCTGGTACTGCTCCTCCTGCTCCTCCCCTTGCGCTTCTTCCTCGTCCGCTGCTGGTGGTGCCACTGCTGCATGCGACCGCGATCGCCCCATCGTACGCCGCCGCACTGCCGCACTGCACGCGCAGCAGCAGCGCCTGCGCGAGCGTGCGCAGCATCTCGGATTGATGATTGAGGGAAGGGTCTTTCTCCGCTTCCCTTTTGCTTGCTCTCTTGAAGGGATGACGGATGAATAAGGGGCGGAAAGAGGGTGCGTCAGTAGGTGCGGCGATCAGGTTGTGCAAGCAGTGGGCAGCGGATCTATTCGTGTGTTCAGACGGCGAGCGCAAATAGGCGGCGGCGAGCGCGCCCCGCGCGGACGCCGCCGACGCCGAGCGTGTTTTTTGGCGGCGGCCGCGTCTGTGCTCTCCGAAACAAAGCTGCTGATCGGCCATCACCTCCCCAATTCAGTCACGAGCCTCACGATTCAGTACGGTTGGAGTACTCACTTGTTCCATCGACCACACCGCGCGCTCCCTTGACGCGACCTTCTCTTTGCTCCCCGCGTTCTTCCCTCGACAAAACGCGCCTCTCATCCCCGTTTTGAATGCGCCCGGCATTGGCCCGCCGGACCCAAGCCTGCCTTGCGCTCGCCCTCAATTTCCCACTCGCGCGCCCATTTGCATCGAACGCGCGCTGCCTGGCGAGCCCCAGCCATCAGCAGCCGAGGCAGTCTCAGTCTCTCCTCACCCGCGGCGACGACACGCGCCACCGCCCATCAGCAGCAGCAGAGGCAGCAGCAGCAGAGGCAGCGGCAGCGATGATGCTCACGCCGCTCGGGAGGCGGGGGGCCATCGCGGCCCCAGGCGCCACCACCACCACATCGGTGGCGACGCGCCGCGCCGTCGCCGCCGCCGCTCGGCCCGCGGCCGCCGCCGCCGCGGCCGGCCGCCGCCCGCTCGCTTCTTCCTGCGCCGCCGCCGCCCCCGCGCGCCGGCCGCCGCCGCCCCCGCGCGCCGCCTCTGCGGCCGCCCCGGCCCAGGCACAAGAAGAGGCCGGCGCGACTCCCTCCCCCCCGTCGCCGCCGCCCGCCTCCTCCTCCGACGGCCTGCCCAAGGCCTTCGACCCGGTCGAGGGCGAGCCGCGCCTCTACGCCACCTGGGACCGCGCCGGCCACTTCCGCCCGCGCGACGACCCGCCGCCGGCCGGCGGCGCCGGCGTTGGCAGCGACGGCGGCGGCGGCGCGCGCACCGAGCCGCCCTTTTCGATGTCGATGCCGCCGCCCAACGTGACCGGCCGGCTGCACATGGGCCACGCCATGTTCGCCACCGTGCAGGACGCCATGGCGCGGGGGGCGCGCATGCGCGGCAGGCCGACGCTGTGGCTGCCGGGCACCGACCACGCCGGCATCGCCACGCAGACGGTGGTGGAGCGGGCGCTGCTGCTCGAGGGGCGGCCATCGGCGGGGGGCGGAGGCGGCGGCGGCGGCGGCGGCGGCGGCGGCGGCGGCCCGGTCACGCGCCAGGAGCTCGGGCGCGACGCCTTCGTCGAGCGCGTGTGGGCGTGGAAGCGCGAGTACGGCGGGCAGATCACGGGCCAGCTGCGCCGCCTGGGCGCCTCGTGCGACTGGTCGCGCGAGCGCTTTACTTTAGACGAGGGCCTCTCTCGCGCGGTGGCCGAGGCGTTCGTCCGCCTGCACGAAAGGGGACTGGTGTACCGCGGCGCCTACATGGTCAACTGGTCGCCCAAGCTTGGCACGGCCGTCAGCGACCTCGAGGTCGAGTACTCGGAGGAGCCGGGCTACATGTACCACTTTAAGTATCAGCTGGCGGCGGCGGAGGTTGGGGCGGAGGAGGTTGGAGGCGCGGCGGCCGCTGGCGGGAGCGCGCCCGTCGGCGGCGCCGGCCGCGCCGCCGCCGCGGTTACAGGCACGGGCGGCGCCCTGCCCGACCCGACGGGCGCCTTCCTGCCCGTCGCCACCACCCGGCCCGAGACCATTCCCGGCGACACGGCTGTGGCCGTGCACCCGGACGACCCCCGCTACGCCCGCTTTGTCGGGCGGCGCGTCGTCGTGCCGCTGTCCGGCGGGCGCACGATCCCTGTGGTCGCCGATTCCTACGTCGAGCGCGAATTTGGGACCGGCGCGCTCAAGGTGACCCCCGGGCACGACCCAAACGACTACGAGATCGGCAAGCGCGCAGGGCTCGAGGTGCGCACGGTCATGACGCGCGACGGGCGCATGGCCAGCACCGCGGGCGCCGCCTACGCGGGCCTGGACCGCGCCGAGTGCCGCGAGGCGCTTTGGCGCGACCTCGAGTCGGCGGGGCTGGCGCTCAAAAAGGAGCCGCACGTCCTGCGCGTGCCGCGCTCGCAGCGCGGGGGCGAGGTGGTCGAGCCCATGGTCAGCGAGCAGTGGTTCGTGCGCACCGTGCCCCTGGCCAGGCGCGCGCTCGAGGCGTTCGACGGGCCCGAGCAGGCGCCGAAAGTGGTTCCCGAGCGCTTCGGGAAGGTTTACCGCGGGTGGCTCGGCGGCATCCGCGACTGGTGCGTGAGCCGGCAGCTGTGGTGGGGCCACCGCATCCCCGTGTGGTACGTGTTCGACGACGAGGGCGCGGCGGCGCGGGCCGAGGCGGCGGCGCGCGGGTGCGCGGGGGAGGGGACCGGGGCCGCGGCCGGCGGCACGGAGCAGGACGCGGCGGCGGCGCTCCGGCCGGGTGCGGGAAGCAGCGGGCCGACGAGCGAGCGGTTTGTCGTCGCACGCGACGCTGCCGAGGCGCTGGACAGGGCGCGAGCCGAGTACGGGCCTGGCGTCGCCTTGCGGCAGGACGAGGACGTGCTGGACACGTGGTTCTCCTCGGGGCTGTGGCCGTTTTCGACGCTCGGGTGGCCGCTCGCCGAGGGGGCCGAGGCGCACGAGGCGGCGGCGGCGGCCGGCAACGGCGGCGGCGGCGGCAACGGCGGCCCCGCGGCCGACGACTTCGCGCGGTTCTACCCGACCCAGATGCTCGAGACGGGCCACGACATCCTCTTCTTCTGGGTCGCCCGCATGGTCATGATGGGCCTCGAGCTGACCGGCCGCGTCCCCTTTGAGACCGTGTACCTGCACGGCCTCGTGCGCGACGACAAGGGGCGCAAGATGAGCAAGTCGCTCGGAAACGTGGTCGACCCGCTCGTCGTGTGCGGCGAGAGCGGCGCCGACGCGCTGCGCTTCGCGCTGGCGACGGGCACGGCGCCGGGGCAGGACCTGAATCTGTCGGCCGAGCGCGTGGCCTCGGCGCGCAACTTCACCAACAAGCTGTGGAACGCCGGGAAGTTCATCCTGGCCAACCTGCAGGCGGTCGGCGACGACGAATGGCGCGCCTTGGGGGAGGCGGACTATGGCGCGGGCGCCGGCGCGCCGTTGACGGGCGCGGCGGCGCGCGCGCGTGCGGCGGCGGCCGCCAACGGCGGCGGCGGCGGCGATTTTGCCGTCCTGCCGCTGCCGTCGCGTCTCGCCGACCGCTGGGCGGTCTCTGCCGTGCACGAGCTGGCCGACCGCGTCGGCGCGGCCATGGAGCGCCACGACCTGAGCGACGCCGGGCAGCAGGTGTACGCGTTCGCGTGGGGCGAGTTCGCCGACTGGTACGTCGAGGCGGCCAAGGCGAGGCTGTACGGGGGCGGCGGCGGCGGCGCCGAGGGAGGCGCAGAGGCGGGAGGCGGCGGAGGCAAAGGCGGCGGCGGCGGCAGCGGCGACGGCGGCGCAGACGGCGCCTCCGCCGACGCCTCTTTGGCCGCGGCCGCGGCCGACGCGGCCACTTCTGACGCCGCCGCCACCGCCGCCGAGACGCGCCGCGTCCTCGTCTACGTCTTTCGCGTCCTCCTGCGCCTCGCGCACCCGCTCATGCCCTTTGTCACGGAGGAGCTCTGGGGCGCGCTGCCGGGCGGCTGGCGGCCGCGCGGCGCGGCGCCGCGCTCGGGCGCCGACGGCGCGGCGGCAGAGTGCGACGCGGGCCGCATGCTCATCGCCGCCGGCTGGCCGTCCGCCGGCGCCCCCCGCGACCCGCAGGCCCTCGCTCACTTCGCCGCGCTGCAGGACGCCGTGCGCGCCATCCGCAACGCGCGCGCCGAGTACGGCGTCGACCTAGGCAAGCGCATCCCCGCCTCGCTCGAGGTCGCCGACTCGGCGCTGCGCGCGGCGCTCGGCACGGAGCGCGCCGTGTGGGCGCTGCTCGCGCGCGTGGAGGCGCCCGAGGTGCGCGCCCCGGGCGGCGGGGACGGGTCTGTGACGTCCGCGGCCGCGGCCGCCTCGGTGACGGCGGTGGTGCGCGACGGCGTGCTGGCCGTGCTGCCGATGGCGGGCCTCTTCGACGCCGCAAAGGAGCGCCAGAGGCTCGCAAAGGCGCGCGCCAAGGCGGACAAGGAGCTCGCGGGCGTGGCTGGGCGGCTGGGCAACCCCAAGTTCCTGGCCAACGCGCGGCCCGAGGTGGTGGCGGAGGTGCGGGCGCAGGCGGACGAGGCGCGCGAGCGGCTGCGCCTGATCGACGAGAAGGCGGCGCGGCTCGAGGAGATGGTGGCGGCGTCGGCGGCGGCGCCGTGAGCGCGCGAGCGCGGCGATGGGTCCGTGTGTTTCTCGTTCCTTCTTTTTTCTCTTTTCTTTTTTCTCTTTTCTCGTTTCTCTTTTTTGTTCTTGTGACGCCGACGACGAAATCAAAGAGACCCCCGCTCCTTTCCCCCTCCGGCGTTGCTGAGCCGTCCTGGATGTCTTGACGTTGCCCTTCGGTGTTGTTGTTGTTTGCCCTCCACGCGACGTTGGGCGATTGCACACGCTAACGAAAAAAAAAAAAGATCGACATCCCCCCCCGATCTCGCCCGGTCGGCGTGTCTTTTTCAGCGCCCGCCGTGCCCGCCGCCGACGCCCAGGCCGTCCGCCGCGCTCTCCGTGAACTCGCGCAGGATCACGGGGACCGAGGTGGGGGGCAGGTGGCCGAACTCGGTCGTGATGACGGTCACGAGGTCGGCGGGCGTGAGGTCGTACCTCAGGTTGAGCAGGCCCAGGCGCGGCGGCAGGGGGCGCGCGGCGAGCGCGGCCGAGCGTGGGCCGGCGACGAGCCGGTCGGCGGGCGCCAGCCTCGCCGCGCGCGCGGCCGCGTCCACCAGGTCGCCGCCCTCCAGGAGGGCGGAGACGCCGCCGCTGACGGCGTCCTGGTCCTTGCCGTCGTCGGCGCCGCCGCCGCCGCCGCCGCCGCCCTCGCCTGCCGCCGCCGCGCCCACGCCGCCGCCGCCGCCCGCCGCGGCGGCGGCGGCCGCCGCCGCCGCCGCCGCGGGCCCCCCGCTCCCAAACGGCAGGTGCGCCAGCGCCTCCGGATCGCCCAGCTCGTTGTGCGTGATCGAGTCCAGCTGCACCCGCTCGCTGAACTTGTGCGACGCCGTCAGCACCAGCACGGGCAGGCCCGCGCTCGCCGCCGCCAGCGCCACCGAGGCGGTCCCGGCCTTTGCCAGCACGGCCCCGTTGGACAGCACCGCCGACGCCCCTAGCATCGCCTTGGACGCCCGCCGCGCCACGAACGCCAGGCCCGACAGCGCCACGTACGTGCAGGGGATGCCGGCGGCCAGCAGGCGCGACAGCGCAGCGCGACCCTCCAAGCCGGGCCGCCCGTCGACCACGATCGCAGAGAGCGGCACGCCGGCGGCGTGCGCCGCCAGCAGCGCGTCGACGACCGTCGACGAGTGGCCGTACGTGAGCACCACGTCGCCCGGCCGCACCTTCGCCACCGCGTGGGACACGAGGACGCGCCGGGCGTAGACGATCTTCTCGTGCGCGTACTCCTGAAGCAGCGCCAGCAAGCCGCTCCGCGCGTCCGCCTCGGGCTGCGCGGGGTCCAGCCTGCCGATGTGTAATTTCAGCATGCGCACGGCCGCGCCCATGGGCGCCGACAGCGGCCGGCAGCGCACGAGCAAGTCGACCGCCGCGTTGACCGTGGCCGTCAGGTGGTGGCGCAGGGAGCGGCCCTCGGGCGTGCGGTAGTCGCGAACCACCGCCGAAAGAGCTTCGAGAAGCGCCAGGCAGCGCGCGTCGCCGCCGGACACCGAGCCGTCGGCGTAGCCTAGGCCGAGCGCCTGCACCGCCGGGTGGACGGGGATGGTCGGCGCGGAGGAGGCGGCGGGGGCGGGGGTCGAGGCGGCGGCGGCGGCGACGGCGGCCGGGGTGGAGCGGCGGTAGGGGGGCAGGTGGGCGAACAGCTCGAGGCCCGGGGGAGGCGGGGGCGCGGCGGCGGCGGCGGCGGCCGTGGCGGCGGCGGCGGCCGTGGCGGCGGCGGCGGCCGCGGCGGCGGCGGCGGCTGCTGCTGTCGGGGCCGCTGATGCCGCGCCACCGCCGGAGGCCCCGCCGGCAAATGTGCCGCTTGCTGACGGCGCCGCGGCGGACGCGCCGCTTGGTCCTCCTCCTCCTGCTGCTGCTGCTGCTGATGCCAATGCTGCTGATCCCGCCGCCTTGCCGCCGCCCCCGCCGCCGCCGCCGCCTCCTCCTCCGCCCTTGGCCGCCGCCTTGGCCGCCCGCTCGGCGTCCTGCTTGGCGCGACGCTCCGCTTTCGTCTGCGGCATCTTGCCCGTTGGCGCGGGCGGGCGCTGGTCGCCCCCGCCGCTGGGCCCTGCCGCTGCCGCTGCTGCTGCCGCCGCTGTTTCTCCCGGTGCTGCGGCTGGCGTCGGCGCCGCCGCCGCTGCCGGCGGCAGCGGCGGCTTGAGCGGGGACGTCTGCTGCCGCTCCCGGGTCGCTGCCGCCTGCTGCTGCTGCTGCTGCTGCTGCTGCTGCTGCTGCTGCTGCTGCCGCGCCTCGGCCTTCTCCTGCCGCAGCGCCTCTGCCGCCATTCGGTCCGCCGCCGCGCCGGCCGCCGACGACGACGACGCCTCGCGCTGTCGCTGGTTTTTTTTCATACGTGGTGGATCGTGCAAGGTGTGGTGAGTTGGTCGCGACGATGCCGATGAGGATGACCCCGGCCATGCGCCCCCCCGGAACGAGGCCCTGCTCTCATCACAGCACGCACCTGGAAGCTCGGCGGGATGAGCACCGGCACCGGCGACCCAGACGTCACCTTGGCGCGCAGCTGCTCCTGCAAGAGCGCGCACGGCTCCGGGCTCTGCCCCTCGACGTGGAAGCCGCGGATCTGCACGGCCGGCTCGGACGGGCGCGACGCGCCCGAGGCGTCGCTCTTGCGGCGACTGCCGTCCTGGGCCATTCTTCTGGGGGCGGGAGGTGGCTCTCTTCACACGCGCGCGCTGTCTGCGTTGTGATTGGGTGTGTTATTTTGATCGGTCACTAGAGGGGCATCTGCGTTTCACCCCTCGCTTGAGGCAGCGCCTTGAAACAACGGCGTCTCTGCGCGCTCGGCCTCCGCCGCCGCTCGACGCGCGCCTGCGAATCCCAACCCAAGTGGTGCTTTTTTTAACACGCGTGATCGCTCGTCCGTACGCGGGCATCAACTGGACAAGCAAAAGGGACGGGGGCTCCCTCCCGTCCGGTAGAGAAAGAAATGAAAAAGGGGCGCGCGGCGTCAGTGCCGGAGCCTGCCCGTCGCTCGTCGTTGCCGGTTCCCGCGCTCTCTCTCCCCCTTGGGTGCCCTTGGGCCAAAACCTTCTGTTCTTCGATCGTCACTCCTCATCAACCTGCTGCTGCTCCTCCCCCTCCTCCGCGTCGTCGTCCCCGGCCGCGCTCTCAAACCCCTCGTCGTCCTCGCCCGCGGGCGGAGACGCCGCCTCGGTCTCCTCCTCCTCCTCCTCCTCCGCTGCCGCCGCCGCCGCCGCCTCCGCAGCAACGGCCGGCGCCGCCTCCGCCTCCGCGTCCCCTCCCTCCTCCTCCTGCTGCTGCTCCGCTGCCGGCGCCGCGGCCCGGGCGTCGGCGTCCTCGGCGCCATCGTCGTGGGTCAGAAACTTGACGGGGAACGCAAAGTCGAACCGGCGCCTCAGCGCGCGCACCACGGGGACGATCAGGTCGCGCGTCGACGCGCCGCCGCCGCCGCCGCCGCCCCGCTTTGACGGCGGCGCCCCGTCCTCCCCCTCGGCCTCCTCCTCCTCGGCGATAACGGCAAGCACCCGGTCCGCCAGGCCCTTGAACACCAGGCCCTTGAGCGCCGCGCCCGCGCCCGCGCCGCCGCCCGGGCCCTCGCTGCGCAGCGCCGCCGCGTAGGCCGCGGCGTCGCGCAGGGGCGCCACCAGAGCGTAGGACGCGCGCGCGCCGTCGACGCGCCCGCCGTGCTCAAACGCCGCGCCCTCGCTCAGAGCGATGGTCAAGGTGGCCAGCGCGCCGAGCGGCACGCTCGCCAGCTCCTCGACGACGACGAGCGCGCCGCGCGGGCAGCGGCGCAGGAAGGGGGCCAGCACGGCCTGGGCGGCGGCGGCGTGCTGGTCGTAGGCGCGGGCGGGGGAGCCGCGGGCCAGGCGGTCGAGGTCGGACCCTTTGAGGCGGAGGACGCAGGCGCGGCCGTAGGGCGAGGCCGAGGCGAGGGCGTCGGCGGCGGCGCGGCACTCGGGGCCGTCGCCGTCGTCGCCGGCCAAGGGGGGCGCGGCGCACGTGAGCAGCAGGCCGACGGGCTTGCCGTCGCGTGCGCGCGGGGGCAGGGAAAGGCGCTCGGCGGCGTCGGCCGCCGCCTCCCACCACGCGGGCGGGAGCAGCCCGGCAAGCTTTGAGACGTCCCAGGCGGCGGGCGGCGGGTCGTCGTCGGCGTCGTCAGCAGCGGGGCCGGATGCGGCGGGGCCGGATGCGGCGGGGCCGCCGCCGGCGGCGGCGGCAACCTTTTTGCCGGCCGACTTCTTCTTCTTGTTGCCGTTGCTGCCGCTGTTGGCGCTTGCGCGGAGGCTGGCCACAGCGCTGGCCGCGGCGGCGCGGGCCTTGGCGGCGGCCGCGAGCACCGACGCGGCGGCGGCGGCCAAGGCCTCGCGCGCCTGGGCGGCGGCGGCCTCGCCCGCGTCGCGCAACGCCGCCGCGCCGACGGAGAAGCGGACAGCCGCCGCGCCTGACGCGCGCCCGACCGCCTCGCGCGCGTCCTCGGCGCCCGCGCGGGCCCACGCCCGGGCGTCCGCCAGGGCGCGCCCCTCGCGCACGGCGTCGGCGGCCTCGGCGGCCATGGCGGCGGCCTGCGCGCGCGCGAGCGCGAAATCGCGGCCCGTCGCGTGGGCCAGGAGGCCGAGCCCCTCGGCGGCGCCGCCCTCAGCGCCCAGGACCACCGCGCGGAGCTTGGCGTCGCGCGCGAGCAGCGCGCCCGAGTAGGTCAGGGGGGCGAGCAGCAGGGAGCCGGTCAGGAGGGCGAGGGCGGTCAGGGCGGTCGCGAGGGCGCTGCTGCTGCCGCCACCGCCCTCCGGCGCAGAAGCCCCGGCGCGCCCGCCGCCGCTGCCGCCTCCGCCGCCGCGCCTGGCGGGCGCCTTTTTGCCGTTGCTGCGCGCCGCCGAGGCGGACGTGCGCTTGCCCGTGGCCGCCGCAGACAGCCGCCGCTTGGCCAGCACCGTCTTCGGGTCGTCGTCGTCGTCATCCTCCTCCTCCTCCTCGTCGCCGCCGCCGCCGCCGCCTCCTCTGCCGCGGCCCTTGGCGGCGGCGGCCGCGCCCGGCGTGCGGCTGGCCGGCGTCACGTAGCGCCCGCCCGTCGTGGGAGGAGCGGCCCCTTCGTCGTCGCTGTCTTCGTCGTCGCTGGGCAGGGCGGTCGCGGCCGCCGTGTGCAGCGCCGAGGCCGGGGTGGCGGTGCCGCCGCTGCCGCTGCCGCGGCCGCGGCCGCGGCCGCGCGGCGTCGCGGCGGGCGCCGCCTCGTCCTCCTCGTCCTCGTCGGTGGTGCGGGCGGCCACGCGCGAGCGCGATCGCCCCGCGCCAGCGCGCTTGCCGGTGGCCGCGGGCGCCGACTTGGGCGTGCGCACGGCCGCGCGGCCGCGGGTCGCCCCCGCGGGGGCCTTGGCAGCAGCAGCGCCAGCGGCGGCAGCGGGCGCGCGCGAGCGGCTCGCCGGCGCCGGCTCGCCGTCGCCGTCCGCTGCGCGGCGGGTGGAGACCATCGTCTCTTTCCTGGTCGGACGTCGAGGTGGTCTGGGCGTGTGCGCGCTCCTGGGTGACGTCCAAGGGGCGCCTGTCGCTCGGGTTGGCTGGCGGGGGTCGTCGGAGGAGCTGTCGTCGGAGGGGCGGGGGGAAGAAAAGCAACGGGGTGAGAGACGGTTTGTCGGGCTCCCTCTCTCAGTCTTCGCGGTCTTCTGTCCCGACAACGAGCGAGTGATGACGTCGTGGTGGTCGTGGTCGTGTCCGGTGACTCGGCGGTTTTGGGGAATGAGAGACACAGGCGAGTCTCTGTGACACACGCAAAGTTTCACCGTCAGGTTTTAGGAGAGATGATTTTATTTTATTTAAACGACCGTCCTTTTTGGCCGTCCTCCCCCTCGCGACGACCGGCCGCCATCCCCCGGTAAAACAGGACCGTCAGCGCACCCCTTTCGCGTCCTCCGGCAGCACGTACCTGCCAGCCGGCAAGCCCGCCGAGAAGACGCCGAGCGCGTCGGCGCTGGCGTCCGCGGCGGGCGGCGGCGGCCCCACGACGTGCGCGTGCGCGAGCGGCGCCAGCGCCCAGGGATCTTGCCCCGGCGGCGCCCCCTCCACGCGGTACAGCACGGGCGGGCCCCCGGGCACGGCCACGCGCGAGTACAGGGGCTTGGGCTGCATGCGCCCGGCCGCGGCCGCGAAGCGCTCGAGGCCGGTGGCGCTCAGGAGGTCGACGTCGGCTGTCAGCGGCTGGCGGGCGGCGGCGCCTGAGTTTTATTATTATTATTTTTAGTGGGGGATGGAGAAGTGATGGTTGCGGGGAAGATGGACGGGGGGGGATCTCGTGGGGATGAGGGGGCGTCGTGCGCAGACGTGACTGCGCCTACGGCCCCAAGAGAGCCAACATCACCCTACTCACGCGGCGGCACGACCGCCGCGACGACGCGGCCGAGTGGTCCTCCGCCCGCGGCGTCGGCGGCGTTGGCGGCGTCGGCGGGCGGCGCGCCGGGATCCTTTGCCGCCATGGTTGCACGGAGCCGCCCAGCCCTGAGGGGGCGTTCGCGCGGACGCGCCTTGACCTTGGGACACCAGGCTCGAGCGATTGGAACAGAGAGGGGAAGAGAGATTGGGAGCCCTCCCCTCCTCCCTCTTTGGCTGATGACCGTGGGCTGGGGCCGCGACGCGTGGACGAGTCGCGGGCGGGATACTACGCAGAGCGTAAGCTTGATGTGCGTCGATCGATCTACATGCATCGGTGAGCGGTCTTCTTATAGAGCCAAGCAACTGAAATACGCGTCGCTGCGCGCGCTCTCTCTCACCGCCTCCAGCCGCCCGCTCCCCCGCCCGCCGCCGCGCCCGGTCCCCCTCCCCCGCCCCCCTCGCCAAACAGAAACAGCAGGTCCTGCATCGTCAGCCTGCCCGCCGACCCGTCGCCCGCCCCCGCCCCGCCCGTCCCGGCGTCCCCCAGCGCCGCCGCCGCCAGCTCCCGCTTGCGCCGCTGCAGCTCCAGGATGCGGTCCTCCACGGATCCCGGGACAGTCAGGCGAGTCACGGTGACGGGAAGCCGCTGGCCGATCCGGTGGGCGCGGTGGAGCGCTTGCTCCTCCTGCGCGGGGTTGTAGCTCGGCTCCAGCAGCACCACGTGGTTGGCGGCCGTCAGGTTGAGGCCCGTGGCGGCCGCCTGCAGGGACAGGAGCATGACCCCGACCTCGGGCAGGCGCGAAAAGTCGTCGACGGCCAGGGCGCGCGCCGAGGGCGGCATCGAGCCGTCGACGCGGCGGACAGAGTGGCCCGCGCGGCGGGCGGCCGCCTCGACCACGTCCAGGAAGCGGGTCCACTGCGAGAAGACGAGCGCCTTCTCGCGGGGGTGGCCCGCGTGGGGGGCCGGGGGGGGGGGCGTGGCCGAGGCGGCGCGCGCGGCGGGGGTGCCCGAGCGCGAGCGGCCGCCCTTGCCGGCGCCGCCGCCGCCGCCCTTGCCGCCGCCGCCGCCGCCGCCGCCGCCGCCGCCGCCGCCGCCGCCCGCCAAAAAGACGGCGCCGCGGCCGCTGCGGAGCGCGAGCTCGTCCTCGCGGCGGCGGCGGGCGGCGGCGGCGGCGGCTGCGGCCTCCCGCTCGTCGCCAGACGAGTCGGGCGCGCCGCCGCGCATCTGGGCGGCCAGGCGCGCGTCGCCCGCGAGCGGGCGGGGCCGCGGCGGCGGCGGGAGGGCGGCGGCCGCGAGGCGGGCGGCCTGGGCGGGGCTGGGGCTGGGCGCGTCGCCGCCGCCGCCGCCGCCGCTGCCGAGCAGCGGCGGGGAGCCCGAGGCGCGGCTGCCGCTGCCGCGGCGGCGGCGGCCGCGCTTGCCGTCGGCCCCTTCCGCGGCGCCGGCTGCGGCGCCGGCAGCAGCAGCGGCAGCAGCAGCAGCAGCGGCGCCGTCGCCGCCGGCTGCCGCCGCCGCCGCCGCTGCCGCCCTGGCCGCGGCGGCCGCCTCGGCGTCGCGCTTGTCGGCGGCGCGGCCCGAGCGGATGTCGTCCAGCAGCGCGAGGAGGGCCTTGAGCTTGGCCGACTCGGCGGGGAGCGGCTCGTTGGGGTCGTACTTGTCGGCGGCCGGCTTCCTTTTCTTGGCGTCGTCGCCGCCGCCGTCGGTTTTGGCGCTCTTGCCATTGCCGTTGGCGGCCGCAGGGGCGCTGCCGCCTGCTGCCCCCGCCAGCGCCGCCGCCTTTTTGCCTCCTTCCTCTTGCTCCTGCTCGTCGTCGTCGTCGCCAAGGCACACCAGCTCGACGGGGGCGCGCCCGGCCTCGGCCTCGGCCTCGAGCAACGCGTCCAGAGGCAGCAGCCCGCCCGCCGCGCGGCCGCGGACCAGCGACGGGCAGCCGCGGTGGCGGCACAGAAAAGCGCCCCCGCCGGCGGCCGACGGCGAGAGCGGGGGGCCCGCAGCGGCGGCGGCAGCGCCCACGGCGGCGGCGGCGGCGGCGGCGGCGGCGGCCGCGCCAGAGGGGCGCGGCCGGGTCGGGCGCGGGTCCTTGCCGCCAGCCGCCGCCGCCCCGTCGCCGTCCTCCTCCATCGCCTCGGCCTCGGTCGTCGCGCCGCTGCCCAGGCTCGCCTCGTCCTCTTCATCCTCCTCGCCCGAGGCGCCGGCGCCGCGCCGCCGAGCCCCGCCGCCGCCGCTGCCGCCGCCGCCACCGGCGCCGCGCCCCGCGCCGCCGCCAACAGCGCCGCCGCTAGCAGCGCCAGCGCCGCCGCCGCCTCCGTCGCCGCACGCGCGGCAGTAGACGTGCCCGCAGGACGCAGAGGCGAGCACGTCGTCGTCCCCAGCGGCCTGACCGCACGCGCAGCACGCGAGCGCCGCCCCGCCCGCCGCGGCGCCGCTGCACAGCACCGCCACCAGCGCGCCGCGCACGGCCGGGTCCAGCGCGCGCGCCGCCGCGAGCGCGCGCGCGGTCGCCGTCGCCTCGGCCGCCGCGCGCGCGCTGCCGGCGCTGCCCGGCGCAGCCGCCAGCACCGAGCCCGTGCGCACAAGGCTCGGGTGGTTGCACGCGAGCCGCAGCCGCATCAGGATGGCCAGCATGTTGAGATAGCGCCGCGAGTCGTCCCCGGCCGCGGCCGCGCGCCGCTGCAGCTCTGCGAGGTCGGCGCGCGCCGCCCGCTCGACCGCCGCGTAGAACCGCCGCTCGGCCGGCGCGAACCGCACGCCGCGCACCACCTCGCGCTTCTCGGGGAGGTCGACGATCGGCCGGCCCGCCACCAGCGTGGCCTTGGTGCGGCGCAGCATCACGGGGCGCAGGGCCACGCGCAGGGCGGCGTAGCCCTTCTCGGGCTCGCGCGCGACGGCGTCGCGCAGGCGCGTGCGGAAGTGCGAGGGGTCGTCGAAGGGCGCGTGCCGCAGGAAGCGAAAGTAGCTTAGCAGGTCGCCGACCCTGTTTTGCACGGGCGTGCCGGTCAGGCACCAGCGGTGGGCGGCGGCAAGGGACCAGGCGGCGCGAGCGGCGAGGGTCCCGCCGTTCTTGATGGCCTGGGCCTCGTCGAGGACGACGCGGTGCCAGCGGACGGCGAAGAGTGGGCCGCCCGCGGCGTTGGCGGCGGCGGCGCTGGCGGCGGCGCTCGACGCGTGGGGCGCGCTGCCGCCGTTGCCGCCCGCGCCGCGGCCTTGCTGCTGCTTGGCCTGGCGCCGGCCGCCGCCATCGCCGCCGCCATTCCCGGCGTTCTCGTCGCTGTTCTCGGCGCCGTCCGAGCCGTCGTCGTCGTCGTCGTCGTCGTCGTCGTTGCCGTCGCCGTTGCCGGCGCCGGCGCCACCGCCGCCGCCGCCGCCGCCGCCGCCGCTCGCGCCGCCGCCGTTGGCGGCGGCCCCCCCGCCCCGCCGCTCCGCCTCCTTCGCGCGCCGCAAGTGCGCCGCCGCGCGCGCGCGCGCCCGCGCGGGCGCCTCGGCCGCCATCGTCCCGTACGTGGTGAGCACCACGTCGAACCGCCGCAGCCGCTCGAGCCCCGACATGGCCGCGCGCGCGTCGCCGTGGTACACGCCGACGCCGAGGCGGGTCGACGCGCTGACCTTGGCGCGCAGCTCTGCCGCCCACTGCGACAGCACGCTCGTCGGGCAGACGACGAGCGTGCCGCGCGCGGGGGGGAGCAGGGCCTCGCGCGCGTCGCGCGCGGCGGCGCCGCGGGCGGGGCGCGGGCGCTTGGCCTGGGGGGGGGGGGGGGCCCCCGGGGGGGGGGGGGGGGGGGGGCCGGGGGGGGGGGGGGGGGCGCTGGGCGGGGGGGGGGGGGGGTCCGCGCCGCCGCCGCCGCCGCTCGCGCCGTTTGCGTAGGCGCCGGCGCCGGCGCCGGCCGTCGCGGCGCCGTCGTCGAATCCGAGCAGGTCGACGACCTCGACCGCCACCGCCGCTGCCGCCGCCGCCGCGCGCTTTGTCGTCGGGCCGTCGCCGTCGGCGTTGCCCGCCGCGGCCTGCTCCCCGGGCTTGGCGCCCGCCGTCTCGTCGGGGCCCGGCTTGCGCTCGCGCGGGCGGTCGCCTGGAGCCGAGGGACCCGCGCCCGCGTCGCCGCCGCCGCTGCCGCGCCGCCGGGCGGACGACGACGACGAGGGCGGGCGCGCGAGGTCGTCGTGCTCCGGGCTGCCGTAGGGCCGCGTGAGGATGAGCGCGATGGTCTGCACCGTCTTGCCCAGACCTTGCTCGTCGGCGATGATGCCGCCCCGCACGCCGGGCGCCGAGTCCTCGTCGCCGGCGGCCGCGGCGGCCGCCGCCGTCGCGGCCGTCGCGGCCGCTGACGCCGCGGCCTCGTCGCCGGCCGCCGCAGCCGCGGCGGCGGCCGCCGCAGCCTCGTCGGCCCAGTCCCGAAGCTCGCGCCGCCGCCGCCGCACGTCGCGCGGCCGCAGCGGCGCCTCCCGGCGCACCATCCAGGCCAGGGCGTGCCGCTGATGCGGCATGAGCCGCCCGGCCAGCGACCCGCGCGGGGGGTCCCGCTCGCCCACCTCGGCGGCCGCGCCGCCGCCCTCGAGCGCGGCCAGCGCGCGGCGCCTGGCCTCCTCGGCCGCCGCCGCCGCCGCCTGAGCGTCCCGGGCGCTGTACGCGGGCGGCGCCGGCTGATAGGCCGGCGCGGCGGGCGGAGGGTAGGACAGGGGGGGCAGAGGGCCGGCCGCGGCCGGCAGCAGCCACGGCGCCGCTGGCATTGGCCCGCCCAACACCCCGCCCGCCGAAGCCAGCACCGATGCGAGCGCCTGGGCGCTGCGCTGGGCCGACAGCCCGGGCTGGAAGCCGTGCCAGAGAGGGGGCGGGCGCGCGAGCGCCGGCGGGGCGCCGGCGGCGCCAACGGCTGCAGCGGCGGCCGCCGCGGCGGCGGCTGCGACTCCGCCGCCGCCGCCGCCGCCGTTGTGCGCGGCCGAGGGCAGGGCTCCGCCGCCCAGCACGAGCATGCCCTGGCCGTGCGCCTGCTGCCACTGCTGCTGCCGGAGCTGCGCTTGCTGCGTCCGCTGCCGCTCCTGTGCAAACGTGGCCAGCATGCCTTCGAGGATGCCGCTGGCGCCTGCGCCGCCGCCCGCGCCGCCGCCGCCGCCGCCGGCAGAGGCCGAGCCGCCCCCGCCCCCTCCGCCGCCGCCGCCGCCGGCCCCGCCGCCGTTGCCAGAGCCGACGATGCGCGAAAAGAGGCCCTGCAGCGCGGCCGGGACCGGCGCGGGGCCGAGGACGCCCGCGGCCCCGCCACCGATGCCGTTGCCGCCGCCGCCGTCAGCGATGCCGTTGCCGCCGCCGCCGCCGCCGCCGCCGCCGACGACGCCGGTGCCGTCATCGGCGGCGGCGGCGGCCGCGGCAGCCTGGGCGATTAGCTGGCGGACCGTGTCCATGATCGACGGGGGCTGGTCGCCGCGGGCGGCGGGCGCGTCGGGCGGGGCGCCCGGCAGGCTGGGCCAGCCGCGCGAGCCGCCTGCGAGGAGCAAACCGCCGCCGCCGCCGCCGCCGCCACCGCCGCCGCCCGCTTGGTTGCCGCCGCCCCCAACTCTGCCGCCACCAACTCCGCCGTCGTCGTCGTCGTCGTCCGCCCCGGTCAGGTCGACCACGTCCGTCGGTCGGGTGGCCGGCGCCACGGCCGCGGCAGGGCCTGCGTCTACGACGACGGTGGCGGCGGGGGAGGCAAGATCGGGGGGCGCATCCGCCGCCGCGGCCTCGGCTGTCGGCGCCGACGGCGGGGCGGCAGCGGCAACGGGACCGGGGTCGGCTGCCGCCGCCGCTGCCTCGGCGGCGACGAGCCTGCGCCCACTGCCGCCGCCGCCGCCGTCGTCCTGCTGCTGCTGCTGCTCCGGCTGCGAGCCCGCCGAGGGCTCCCGCGCGGGCGCCATGCGACCCGCCGGCCCACGGAGGCCGAGCTAGCTTGGCTCACAGGCGCGGGCGGGCGGGCGTCACGCCCGTTGGTGAATATGGACAGAGCGGAGAGCGAGGCGGGCGGCGGGCGGCGGCCGCTCGCGCTGACGACAGGACTGGCCGCGGGGGGGGGGGGGGGGGGGGAAGGGGGGCTCGCGCTCCCCCGCCTCTCACTCAGATTCCGCTCGTGATGGTGATGGCGCTCACCACTACCCCTGGGGTGATCTTTTGGATGGTCTGGGGGTCGAGAGATGGGTTGTTTTTTCCGTGAGCGAGCGACACGGCAGAGGGACAGACAGGCGCTCGGGAGCCGTCGCGGCTCTCGGCCCGCTCTCTGCCGGCGGCGGCCGCGCGCGCGCGCCGTGACGAGTGCCGCGGATGAGGGCGGCGGTCGCACTCCCGTGCCGAGGATCCTGAGCTTCAGTGACCTGTCTACGCCCGAGTCACCGTTCTGGGATGATAGGGAGACAGAGGGGGGGGGATGGTGCTTCGACGCGCGCGCGAGACTTGGCGAGGGGGGACACCAGGCCGCCAGTCGACGGTTGAGCGCAGCGCCGCACAGGAGGGGCCCCCTCGTACGGGACGCAGCGACAAGGGTCGCACACAGCTCGCACGCTAGTGCTCAGGCACCGGGCGGCCGAGCGGGGCAGTGATGGCGCGCGCACGATCGACGATCGACGTCTCCTCCGACTCTCTCTTTCGTACCATTCTCCACGCCAACGTAGGTCGATCGAATCCGTGCTCAATTACGATTGAAGTTTAGGGAATAGGAACACACAAAGGGGCATGACGATACCCAATCATCGAAGAGAGGGCGCAAACAATAAGAGGACCGCGAGAGAGGGAGGGAAGGTCGGCGGCGCCCGAGACGACGACGCTCTCGGCCTCCTCTCCGAAACACGAAAAAAACAAAAAAGTACGCCAAAAAAGCAAAAAGGGGCGGGGGTCGTTTCTGCGTATCTCTTGATGTCGGGGCATGACCAGGCGGTGGGGTCCAAGGAGGGCGACGACGGCGGGGGTGAGGGGCGGGGAGGGGGGGGGGGCAGCGAGACGCGCTTTG
>Ga0335398_10003943_pt1 | contig 21156 bp, 22 predicted proteins | sample BON03_FD_205742 | JGI IMG/M metagenome (GOLD analysis project Ga0335398, IMG submission 205742) | Freshwater microbial communities from Lake Bonney liftoff mats and glacier meltwater in Antarctica - BON-03 (spades assembly) (version 2) | ecosystem: Environmental > Aquatic > Freshwater > Ice >... | reverse complement strand
TGGCGTGGTCGACTGAGACGCCACGCTCAGCCATGATCTCTTCAAGGTCGCGGTAGGAGACAGCGTATCGGACATAGAAAAACACGGCGTGCAGGATGACGGCCTTCGGAAAATGCACGCCCTTGAAATCAATCGCCACGGTCAGCCACTCACCTGAAATTTCGATGGCGTGCGCCTACCACAGCCCGATCAGGCCTACGACCCACGAAACTTTGCGACAGTACCGTTCTGCAACATCGGCGCCTCATCCGGAAGCCCAAAAAGTTTTTGACACTTCCCCGTTCAGGATGCCCACACCGAAATCTACCGTAGTCCGTCCTTCTTGCTAATTTGGTTGGCTTCGAGTCCGCCCATCCGGCTGTGAATACGGGGGCCGCAGGTCATGGCAAGAATGAATACAAGTTCATCCGGTCGTGGCCCGTCAGAGACACCGAGCTCCATGCCGTCGAAATGGCTCCGCACATAGGCGGCGTTGATATGCCCAATGGGGACGTCGATTCGGGTGCCGAATCCGCCGACTTTCTTGACCGATGGCACGATGGCCAATGCCTTGCCCAGCCGGTCGCGCATGGCGTAGCCGCCGGGGACATGCCAAAGCGCGCCGTGCTCCAGTTCGCCATCGATACCCACGATGGACCCTTTGCCATAGCCATCGATCTGCGACACATCCCCGCCAAGCGCGCCGACAAGCCTGTCGGTCAGATCAAGGCCGAGCGGCTTCAAATCTTCCATCGCGGGCTGCAGATCGGCGACGAATTTCCCGGCAAACGGGTTTTTGATCACCGCCATCGCAGCCGCCCGCAGGCGGGGTTGTGCCGGGGGCGGACCACCATCGTGAAAGATTTCCTCAACGGTGACGACGATCTTTCGCACAGGAAAATCCATCGGGGTCGGTCCTTTGTGTCAGATTCAGGCCAAAAGGCGCAGCGCAGCGATAAAGCGTTCGCGATCCTTGGGTTTCAGCGGCGCCAGCAACTGTTCGCTGACGTCGAGCGACAGGGGCAACATGCGCAGCGTGTCTTCTTCGCCCATTGCCGACAGACAAACAAGGTTGACCCGCTGATCAGTTTCCGAGGCAGTCCGCTCAATCAGTCCCATCGACTGCAATCGACGCAGCATGGTGGACAGCGTCGCTGTATCAATCGCTGTCAATCGGCCCAAGGCGATCTGCGACAGCGCGCCGTGACGCAACAGCGTCGCCAGAATGGCAAGCTGCGTCGGTGTGATGTTCTGCCCTTCGAACCCCTGCTGAAATAGCGCGGTTGCGCGCTGATGCACTAGCCGGACCAAGTGGGCGTTGTGATCCTCAAGCCTGTAGCCGATCTGGGCCAGATCAGCGTCGATCTCGGCCTGCGGCCTCCGCTTTGTGGGGGCGTGATCTTCCATTTGTCTCACTTTCCATCATCGCGCGCCGCATCAAACCGGCGGGACTTCGTTTTCGACAGGCGTGCCGCCGCTTATCGCGGCAATCACAGCCTTGGCCCGCGAGACCACACCGAAATGGGTCGCAATATCGTAAAGGCTCGATTCCTGCTCCCGCGGCCCTGTCGCGGCACAGGCATCGGCAGGAACCACGACCTCATAGCCAAGAAAGAACGCGTCGTGAACCGTTGACCTGACGCAGATGTTGGTGACGACGCCGAATATCACCAACTGGTCGATCAGCATGTCCTTGAGCACAAGGTCGAGGTCGGTCTGGAAAAACGCGGAATAGCGATGCTTGATCACGCGGATATCGTCGGGCTGCGGCGCCAGATCGTCGATTACCTGCGTGGCCCATGTGTTTTCAACGCCATGCGGGGTCCGCTTGACCCATTCCCGGTCGCGCCGCATGTTCTTGCGGTGACTGTCGATTACGTAGATCACTGGCATATCGTGGCTGCGCGCGGCGGCGATCAACGCGGTTTGCGCGGGCATCAGAGCTTCATAGCCCGGCAAGACCATCTTGCCGCCGGGTTTGCAGAATTCGTTGATCATATCGACGACCAGCACCGCCGTCCGCTTCGGATCAAGAGTGATTGCGCCATCTTGCCGCTTGGCTGAGAACACGTCAGTCACTGTAAGACCCTCCTGTCAGTCGCGCAACAGCGCATAGAGCATATCAAAGAACCGGTCGGAATCGACCGTTGATGCGACATGCACATTGGTGCCCAGTCCCCGCTCGTTCCAGTAATCCGCAACCGTCGCGCCAAAAGTGAATGATCCGGTCAGATCAACGGCGACATGCGCGTCGCGGGTCGTGATCAGCGTCGGATCAATGACCACGGCAAGTGCCAGAGGATCATGCAGCGCGCCACCAACACCCATCTGGCCGCGGTGCAATTTTTCATAAAACTTGAGCCAGTCGAGCACCACCTTGCCCAGCGGCGTGTCGATCTTGCGCAGTTCGGCAAATTGCGGTTCTTCGACGATGACATGCATGGTCACATCGAGGCCGACCATGGTGACATCCAGACCGCTGTCGAGGACAACACGCGCCGCTTCGGGGTCGCAAAAGATATTGAACTCGGTCGGCGTGATATATTCCGTCCGGCGATACATCGCCCCGCCCATCAGCACGATACGGGCGATTTTCGGTTTCAAACCGGGGTATTTGAGCAAAAGAAACCCGATATTGGTCAGCGGCCCCGTGGCCAAAATCGTGACAGGCGCAGTCGCGCCACGCAGATGATCGGCCAGAAATTCCACCGCGTGCCGAGGGTCGAGCTTTGTCTTGGGCTCTGGCAGATAAGGTGACCCTTCGAGCCCGGACGGCCCATCAGCGGTCCCAAGCACAAGCTCGCGGGCAAGCGGCGACACGCATCCGGCGGCCACGCGCACCTCAGTCGCGCCAATGAATTCAAGGATGCGCAGCGCATTGACCGTGGTCCGGTCGAGTGTCGCATTCCCGCAGACGATGGTAACGCCAAGCAGGTCAATCGCGGGTGAACGGTGCGCCATGACAAGGGCAATCGCATCGTCATGACCGGGGTCACAGTCAAGCAGAACGGGGACCGGTGTCATTGCGTTCTTCCTTTATCGACCGCTTGCAGCGCCCCTTTGAACAGGGCCATGAAGCCGCGCCCGTCCAAATCCTCGCAGATGCGCGTTGTCACGGGGCCACCGAAATCAAGGATCTGCCGCCCGCGATGCACCACCGTCTGCCCGCGGACGAGACGTTCAGACAGCGCAACATCCACGAAATACGGCTGCGTCATCGTGAACAGGTCGGGCCGGATCACGCTTGCCACGGCGATGGCATCATCGAGCGGAAAACCGACGAGTTCAAAGAATTCGCGCCAGATATCGATGTAGATCGGAAACGTCTCGATCACATGGTCAATCACCGGGCCACGCGGCCCCGCCGCCAGATCGGCAAGGTCATCCCGCGTAAGCATGGAGGGGGCCACGCGGTTATCCTCGCATATGTCGAGAGGCACGAGGATCACCGGTGCGCCTGACCGAAGGACGATGCGGGCGGCCTCGGGATCGGCCCAGATGTTGTATTCAGAGACGGGCGTGACGTTGCCCGGCGTGCGAAAACAACCCCCAAGCACAACGAACTGTTTGACCAGCCCCGCGATATCAGGGGCCTGCCGCAGCGCCATTGCCACATTAGTCTGTGGTCCCGTCGCCACGACCGAGATTTCGCCGGGCGCGCTGCGGATGGTGTCGATGATGAAATCCACCGCGTGCCGCGCCATCGGCGGTCGGACAGGCTCCGGTGCAGGGGGGTTGAACCCAGCCAACCGGTCACCGAACCGGGTGCGAAGGCGTTTTTCAAAATGGACTGGCGCTTCCATATCCTTGGCATCATTGCCAACGATCGGGCGCCACGCGCCAGCCGCCACAGGCACGTCGTCGCGCCTCGCAAGCGTCAGCGTGTTCAGAACCACCCGCGTCACCTGTTCGACGCTGCCCGCAGCGCCTGTCAACGCCGTCACACCCTCGAGCGCGATTCCCGGCGCACCCAGCGCAAAGAGAATGGCAAGAATGTCGTCACCGGCCCCATCCACATCCAGAATGATCCGTTCCATCAGCTGCCTCGTCCTTTCGCAACGACCGGAGCCGTCAGTTTGTCCAAAGTCTCGCGGATGATCCGGGGTCGCTGCCGCCAAGACAGCAGGAAGAGTGCCGACAACGACACGACAAAAGGCACCATCAGCACGAGGTAAGAGGACACACCCATTGTCTGTAGCCGCAGCGACGCCGCATCGGCAAAGCCAAATAGCAGACAGCCAAGCAGCACCTTGAGCGGATCACCCCCGGAAAAGATCAGTACAGCCACCGCCATGAAACCGCGCCCCGAGGACATGTTCTCGGCAAACATGACGATATAGCCCAGCGACAAATGAACCCCCGCAACGCCCGCCAGCACGCCGCAGATGATCGAGGCGATATGCTGCATCCGCGCGGTCCGGATACCCAGCGACTGCGCCGCCTCAGGCTTTTCCCCGGTGACGCGGATATAAAGGCCAAGCCGGGTGCGAAACAGGATCAGCCAGACCACGAACACCATAGCAAAAGCCACATAGACCAGCGGTGTATAGCCCGACAGTATCTGACCAAGCGGCCGAATATCATGGATGAACGGCACCTGTATCCGCGGCATACCGACGATGGACGGGTTCACGATAGACCCGCGCACCCCAAAGATCGCCTTGGTCAGCGAAATCGTCAGACCACCCGCCATGATATTGAGCGCCAGACCCACAACCACTTCGTTTGCGCGCAGCGTGACGACAAAAAACGAAAAGGTGAGGGCCATCAGAACCGCCGCCGTCACCCCAAAAAACAGACCACCCAGCGCCGAACCGGTCCACATCGACCCAAGCACGCCAAAGAACGCCCCCATCAGCATCTGACCCTCGAGTCCGATGTTGAAAATACCTGCCTTGGTCGTAAAAGCGCCGCCAAGAGCCACGAGCAGGATAGGTGCGGTTGTCCGCAGTGTCGCCGCGATGAGCGAGATTGTAAAAACCTGACTCAGAATTTCCAACGTTTCTCTCCGCTGATGCCGCCCCGGTGGCGGATGAGGATCTGGGCAGAGACGCAGAGGATGATCAGGGCCTGAATTACAGTTATGATCTCGCGCGATGCGCCGGTTTCGACCTCCATCAACAGCGACCCTTTGCGCAGCGCTCCAAAGAACAAGGCCGCGAAAACCACGCCGATCGGGTTGCCGTTTGCCAATAGCGCCGCAATCACCCCGTCAAACCCGAAACCGGGGGCAAACCCTTCCATGAACCGGCGATGAACACCCAAAGTTTCGATCCCGCCCGCCATGCCACCAATGGCACCCGATGACAGCAGAACCAGCAGAATGTTCCGTTTGACCCGCACACCGCCATAAGCCGCGAACTTCGGGTTCGAACCCATGGCAGAGACTGCGTAGCCCGCCCCCGTAAATCGCAGGAAAAGATATAGGCCAAGCGCCAGCGCCAGTCCGATGATCAGTCCGACATTGACCCGCGACCCGTCGAGCAACTGCGGCAGATAGGCCGTCTCGGCAATCGGTTCAGTCTCGGACCACCCACCAGGTCGCTTGAAAACGGCGATGGTCAGGTAAGAGGTCAGCAATACCGCGACATAGTTCATCAGGATCGTGGACACGACCTCATTCGCGTTGAACCGCGCACGCATGATGGCGGGAAGCGCAATCCAGAGCGCACCAGCGGCCATGCCTGCCGCCAATGCGACGATGACATGCAGGCCCGCGGGCAGGTTCAGCGTAAACCCGACCCAGGCTGCCGCAAAACCGCCGACGTATAGCTGCCCCTCGACCCCGATGTTGAACAGGCCACCACGCAACGCGACACAGGCCGCCACCCCACAGACGATGATCGGCGTCGCCTGCAACAACGACCCCGCAATATTCTCGGTGCTGCCAAAGGCACCGCGCAGCAGAACCGTGTACACATGCAGCGGGCTTTCTCCCACCAACATGATGATGACGGCTCCGCCGGTCAACGCGATCAACAGCGCCAGCATCTGCCCGATCAGCCCCTCGGCCCAGACCGGCACCCGCCGCTCGGACGGCGCTGCAGTTGTATCGGTCATGCGCTGACCTTTCTGTTTTGCGAGGCGCCCATCATATGCATTCCGATTTCATTCGTCGTGGCGGATAACGGGTCCAGATCGGCCACCACACGTCCCTGAAACATGACCAAAAGCCGGTCCGCGAGCTTCATACATTCATCAAGCTGGACCGAAATGAGCAGGATCGCGATACCTTCGGCCCGGCGGCGCATGATCTCGTCATGAATGCCCTCGGTGGCGCCGATATCAACCCCGCGTGTCGGCTGGTCGATCAGCAGGAATGGCTTGCCTTGGGTAAACTCGCGGGCAAGAACGACCTTTTGCATATTGCCGCCCGACAGGGATTTGACCGGCGCTGCTGGCCCTTGGGTGCGGATATCGAACCGCTTGATCAGGGCCGCGGCCTCGGCGCGCACGCGCGGCCAACGGATCATGCCCCCTTTGGCAAAGGGAGCGGTATTTTGCCGCCCCATCAGGATATTTGAGGTGATCGAGGCTTGGGCATCGACCCCGCGCACCAACCGGTTCGCCGGCACATGGGCAAGCCCGGCACTTCGGACAATGTCAGCGGGAGCACCGGCAATGTCGTGTCCGTTCAGGGCAATGTCACCAAAACTCGGCATCCGCAGACCGGCCACAACCTCGGCCAGTTCGGTCTGGCCATTGCCATCAACACCGGCAATAGCGACAATCTCTCCGGCGTGGACTGTCAGGGTCACATCACTCAGCGCAGGCAGGCCGCGATCATCCCGTGCGTGAACACGGCTCAGGGTCAGCACGGGCGCGCCTGCTGTCCCCTGCCTCTCCTTGCGGCCAAAATCGACCGGCCGCCCCACCATCATCTGCGCCAGCCGCGCCTCGGTCAGCGCCTTGGCGGGTTCAGTTCCGATAACCGCGCCGTCACGCAGCACCGTGACGGTGTCCGACACATCGAGCACCTCGTCCAGATGATGCGAAATCAGGATTACGGTCATACCCTGATCGGTAAAGCCGCGCAGGGTCCGAAACAGATCGCGGCTTTCCTGCGGAGTGAGCACGGCAGTCGGTTCGTCAAGAATGACGATACGGGCGCCACGGGCCAATACCTTGAGGATCTCGACCCTTTGTTCGATCCCGACCGACAAGTCACGCACCACGCGGTCCGGGTCCACGACAAGCCCTGACGTGACCGACAGCGCGCGAACAGCCGCCGCCTGTGCCTTGCGGTCTATAAAGCCGCCGCGCACGATCTCCATACCCAGAAAGATATTTTCGGCCACCGTCAGCGACGGGACCAGTTTGAAATGCTGGTGCACCATGCCCAGCCCCAGACCAATGGCCACCTGCGGCGAGGTAATATCGACTTGCTGGCCATTGACCCTGATCTGGCCCGCATCGGGCAGGTGCATTCCGAAAAGCACGTTCATCAGCGTGGTCTTGCCGGCACCATTCTCGCCCACCAGCGCGTGAATCTCGCCCTTGCGGACCGCAAAAGACACATCGCGGTTCGCCGTCAACAGGCCGAACCTTTTGGTGATGCCTATCATTTCGATGGCATAGTCTGTGGCAACGTCCGCGGCCATGAACCGTCCTTGGTGCTGATGAAAAAGGGCCACGTTTCCGCGGCCCTTTTCAAGTGACCTTTGGCTTACTGGTTCAGACTGACCGTGATCTCGCCCGAGGCGACACCAGCCCGGATCTCTTCCATACGGGTCATGATATCAGCCGGAATCCGCGCGAGCATATCGTCACAGACCTTGATTTCGACCCCGCCAGACGCGATGCCAACAGACACGGCCCCCGGCGTGACCGGGCTGGAGCCGTCAACTTCGCCAGCGATCATGTTATAGACGGCGATATCGGCCCGCTTGAGCATGGATGCCAGAATCGCACCGGGCGCAGAGGGGCACTGGTCGATATCGACACCCACGGCCATCTGGCCAGCCGCCGCCGCCGCCTGAAGCACGCCTTCACCTGTCGGCCCGGCGGCCTGATAGATGACATTGACCCCCTGATCATAGAGCGCCATCGCCAGTTCGCTACCCTTTGCCGGATCGTCGAATGTCCCGGCAAACACATCCACAACCGACGAATCCGGTGCGACGAAGGCCACGCCTTCCTGCAGACCGACAAGGAAATTGCGGATGACCGGGATGTCGCGACCGCCAAGAAAGCCGATCTGATCGCCGCCCGAGAATCCCTCGACATCAGCTGCGGTCAGCAGACCGGTCAGCGCACCGACGAGGAACGAACCTTCCTCTTCGACAAAGTCGATATAGGTCATGTTCGGGCTTTCGAGCACACCGTCGATAAAGATGAAGTGCTGTTCGGGATTCGCATCCGACGTCTTTTGCAGCGCGTCAACCAGCTCCCAGCCCATGACAAAGATCAGGTCATAATCGCCGGTGGCCAGATTGTTGAACTGCTCTTCATAGTCGAGCGCCCTGTTACCGGTGTCCACGATCGTCAGGTCGATCCCTAAATCGGCCTTGGCTTTTTCCAGACCCTGCATGATCGAAATCCCGAAGCCCTGCGAAAAATAGCCTGAGACTGCGGCCACGCGCAGCGGCTCCTGTGCCCATGCGCCCCCGGCAAATGCCATCGACGCGACGAGCCCGACACTGGTCAGAGCAGTTTTGGTTGATAGCAACGAATGAAGTCTTGTCATCAATAGCTCCCCTGTTGGTGGATGGTTCGCCCGCGACACGCCTTCTTAACCGGATGCGCTTGACGGGGCATTCTGTTCGAAGCATTCAGATCTTGGTTTTAGTTAGTATACGAACAAAATTCGACTCAATCCCGCCAGTTGTCAAGAAAGATTCGCGCGATCTTCATTCGTGTGCGAACCTTTCTGCAGAAGCCGGAAAACCTGCGGGGACCATGCCGATGAATGAGGATCTGGTTGTCATTACCGGGGCCGCCGGGCTCCTGGGAAAGCATGCCGTGTCGGCCCTGCGTGCGGCCGGGTATCAGGTGCGGGGCGTCGATCTGCCGGGGCGCGGTGCGGATCATGCCGCCAATCTGTCCTACACCGAGCAAGCCACCCGCGCGCTGGCTGGAGCAGGCAACATCGTTCATGCCGCTGCCATCCCGCGCCCCACCGGCGTGGCGCGCGACGTGCTGTTTCAGACAAACATCCAGACGACGTTCAACGTGCTCGAGGTGGCCGAGGCGCAGGGCACCCGCCGTATCGTGCTCGCCTCGTCATACAGCGTGTTGGGCCTGCCATTCGCGCCGCGCCCGGTGACGCTGCACGCTTTTCCCGTTACTGAAACACATCCCGTCGCCCCTCAAGACCTCTATGCTCTGACCAAATGGCTGAGCGAGGAAATGCTCGACGCATGGGCGCGCCGCACCGGGGGCAATGCGATCAGCCTGCGGATGCCATGGCTGCAATCCCCGACCACATTTCACCCCGAGGTGACGGCGCGCAGGGACACAGCCGACGCGTGGCTCGACCTGTGGGCCTATCTCGATCTGCGCGACGCGGGCCGAGCAACGGCCTTGGCGGTGCAGTCCCTGACAGAGGGTCGGACTACGGGGCACGCACGGATGTTTCTGTCTGCCCCGGACAGCTACAGCGCGACCTCGACCGCCGACCTGATCGCTCAGCACTACCCCGACGTGCCCGTCACCCAGCCGCTGCCAGGTACTAGCGCCTTGTTATCCGGCGCAACCGCCGCCGCGCGTATCGGCTTTACCCCGCTGCACAGTTGGCGTGACTATGACCTGCCGCATACCCGAAAGCCCGAACCATGACCCAAAGCCAAGATTTCCAAGGCCAATCCGTTCTGGTCACGGGTGGCGCTGGGGCCATCGGACGGGCGACGGCCATGCTTTTCCTCTCTCGTGGCGCGCGGGTAACTTTGGCGGATCGGGATACTGCGCGGCTCAACGCGGTTGTGGCAGAGCTTGCGCCGCTTGGGCCGGTCAATGGCGTGGTCGCAGAGCTCTCCACCGATGAAGGTGCAGCATCCGCCGTGGCTGCGACCCCGGATGTGACAATCCTCTTTGCCAACGCGGGGATATCCGGTCCTGTGATGTCCGTGCAGGACATGACGGCAGCGGATTGGGACAACATCTTTGCTGCCAATCTGCGCAGCATGGCGCTGACGCTCTCGCACGGCGCGCGCGCGATGATCGCCGCAGGGACCAAAGGTGCGATCGTGACGATGGGCAGTTCGATGGCCGGTTGGGACGTGCTGTCGGGTGGTGCCGGGTATCTGGCGACAAAACATGCCGTGCTTGGCCTGACCAAGGCTGCGGCTCTTGACCTTGCCCCATATGGAATAAGGGTCAATGCCGTCTGTCCCGGCGTGATCGAGACTACGCTGGGCGTCCCCGGCCTTGACGTGACGCGGGCCGCCGCGAACCGCTTTGCCCGCGCAATACCGCTGCGCCGGATCGGGCAACCGGAGGAGGTGGCAGAGGTCGTGGCCTTTCTGGCTTCAGACGGCGCGCGGCATGTGACCGGCGCCAGTTGGCTGATCGACGGGGGCCAGACCCTGCAAAGCTTTGCCAATGGGCCGGAGTTGGGCAGCTATCCCCTGCGGTCCTGACGCAAGGCCGTCGTGGCGGCCAGGTCGAGGGTGCCTGAAATGACAACGCCAAACATCCCGCGCGCTTGTTCCGGTGTATAATACCCCAGCGCCACATCACGCGCGACCAGTTCGGGATCGCGGTCAAAAGGGTTGCCATAGCCGCCACCGCCCGGCGTCTCAACGCGAACCCGGTCGCCCGCGACCATGGGCACATCCTGTTCCTTGGTCAGATGTGGCGGGGTGTGACGGGTTCCGTCACGAATCACAGTCACGGTTCCGGGTGCGCCGTCCGCGCCGCCCAGGGCACCCTGCGGACCAAAGCGCCCGTGGTCCATGACGAATGACGCTCGCGCATTGCCGCGCAACAATTCCACTTCGTATGTCAGGCCAAAACCACCCCGCGTCTGCCCCGCACCACCCGAACCCTCGCGCAATGAAAACTCGTGAAAGAATACCGGAAAGACCTGCTCGGTAATCTCGACCGGCGGCGCCTTTGATATACCGATGGTCGAACAACCATTGCTGATCCCGTCGCCAAAAGCCGACCCGCCATAACCGCCACCCGAGATGTGATACATCACATAATCCCGACCCGTCAGCGGGTCATCCCCGCCCAGTGCAAAGTTCCCGCTCGTGCCGGCAGGTGCGGCCGTCACACGGTCGGGCAAGGCAGGGACAAGCGCCGCAAAGACCGCCTCGGCAATACGTTGCGACACCTCTGCCGCACAGCCCGACACCGGGCGCGGATATCGCGCATCCAGAAATGTGCCTTCGGGGGACAATATCGTGACGGGCTCAAAGGCCCCGGCGCTCAGCGGGATTTCGGGAAAGATGTGGCGCAGCGCCAGGTAAACCGAGGATTCTGTCGTCGCCAGAACCGAATTCATCGGCCCGGCGCAAGGCGGGCTCGATCCCGCAAAGTCGAATATCAGACGCGCATCGGGGGTCCGGGTGATGGCGAGCGCGATGGTCAGCGGTTCATTCACGATCCCATCCGAATCGACATAGGCGCACCCGGTCCAGACCCCTTCGGGTATTGTCGCTATAGCCGACCGCATCTGCGCGGCAGACCGTGTGCGCAATTCGGCAATGGCCTGACTCACCGTCGCATCGCCGTATCGGTCAAGCAGCCGGATCAGCCGCTCCTGGCCAACGCGCAGCGCAGCAGCCTGCGCCCGGATGTCGCCGATCCGCTGCTCGGCCACGCGGATATTGGACATGATGATCGCGTAGATTTCGGGGTCCAGAACACCCTTCTTGAACAATTTGACCGGCGGAAACCGCAGCCCCTCCTGCTCCACCGATGTAGCCGAAGCCGAGAATCCGCCCGGCACCGTGCCGCCGATATCGGGCCAGTGACCGATATTGGACAACCAGCAATATAGTTGCCCGTCACGATAGACCGGCGCTGCAAAGCGCACATCCATAAGATGCGTGCCGCCCAGATAGGGGTCGTTCACCGCATAGATATCACCGGGCTCGGGCGGCAGGCACAGCCCCCGCGCAATCCGGTCAATGATATGCCGGGTCGAGGACTGCATCGTGCCTACAAACAGCGGCAGACCGGTATTACCCTGCGCGATCAACGATCCGTCAACTGCGTCATAGATGCCGTCAGACCGATCATCCGCTTCGGCGATTATGGGCGAAAACGCAGCACGCGAAAAGGTCAGGTCCATCTCGTCACAAACTTGCTGCAGCCCCGCCTGAATCATCGTCAGGGCAATTGGATCAAGGGGCTTTGCACTTTGCGTCATCCTGTGCGTCATGCCGCCCCTCCTATGGACACGATCAGATTGCCGTCCGCGTCGCCGGCGGCAAGATCACCGGGCGGCAGGACAGTGGTCGCATCCATCTGGACGATGATCGCAGGCCCGGTCAGCGCAACGTCGGTCGGCAGCATCTCGCGCCGGTAAACCGGGGTATCATGCCAACATCCGTCAAACCGTACTGGCCTGCGCACCAACAGCGCCTCCGCAACGGTCTTGCACCGTCCGGCAGGGTCGATCAGGCGTGACAGGTCGATTTTGGGCCGGACCCCCACAACCGTGGTGCACAGTGCCACAAGTTTTGAACGGACTTCCGGCAATTCGACCCGGAAGCGGTCAAAATAGGCGGTTTCGAACCGTGCCCTGAGGTCAGCAATGTCGGGCTTGGCGTTGGGCAGGCTGACCCGGATCAGATGGGTCTGGCCGACGAATTGCATATCAGCGGCATAGGTCAATTCGACCCTCTCAGGGCAGACAGCCTCCGCCGACAATGCCGCATGGCCGGTCGCGGTGTGATGGGCCAGCACATCTCCCAATGCCGCTGCATCTGCATCATCCAGCGGCACATTGACCGTTGTCACATAGTCATGCCGCAGATCGGCAACCGCGCAGCCAATGGCATTGGTCAACCCGGGCCGCGCCGGGATCAGAACGCGCGACAGGCCCAGTTCGCGCGCAATATCGCAGGCATGCAGTGGCCCGGCCCCGCCAAAGGCAAACAACACATAATCGCGCAGATCAAACCCGCGCCCCACCGTAACCATGCGGATCGCGTCGGCCATCTTGAGATTGGCAATCTGCAAGACCGCCTCAGCCGCGCCAATCGCGTCGCGGCCCAGTGGGACGCCCAGTTCGGTCACAAATATCCGTGAAAGGGCCGCCGCATCCACCGGATGATCGACCCCGACCAGCGCCGAAGCGTCCAACCGGCCCAACAACGCGTTAGCATCCGAAATCGTGGGGCTTGCCCCGCCACGACCATAGCAGATCGGCCCCGGTTCCGACCCGGCGCTCTGCGGTCCGATCCGCAGCAGGCCACCCCCGTCGATCCGCGCGATCGAGCCTCCGCCAGCGCCCACCGCATGAACATCCAGCATCGGCAGATGGATCGGCATCCCGTATTCCAGCGCAATCTCGTGCGACGTGGCCGGAATCGTGCTACGCACCAGCGCCACATCCGTCGACGTGCCGCCCATGTCATAGGTGATCAAGTCAGTGATTCCGGCCCGCGCCCCGATCCGCGCCGCAGCGATCACACCCGAGGCCGGACCCGACATCACAGTGCGCGCCGCCTCACGCGTGACCAGCCGGGACGATACGGTGCCACCATTGCCATTCATCACCAGAAAATCGCGCTGATAGCCACGGGCAGACAGGCCGTCCCGCAACCGCGTCAGATATCGGTCGAGGACAGGCTGCACGGATGCACTGACCGCCGCGGTCACCCCGCGTTCATATTCGCGCGCTTCGGACAGCAGGGCGTGACCGGCGGTGACATAGGGGTTTGGCCAAAGCTCTGCGGCAATCGCGACAGCCCGCATTTCGTTGGTGGGGTTGCGGTAGGAATGCAGAAAATGGATCACCAGCGATTCGCAACGCGCCTCCAGCAGTTGCAAAATCGCGCGGCGCAGCCCGTCCTCGTCCAACGGCGTGACGATCCGGCCCTGCGCATCTGTGCGCTCGGCTACCTCGATCCGCAGGTTGCGCGGGATCAGCGGGGTAAAGCTTCCGATCAGCCCATATGCCTGCGGCCGTGTCCGCCGGCCCAGTTCGATCACGTCGCGGAACCCGGCAGTCGTGATCATCCCGGCACGCGAGATGCGACGTTGCAGCAGCGCATTCGTAGTCACTGTAGTGCCATGCACAATCAAGTCGAGCTGAGCTGCATCCACTGCGGCGGCGTCGATCACCCCCAACACGCCTAGCGACGGGTCGGCTGCAGTCGTCGGTGACTTAGCGACCTGAACCTCGCCCGTCCGGGCGTCAAGCACGATCAGGTCGGTGAAAGTCCCGCCAACATCCACGCCGGCAACCATCACGCTCAGGGCCGCCCTGTCCAACGGTCGATCTGTCGGTGTCAGAACGGCCTCCTTGTCTTTCCTGCTGTGCCTGAATGCATAAATTAGTTTGTATACGAACGTTCTTTCAACGCAACTCCAGAGTCAATTTGGCATATTTGACGACCTTCATTCAGTGCGCGCCGCCACGGTTGATCTGTTCAAGGCTGCAAAGCCGGACAAGATTTCGAGCCCGTGAAAGGCGGCGGGATGGTTCGCTGAACTGGCCGCCCTAAACCCCGCCGTGACCCTTGGGACCGACCTGCACCGTGGCTCGGTCTGGCCGCTGCTGCGCGGCCGATGCCAGTGTCCGCCAAGCTTGCGCAAAACCTTTCCGGCAGCGAGTTCCCGACCAGGCGGGAACCGACCAGCCTTTCGCCGAGCCAACCTGACTTCGGTATGGCGTCTACCAATCCAGTGCAGAAGCAGACACCCTCACAGCCTTCCAGCAATTTGCATAGCTTGCAGCGTAGTCATGTTCAGAAACCACGTGATCTCAGCCAAGCCGGAAATTTGCGCCGGAACCGGCGTTAACAGACGGATCAAGGAGGTGCCGCAATCGCACCATTTCCAATCTGGAGAAGAACTGAAGACCACCTCAGCTTCTTTCGCAGGACCGCCCGCCCCGAAGAATCAGCCCCCGTGACCTGAAACACGTTCTTCGCCAGATCGAGTCCGACCGTGATAATCTCCGACATGATCGCTCTCCCATGTGGATAGTCGCAGACCCACTTTGGCACATCGATGCCGTCGGGGGGCGGTCACATCATCAACGCCGACTGGTGGGCACATTCATGACGCAGCTTGCCCGAAGTGTAGGGCTGCAGAAGGATTCCATCACCGCGAAGCCCGGTCTGGCGTCCCTGCTACGGGCGGCGGCTCACCTTCATGCCAACTGCCAATTTCGCGGCCAGGGGCGGGCGTCATCTCATGGTACCGACGCACCCGATGAGACAGACAACCCAGCATCGGCAAGTTGCTCTGGGTCGGGCAAGTCGCGCAAGCTCTCCATCGCGAAGGCCGCGAGAAAGATTTCCGTGGTGACAAACGTATAGGGCGCACCGCGGCGGGGTTCGCGGGGGCCGGTCCCGATCAGGTCGCGCGCGGCCAGGCGGCCGATCAGGTCGCGGCTGATGTCTTTGCCAAAGATATCCTTGAGACCGTCGCGGCTGATCGGCTGATGAAATGCAATCGCCGCCAGCACGGCAAGATCGAATTCGGAAAGGTCCAGCGCTTGTCCACCCACGTCGGCTGCGGCCCGGATCACCGGGGCATAGGTGGCGCGCGTACGCAGCATCCAGCCCGCGCCCACCTTCGCCACCTCATAGGGGCGGCCCTCCAGGTCGGCGGCCAGATCCGCGATCAACAGATCGACCGAGACCCCCTGACCCACGACCCGCGCCAGATCCTCGCGCACGACCGGCGCGGCGCTTGCAAAAAGCACCGCCTCGATCCGCCGCAGCCATTCGCGCCAGCGCACCTGCGGCGACTGATCGGCAAGCTCGCGGTCAAAGGGATTACCCGGGGCCACGCTCAGACCCCATAGAGGCGGAACGTCTCCCGCCCGGTCAATTCGCGAATCGCCCCCAACGCAACCAGCCGGTCGCACAGCCGCCGCGCGGCGCGGTCCGACATGCCCCAATGACTCTCTGTGGTCAGCGCCGCCGGGGCCAGCGCATCGCGCGACAGGAACAGATCGACCGCCCGACCCGCGCATTTCGCACGCAGCCTCGGTACCACCGCGCGCAACCGCGCTGCCCGCCGCGCCAGATCAGCGGCCAATGGCACCGCTTGACTTACCCCCACCACCACCGCCCGGTGGCAGGCGAGCCGCAGGTCGTCGCCCCGCAACCGCAGATCGCGCGGCTTCAGGCCAAGGGAGATCAGCGGCAGGAGATGGTCCCGGCCCATAGCCCTGGACAGCACCGCATCGGCGAGGATCAGCGCCGCCGTCTCGGCGCGAGGGGTGTCGGTCAGGATCGTCTCGATCACCGCCGCCGCCCTGGCCACCGGATTTCCGCCTGCCGCGTCAAGACAGAGGGCAATCCGCTCGGCTGCGACCCCATCCAGCGCCTTGGCAAGCCCCGCCACCGAGAGCGGTCGGGCTACGGCACGGGACCATTGCTGAAAGATCAGGCCCGCAGGGCCCGGATGATCGCCGGGGCGCAGCAGATGCACCGCATCGCGCAAAGCGGCCTGTTCCTCGCGCCGCCCCGCAAGCCGCGCGCAGACCTCGGCCGCCGCCAGCGCCAGCCGGTCGCGCCACAGCGCCTGCGGGACCGCCGCCTGCCCTGCCACAAGATGCAGGGCGCTGAGCGCCGCGCCGGAGCGAAACGCTGCATCCTCAAAGGTTTCCGAGCGGGACGTCGCGATCCAGCCCGGCAGCGGGGGGATGGCGATTGTGTCGACTGTGGCTTCCGGGCGAGGCTTTGTCATGCCAGGAGGCTATCGCATGACGGCGCTTTGCGCCAGTGATATCCGCATTTACCGCCGCTATGTGGACATGCCTGTCATGTCCGATAATCTTGCATTATCGGACGTAATAGGATAGGCTATAACCTAGTCTCAGAATTTACGAATTTTCAGGGAAAAGATGTCATCAGGAACCGGCAAATCGACCTCAGCGTCCGCTAATACGCATAATAATGCTCAGATCGACGAGAGAGATCAGGCGCAGGGCGAACCGATCGCCCTGCGCACTCATGTCGCGGGCTCTGAGACGCTCGACAGGCTGGTGGAAACCGCGCGGGATTACGCTCGTCAGGCGGTCTCCGACAACACCCTCAAAGCCTATGCCAAGGACCGGGCGCAGTTCGGGCGCTGGTGCCGGATGCGTGGGGCGGACCCCCTGCCCCCGTCGGCCGAGATGATCGGGCTTTACATCTCCGATCTGGCCGCCCCCCCAGGGTTCGATGGCGGGCAAGGCCCCTTCGCAATCGGCGATCCGACCCCTGTCGGTTGCCTCGATCGAAGGGCGTCTGTCGGGGCTGTCCTGGGGCTACACGCAGCGCGGGTTTGATCTGGACCGCAAGAAACCGCCACATCGCTACCGTTCTGGCGGGCATCCGTCGCAAACACGCGCGCCCGCCGGTGCAGAAAGAGGCGATCCTGCCCGAGGATATCAGAGACATGCTGGCCACCCTGCCCCATGATCTGCGCGGGCTGCGTGACCGGGCGCTGCTGCTGATTGGCTTTGCCGGTGGATTGCGGCGGTCTGAAATCGTCTCTCTCGATCACGGCAAGGATGACACTCCGGCTTCGGGCGGCTGGGTGCAGGTGCTGGAGGGTGGTGCGCTGATCACCCTGCGCGGCAAGACCGGCTGGCGCGAGGTCGAGATTGGGCGCGGCAGCAGCGACCGGACCTGCCCAGTGCATGCGTTGACCCAATGGTTGCACTTCGCCCGCATCGACTTTGGCCCGATCTTCGTCGCCGTGTCGCGCAACGGGTTGAAGGCCACCGGCGAGCGGCTTTCCGACAAGCACGTCGTGCGCCTTATCAAGCAAACCGTCGAGGATGCAGGTCTGCGCCCGGAACTCTCCAACGCTGAACGGGTGCTGCTCTATTCCGGCCATTCCCTGCGAGCCGGCCTTGCCAGCAGCGCCGAGGTTGATGAACGATATGTTCAGAAGCAACTTGGCCACGCCTCGGCTGAGATGACCCGTCGCTACCAACGCCGCCGCGACAGGTTCCGCGTGAACCTCACCAAGGCCGCGGGGCTGTGACCCGCCTGCCCAATCCCCCGGTTGCTTGGCTTAGAATGGATTTTCGACAGAAGCTCTTGTAGGCGCAAAGTCACTGACGTTCCCGGTCACGACGGTCGCGCCACGGCGCAGCGCCGACGCCGCAATCATCAGATCGGCACCGTTGTGACCGAGTTCTGCCGAAAGTCGACCCCAGATGCGCGCATCCTCGGCCTCAAATGCAAGCAGGCGGTCCGAGAACAGCAAGACCGTCCGATCAAGCCAGGCACGCAGATCTCGGGCAAACGCAGCGTCCCGCGCTTCCTGTTGGCGAATGCCGCGCTCGATTTCGCCAAGCGTTATGACGCTCAGGTAAAGGTCCTGCTCAGCCTTACCCCGCAGCCAGGCTGCCACTTGTGGGGCGCGGTCCGGGCGACGCACGGCCGAGATGACGTTGGTGTCGAGGATATACATCAGAAGCTTACATCCCGCAAAGCCACCTCGGCGCGCGGTAATTCCCGACCCGGGAATGCCATCAGGTGGTCTGCAAAGCTCTCGCGCGCCTTCACAGCCCCCTCAACCAGCCGATGATACTCATCGGCAGACAGGATGACCACGGCGGGTTTACCGCGACGGGTCACCTCTTGAGGTGTACCGGCTAGTGCGGCATCGACCACCGCGCTGAATTTGTTCTTCGCATCCTGAACCGTCCACATTGCGCCTCACCTAGCTAGCCATCTGGCTAGATATATCATTTGCAGGCCGTGCTATGTCAAGCAGGGAGAGGCAGGTTCTTCAGGAAAAGAAGACTGAGCGGCGGCGGACCCCGTCGTCATGACACCATCAAGCGTAATCGGTCGTTTAGTAGCGATACACGAAACTGAAAAAGACTGTTTTGATGCCCCTGATCGGCTATGCCCGTGTATCCACCGAGGATCAGACCCCCCTGCCCCAGTCGCAGGCCCTGAAATCCGCGGGCTGTGACGAGATCCATGAGGAGCAGGCCTCGGGCGGAAACCGCGCCCGACCAGTGTTGGCCCGCGTGCTGGAGCGCATCGCCAAGGGCAACACGCTGGTCGTCGTGCGGATAGACCGGTTGGCAAGGTCGCTGTCGCATCTTCTTGAAGTGATTGAGCGGCTGGAAGCCAAGGGGGCCTTTTTCCGCTCGCTGGAAGACCCGATCGACACCGCCTCCCCCCAAGGCAAGTTCACTCTGCAGGTTCTGGGCGCTGCGGCCGAGTTCGAGCGCGCCCTGATCCGCGAACGCACCAAGGCCGGCCTTGCCAGCGCCCGAACAAAGGGCCGCGTGGGCGGGAACCCTGGCCTGCGCGCGCGAGACCCTGCCGCTCTTCGCAAGGTGCGGCTGGCGCGACAGGACGGTTACATGGAGCGTCTGAACGAGACGGCACAAGACTGGGTGCCCCATGTGCGCAGGTTGCGCCCCGACTTGGCCTGGGAAGATGTGTTGCGCATCATCAACGGCCCCTTGCCCGAGGCGCGTCGCTGGACACAAGGTCGTCTTTTGCGCGCTGTGAAGGCCTATGTCCGCGACGGCTTCCTGCCCACCGAAGTTCTAGTCCGCGCCGAACGCCGCGAAACGGACGACCGCCTCCCCGCCATTATTGCTGGCATCAAGGGCGCAGATCCCGACATCACGCTTCAGGCTATCTGTGATCGGCTGCAGGCGATGCGCGAACGCACGCCCCGTGGGCGCACAAACTGGCAGCCGTCATCGGTCAAGATGCTGTTGGAGCGGGCCGAGAAGCTGGGGTTGCTCTACTGAGATCCCCGAAAATTGCCCATCCGATTCTGCCGACTGATTTCTGTACGCACTCACAATACATCTTGTGGTCACTTCATAGCTGGCAACGAGGTGTTGAAGTACAGTGAGAGCGCAGTCGCCCAAGACGCTGATTTTTAACAATTTACCGCCGACAGAAATAGGTGCCTTCAACGCCCCTAGGCCTCTCAACGGTTTGGTCTAGATTTATCTCCCATATCTGTTAAGCTCTGCAAAACAATAAAGACTTGAGGGCAGTAATGAACGGGATACGGGCCTCCCAGAGATTTGAAGTCATGTCCAAGCGGCTTGGTGGTCGGTTGCGTGAACATGCGCAGGAAACCTTCCCACCGGACGCTCAGAAGGGCCTCCGCCGCTTCGCCATGCGGGAAGCGGCTGAACTGCTTCGCATTAATCAGAACACCTTCCGCCATCATGTGTCAAACCTCGAAGGCTTTCCCGAAGGTGTCTTGGAGGGCGGCAACCGCCGTAGTTTCTCTGCAGAGGAGATGGTCGATGCACAACGCGTACTTCTCGAGACTGGAAGGATCAAGCCAGAAGAACACCCGCACAGAAGACCGGGAGAGGCTTGTCAGGTCTTGACAATCTTCAACCTGAAGGGTGGCTCCGCCAAGACGTCATCTGTTGCCCATGTAGGGCAACTGCTGGGTCTGCGCGGCTACCGTGTCTTGCTGATCGACCTCGACAGCCAGGCAAGTCTGACAAACCTGTTCGGGGTTACTCCCGAGCTCGATCCGGATATGCCGACTTCATACGATCTTATCCGATCCGACGATCCACTACCCGCAGCAGAGATCATTCGCAAAACGAACTTCCCGACTGTCGACCTGATCCCGGCATCCATGGACATCATGGAGTACGAGTTCGAGGTCGCCCTAAGTTTCAGACACGGCGCCACCACGTTTCATAGCCGCATCCGGGAAGCGCTTGAGCCCGTCCTAAACCGATATGATGTGGTGATATTTGACACCCCGCCGCAGCTAAACTTCTCGGTGATCTCTGCCCTCTTTGCATCGACCGGTGTCCTGATTCCGCTCAACGCGTCGATGCTCGATGTCATGTCGCTGGCGAGCTTTCTGGGCATGGCGAGCAACCTGATGGGCGTCGTCGAGGCACACGCCCCGGAACATGGACTGAACTTCGTGCGAGTTCTGATCACCCGCTACGAAAATACGGATGGTCCGCAGGTTCAGATTTCGTCTCTGCTTCGGACAGTCCTCGGAGATGCCGTGCTGTCTGCCGAGTTCCTGAAATCAACAGCCGTAGGTGACGCTGCTAACACCCAGCAGAGCATCTTCGAGGTCGAACCT
>Ga0335398_10003937_pt1 | contig 21181 bp, 28 predicted proteins | sample BON03_FD_205742 | JGI IMG/M metagenome (GOLD analysis project Ga0335398, IMG submission 205742) | Freshwater microbial communities from Lake Bonney liftoff mats and glacier meltwater in Antarctica - BON-03 (spades assembly) (version 2) | ecosystem: Environmental > Aquatic > Freshwater > Ice >... | reverse complement strand
AGCGGCAATATGGGCGGCAGGCCGAAAGGAATACCCAATAGTTCCAAGCGATTAACCCGATTGTTGGAGTTAGTGCAGCGTAAAAAGAACCCAGTAACTGGCGAAGAGGAGGACTTTACTACCATTGAATTGATGGACATGGCTCAGATAGCAAAAGGATTGAAGGGAGACACAGTAGCCTATCGCGAGGTGTTGGATAGGTTAGAAGGCAGAGCCAAACAAGTGATTGATGCAACCGTTCGAGAGGCTTCACCGTTCAAGTCAATAGACCTAGATGTTCCAAAAGACAACAGCACAGACTAAAATAGCCGCCTTGCGTTCCCGATATAGGGTTGTGCAGGGCGGGACAAGTTCAAGCAAAACATTCTCAATCATTCCGTTGCTGATTGCCTACGCGGTTCAAACACCAAAGGCAGAAATCTCCGTAGTATCGGAATCCGTGCCACACCTTCGCAGGGGTGTGATACGTGACTTCCTCAAGATAATGGAGGCAATCGGCAACGATGTCAGCACTAACTGGAACAAGACCAGTCTAACTTACAAGTTCAACAACGGCAGTTTTATTGAGTTCTTTTCGGCAGACCAACCCGACAAGGTGCGAGGTGCGAGGCGTGACGTTCTGTTTGTCAACGAGGCTAACAACATAGCGTGGGAAACCTTCCATCAATTAGCGGTACGGTCGCGCAAGTTCATCTACATCGACTACAACCCAACGCAAACATTTTGGGCACATACGGAGTTGATGGGTGATTCTGACACCGATAGCATCATTCTGACTTACGCGGACAACGAAGCGTTGGACTTGTCTATTATTCGTGAGATTGAAAAGGCACGGGATAAGGCGTTTAAAGACCCAACATTGCCGATTGACAAGCTATTCGCAGAAAGCAACATCATATCAACGTATTGGGCGAATTGGTGGAAGGTGTACGGTCTTGGAATGGTCGGTTCTTTGGATGGTGTTATCTTTTCGGATTGGTCTATCATTGATGAGTTGCCAAAGGATGCGAAGTTGGTGGGCGCGGGGATTGACTTCGGCTACACTAACGACCCGACCGCTATCAGTTGCGCTTACGAGTACAACGGTATGCGAATATGGGATGAAGTGGCATACGAGAAAGGGCTACTCAATTCAGATATTGCAAATCGCCTGACAGCATACGGGCTAAACAAGCAGACGAATATCTATGCGGATAGTGCCGAGCCGAAATCAATACAGGAGATTAATAACATAGGGTTCAACATTAAGCCCGTAAGCAAAGGCGCGGATTCAATCAGCTACGGTATTGGCATCATGCAGGAGAACCACTTTCAGGTCACGGCACGAAGCGTTAATGCTATTAAAGAACTAAGGGCGTATTGCTGGGACACGGACAAGACGGGCAAATCATTGAACAAACCGATTGATAACTGGAATCATTGGATTGATGCAGCGCGGTATTTAGAAATGATGCTTAAATTGAAGCCCAAATTTAAACCAATGCAAATCAAATTTTAACAACATGAAAAAGCTACTACTAATTATAGCCGTTGCGCTAATCAGCTGCGACAAAGAAATCTGCAGCACTTGTGCGGAGACCATCGTAACCAACCACACCGAGCCAATATACGGCAGGGTCACGAATGAGACCGAGGTACGAAAGTACACGCTATGCGAACAGGCAGACGTTGACGCGGTTGACGGGCAGGTAATCATAGGGCAGCGCGTGTACACTTCAAACGGGCGAACCTTTCAAGTGACCAAAACGACTAATTGTAATTAAGCAACATGGAAAACACGAAGCCATTGTATTACGATGATTTGATGAAGGAATGGCAAAAAGGCGGTTGCTTTTATGGCGAGGAATCATCAGACCCCAAAGCAATAGCAGCTAAGGTAGCGCTGCTTTTTGACCCATTGTTAGCCACACAAGAGGAGGCAATCTTTGTTTCGGGGTTTTTGGAGTGCGCAAAGCTGATGGATTATAGCCTTACAGCCGCTTTAAAAACAGCCATAACAAACGACTAATTGAAAACAGCAATTACAATTAACGACCAACCCGTTCACGTTCCTGCATCGTGGAGCGAGGTGACATTCGGGCAATTCTTGGCCATGAAGGAAGCCACAACGGATGCCGAATTGATGGCGGTTTTTACGGGGTTTCCTTTGGCAGTTTGCGAGCAGATTAGCCCTGACAAGTTGGCAATCATATTGCAGCCCTCCACAATGATGGGTGAGCCTGAATTTTCAGACGTGGTTCAGATATTTGGTAAAGACGCGCCTGGCGCAATTGGCCAATTGGAATATGCTCGAAAGGTGAACTGCGATGCTATGCACCGTGACAATGATAGTGAACAGTATATCGGGCGAATGGTTGCTATCTATTGCGCGGACGGCATAGAAGACGAAGACATTGAGGCTGCCTACGCGGAGGTTCTAACCCTGCCGTTTACGTCTGTCATATCGGCAGGTAGGATAATATCGAACCAGTTGATTGAGATGCAAAAGGGCGAAGAAACAATCCAAGCACCTGAGTATGAAAGCGAAGAGTTTAGCGCGGGTATTGGAGACTTCAAGAAGTACGGAGTGGTCGGATTGGTTAGAGGTATTGCGTTGCGCTGGCATATCACAAAGGAGGACGTGTTCAGGTGGTCGTATAATTCCGTAATTTTGGAGTTGAGATATAGCGCGGATGAGAACGCATATCAAAGGAGATTGAACAAGCTATTGAGTAGGAAGAAATGAAACGTAATTGCCTTGCTATTGATGTTATCGTTGGGTTTATCGTAGGTAATATACTGGCCACTTTAATTACCTACTTATTAAACATGTTGTGAAATGAGCAGCATCATAAGCATTATCGAGGCGGTCGTTCTGGACTTAGTGCCAAAGCCTACCTTCATCTATGGCTTCAAATCGTGGGCTAATTTAGCCGCTGACGACAAGGCGTTTCCGATAGTGATATTGGTTGAACCGATTACCTCGGAGGACACGTTTAGCCAAGGCGGAACGGTTGACAGTAGCTACCCGATATTCATGTTGTTTCTCGACCGAACGGAGCTAGCGCACACACCGCAAGAACACCGCGTAAAAGTGGATGAGATGCGAGAGTTGAGACGGCAATTCGTCTTGAAATTGAAAATCGCCAAGAACCAACACAACGAACATATTTTTAAATCAATCACGGGGGTCAAAACCACGGACACATTTAACGAACTGGACGCAAATGCTTCGGGCGTTGGTCTTAACTTTACAGCGACACCACTAAACGGAGATTCAGTATGCACGTAACACACTCAAAACAAGGCGGCAAAAGCCACAGGAAAACAACTAAGAAAATGTTTGGCACAACCAAGACCAAGGCGGTCGCGGAGGTAATGAATAACATTGCAGCGGAAGCAAAGAAGATTGAAATGAACGCGGTTACGCAAATTCTTGAACTACACATCGGCAGAAAGCTGACATTCCAGGACATTCCAAAAGTGGATCGTGTGGCAAATGAGTTCGGTTATGTGTTGGTTTATGACGGTAAACGGCTGGGAGATATTACACGACATAACCACACCGACCACAAGTCTGAATCGAATTACAAAGTAACCTTTACGCCTTACGAATAGATGGGTATCCAGCAAGACCTTTTGCAGAAACTTGGCGAAACGCTTGTGATGAAATTCAGAGCGAGCATTGAGCCCGTGAAAGCATCGGGGCGAACGGCTGAATCGATTCACGCGGTTGCAACTGACACTACTCTTGAGGTGCTGGCACATCGCAGCATCGGTTCATTAGAGTACGGACGTAAGCCCACAAGTTCGGGCGCGACAAAAGGCAACCCTTCACTATACGAACAGATATTGGACTGGATGCAATACAGAAGCGTATTTGCAGGGTTGAAAGGCAACGAAAGAAAAAGCGTTGCGTACGCCATTACAAAGAAGATACATGAGAAAGGTTGGCAGTCTCGATTGAATAAGCCGTTGCAAGGCGTGGCGGACAGTTTAAACTATGACGTACTTTTACGGGAAGTAATTGCGTATCAAGTGACGGTTTACGAAAGCGAGATAATCAAAGAACTAAAGGCATTGTAATGACATATCTATACGTAGTTGGGGCTGTAGTTTTCGTGTTGGCTTGGGCGTGGTTTCTTTACGGTTTGCATTTAGCCCATAAAGTATTTATTGGCAATCTGATGTATAAGAGGAAAAAAGAAATTGAAAGACTGGGTGAACTAAAAGAGCAGATAAAGTCATTGGAGTACAGACAGAAAGTTTTGCGTGCATTAGAAAGACTACAGTAACATGGAAAAGAACACTAAGGAATCAAAGATAAACGTAGAGGTTGAAAGCTTAAGCAAGATTGCTTTGTTTCTGGAGGGCGTTAAGCTTGGCAGGGGCGGTGATATTCAGCCTTTAGGAACTTACGACCTTGAGCAACTTTGGAACGCTGTAAAGTTTTTGCAGGGCGGATCTATGTATGAGTGCAAGGAATTTGATGCAAAAAGATGAGTTTCCTGATAACCCGAAGACCCGAGAAGCAATTCAGTCCGTCAATCAAGATGAGCCGATGGACGGCACTCGGCAACCCGTATTTGTTCGAGTTTATCCGTAGCGACTTTGCCGTCAACAATACCCTGATAAGGGTAGCGTATAGCACAACACGTCCGACCGTCTGGATAAACGCAGACCCCGTTGAGGTTGCGTTGCTGATATATCCAGGGGATCAAATCTACTTAAACAGCGGAGCGTACAACGGTGTCTATACCGTGTTTTCTGTAACTGGCGTGTACGTGGTAATTGATACACCCCACATTGGAAACGGTGGCGCAGGACGGCTTAACGCAACGCAGCGATTGACGAACTTCAAAGCTTATGTAAAAGTTTACAACGCCATTACCAACGTGTTGATTGACACCTTATACCCAAAGCCCGACAGCACAGGTTTGCTGACTTTTGACGTGTCGGGAGTTATTCAGTCAACCGTTAAGACGGAGGCAACAATCGGACAGACGGTAATCAATAAAGCTAACAAAGGAATATCGGGCAGCTTCAAAATCGGTTACGGAGCAACCTACACGGTGGTGTTTCCTGCATTCTCATACGTTGTCACTATTCCCGAAATTCCGAGTTCTCCAGTAGGCAATACCCAAATATACTATTGGCTTGCAGGCGCACGGCAAATAGAAGGAAACATGCCATTGAGTATAAACGGGAATGGTCAAAACCTAAAGGAATACGTGCCAAAAGAATTGGTTGGCTCAGCGGCTAAGTTTCTGACCATGTTTGAGCGACCTACCTATTTTGAGGGGTTTCCGTTTCTGCTATCGTTTATCTACGATGAGGACTTTGATTCGGTCTATCTCGAAAGGCATCAACAAGACGTTGACGTTAACGGTACAAGCGTAGGGGCGGAGACTGATGACACGCTACTTATTTCAGAAAGAAAGTACGTCAACCAAATGAAGATACGAGCGTTGAACGCTGGGGCTGATGGCTTTGATGTTTGGATTGAAACGGGCGGCGTCGTTACGAATGGATATGTTACCGTTGGTTCAATTCCGAAGCACGGAGCAAACGAATACTCAGCACCTTGGCCATGATAGTGACGGAAGTTTTAAGAGTTGATTATGTTGGTTGCGAACCGCAAAGCCCGATGCAGCTGGTCTGGCACAACTCACTTGGTGGCGTTGATTCGTGGGTATTCTCAAGACGTCAAGAGTATTCCCTAGATGTTCGTAATGAAGACACTTTTGAGCCGATAATCAACTACCTTCAGTTGGCAAATGGGTTGCAGCGTGTTTTAAAAAAGGATGCGTTTATGGTAATCAAACTCGGTTACGAAGGATTGAACGCGCAACAGGTAATAGGCATAAAAGAGGTTTTGATTAGCCCACTTGTTTACCTTGTCGATGGGGCAACTCAATTGGTGGTTGTTGTCAAGGACGGCACGTTTAAGCTGCGAGACACGGGCGAAAGCAAGTTTGCTTTGGAGTTTGAAATCGTGATGCCTAAACTATTCACAGTCTCGTTGTGAGCGATCTGATTATCAAAATAGGAGATTCGCCTTTAGACCTTTCGGACGGTGAAACGATTGCCATTACCAAGCAAGCGGCAAAGGTTGGCGACTTCTCAACCGTATTAGCTGATGGAACAAACGAGGTTACTATCCCACTAAGCGCAATCAACAAGGCGGCACTTGACAACGCTCACTTAATGACTTCGGATAGTGAAAAGCCTTACGGTCGTTTGGATGCTACGTTGATACAAGAGGGGTACGAAACAATTCAGGACGGCTTTGCTATTATCAAGAGTTCGGATAGCAATTTTTCGTTGCAAGTGGTAGGAGGTAACGCCGGGTTCTTTAGTCTAATCAAAGATGAAGACCTTCGGGCTTTACCCTTTGACGAATACAAGCACTTCTGGACAAACCAAAACGTGTTTGATTTACGCAATGAAACGGAGGGGTTAATTTATGCGGTGTTTGAGCAGAGCGGAGACGTTCCAACGATGACAACTTATGCCCCGTTGTCTTACGCGGTTGAAACCGACATGTTGCTTCCATCGTTCTACATCAAGACCTTAGTAGATTTGATATTTGCGGCACAGGGTTACACGTTTGTAACCGACATTGTTAACGAGGACATCTACGACAAAGCGGTGTGGTTTCGGGGTTCTGTTCCGAATAGAGGTACTGATATGAGTTACCACGAATGCACGATTAGGAACGGGCTTGACCAGTCAGACTTTTACCAACCATTTTTTCCAGTCAATATCCCGATTTTCAACAACGCAACGATTGACCCACCGACAAACACGTACACGGCCGAGCCTATCTTCTTGGTCAGCTTGCAAGCAATTTCAGGGTGGAAGTTTAGAATGACCGATGCGTGTTCATTCAAAGTTAGCGCGAGTATAATTATCGATAACCCAACCGGAGCGAGTGCCCTGCAGGGCCCGATGAAATTAACCGTTCAATGCACGTCTGAAAACGGGATAGTATCGTTTCAGTCTAACGGGTTATCGCTATTACTCGGAACGAATACATATGATTTTGAGGTTGACTGCACCTGCACGATGGATGAGAACGGCAGCATTTATTTCATTCCGACATTAGAATTTCAAGTTCAATCCTTTTTACAGCTGACATTCAAGCAAGACAGTACCTACACGGTTTCCGATGTTGTGCTAATCGCAAACACACCAGTTACGTCACTATACCCATTCAACTACCTTACGGGTGTCACCATGATAGCCGACATTAAACAGGGTGACTTTATGAAAGAGTTAGCCCGGATATATCAATGGGTATTCGACACGGATGAGACTACGCACACCGTGACGGCCAAGAGGTTTGACCAAATCAAAGAGAACACCATCAACGCCCTAGACTTCTCAGACAAGATTGACGCGAAAAAAATAAAGACGACCTACGGAATTGACGGATTCGCGCAAACAAACGCGCTACGATACAAAGAAGACCAAACGAAATATGATGCGGTCGGCTACATCAACGTGGACGACACTACGCTCAAAGCCGAGGGCAAATACGTGACGATGACAAACCTTGCTGCGTCCTCAACCATATTACGATTTGACACGGTTAACGCCCCTAACGTACCTTTGTTTTTAGAAGCATTACCAACCAACGGGCAGACGGATAGAATACTATTAGTTAAACGGGTGACACCTTTTCCGTACAACGTGAATTTCAACAGGGATACGGAATCGCCTGCTAACCGATCAACGGACGATCTGACATTTGCATATTTTACCGAGGCAGGAAACAGTGATAGCCTTGATTTTCCGACTTTGATTGTTCGGTTTTATCAAACGGTTGTCGCTATGACTTTCAGGGGAAAGACTGTTGATTGTGAGGTTAACTTGAAAATCAAGGACGTGATGAATTACGACCCGTTTCTTCCCGTTTACATATCGCACTTCGGCAACTACTTTTATTGGGAAAAGTTGAGCAACTACGTGAAGGATAAAAAGACGAAGTGCAAATTTATCAGGCTATAATCTATGGAAAATATAAAAGCCCTTTCTAACAGTCAATTGGTACAATTGATGAGAGCTATAAGCAACGAGTTAAAAACTCGCGAGTCTCAGATTCCGCGTTCGACTAAAGGTGGCGGCAATTACAAACAGGCATAACACATGGCGACAGAATTTAGTAAGCTAATCAGCATCGGGCTTGACCCAACCATTATTTCCAATAGCATCAAGTCAGCGGACGAACTGGCGGTAAAAATCAAAGCACTCCGCGACGCGCAAAAAGAAAGCGGTGTTGTGACTGCTGAAAGCGAGGGTAAAATTAAGGCCTTAACCCAAGTCAGAAATCAAGACCTGCAAGTTGTCAAGCAAGCAAACATATTGCTGGAGGACAGCGTACAGGGTCAGCAACGCCTTAAAGCGATATTGTCTATTCAGACGGCCGCGCTTAATAAGCTGACAACAGAAGAACAGTTAAGCACGGCCGAGGGTCAAAGGTTAGCTAAGTCGGTCAAAGACATTACGGACGAATTAAAGGCGAATGAAAAGGCGGTTGGCGACAATCGTAGGAACGTAGGCAACTACGAAGAAGCACTTGAGAAGACGAACAGTAAGCTAGACGAGTTTGGCGAATTGGCTGGAAACATGCCCGGGTCATTAGGCAAATTTAGCCAAGGATTGAGCGGTATGGCGAGTGGCTTAAAAGCCGCGACAATAGCCTCTTTAAAATTCCTTGCTACTCCATTGGGTATGGCAATAGCAGCAATTGCGCTTGTTGTTGGTGCGGTCGTTGGTACGTTCAAATTGTTTTCCGAATCATTAAATAGAACAGAGGACGGGGCGGCTGCATTAACGGGCGTTATGAATGTCTTCAAAGGCATAATGAGTGGTGTGTTAAAGACCGTTGAGCCCATTGCGCTGTTCTTGGTAAAAGGTCTTGCTAATGGCTTTGAGAAGCTTGGCGAAGTAGTCGAGACGGTGTCGAAAGGAATCGAAAAGGCTTTGAGGTTTATCGGAATGGAGGCGGCTGCAAATGGGTTAAACACCATCACAACCAACATAAAAGAAACGTCTTCGGCAACGGCTCAATTGGCTAAGGCGGAGGCTGAATTGAACAAGATAAAACGGGAGCAGGGTAAGATTCAATTAGAGTTTCAAAACCGAGCAGAAAAACAACGGCAAATTAGAGACGATGAATCGAAGTCACTAAAGGAACGGATGCAAGCGAACAGAGACTTAGGGGTCGTATTGACCGAACAGTCCGCAGTTGAAACGGCACTAGCTAAAAGGTCTTTAGAAATTGCAAACTTGAGAATAAAAGCGGACGGAGCGAGTTCTGAAAACCTAGACCGAAAAGCCGAGGCGGAATTAAAGTTGGCCGAAATTGAAGAACGTATAACCTCGCAGCGTTCCGAGCAAATGACAAACGAGAACTCATTAATTAGAGACGGTGTTGCGCTTGCGAAAGAAGCGAACGCGTCAAGGATTGCAATTCTCAAGGAAAAGGAAGCCGCAACCAAGGAAGAACAGGCGGCATTGATTCAATCCTTTGAAGACCAAAGGGCGTTGATTGATGCCAAGGCAGAACTAGACATAGACAAGGCAACCGCAAGCATTAAGAACGCGGAAGAACGCGCTGAGAGAATAGCAGCTATTGAAAAACAGGCATTACTAGATAAGCGCACAAGCATTGAAGAAGAAGTAAAGGTGGAAACGGCTGCGGCTGATATGATTGGCGTAATTGATGAAAAGAAGTACGCGAAGCAAGCGGCTGATTTGGCGAAAATAAATGCAGAACTAGCTGAGATAGATAGAGCCGCACGGGCGCAAAAGTTCAACGATAAGATTGAGGCGTTAGCACTCGATGAACGTCTTGAGATGGAAGCCGCCGAACTTTCGATTGACAACGAAAGGGAACTGGCAGACAAGAAAGGTCAAATTGCCCTTGGGTTCTTGGCTCAAAAGCTAGCGTTAATGACCGAGTTGGCGAATGCTGACAAGCTACTGACAGACCAAGAGAAAAAGAACCTTAAACTGGTTTCAAATGAAATTGAAAGAATACAACAAGGGCTTCAAGAAAGTATAGACAATCCGAATGCTCCAACCCTTGGGGCTTTGCTTGGGTTGTCCGAGAAAGATATTGAGGACATCAGTCTTGGTATGGAAGTCGTTAGTGGCTTGCTTTCTTCCGTTCAATCGGCTATTGCGGCAGGTGCTGAAAACAAGCTGCAAGATATAGATAATCAGACAAGCGCGGAGATTGCAGCGGTTGAGAAAAGCACTCTTTCGGAGGAGCAGAAAGCGGCAAAAATTACGGCAATCGAAAAGAAAGCCGCCAAAGACCGATACAAGATTGAACTCGAACAATTCAAAGTCTCTAAAGCGTTGTCCATCGCAATGGCAATCGCAAACACGGCAACGGCTGTAATGGCTCAAATGTCAGCACCACCACCAGTTGGTTTCATTTTAGCCGCTGCGGCTGCCGTATTGGGAGGTATTCAAATAGGCATTGCCGCATCGACAAAGCCACCTGCGCCACCTGCACTTGCGCAAGGTGGATTTGTATCGGGTCCAGGAACGGGAACAAGCGATAGCATACCTGCAATGCTGTCCGATGGTGAGAGTGTAAACAATGCACGGACAACGGCAATGTTCGGGCGTGAGTTGTCGGCTATGAATGCGGCTGGCGGTGGTGTTGATTGGTATCGCGGTAACGGCTATGCACAAGGCGGTTTAATTCAAAAGTTTGCGGCTGGCGGCATCGCTCAAAGTAGCGGCTCAATGCTGCAAGCCTCGGAATCGAATGCGATGATAGCAGAGACATTTATGAAGATGCAACCAGTTCTTGTCATTGAGGAGTTTCAGAACGTACAAGGGCGGCAGATTAGAACAGAACAAAACTTGTCACTATGAACGAAATAATCCGAAAGCTAGACCAGTCAGGCGACCTCTTGCGCTTGTTCAAAGGGGGCTTTATATCGTGGACAATCCTTCGCGACAAAGACATGTACGCGACCTACTTAACGCACCGTCATACGGGCAAGAAGAAGACCCAAGCTGTCAAAGCCACAGCCGACCAATTCGAGGTTGGCGATAACCTTGTCTGGGTTGCCATTCGGAAGATGGAGGGGTAATAAAAAAGCCGCTACATTTCTGCAACGGCTTCTTATTGCTACGGTCTAATTCTACGCTCTACTTCACTTGGTAAAAGTATTCCGTACAATCTTCGTCAATTGCATGCGGCTCGCCTTTTTCGTTGCTAAGTAGAACGGAGCGGTTCGCCCAACCTAACTGCTCGTACAGCCTTCCCTTTTTGAAAGCTATCCAACCCACCTGCATTGTGAGGTCTTTTATACATTTCCAAACGCCTACGGGTATAGGCTTTTCTTCGGGGCGCGCTACCTCGGGAGATTCAATGTCTGTAAATTCTTTCATATCCCAACAAATGCACTGATACCCAATTAGGTAGTGGTCTCCGCGTTTAGTCACCATACCTACTTTGGGTTCTGTCATCAGCACGACCATGCCGTCATCTGTTTGCATGTGTTTCGGAAACGGCTTTTTTTCATTTTCTTTCATGGTGTTGTTTTTAGTTCACCCAAAGATAGGATTAATTTAATACCATTTAAACATCAACCCAATCAGAAACCTGTTTTAATATTTTGTAACCATTAGATTTTAACAAATCAATAGCGTACATTATCTCATCTGGTTTGTCTCTTTTGAAAGTTTCGATTTTCTGATTCCTTTTCGTCCACATTCTTCTTGTATCTCCCTGAACAGCGTTTACGTGTAAAAAATTGCCGACAACCCCATTTGCAACGGCTCTTTTGTTTAGCCCTAATTTTTTAGCCGTTAAGCTAAATTCGTTTGAAGAAAAATTATTCTTCATTTTGCTAAGTGTTTTAAAAAGTACTTCATCCATAATTTTGTTGTTTTAGTGCTTGGGGTTATTCCCTTGCTTCTGATGCCAAAGATATACATTAATTTAATACCCCAACAAATTAATTTCATTTATTTTCAGTTCACCTAAAATACCACAGATACTACAAATTACCGATAGTAAACAAGAAACAACCATGCGCGAATTTTACCGCCATGATTGGACACATCTACATTGAAGGACAAATTGGTTCATCTTTAAAAGAAGATGGAACGGTTGACGTTCGCGGAGTTGAACTCCAAGACGTTATATCAATGGTTAAACGAAACGCACACGCGGAGTTCGTTCATTGCCACATTACATCACCAGGGGGCAGCGTTGCTATTGGCCGCGCAATTGCCGAATATCTCCATTCACTACCAAACATCATTACAATCGCTGAAGTGCAATGCGCTTCGATTGCTACCGAAATCCATTTATCTGTTCCCGTTGAGCGGAGACAAATATCCGCTGGCACTTCCTATCTGATTCACCAACCAATGTTTCAACTCCAAAGGGGTGTTGCGTTGAACTCGGACGAGTTGACGTTGATGGCTTCTGAAATCGGGAAGACGCAAGGCGAAATGTTATCAATGTACGCTAAGGCCACGGGTATGGACAAGGTAAGTCTTGAGCAGCTAATGAAGCAGGAGACGGCATTAACACCTGAGCAATGTAAAGAGTTCGGGTTTGTATCTGAAATTATCACATCTCCAATGTTGGCGGTGGCACTATTAACACCAAAAAAAGAAGACGAAATGTCAAAGTTAACGAATGAAATTAAAGCATTGAGATTGCAAGTCGCATCTATCGTTGCAGGTCAAACAGTTAAAGCCGTATCGCTTGACCTAACCACGGTTGACGGCAAGTTACTAATCATAGTGACGGAAGGCGATGTTCCAATGGTTGGAGATGGCGTAATGCTGGAAGATGGCACGAACGCACTCGATGAAACTTACGACTTGGAAGGAATGCAGATTGTAGTTGTTAATGGGGCGATTTCTGAAATCATTCCAGTGATTGCTACGGAAGATGCAAAGACATTGGAATTGAATGCCAAAATCGCAGAACTCACAGCCGAGAATGAGGCGGCAGTATTAGCACTTGCAGCGTTGAAAACAGACGTTGTTGCAATGGCAAGAATGCAATCAACGTACAAGCCGAAAGCTTTGCAAGTTGCATTCAAAAAAGTAGTTGAAACCACCACAGAAGCGGATTCTTATAACGCAATTAAGGACGCTCGAAAAGCCAAAAAATCTAACAAATAAAATAAAATGGGAAACATTATCAACGCCTCAGATTTAGCCTTTAACGGTGAAGAAGTCCGCGCAATAGGCGAGGGCATCATGGAGGAAATCTTCGCTAAACCAGCGATAACAGAATTTCTGACAGCCTACACGGGTATCAAAGCAAAAAAACAAATCGCCTTCCTAGGTCGATTGACTGGGCTTGTCGGGCAAAAGCACGATGCGTCAAGTTGTTCACCAGTTGAGAACGATGCGACCATTACCAATACTGAAAAATTCTGGACACCTGCATACATTGACGACAGGTTCTCGGAATGTTGGGATGACTTACTTGACACGTTCTTCATCTACGGAACGCAGAACGGTGTTAACAAGGCAGACCTGACAACGACAGATTTCGCGGTGTTCTTCATCTCTCGTTACGAAGATGCAATTGCTGAAATGTTCTACCGCTTGGTGTGGTTTGGAGACACAACCGCAGACGATACCGCAGGAGGTGGTAACTTGGTAACGGCTGGTTTCGTTGCCAAGCGTTGGAATGCTTTTGATGGCATTTGGAAACAATTGTTCGCAATTGTTACGGCTACTCCAGCACGTAAGACGGCAGGTCTTGCAGCAAAGAACGCAGAGCTATCCTTTGCACTACAAGCATTTGATTCAACAGACACGACCAATAAGGTTGTGACTACTGTGCTGCAAAACTTGGTGTTTAATGCAGACCACAGACTTCGAGGCAAAGCAGACAAATTCATCATGGTAACTCAATCCGTTGCAGACCAATATGTGCGAGAACTTGAAGCGTCAGCCGCTGATGGAATCTCTATCGCGTTTGAGTATTTGCAAGATGGTATTTCAGTTCTGAAACGAGGTGGTGTATCTGTTTTCGCTTTCAGCTTCTGGGATAGAATTATCGAGGAGTACATGAGAACGATTGGCACGGAGTTAAACTATTACTTGCCACACCGTGCCATTCTAATGACCAAGGAAAACTTTGCTTTCGGTACAGAGGAAGAAGGAAACCTGTCAAATGTTGACGTATTCTTTGACAAGAAAGACAAGAAAACGTACTTCGATTTTGGTGCCAACTTGGACGCGAAAGTTCTTCAGAATTACATGGTTCAGGTTGCTTACTAACTAAATAAAGAAAAGAACAAATGGCAGTATGTGATTTACTAACAGCAGGGATAGCGTACGATTGCGCTAATCCGCCAACGGGAGGGGCTAACGACAGACTTATCCTGGTGAACTTTGCGGACATTGACGGGAACGTAACTTACAACGCGACCAACAAAGGAGTGGTTGAGAACATCACTCTATTAGGTGGTGCGGTTGGTTATGTGTTCGAGGGCTTAAACAACTCAAACGAGCCAAGAGCAGGGTTGGTTAAGGGTCGATACCTAAACGCTTACGACCACGAAGTGCGGTTTAAAGTGTTTAGCAACTCAATCTTGGCTAAGGTACAATTGACGAAACTTGATGGTGCGCTTGTGGTAGCCATTGTGCAGAACAACCACAAGGGCGCAGCAGGTGAAGCGGCCTTTGAAATCTACGGACTTGAGACAGGTTTGCGCTTGCAAGAATTGGAGCGAATTATCGCGGATGCAGAACTGCAAGGTGCGTACAATCTACTCATCAAGAATGATGAAGTAAGCCGACCATCTACTTTGCCGCATACTTTGTTTATAACTGATTTCGCGGCTTCCTTAGCGGTAGTTGACAGCGTCTTGGTATAAGCTAATACGACACATTGAAAGGAGCGGCAACTTGATATTCATGTTGCCGCTTTTTTTGTAAATTTGGACGATGACACCACAGGAAATAATAGACTTACTGGACGAGGTTAAGCCGTTTCTAATCGTGCCGAAAGGTCAGATTGACAAGCAGAACGAAACGGTCAGGAAGTTTATCAAAACCTACCAAAACATAACAGGAATAGAACTAGGTTTAGGCAATTGTCAAAACTGCTTAACCGATGCCTTTTTCAATTGGAAAACATTAACTGAAAATCAACTAATTTTTTTAACGATGGAACGCAAATACAAGGTAAAAGAGGAAAGACTAATCGGGTTTGGCGGAGCACATTACAACAACGGCAATATCACGGATGAAATAGCACTTGCAATGGTCGCGGCTAACCGTAACCACTCAAAAGGGTTTGAGAATGGTGAGGAGTTGCTTGCGGACTTGGGTAACACCTCGGACGATGTGCAGGTTGAAACCCCAAAGGCTACGCAAACAAATCCACAGTCAAAGCCACAACCAAAGAACCGAGGCGGTAGACGCAAAGGCTAATGCGCATTGATGTCACAAAGATTGAAAAGCGAATAGTCAGAAGGGATGATAAATCTCTTGGGATTATTAACTACGACATTGACAATGCTTACCCACAGCGAGTTGTTGACATCGTTAACGGGTCTGGAGTGGCTAAGATGTGCGTTGATATTTTTTATAAATTCATCAATGGAAGCGGATTTTTTGACTCTGTTCTGGGTCAAAAGATAGTTGACGGTGACCGCTTAACACTAGACAAACTACTGCGAAAAAATGCGTTCGACTTTGCTAATCATGGCGGCTTTGCAATACACTTCAACTACGACATCAACGGGCAAAAGGTAGGGGCAAGCGCAATACCTTTTGCGAATTGCCGCATTGGAATAGACAAGGAAAAGCAACCAGTTTCGATAGCGGTTTACCACGACTGGACTAGAATAGTTGAAAAGCGGATTGACAGAACGAAAATTGACTTTATTAATCTGTACAACCCCGACCCCGAAACCGTCAAAGATGAAATAATAGAAGCAGGTGGAATTGAGTTATACAAAGGACAGGTTTATTATCATGGCGCAGGTGGTGAAGTCGTCTATCCTTTAGCGTATTACGACAGCGAGCTTGAGGACATCGAGACCGATAGCCAAATAAAGCAATTCAAGTATCGAAACATCACAGGGTCGTTTATGGCCTCTCACATGTTTGTCCGTTACGGCCAAGAGGAGGGAAAAGAAGACCCGATGGTTGAAAAACTAAAGACCTTTCAAGGTGCGGACAACTTCAACCGGCTTATGTTGGTTGATGTTGAAACGCCTGAGCAAAAGCCGGAGTTGATACCGTTCACGCACCAAAACAACGACAAGCTATTTGAGTATCACGAGACTTCAACGCAGAATAATATAAGAAAGGTGTTCGCTATTCCTACGGTGTTCTTGGACGCAATTGCAGGTTCGTTAGGTTTGTCAAGTCAGCTTGATGATGCCGTAGCGTTCTACAATAGAATGACAGGGGATGAACGCGCGGTGCTTGAAGAAACATACGGTTACCTTTTTGGCGACATGATTGGAGGCTCGTTTAGGATAAAGCAACTGACAATGAGCGACATTGCCGTTGTCGACTTGGATGCAGAAACAGCTAGCAAAGTGGCGGACGCACAGGCTCAATTACGCGGCTCGGTTGGCGGTGTTACGGCACTTATTGCGCTGCAGCAATCCATCAGCGGAGGCTTTACAAGTGTGCCTGCCGGTGTGGCCATGCTACGTGAGATATACGGCTTTTCAACAGAGATTGCAAACGAAATGCTACAAGGTGTTAAAGAACCAGTTAATCCGTTAATCCAATGACGCACCTAATCAACATTACTGATTTTACCGACAGGAATTATCTAACTCAAAACTTGTCTGCAAGTGACATCGACCCCGTTATTTTGGAGGCGCAAGACTTTGACGTGAAAGTGGTGCTTGGCGACGCCTTGTTCTTCGACCTAATGGCCAATCAAACAGCGGCAAAGTACGTTGACCTGCTAAACGGCATAGTCTATACACCAACGGGCGAAACTAATCCTATTAGGTTCGCAGGATTGAAGGAAGTTTTGAAGTATTACGTGTATGCTCGGCTACTCGTTACGGACGGTACTAAGTCAACCAACAGCGGATTCGTTCAAAAGACTTTAGAGAACAGCGAACGGATAAGCGGAGCAAGACTTACGCAAATGATAGCGCAAAAGCGGTCGGGCGCGAAGGTGTACGAAGATGAAATGGTCGCGTTCTTGAACAACTACCCAGCAATATACCCACTTTACGACTGTGGAGTGAGAAAAAACCAAGGTTTCGGATTTAGAATGAAGGCAATATGAGTGCATTAAGCGAACTAGACGCGTTGATACTACGGGATACCGTGCATCCGCCCCTGACTACCAAGAACTCGGAGTTAACCTTTGCCGAGTGGGATGCGCACGTTACTACAATGTACGATGCTATTCAGTCAATAGTAAGTGGTGACAACGTCACTCCATACAATCCGCTCACCGTGTACGATTCGGCATCTACAGACGTTTATTTGAGGTTCGCTGGATATAATGCCAGGATATGGGAAGCGATTGGCACGTTTTCGGATCAGACACCTGAAGAAGGTATCTATTGGAGACAGATTTCACTTTCTGAATTGCTTCCGAATGTTTTAAGATTAGTGGATGTTGCGGAAGGTGCTTGTGATTGCACCTTGGACAATGCTTATGACGCAGGTGGCGCAGGCCTTGGGCGTACGATAGTAGCCGATACGGGTGCGGTGAAGATTGAGGGCGCAGACGGGCTACTTGTCACGGGTGTGCTTGGCGCAGGTGCTGTATCTGAATGGGTAGGCGGAGGCGCTTACGATACTGGAATGTTCTTCAATCCCAAAAAGGGAGCGTTTCGTGCTGGAATCGCTAATGGTACGGAGTGGGATGATACGAATGTTGGCTCAAATTCATTTGCAATAGGCGAGGATAGTATTGCATCTGGCTTGGGGTCTGTTGCAACAGGCATTGGCACCACCGCATCGGGAAGGCTGGCAACTGCGACAGGTGAGGCTAGTGCAGCATCGGGTGAAGTATCCACCGCAATAGGCAACGTGGTCAATGCGAAATCATTTGCGGAAATAGTGGTTGGCACATTTAATACGGACTACACACCGACAGATGCCGAAGGATGGTCAGCCACAGACCGCTTGTTTGGCATCGGAAACGGAGCAGAAGCGGCCAACCTGTCTGACGCTTTCATCGTGCTGAAAAGCGGAAAGATAACCTGCCCATCAACAACAGGAAGTTTCACGCCAAACAAACTAACGACCGCCCAGCGAGACGCTTTAACCCCAGAGGCAGGAATGTTTATCTACAACGTGACCACCGATAAGGGGCAAATGTATAATGGCACAATTTGGAACGACTTATTTTAACGGAAAATGTCAATAGTTCGCAAATCAGACAACGTAATACAATTGACCTTAACGGGCGGCAACAGCTTGCCGTTAACAATATCAACTTTGGTTGACTTGGAAATGCTTGTTTACCAATTGCCGAAGACCATCATTCAACGGTGGTTATTGTCGGCAGGTGAGATTGTAATTACCAACGATTCGGGAGGCGTGGTTGAGGTATATTTCGACCGCGATAACACGCAACTGCTAAACTTCAAAAACGAAGATGTTAAACTAGAAGTTGCGGCATCTTTTACCGATGCGAATTTCGAGGGCGGCATAAGACGGGAGGTTGCTACAGATATTCAATTGTCTATTGTGCAAGACAGCCCAACAGCGTATGAAGCATGATAAGCGCGACTGCAACGGTTGACGGAAGTATAGGTGTTACGGCTCAATTAATGAGCGTTCAAACTACTGTTTGCGCTGGTGTGACTGAACAGGTAAACGGTGTACCGGTAGGCACAACTCCGAGCGGTGGCACGAACGACCAACTAAACCAAGACGCGGCAGGTAATCAAGTAGGAACGGCCGCGAACCCTTCGGTAGTCGCAAACTCTACGGCAGTCAATAGTGATGGCAGTTATTCGCTATCGATACTCGCGGAGGGTAGCAATGTTATTTCTGACACCCCTATTCTTGCAAACGGTGCTTTGTTTGTCAACCAACCTTCGACCATTGCGAAGGACGTGGTGGTTAGGTACGCAAACGGCACATTAGTTGGCTCGGTTGTCGGTAGTGAGGTTTTGATACCCAACCCAGTAGCTGCACCAACTTTAACCATTGACGTGTTTTCAGACATTGCTTTAACCGTTGCTATTGTAGCAGGAAACCTCGGGCAAACCGTTTACGTAAAAGCAACACCAACAGGAATAGCACCGACATCTTACACTTTCAGTTTTGATGGCTCAACAGACTTAGTAGTTAATCAAGCAGGTGATGTTTACACTTGGGTGATTAATAGCGTTGGAGCGGTTGGCATAACGGCACGTGCAACGGATGGTACTGGTGCAACTGCAAACGCAACCGGTTTTAGCTTTACAGGAAACAGGGCATTCATTGGCGGAAAAGCGATAAAATTCGATGGTGTTTCCGACCGTGCCGCTGGATGGTGCAACATTGTTCGGTTGTGGGATACTTACGGCTTTGGATTTGTCATAAACGACCCAACGTCTGCAGATTCAGGAGTGATCGGCATCGCTAACTTTGGTATGGTAAATCTGACAACGGGAAACTGGAATGCTAGGGGAGGTATTGATATTTGGGGAAGACCCGACCAAACCACTTTTCTTCTTTCAACCGCGAACACTAGCGTGAATGTTCCCATTACATCCACGGTTAAGGACGCTCGAATGTTCTTTTACGTGCAAGTGACAGCCACGTTGATAGAGTATTACATCAATGGCGTTCTTTTCAGTAGCGTAGCTAGAGCAAACACCGCACCGCTGAGAGATACCCGAATACTTTTGGGATACGCAATAGCAACGGCATCTTCTAGAAACTGCACTATTGACACGCCATTAGTGACCGATGGACTGTTAACAGGTGCAGAAGTTACATCACTATCAGCGGCAACCTTAGCTCAAACCGACCCAACAGCGGTAACTTCTAAAGTTCTTGAATGCTGGGATTTTGGACAGCTAGCTACGGGAGTACCAAGCACGAATGTTTACGCTCCGACTGTTGCGTATGGCATGCTTGAGAATAGTCCAATAACACTCACGGGAACATTCGCTTCACCTGACGGAATCGTAACAATATGAGAAAATACGCAATACAAATAGGGGTTGACGTAACACCGCCTGAAGGTGTGATATTCTTTGAGCAGTTGGAAACTTACGCCATAATTAAATGGATAGGCGAAATTACTTTAGATTCGGGCTGGATTATATTTGAAGGTGAGAACTCAAATGTGGAATGTTCGGAATACATTAGTCAAATAAATGCAAACGAAACATAATGGCTTGGGAGGAAATAACGGTTAAATTCTTGGAAGTAATGGGAACAGGCGCGATTGGTTTCGGAACGGGGTATTTTGCTAAGAAACGGGCAGCTCAGACTGAGGTAGTTACTGACTTGCAACTCATTAAAGACGAGGCTGCGGAATCGTTTAAACTGCTCAAAGCTGAGTATGTTGCGCTTGCTGATTACATGCGCGAAGAGTTGCGCTTGTGCCGGATTGAACACGTAGAAGCCAAGGCCGAGAAAGCACTACTCAAGGCTGAAATGGCGATGATGTCGAACAAAATAAGCGAGTTGACAAACGCGATGCACAACATTATTCAGACACCTAAACAAATCAAGAAATGAGCCTTTACTTGATAACCCAACAAAGAAAGGTGTTCAATGTCGATGGCGACAGAAACATAATAGGCGAAGTGTTTGCAGACGGAAAGTTTTTCAGTTATTCCCTGGAGGATGAGTTCCGATTTGATGGCGTTAAGGTTTACGGCAAAACTGCCATTCCTGCAATAGAATACGATGTGTTGGTGAATCAGTCTAATCACTTTAAACGTGAAATGGTTCTTCTCTACAATATGCCTGATTTATCCGTTCAGCACGAGGGCATTCGGTTTGATGGTATTCGAGTTCATGGCGGTAATAATTCAAAGGACACTTACGGCTGTGTATTAGTGGCGGCCAATACTGATGGGCTCAAAATATGGGGGACGCAAGAAAAGGAACTCACGGCCTTGGTTAAATCAAAAATTGCCGAGGGGTTCAGGGTTAAATGGCGCATCGAAATGAAGCCGTTCAATTCAAGTCTCAATAACGTAATGGTGTAAATTTACACCCTGATATAAATTCAACTATGATACCAGTC
>Ga0335398_10003932_pt1 | contig 21199 bp, 21 predicted proteins | sample BON03_FD_205742 | JGI IMG/M metagenome (GOLD analysis project Ga0335398, IMG submission 205742) | Freshwater microbial communities from Lake Bonney liftoff mats and glacier meltwater in Antarctica - BON-03 (spades assembly) (version 2) | ecosystem: Environmental > Aquatic > Freshwater > Ice >... | reverse complement strand
TACGAGACCGACATCCAACGCACCAAAGACGGGCACTTTGTGATCGTGCACGATGCGACCCTCGATCGCGAAACCACCGGCACCGGCCCTGCCAGCGACCACACTTTGGCTGAGTTAAAACAACTCCATAAAAAATATCGGGACCGGTCCGTTTCATCCGAACGCGTCGCCACGTTAGAGGAGTTTCTACGCGAAGGAAAAGACCGCACCGTGTTTAAAGCGGATCTGAAACCCGGGGTGAGCGCACACTTTCCCGCTCTCATGCAATTGGTCGAAGAACTTAACGCCCAAGACAGCATCATCTTCCGGGTGCCCTACCGTGAAGCCGACCTATTCGCCCAGTATCGTGCCGACGGGGTGTTTACCTCGACCAACCAGCTGATGTTCATGGTCTCCAATCGCCCGGAGCTCGATGACATCAAAGCCCGCTTCAATCCACGCTGGATTCAGGTCAACCTATCCAAGACCAATCCCGCCACACCCGAAACGCTGGACCTGATCCGCTACGCCGCCAGCCAAGGCCTCGCAGTCGAATCCCACGCCGAAGGAACCTCCAACGATTGGGCCAAAATGATTCATGCGGGCGTCCGGATGTTTCACACCAACCACCCCACCGCCCTGGAGACTTTTTTGGGCCACCAATGAGAGGCTTTTGGGAGGATCACCGCCCGAACTCATGGCATTTGGGGCGGTTGACCTTTCGCGATAACGACCGGATCTCTTCTTCATTAATACGATCCTCGAAAAGCACCGCTCCTCTTTGGTGCGCCTATGCTCGGATCATGGCATCAAGCGACTTTCCGCTTTTGGATCGGTAGTGCGGGAAGATTTTGGCTCCGACAGTGACGTAGATCTACTGGTTGAATTTGAAGACGTAGATTCTCCAGGCTACGCGGACCGCTACCTACAATTTGCGCAAGCGGCCGAGGTCATATTCAACCGACCGGTTGATTTACTGACCACGAAGTCCCTACGAAATCCCTATCTCAAGCGACGCATCGCGGAGGAAGCAGTGGAAGTCCATGCATCCTCATACTTGGAAGCGATTAGAGGATGCCCGAGCGGCCTGTGATCGAGTAATTCGGTTCTTAACCGGCATCGATAAAGCGGAATTTGGAAAATCTGAGTGGCTCCAATCTGCGGTGGAACGCCAGTTGGAAATCATCGGAGAATCATTGGGTCGGGCGGACGCCGCGGCCCCAGAGGTCGGGCAACGAGTTTCCAATCTACGAAAAATCGTTGGTTTAAAAAATCGTCTCATCCATGGCTACGATTTTGTGGACGAAGACATCGTCTGGGACATCACCCGAACGCACGTGCCAAAACTAAAAGCACAAATCGAATCAGTTCTTAAAGAGGCTGAGTAAATTGGTCGTAGCATTCGGTGCTACGCTTACCAGAAACGCTCAACTGGGCCCGCGACGAGATCCTGAAATTGACTGTCATTTGGTCGAACCCGAATATCTCTCCATGAATCGATTGATCGGTATCCTCCTCATTGGTTCTGGGTCTTTGCTCCCAACTCGCGGCCGTCGTTCCTGAACGCGTTCTGTTCGTCGGCAACAGCTACACTCATTATGAGAATATGACTCAGGTCGTCGCCGCGTTTGCCGCCAGCCGGGACCTCGCGATGCGGACCCGGAAATCAACTCCGGGAGGAGCCACCCTCGAACAGCATTGGACCGGAGAAAAAGGTAAACAAACCATCGCCAGCCTCACCCAAATTCAGAGCGGTCAGTTCGACGCCGTGGTTCTCCAAGAGCAAAGCCTCCGCCCGATCAATAATCCCGCCAGAATGGTGACCTTCGCGGATAAACTTTGCGCGGCCATTAAACAATCCGGAGGGCACCCCTTTCTCTACCTGACGTGGTCGCGCCAGCAGACCCCCGAAACTCAAAGTCAGCTCACCGAAAGCTACGAAAACGTGGCGCGCGCGACCGTCGCGACCGTCGGCCTCGCCTCGGAACTCGCCCGGACACGCCAGCCCGATCTCATGCTCTACCGCGCAGACGGCAGCCACCCCTCGAGCGCGGGCAGCTACCTCGCCGCCTGTGTCCTGTTCTCAACGCTCACCGGCGAACCCAGCGCAGACCTCCCTTTCCGGCCGTCCTTCACCGATGCCAACGGCGAGGCGATTGCACTTATTCAAGTGCACAAAAAAGACGCGACCTTCCTCCAAACCATCGCCGATGAGACCATGGCCTCCTACCTACAGCCCACCAAGGGCTGAGCGGAAGCCCTTGGGCTACTCACCCGAAACCGCAGCGGGTGCACGCGAGATTACGGAGCGCCCGGCGAGACCACCACATCATCGTCCGTGAATCGCTCACGATCCGGTCCGCAGGAGCGCAACTCCATCCGCTCCCTCGATAGCTGGTGAAAGAACACCGGCGTTCCCCAGCGGTCGCATAACTCTCCTCTTTCGTTGATCGCCGGGTGGTCGGGTGGAATGATCGCGAAGTCCCAAATATTAAGACCGGTCAACACCGCCGTGATCTCACGGTTCGTGCCCGCCGGATTGCCTTGGCCCGGCGCGTTCGAGCGCCACGCCGCTAAGACGTCATGAAGCGCCATCAAGTCCCTCTGCGCCGACCCATTGGCCGCATTAAGACCCGCGCCCACCCGATCCACAATCGGATCAGGTCCTTCCACCACAAAAGATTTTGGTTTCGGAGGGTCCCCTGGTTGGACGAGGGCTGCGACGCTTTCTAATTCAGTCGATTCAACCTCTGGTGACTCGACCAGCGCCACGGGAGCAAGCAGCCAAAGTGCCACTACCCCCATCACCATCAGCCCCCCGCAAAGCTGAATCAATCGCCGTTTCCGCGCGTTCATTTCATGAAGCCCAAATCGCGCGAGGCAAAGCGCCCAATATTCGGCAGCACCAACGGAAGGTCACTGTCAGCAACTCCAAACCAGCGCGCGAGCGTCGCATTGTATTCATCGACGCTTACCGTCGGGATCCAGCGCCCCTGTTCCGTATCATCCGGCCCATCAACCGTCAGGTTCGGCATGCGACCATAGAAGTCTCCGCCCTTCACCGCCCCACCCATTATCAAATGGTGGCTGCCCCAACCGTGATCGGATCCGTCCCCATTCGCGACCAACGTGCGCCCGAAATCCGACGCGGTAAAAGTCGTGACCTTGTCCTGCACGCCCAAGCTCGAGGTCGCCTCATAGAACGCTTTCATCGCATCGGATAACTCCGCCAACAACTCCGCGTGAGCATCGATCTGGCTGTCGTGTAAATCCCACCCCCCCAGCCGGGCAAAGAAGATCTGCCGTCGTAAACCAAGCTGCTCTCGCACCGAAATAAGTTGAGCAATCATCTGCAGCTGCTGCCCAAGGTCAGTGTCCGGAAACGTGACCGTCGACGGTGCCGCATTTTTCAACACTTCGGCCAACAGTGCACTATTCTCGAGCGCTCGACCCGTGCTCTGCCCAAACGCCGCACGAAAGAGGTTAGCATCATTGCCGTGCATCATATCCGCCATCGCGTCCAGTCGGACCACCGCCGACTCGTCCCCGGGATTGTCATGCCACCACAAATTCAGCGCACCTTCCGGACGCACGGCGAACTGCACCACTTCCCGACCCACTTGAAACGAATTTTGCCCATTGAGCGTGATGGTCATCGAGATGTCATTATTCTCGTTAAACACATTGGTGAGGTCCGCGAGTCGCCCGCCCCACCCAGTCTCAAATGCGCGGTCCGGCACACTGCTTTGCCACTGCACGGTCTGGTCACTGTGAGAAAATAGTTGAGGCGGCAATGGCACTGACCGCGCTTGGTATTGTGCTTTCGTGGTGGGAGCCAACAACGTTCCAACATTCGCCAACATCGCCACTTGGCCACCCACGAACAATTCCTGCAGACTCCCCATCGCCGGATGCATCCCCCACGCTCGTCCGTCTGTCGTGGCAGGATTGATCCCCAACAAATCCTCCCGCGTCAGCGCCAAACTCCCCCGTGATCGCGCATAGGAGGCGTAGCCCGAAGAGTCATTGGGAATGATCAAGTTATTGGTGTCGTTGCCGCCATTGAGGTAGAGGCACACCAGTCCCTTAAAATCAGGCTCCGCCGCACTCGTTCCATTAGGTCCGCTGGTCGAGCCAGCCACCGCCCCCATGAGCCGCATCTGGGCGAGTGAAGAAAGCAGTCCCGTCGCCCCCACCGCGGCACAACATTGCCCCAGAAACCGACGCCGAGGATAGAAATTTGAATCGAGAGACATGGTTCGAAATTAGGATCAGTTTTGCACCGCTGCCGCGGGACTCGTGGCCACCAGATAAATCATTGAGCTAATCCCTTGGCGCGGACTGATCCACGAAGGCAGGTCCGTAATCGCCTGCAGTATTCGCGCGCGCGTCGATTCCGACAACGTGCCTGCGCACAGCAATAAATCGAGCTCATCGAGAATCACCGCCGGCGTGCCATAAAGCGGCACCCAGTCCTCGATATCCAACCCAATACCATCCTCCTCGCGATCCGCGGGGTCACCCCAATTCGAAAACGAATAAACCGACAATCGATTCGGCACGCTCAACGCCGTGGTATCCGTATGAATCTGCATTTCCGGGGCAAACAGTCCCGCGCGCGCAATATCCCCCACCGGCGCGTAATCTGGAGTGAAGAAATTGAATACCGAAGGCGCCCGTAACGGCCCCTGCGAGAGTTCGCCCTGCGACCAGAAATAGTAAAAACGGCCGCTCGCTGACTGACCATTGAGCGATCGCACCAGTCCGGTCACGCGCAACAAGGGCTCTTTGATTTTTCCAAAATTAGGCGAAGGAGCTGCCGTCGCCCCGCGAGCCTCCGCATCAAGTAGAATCGCCTTCACCACCGCACCGAGATCGCCGCGCACGTCGTGACTATTGTTGGCGAAAACCTGTGCCACTCGATAAATATAGCCCGGACTCGGGTTACTCGTCACCAAGCGCTGAATCAGCCGGCGGGCCACAAACGGCCCCGTGTTCTCGTGCTCAAACAATGTATCAAGCGTATCACGTAGATCCTTCCAAGCTCCCTGCCCCGCCGGCAGCTCCCGCCCGGTCACAATGGTCTTTGCGCCGTCTTCGTGAAACTCGGGATAATTGATCATCGGCCGTAAAAATTCCTGCTCGGCCCACCGAAATCGCCAAGTTTGAGGGTCCTCATGATAAAAGGCCCAACCGGTGAAGACCTTAGCCATTTCGGTAATCGTTTGTTGATCGTAGGTCGGAATCGGCAGCCCGTTTGCGTCCAATCTCAGCGTGCCATCCGGGTGCAACTCAACGAGCCCGATCGTGAACAACTGCATAATCTCACGGGCGAAATTCTCATCCGGTTTCGATCCCGTTTCGGGATTGGATTTAGCATTCCGCAAATGACTGAGATAAACTCCCATCGCCGGACTAAGTGTCACCTCTTCCAATAGATCACGGTAGTTCCCAAATGCATGCTCAGCCAGGAGATCGAGATAGTGCGCCGCCCCTTCCTGCCAATTATAGATGGTGCCATTCACATCCGAGATCACCAAAAACTCACTCAGCGCAAACGCCACGCGCTGCCGGAGTTGGTCTTCCCCTCGCAGGGTAATATTCCACCACGCGCCGTAGCGGTGTTGTTGGTCGGGACGATCCGCGAAATTAGGTTCCCCAAACCGTTCCAGCTCCGCCCGCGTTTCCGCTAAATGATTTGAAGGCGGCAGCGCCATCTGCGCGTCGATCCAGGCCTCATACGACTGCCCCATGAGGGCGTCTATCTCTGAGCGTTTGCCCCCAAAGGTAGTCTGCGTGAGAAACCGCGCGGCATCAGCTTCCGAGCTCGATGCCAGCGGCTCAACGGGTGCCGCCGGCGGAGCGGTGAATGTCCGCGATCCCGCATAGCGCACCGCCGTGCCTGCTAGTTCTCCATTGGGGAAATTAGTCGTGCCCACGCTCGCAAATATTCGTCCGTCTCGCAGCGCTGCGCGCACTTCGGCTGCTGAGTAAGTCCCCACCCCAGTGATCTGCCATTGCACATTCGTCGCCTGTCCTCCTGGAAGCCTGAACAAAAGCGTGCCATCCTCTCCCGGTGCGCCCAATCGCAAATAAGCCGCCGTCTCCGGTGAGCTGAGGTTGGAAATACGACTGCTGACGACAAGTGCTCTTTCATCCGAAGATAACTGAATAGTCACCGTGCCATAGGCATTCGAGGTCAAGGCCTGCGGGATCAGTTTAGCGACAAACAAAGTGCCCGCGCTGTAGTAGATATTAACCACGGCGGAAGACGACAGCCCTGATTCATAACCCGCTCCCGACCCCAACGCGACCGCCACCGTCTTATTGAAGGTCTGCACATTCGTGTTGGCGAAAGGTTCGATTGACAGCGACACCGATACCTCCCCCGCGGGGATCGTCACCGTCGTTGGCAAAGCACTATAATCAGTTCCCATCTGGGCCGTGCCACCGTAGGCAAGCTTCACGCTCAACTCGGTGTCAATATTTCCTATACGCCGCACCGACACGACTGCGGGAGTCGCCCCCGGCGCCGTATCCGTCGAGGCTACACTAACTGCCAAACTGACCGTCGCCCCTTCGTCAGGGGTCAGATCGTAGACCTCCACCAACGCCGTTCCGGCCGCGATTGCTTTGCCACTCACCAAAACCGTGTAAGCCCCGGGCCCTAACTCCATCAACACCCCCGCATCCGCACTTGCTCGGGGGAGCGGAAACGCTCCGGACACCGCAAACGCCTGTTCGAGCACACTCGCGTCATTCGTGACCGCCCAATCATCATTAGTCGCGATCTGCACCCCGTCCGATTGCCTCACCACCGCCAATACGGGGTCGGGCAATGCCCTCGTCACCCCAAAGTCACTCAATGTCGGCCCCACTGCCCGAATCAACAAACGCCGGTCCCCGCCTCCCTCGGCCACGACCAACCCCGCGACCACCATATTTCGACCAGGTTCAATATCCGCTCGCGTAGACAGGTTTTTTAACCGCGTCGGGCCCTCCAAATCGTAAACCTCGATCAACCCCATCCCAAATCCGAATCCGTCCTTCGCCTCCGCGACTGCCGTGTAATTGCCCGGTTTGAGCTGAACCACCATCGCCGCATCTGCGCTGCCGCCGGAAAGCCCAAACGCCCCCAGATCAGAAAACGTGTCCGCCAATACCTCCGGCCAAAACTCGTTCGTCGCTACGATTTCACCGTCCACATCAACGATCTTGAGCGTCGGATTATTCACCGCGTTGGGCACGCCAAATCCCGTCAGGGCAGGCCCGATCGCGCGCACCAACACCCGCTTCTCTGGTCCCGCCGCGATACTAAACCCCGCGATGAGCACGTCTTCGCCCGATCCCACCCAGGCCCGGGAAGAGAGATTGAGCAATCGGTCCTTCTCCGTCTCTGCCTCTAAGGACGAAATACCGCTGCCCCAGACCATGATGCTAGCCAGCAAGATACATCGAAGCATCTGACGGCAGATCAGATCGAGTTGAGGTGAGGAAAACATGATAATTGACTAGAACGGAACAAACGAGCCGCAGGTGTTCGATTGCGAATTGATCCCGACGACAAACGCCTAGTTGGCCTGTTCAGGGTAGACTGAGCAAGGACTCCTCCCCCTTTCCGTTACCTACTTCGTTGCATGTTAAATAGGGAATTCATCCGGCTCCCCAAAACAGAAATACATGAACCCTCGCTGCCCTATCCGAGGTAGGGACAGATTGCTGGGCCTTCCTTCACCGATGCCAACGGCGAGGCAATTGCCCTTATCCAACTGCACAAAAAAGACGCTACCTTTCTCCAAAGTATCGCCGATGAGACCATGACAACCTACCAACAGCCCACTCAGCTCTCAACCGATCAGAAGCTGCCCCTGCCGTTGTAATCGCACGGACCGAGCCACCCACCTCGGGCGTAGTGAAAACACCAAGTGACAATCTTCTGAAATTAATCACCTTTGCCTAGACGCTCCGACCGGGAGCAGCCGAAACCCGTCCTCCGCAAAGCATAAAGTTGTTCAGTGGCGCGGTGTAGGTCACCATCATGCTTCTGCCGCTACCCCGACTTCGCTTCATTCTCTTTTCGGCTATCTCGGTTTACTTTGCGAGTGTCGCGGCGGCGGCGCCGAACATCATTCTGATCCTAACCGACGATCACGGTTGGAGTCCGCCATCCGCCAAGATGAGCACAAACTCATGCTGTATTGGGATAAGAAAGGTGGGATCGAAAAAATAGAACTGTTCGAGGTCGATCCGACCCCCACCGAAGCAGGCCACAACCTCGCCGACAAAAAGCCCAATCTGGCCGCTGCCCTCCGCGATAAGCTCTTGGCTCAATCGGACCTCGTCGGCACGAACTCGAAATAGTAATTCACAGCTCCTTATCCTAGCAGCCGGTCGGACTTAGAAACGAATCTCAATAAGACGGCCTCGAAGGTGCCTCAGTCTCAATCCAATCACTTCGCGGCGAACTTTGAAGTCATCCTTGAGCCTATAGATCGCTTCGAGGGGTTAAGTCCGACAGGCTCCTAGGCGTTTGACACTTCCCTCCCGGTCCGAGGTCGTGACGGATCGCTGGGCCGCCCGCGCCGGCCCCCCCCGCTCTCCAATTCAGTCACCGCGGATAAAGACCGCGGAGCTACCGTTTTAAATCCGTCCCTTTAAAAGTCCCCAACGCTTAACCGAGATCCATATCCCGGTGACCACGAGCACCGTGCCGCCAAGGGACATAAGTCCCCAAATAATGCGGACGAATAAAGGATAAGGCCCGAGGGTGTGAATCCGGCCAAAATTCTTCCGCATCAGGCCCACCGGTCCTGTTCCCGAACCATCGTAAAAAGACCGCTCCTCACCAGTGTAAGGGTCGATGGTGAGCTGCAGATTTTTGCCGTCCGCATCGAGAAACGCCTTATACGGATGATCGTTCCTGTTGCCGGGTTGTAACCCCGTAATGCGCTGGCCCGGATGATTCGCCCGAATCGATTCAACCACCGCATCCAACGACACCTTCTCCCCCGTCACTGGAACCGTTATTACCGGATTGGCCGGCAACGAAGACGCTCCTTGGAGCGATTCCAGCATTGGCCATATCTGCCTACCCCACGTGAAAGCGACTCCGGTCACCGCCATCACGATAAGCGGAATCAAGATAACCAGTCCCAGCGCGTTGTGCCAGTCGATGGCCTGTCCTCGCTGCCAAGCGCGGATGAAGGTGCGGCCTCGCCGGGGCCACCACAGCACCAGCCCGATGACACCAGTAATGGCTAGCACCACAGAACTGATCGCCACAACCATTTGCCCCGTTTTACCCGCCACGAGGTGGCGATGAATATCAATTAAGAGGTGACTGATGGAGACCCCTTCGCTCATCCACGTCAGCTCGCCCGTGTAGGGATTGAGGAAGACTCGTGCGCCCCGGTCCCCTTCCGAATCAATCTCGGTGCAGAAGGCGCTGTAGGAATGATTTGGAGCTTCGGGAATACTCAGATGATTTACGCGCAACCGGGGTTCAGCGGAACGGTAGCTTTCCAATATCTGTTCGATCGAAAGGGGCGTCCCCGTTTCATCGAGTTGAAAAAGTGCCTTATGCTCCCATCGGAAAATGTCTTGCTCAAAAATGAGTAGAGCACCGGTGAGACAGACCAAAGCAATCGGCGCGGCAGCTATCCATCCGATCCAAAAATGAAGGTGAAACCAGATCGAGCGTTTCCTTCGATTATCCCCGGAAGTGGGTATGGTTTGAGGCGAGTTATCCATCGGGCGGGGAATCCGGTTGGAGTCATTCCAAACGCGCTAGCTTAACCCGCCGGGTTAAGGTCATGGGCGGAATCGGCGATCTCCTCCGAGGTCGGAACGGACCACTGGGCCGTCCGCCCCTGTCTCGAAGCCACCCCCGTCCCTCACCCACCTTCACTTTTCCCTCCCCGCCTCAGGGGGAGCCAGACCGCTGTGGTAGGGAGAATCGGTGGGAATTTTTACGTCGGCGACGGCACTCTGGGGAACTTCCCCAGCCAATCGATTTTTCACCTCCGCGTAGTTCGGATCATTGGCGAGATTGTAGAATTCGTTGCGATCCTGCTGCAGGTCGTAAAGCTCTTCAAATCCGTCCGCGTATTGAATATAGCGATACTGGGTATCACTGAGCCCATGGGAGGCCTTCGTGCCATCGCCGGGAAACACAAACGACGTCAGGGATACCCGATCATCAATCGCCGTCGGATCGCGCACTTGAGCGGCAATCGAGATGCCCGTGCATTGCGCCGGAATGGGTAGACCCGCGAGTTCACACAGCGTAGGATACAGGTCCGTCGTGGTGGTGGGTTGAGGCGAGCGCTCTCCGTCGCGGGATACCCCCGGCGCGTGAATGAAAACCGGCGTGCGGGTCGTCTGCTCCCACAACGCAAATTTCTCCCAGTTTTGCTTTTCCCCGATATGAAAACCATGATCCGACCAGAGGACGATGATGGTGTTTACCGCGAGGGGGGAGGCATCCAGTCCATCCAGCAGTCGGCCCAGCTGATCATCTACATAGCTGATCGAAGCCAGGTATCCCCGCATGAGGTGTTTCCATTGCTCGTTATCCGTCACCCATTTGTGCCAGCGCTCGCGACGATGACTGCGCGCGTCGTCCATATCGGAGTCGAGGTATTCCGGCAGCTGAACGCTGTCCTCCGGATAAAGATCAAACCACTTCTGCGGCACTTCCCAAGGGATATGCGGACGGAAGAGACCCACCCCTAAAAATAACGGTTGCTCCCGCGGCTCATTCATCTGCTCGATCGCCCAATCCACCACCGCACCATCCCCCTGATCGGCGCTCAACTCGACCGCCGCAGCGCCGAAGTAGTGTTCGCGCAAAGGACGTGTCCCCACAAACCCCTCATTCTGATCGACCAACGTGCTGGCCGGTCGCGGCCAGTCCGAGGAAATCGGATCGAGCGGATCTCCCCGATACTCGTCCCAGGCGGCAGGATCGTTTTGGGAATCACCGGAAGTCCATTGCAAGGTGTGGAAAATCTTCCCCCCACCCGCGGCATAATAACCATGATCGCGGAAGTGCTGGGACAGCACGACGGCATCTGCCAACACCGCCGACTCGTGACGCCAGCGCGGACCATGGGCGCCGAACAAATTCCGGTATATTCCCGACGTGGCCGGATGCACCCCCGTCATGACCGCCACCCGCGAAGGATGACACGCGGGGGCCGCGCAATGGGCATTGGAAAACGTCACGGAACGCTGCGCTAGACGATCGAAGTTCGGCGTCTTGATTCCCGGATGATTATCCAGCGGGGAAATATAGTCGTTCAAATCATCAATCGAGATGAACAACACGTTCGGCTTGGACTCCGCGAACGTAGAGAGAATAACCAACGCGAGAACTAGGGGTAAGCGGATAAAACGAAACATGGATCGAGGGGCTTTCGAGGAGAGCGAACCTGACGGGAAAGAGAGTGCATGGAATCCGAAACTGTCCGCCGTCTATCTTCCATCTTTTTCTTTCAAGTTTCCGCAGCTTCAAATTTTAGGTTCACTCCCCTTTCGAAAGCGCCCGTTCACCTTCTCTAAAACACTCTGCCTCACGGTCCCTGCCCCAACGCTCCGTTCCCTCTGTTCTCTCCTGTAAAATCACCACCCCACCACCTCATCGAAACCCCGCCACCCGCTCCACCGCCTACCACTGCCCCGACCGGCTGTCCTTGATCATTTGCTCCAGCATATCGAACCGCACCTCGCCGTAGTTGATCGCATAGCGCATCCGGGTATCGCGCACCACCCACGTCGTCGGCATCCACGTAAATCGCACGCCCAGTAAAGACTCCGCCCGCTCGCCTTCACGACTCGACTCATTCGGGTGCCGCCAGATCTCTAAGTTCGGCAGATCTCTGGTGTTAATACCATGACGACCGAGCAGTCCCACATCGTCTTTGTCGCTACCCCAAGTGGAGAGGAAGATAAACTTAATTTCCGGATTCTCCTTAATGAAGGTCGGCCACCCCCCGTCCTTAAACTCGACGATACAGTTATAGCACCACGAAGCCCAGATGTGCACCACCGTCGGGGTCGCGGAGTCCGTCGCCTTCACCAACCGCGCCTCAAACTCCGCTGCTGTCTCCGCCGCCAAAGAACCACCACCCAAGATTATCGCGATTAAACCAATCGTAAACCAACGTTTCATCCCCCGATCGAAACCCCTTCCCGCTCAGACGCAAACCGACTTCTAAACAAACGTCGCGATCTCACTCAACGGCTTCTTCGTAATCGCCGGCACCTTCGCCCCCTCCGCCGGATACCCCACGACCAACAATAAAAACGGTTTCTCCCTCGCCGGCCGGCCGAGGATCTTGTTCAAGAACGCCATCGGGCTCGGCGTATGCGTCAGCGTCGCCAAGCCCGCCTGATGCAGTGCCGTAATCAACATGCCCGTCGCAATTCCCACCGACTCCTTCGGATAATAAGTCTGCTGCTTATGCCCTTCGGCATTCTCAAACGAATTCACCGCAAAAATCGCAATCAACCAGGGCGCCGTCTCGATAAACGGCTTATTCGCATCTGTCCCGAACGGCGCCAGAGCCTGCTTCCACTCCTCCGGCGCCCTGCGCTCGTAGAACTCACGCTCCTCCGCCTCCGCCGCTTCCCGCAACCGCGCCTTGATCGCCCCGTCCCCCACCGCCACAAAATGCCACGGCTGCAGATTCGCTCCATTTGGTGCCGTGCCCGCCGATCGGATACAATCCTCTATCACGGCCCGGGGCACCGCCTCGCTTGAAAAATCACGCACCGTACGTCGCGCCCTCATGCTCACATAAAAGGCCGCCGCCGCCGCCCGCATCTCGCTCTCTTGCTTCCGCTCAAACGCCAGTGGCACCATGGGTTTTGTATCCATGGCACCCAACATAGGGATCAGGGCCGATTTGTCGGCTCAAATCCCGCTATTCTCCTCGATCCGGAAATCCTCCGTCCGCTGCATCAGATCGACCACCCCGCGGCGGTCCCATCGGCCCCGGTCCCCGGTCTGATGGCGGGGCAGGCGGCGGCATCGCTTCGCGTAGTTCTTGCTCGTCCAACGCTCCGTCGCCGTTCTCATCAAACGCCAATAGCTGCCGCGGTAGCGCTTGAATTTCTGCCGCTGAGAGCGACCCATCGCCATCAATATCCCCCAGCGCCATCAAGGGGTGCCCTCGCTCCGGTCGCCCCTGACCTTGCGATCCGTGGTCGTGAAAACCACCCTGCAATTTGCCTGGACCACCAGGCTTCAGCCCCACGGACTCCGCTCCCGCAAAAAGACCAATGGCCGCGATCGGGGCGGCGATAAAACAAACGACGATAGATTTCAGGTTGGGTTCCATATGGCCTCTACTCTACCGCCCGAGTGTTAACCAATTGTTTCAGTCCACCCTCTTTTGTTTAAGCGCGTGTAAAGTTTTACGGTTCAACTCGCCGCCACCGCCAGCGTGATTGTCACCACAAACCCATGGGGTCGAACGTTGCCGAATTTCACCGTCCCGCCCATCACCGCCACTCCACTCTTCACGATCGAGAGACCCAGCCCAAATCCACCCGCCTCTCGGGTCCTTGCCGCATCGGGTCGATAAAACGCCTCGCCCAATCGCACCAAAGCGTCCTCCGGCACCCCCGGACCGTTGTCCTCGATTTTTAACTCCACCCGCTCAATCCCTCGAACTGACGCCCCCACCTTCACCGTCGCCTCGGCTCCGGCATAACGCGAAGCGTTCCGTATCACATTACCAACTACTCTCAGCAATAACCCCGGATCAGCCCCGACCTCAAGCCGCGGTGATACCTCTACGCTCACCTTTCGATCTCCCATTTCTCGGGCGATCGCCTGCTCCACCACTTCGAGCAAATTCACTGGCCGCATTTCTGTCGACGGCATCCGCATCTCCGCCTTCGTAAACGCTAGCAGCTCCCCCACCAATGCGCTCATTGCCTGCACTTCCTCGCGCACATCGCCTACCGCAGCTTTCAAGTTATCCGGCACTCGATCTTCTAAAATACTCGTGCCCACCTGCATGCGCCCAATCGGTGAACCCAGCTCATGGGCCACGTCTCCCAGAAATTTTCGCTGCCCATTCACCAACGAATCCAACCGCGACGCCATCTGATCAATACTCTCACCCAGTTGCCCGATTTCATCGCGTCGGACCACGCCTGCTCGCGTCTCAAACCGCCCCTCGGCAATCGCCTCTGTCGCTCCCGTCAGTTGACCAATTGATCGCGTCATCCCGATCACCAAAGGCGCCCACCACCCCACTGAAATCAAAAACGAAATTCCCACCGCCCAAATCACCGGGCGCGGATCCAGCAAATTTCCAAACGCCCAAGCCGACCTCGAAACGACAATCAACGTGCCCGCCGCCGGCGGCCCCACAGCTTCGATTTTCACCGGAATACGCACCAACACCCACCACTTCTCCGGGGAACCCAAGCGCTCAAACCGTCGCGCATCCGGCGAATCTCGCCACGACGGATCACGATCGTCGCCCCCCAAACCATCAGCTCGCTCGCGGCGAGGTGGACCATCAAACCCATTTCGAGCGGGTGGCCCTGCGTCCCGGTCTCTGGGTGGCGGACGGGCCTCCCCTCTTTCTTCGTCTCCTCGCGGGGGAGGTCGGCGTTCGCGATCTGCCTCATCATTTCGACGAGGAGGCGGAGGCCTAGGGTGCCCCCCGCCCTCTCCTTGAGGTCCCTCCAGCCGACGTTCGATCTGTTCCGGCAACTCGAACCGGGTGCCCGCGACCCAATCACCCTGGTTCAGATACACCCCAAAATCCAAATCATACGTCGCACTAAACCGAGCCACGACCGCATCGAAGTCTTCTTTATTTGCTTCCTGCAAGTCGCCCGCGAGAGCGGAGCCCAAGGTCTCCAATCGATCTCCGATCGACGCCGCAAACCAGGTCTTAACGCCCCCATTCCAAAACAGCACCCCCACGCCAATTGCCCCCAGCAGCACCAGATTGAGCCCCAACCAGGTCCCGATCTTAACCGACAATGGAATACGCGTTTTCATCACAGAAATTCCACTCTGCCACAAACCACCCCCAAACTCCCGCCCATTTACGCGCCCTTAACAATTTCCCTGCCGACTCGAACAAAACTCCCCCCGTTGAGCCGTGCTTCAGCCGGCGTCTCCTGCCCCCCCCCGCCATCGCGTCAGCTGCCTCATCCCAAGCAACAAGGAGCGTCGCTTAACGACGCCCACCCCTGCGCCTCTCAGAACCAAAAAACAACCCCAGCGCGTGAGCCGTGAGACGAGGCCTTTTCGGGTCCATTTGTTCTTCAATCGCCCATTCTGGCCCCCCACTTCATCACCCCTGCGGGGCTACACCGTTCCGCCGCAACATCTCCGCGCTCCCGCGCTCCGTGTGGTTAAAAAGCCCTGCCTCACGGCCTTTCCCCGTCGTGCGCCTCTATGCCCGCGGATCAATCATCATATAGCCCGCCGAACGCAACGTGCGGATAAACCGCGGCGACTTGGCGTCGTCCCCCAGCTTCTTTCGCAACGCCGAGATGTGCACATCGATCGAACGATCATACACCTCGAAATTCCGCTCCCGCACTTCATCCAACAAGGCCTCGCGGCTCTTCACTCGACCCTTCGCCTTCGACAAGCTCAGCAACAAATCAAACTCCACCGGGGTCAGTTCCATCGGCTCGCCTGCCAACAAAGCCGCCCGTGCCTCCACCCGCACACACAACGGCCCCACCGTGATCTCCGTCATTTTCTCCGCTCCGCCATCCCCCGAATCCCCGCCCACTCCCAGCCGCCTCGAACGGCGCAATACTGCCCGCAACCGCGCCAACAATTCCCGCGTAGAAAACGTCTTCGGCAAATAATCATCCGCCCCAACCTCCAGCCCCACGATACGATCCATCTCATCACCACGCGCCGTGAGCATTAAGACCGGCACGTCACTCTTTTGCCGGATCTGCCGCAACACTTCGAACCCATCGATACTCGGCAACATCACATCAAGAATCACCGCATCCCAAGAGTCTCGCGTCGCTCGTGCCACCCCGGCCAGCCCGTCATGCTCACTCGAAACCTCGAACCCCAACGGGGCCAAGTAGTCCGCCACGAGCCGACAAAGTTTCCTGTCATCATCAATCATCAGCAGCCGCTTACGGACATCGGGATGGGGGGCAGTCTTACTCACTCCCCGAAAACACCGCCAAGCCCGCCCGGTAGCAATCTTCTAGGATGTATTTCAGGAATAAATGGATGGTTCGTGAGCAGGAAACCCTACTCGGTCAAGGCGACCGCAGCGGAGGCGGCCCCGCGGTCCGTGCCACCGAGCGCAACGCGGAGCTTCCCGCTCCCCCACCGGGTCAAGTCAGACCGTCGATTCATTATCGCCTCCCCCTCCTCTCCTGCAATTTACGCGGCCTTAACAATTCTTTGCGCCCTGCACACACAGACTTAACCAATCTCCCCTAAGTTGCGGCCCATGCATTCGACTCCTCGCATTATCTTCTCTCTCTTCGGTGCGGCGCTGTCCGTCGCCTCTGCTTTCGCGCAAACGTCCGACGACCCTCGCTACACCAGCTGGCTCATCAGTGCCAGCGGGACTTATGCCCGCCTCTACGAGTCCACCACCGCCCAACTCGCCGGCAATGCCGTGACCACTTGGAGCCGCGGCCAAGGCGTGCAATCCGCCCCCACCTACGCCGGCGTCAACCAAGTCTCCTACTCGAACGACTGGGTCTACATCCGTGGCTCCGGCCTTGGATTCCACGCCATGGGCCCATGGTATCTCAACGAGAACAAAACCAACGATTTCCCCAACTACCCCGGTAACACCGACGTGCTCTATCGGATCCCGCGCACTCCCACCGTCGCCACCACCAAGACCCTCACCAACAGGGGCGCCATCGGCTACTTCGTCGACGGTGTCGCCATGTTCGACTCCACCGACACGTTCTCTTACAGCACCAGTAACGCCTCCGATGCGAGTCCGGTCGCCAACTTCCAAGGCCGGGGCGATGGGGTCTGGAATCGTGATGCCTATGTCAACGAGGGCGTCACCTTCGATCCCGCCTTCGCTCACCAAGCCGGCTCCCTTTACCACTACCACGCCAACGCTCCTGCGCTCCGCCATCAACTCGGCGACAACGTCACCTACGACACCTCGACCAAAACGTATTCGGAGGACTCCACCAACGCCACCAAGCACTCGCCCATCGTCGCGTGGTCACGCGATGGCTACCCCGTCTACGGCCCTTACGGCTACCGCGACGCCAACGACTCTTCCAGCGGCATTCGCCGCATGATCTCCGGTTACGTCAAACGCGACGGCACCAAGGGAACCACCGATCTCAACGCCACCGGCCGCACCACCCTTCCCGCCTGGGCCGCCATCGCCCAAAACAGCAGCACGGCGGTCGCGACCAATGTCCAAGGTCCCGCCGTAAGCGCCGCTTACATCCTGGGTCACTACCTCGAGGACTACGCCTACCTCGGCGACCTCAGTCAGACCCAAGGCACCGACTTCGACCTCGATCTTTACAACGGACGCACCGGCGTCACCCCCGAATTCCCCCAAGGCACCTACGCCTACTTCCTTTCCGTCGAAACCGACGGCACGCCCAGGTTTCCCTACATCATCGGTCGCTGGTTCAACGGCTCGCCTGACGGGGCATCCGTCAACAGTATCAGCGAAACCGTGACAGAATACGCTCGCGGCGCGCCCACCGCCGAACTCCTCGTCTCCGCCACCCCTAACGGCGACTCGGTCGATGTCGCCTGGAACTCCGTTGAGGGCGCTTCCTACACGGTCGAGTCCTCCACCGATGCTACCAACTGGACCTCCCTCAACTCCAGCGTCGCCAGCTCCGGCATCACCACCACTTACACCGCCACCGAATCGACCCACTATCGGGTCACCATGGCCTCGATCGAAACCTACGACACCACCGGCACCACCGGCACTGCCGTCGGCTCCACCGGCTCCGTCGTCTATACGCCGGCCGCCGATGTCGAGGCCCCCACCATTAGCACGTCACCAGTCGATCAATCCGTCGCCGCCGGCGCCACCGCCGCCTTCACCGTCACCGCCTCCGGAGAAAGTATCTCCTACCAGTGGTATAAGAACGGAGCCATTATTCTCAACGCCACCGCCGCGAGCTTCTCCATCGCTTCCGCCGCATCTGCCGACGCAACCGCATACACCGCCTCAGTCACCAACTCTGGCGGCACCGCGATCAGTGCATCCGCCACCCTCACCGTCACCGGCTCATCCCCCGACACGACCACGGCCCGCGTGGTAAATCTTTCGACGCGCACCAACGTCGGCGACGACGCCGGCACTCCTGTCATCGGCATGGTGATCGGCGGCACCGGCGACAAATCCGTCCTCTTCCGCGCGATCGGTCCAACCCTCGCGTCGTTCGAAGTAAGCGGGGTGCTCGCCGATCCCCAACTCAGTCTCATCCGCAGTAGCGACTCGATCGTCGTCGCCTCCAACGACAACTGGGGCACTGCCTCCAACCTCAGCACCCTCGTCGCCACCACCGCCTCCCTCGGCGCCTTCGCCCTCACTTCCGGAAGCGACGATGCCGCCTGGCTCGGCGACCTCTCGGCCGGCGCCTACACCGCCCCCATCCTCGATGAACGTGGCAGCGGAGTCATCCTCCTGGAGATGTATGACGCGGGCTCCAGCCGCGACCCGGCTCAACTGGTCAACGCTTCGACCCGTGCCCACGTCAGCACCGGCGACGGAGTGCTCGTCTCCGGCTTCGTGATCGAAGGCGAAGGCACCCGCCGTCTCCTCATCCGCGGCGTCGGCCCCACGCTCAGCAACTACGGCCTCACCGGGCTGCTCGCCGATCCGAGCCTCAAACTCTTCTCGGGCTCCACCGAACTCACCGCCAATGATAATTGGAACGACAATGCCAACGCCGCCGCCATCATCATCGCGGCCACTGCATCCGGCGCGTTCACCATCAACTCCGGCTCCCACGATGCCGCCATGCTGATCGACCTTCCTGCCGGCGCTTACACGGCCCAGGTCGCCGGCGCCGATGACGGCACCGGCACCGCCTTGCTTGAAATCTACTTGATCGACTAACGGCCCTCTCACTTTCACGGGATAGCTCGGGTGTGCTTCATCGCCCTGCGCGCCTTTCCGGCCGGAGGGGAGCCCGGGGGCGTTTTCATTTACTCGCCCTTAACAAAACGCCGCCTTCCGTTCACCCGTGCTTAACCTTCTTTGAGTAAGCTCTCGCCTATCCAACCTTCCGTTTCCTCTTCAACCTTGTCCGGGGCCAATCTCGACTCCCTTTCTTATCCGTGGTGAGACGACTAATCATAGTCCTGACTCGTTGCGGTCCGTCCCTGCTCGGCCTGCTTTTCGCCTCCGCCTCAAGCCCCGCCGCCAACGTCGAGCTTAACCTCACCTTCGGCTGGCAGAAACAAGCGATCAACGTCCCTTCAGCCCCCGTCACGTCACCCGCCGGCCAGACCCTCTCCATCACGAGAGTTTCCGGCCTCATCTCCGAGCTCGAACTCGTCCGCGCCGACGGCACCAGCGTGCAACTCACCGGCCAATACGGCTTCTTCGACGCGGCAGATCCGACCCGCCATAACATCGCCCTCCACCACGTGCCCGTCGGCCACTACACCGGCATGAATCTGCGCATCGGTGTCGCCCCCGGGCCCAACCACTCCGACCCCAGCCTTTGGCCCGCTGGCCACGCCCTCAATCCCATCACCAACGGCCTTCACTGGGGCTGGACCGGTGGCTATGTTTTCCTCGCAATCGAAGGCCACTACGACAATTCAACCTTGGACATTCGGCATTCAACCTTTGCCTCTGCCGGCGGCTTTTCCTTCCACCTCGCCACCGACGAACTCCCCCTCCCCGTTCGTTTCAGCCAACCCTTTTCCATCACCGGCGACAGCAAAATCACGCTGCTTTTCGACCTCGCCGATCTCCTCGGCGAGCTCCGCCTCGACCCCGACGCCGACACCACCACCACCCACTCGCGCGACGGCGATATCCTCGCCCCCCGCCTCGCCGCCGCTGTCGGCCCGTCCTTCTGGTTCGGTGATGCCACGCCCGCGCCCACCTCCGAACATTCTTTAATTGACCTTCAACATTCGACCTCAACGGCCGCGGCCCCGCCCTTGCCGTTCCTCGTCCCCGCCGGTTGGCCGCAACCCGCCCTGCCCCACGACAACGCCCCCACCGCCCCGGGCGTCGCTCTCGGCGAAAAACTTTTCCACGACCCGCGCCTCTCCGGCGACAACACCCAATCCTGCGCCGACTGCCATCAAGCCTCCCGCGCACTCGCCGACGACACCGCCTTCAGCCTCGGCATCCACGGCACCCCCGGCCCGCGCAACGCCATGCCCCTGTTCAATCTCGCCTGGTCACCCGACTTCGCGTGGGACGGCTCGCAACCCCGCATCCGCGACCAATCCATTGCCGCCATGACCAACCCGATCGAGATGGACGCCGATCCCGCCACCGTCATCGCCACCCTCGCTCCCGACCAATCACTCCAAGCCGATTTCGCCGCCGCGTTTGGCGACAAAACGATTACCGTCGAACGCATCGGCCTCGCCCTTGAGCAATTCCTTCTCACCGAAGTCTCCGCCGATTCTCGCTTCGATCAATCCCTCCGCGGCCCCGTCAAACTCACCGCCCAAGAAGCACGCGGCCTGGAACTCTTTAACCGCGAGTTTGACCCCCGCCGTGAACAATTCGGGGCCGATTGTTTTCACTGCCACGGCGGCGGCCTCTTCACCGACTTCGCGCCCAAAAACAACGGACTCGATCTCGTGTCCACCGACCAAGGACGCCAGCTTGTCACCGCTGCCGAGGCCGACGCGGGCAAGTTCAAGACCCCCTCCTTGCGCAACATCGCCCTCACCGCCCCCTACATGCACGACGGCCGTTTCGACACCTTGGAAGAAGTCATCACGCACTACACTTCCGGGGTGCAACGCCCCCCCCAACTCGACCCCAATCTTGCCAAACACCCCGGCCGCGGAGTCCCGCTTAGCCAATCCGACCAATCCGCCCTCGTCGCCTTCCTGCGCACCCTCACCGACCCCCGCTACGCCAGCCCATAATCGAAACGACCGATCCTCGCCGGTCTCCTCATTCGATTTGGGTCAAATACCCCGAAACCTGCTTCACTTTACCCGGGAGGGAGGAGCCTGCTTGCCAGCGATAGTTGGACTCTTCCCCGGACTCTC
>Ga0335398_10003928_pt1 | contig 21213 bp, 17 predicted proteins | sample BON03_FD_205742 | JGI IMG/M metagenome (GOLD analysis project Ga0335398, IMG submission 205742) | Freshwater microbial communities from Lake Bonney liftoff mats and glacier meltwater in Antarctica - BON-03 (spades assembly) (version 2) | ecosystem: Environmental > Aquatic > Freshwater > Ice >... | reverse complement strand
GTTCCATACGGCAGGCGGACGTCGTTTCGAAGATCAAACAGATTCATTCCGAGACTCACAAAGATGTTTACGGAAGTCCTCGCATGCATCTGGAACTGGTCGCTCGGGGTCACGAAATCTGCGAAACGACGGTTGCGAAACAACGGTTGCGAAACAACGGTTGCGAAACAACGGTTGCGAAACAACGGTTGCGAAACAACGGTTGCGAAACAACGGTTGCGAAACTGATGCAGGTAGAAGGTGTTTCGTCGTCGATTCATCGTCGTTTTCGCGTGACGACAACGGACTCCAATCATGACCTTGCCGTGGCCGAAAACACTTTAAACAGGGAGTTTGAGCGTGATCAGCCGAATGAAGTCTGGGTGTCCGACCTGACGTACATTCCCACGAAAACAGGATGGCTTTATCTAGTTGCCATTATCGATCTTTATTCGCGGAAAGTCGTGGGCTGGTCGATGGATGTGACGATGTCGACGGACGTGTTTTTGTCGGCCCTGGAAATGGCGTTGGGCCGTCGTGGCAACGTGGATGGTCTGCTTCATCATTCGGATCGTGGGAGTCAGTATTGCAGTCAGGCCTTTCGGTTGGCGCTGCGTCGCAACGGCATCGATTGCAGCATGAGTCGCAAGGGGAACTGCTGGGACAACGCGGTGGCGGAGAGTTTTTTCGCGACGTTGAAGAAGGAACTTGTGCATCAGTGCGACAACGCGGATCAGGCCGAAGCTCGTGCAAGCCTCTTCGAATACATCGAAGTGTTTTATAATCGCGTTCGGCGTCATTCGGCTCTAGGCGGAATAAGTCCGGAACAGTTCGAACAGCAGGGATGACGGAAACAGAGTTCACTCGAACCCCACCCACAAAGGCATGAAACCGGATTTGCATTCGTCTCCGCCGGCCATCATTCACGGCAGCAAGTGAGTGAACGACGACCGGCTCCGACGAAGGCAAATCCTCACACAACATTTTTCCGAGACAAAATACCTGTCTCAAATAACCTTAACCCGCGCCCACTAAATCTACGGAACTTCAGTTGAGCGATTGAATCGAAACGTAAATTCGTCGAGGTAGTCGTCCAGATATTTTCCGCCAACAGCACCTTGATGAGTCCCCAGCAGCCAGCGTTTGAGAAGGGAGGCGACACGATGAACGCGAGGAAGAAGTTCCGAAGCCATTTTCTTCTCGTCGACTGATGACAGTCACCTCATGAGCGTATCCGATCTTCGTGAGCCGACTGTAACCTCACCATCCGTCCGTGTGAATCACCGCTTCCGACTCGGTCACTTCGCGAACAAATGACAGCAGACTTTTGCCACTCACATCGTCCACCCTCTGCATGCGAATCCGTCCCATGCCGTTGCAATCCTCTTCAGCAGCGATCACCACAACATGCTTGTTTTTCGCCCCTCTGCCGCGTTTTCCGTCGGCAACACCACCCACATAAGTTTCATCAACTTCAATCCGCCAGGACAACAGATCCCGGCCCGGTCGAACCATCGCTCGACGCAGTTTATGAAGCCAGATCCAGACCGTTTCCTAACGCGTAAACCCCCAACTGCCGCTGAAGCCTGGACGCACTGATGCCGTTCTTTTCGCTCACGATCAAGCACATGGCGAGGAACCAAAGCCGCAATGGCTTTCGCGTCTTGTCGAGAATCGTGCCGGCCGTGACTGAGGTTTGGTGATGGCACGCCGCACACTCCCATAGTCCCGGGCGACCGGTCTTCCAGCCTGCATCGTGACGACACCGTGGACAACAAAAACCCGTCGGCCAGCGAATCCCTTCCAGGTAAACACGGCAATCCGCGTCCGTTCGAAACCAATCCTCAAACTCCAACAGATTCGACGGGTAATCTGGGATTCTTCCTGCTTTTTAAGGGCCCAACTGCCCAGCAAACTAGCAGAATCAGAAACCTGAGCAAACCGGATATCTCTCTTTGGCAATCTACGTCGAGGACATGGAAAGCCTGACGGACGAACAGATAACCCAAATTCGCGCCAAGATGACCCAGCTGAAAGCAACCAAAACACAGCCTTGTGTTGGCTTCGCAGCGTGGTCAATACACGAACACAAATTCGTTGCTGTTTAAGATAGCAAGGCACATGTCAGCGAGCGCTCGGGTCCTGGCATCGACCTCGTGCGGCTGCAGATCGTGGACATAGTTTTCGTACGCGAATAGCCGTTCCGTGAACGAAAATGGTTCGCCCGTGTTTTCTTCGCTGGCACGACGAACGACTTCTGTCGGGTATTCACGAGACTCGAAATCCAGCTCCGACTGAACGGCCTCCATGTCCTGCCAGAATTTCAACGCGGCGGCCGTCTCGTCGCTGCTGGGAAGCCGACTGTAGGCGCGACGATAGATGGCTTCTATTGCGGCCGCGTCCGAAGCAACGTCCCTGCGTACGCTGGCAGCAAAAGCCAAAGCGCGGTCACTGGTTTCGTCACCGTTCAGCAAAGTCAAAGCCTGCGGTGAGATCGTTGAACTGTCGCGCATTTCGCACGACTTATCCGAGCCGGGTTGATTAAAGGTTTCCATCAGAGGATCACGATGGCCTCGCAGTTTCAACGCGTAAATGGTACGTCTATTGCGATCGGCCGGTTTCGGATTGGGAACATAACTAGGTGCAAAAGTGCCCATAATCATTCGCGGCTGCAGAGCCGCTTCCAGGTTCATATCCGGGCGAATGGGTATTCCGCCCGCCGCCGGATTCAATTCATCCGAAACCGCCAGCATCGCATCCCGCAGTTCTTCTGCTTCAAGACGTCTCGGCACAAACGTGGCGTAAAGTTGCTGGCCCGGATCTTTTTCGGCCAACCGTTCAGCGTCTGCATGGTGACTCGACCGGCGATACGTTTCAGACATCATGATCACGCGGTGCATGTGTTTTATCGACCATCCACTGCGAATGAATTCCGCTGCCAGATAATCCAGTAGTTCCGGATGAGTCGGTTTCTTTCCTGTGGTGCCAAAGTTGTTCGGATTGCCCGCTATACCTTTTCCGAAATGATATTGCCAAATGCGATTCACCATCACACGTGGGGGCAGCGTGTTTTCCGGATTTACAATCCAGTCTGCCAAGGCCGCACGGCGGCCAATTATGTCATGCGGGATGTCAAAGCCAATGCCTCCGGGCACCGCACTTAATGCAGCGGGACCAACTTCTGTCGAAGCAGCAAACACATCGCCGCCGGTCAGAATGAACGTCTTCTGAAACTCGCCCTGCTTCATCGGATCGTCCGGCCGATTCGTTCGACTTGACACGTTGCCCGGAGATAGCGTCCGGCCGCTGTAAACCGAAAACGCGATCGGCTTGTATCGATCCGTTTCCCAGGGGAATCGCGTCTGCCATTTTCTCGCTATTCGTTCCTGCCCAAACTGATCCGGTGTTGTTAACAGATTGTTCGGCGGAAAGTTCTCCTTGGGGGCTTTGGCTGCTTTGGCTTCGGCTCGAGTCTTATACGGAAGGCCCTGTTGCTCAAACCACTGCCGTTCGTTTTCCGCTTTCAGCGTCGACAAAGCCGCCAGCATTTTGCTGGTTTCCTGCATTCGCTTAGCGTGATAACTGCGGTCTTCTTCCATTCCATTCAGATTTTCGTGCGGCAGCCAATCTGCATCGACTTCGGCAAACTGAGTTGTCGCAAACACCGCCTGAAACGAGTAATAATCCTGAGTCGGGATGGGATCGAACTTGTGATCATGACAACGGCAGCACTGCAGCGCATGAGCCAGAAACACCTGCCCTACAGAATCCGTCACATCATCCAGAAACTGCTGCCGCGTTACTTTGGCAACGCTCATACCCGTCTGTTCCCATGGCCCCATTCTTAGAAAACCGGCAGCGATCTGTTTCTCCGGATCGTTAGCGGCAATCTCGTCTCCGGCCAATTGTTCACGCACGAATTCATCGTACGGCTTATCGGAATTAAACGATCGGATCACATAGTCTCGATAACGCCATGCGTTTGGTCGTTCCCAGTCGTTGGCGAATCCGCTACTGTCCGCATAGCGAACAACATCCAGCCAGTGGCGTCCCCATTGTTCGCCATATTGAGAACTGGCTAGCAGTCGATCGATAAGTGCCTGATAAGCGATGTCGTCCGAACGAGCATCCGCCATAAACGCTGCGACGTCGGCGGGCTTCGGTGGAAGTCCCAGCAGATCAAACGTCGCTCGACGAATCAGCGTTTGCCGATCTGCGCCGCCCGCTGGTAACAACTGAACCTTCTTCAACGCGTCTGATATCAACGCATCAATCGCTTCGCCGCCCTGCATTCCGCTCAGACGGCCAGCCGAGTCTTTCGAAAGAGGCTGATAGGCCCATAGATCTTCCAACTTATACTTTCGCGTTGTCCAGTCTTCGCTCAGACCACCGCTGGTCTTCCAGGTGATTCCTTCCGCATACCGATCATAAATTTCAGCAACACGCTTCTCATCCGGCCACGGAGCACCGCCGTTAATCCAATCACGAATCCACCATGTTTGTTCCTCAGTTAGCTTTTCTGATTCCTTTGGAGGCATCTCAAAGTCGGGCTCAACGCGGCGAACCATGGCATACAACGCGCTAAGTTCCGCGTCTCCGGAAATAACAACCGTGTCACCAAAAGAATCGCCCCCTTCCAGCAGTTTGGCACGCGTTGAAAGATCAAAGCCGCCTTCCAGTTTGTCTGGTTCCTGACCGTGACACGACAAACACTTTTCCGCAAGTAGCGGACGTACATTCAAGGCAAACAGTTTTTCTGAAGGGGTCGGTTCCTGCCCATTCGCGAGTCCGAACAAGCTAAGGCTGGCGACCAAAACGGTGAGTAGTCCAGATGTTGTTTCCATGGGTATGAAAAAGCAAAACAAAGGAAGCGGCGACTTAGGAATAAGACATGAGTATGCGGAAAGTTGAGCTCGATGACTACGCTGCAATCTATTTGAAGCGTGCGACTGGCAAGACTTAGCCGTTCTGCGGGATTTACTCGCTGCCGCCGGATGCCTGTAAACCCGACCATTTCAAAAACTGAGTCGCTGCGTGTGACAATTCCCTGTCCGTTGATTCGTACACGATTTCTGCAACACTAGCAGTCTTCCATGCTGCCCTGCCCCGCCAGAAAGTCGACGACATGCGTAACACGCTTCCGGTTCTGCTGCTTTTGATTACCGCATTCCCTGTGTTTGCCGATGGCGAACGAGACAACAATGCTGCGACCGTGCGACGAGTTCCACAGGACGGTATCCTTGTGCCGGCGGATCGCGAAAAAAGTCTACGAGATGGACTGTCCGCGCTGCAATTTGATATCGCCGACCTCCAAAAATCAAAAGACGCAACGACTCAGAATCTGCTGCCCGATGTTCTGATTTTCGAACGAGCAGTGCGGGTGGCTCTGGATCACAACGAGTTCTTTTCTCCTAAAGACATAGACAAGGCAGATCAACTTCTGGCGGAAGGCTCTGCACGAGCCGATCAACTGGCTGCCGGTACAGCCAACTGGCTTAACCAAAGCGGACTTGTTGTGCGCGGCTACATCAGCCGCATTGATAACACGGTGCAGCCATATGGCCTGGTCGTCCCTGCCACTTACGCTTTCAATCACAGCGTTCCAACTCGCTGCGACCTGTGGTTTCATGGTCGCGGCGAAACGCTAAGCGAAGTCAACTTCATCTGGGACCGGATGAAGAACGCTGGCCAGTTTACACCCGATCACACCATCGTGCTGCATCCGTACGGACGCTATTCCAACGCGTTTAAGTTTGCGGGTGAGGTGGATGTACTGGAAGCATTGGAAGACGTTCAGAAGCGTTATCGCATCGACGAAGACCGCATCAGCGTGCGAGGCTTCAGCATGGGAGGAGCCGGTTGCTGGCAGTTTGCGACTCACTATTCCGACCGGTGGTTCGCTTCTAATCCTGGAGCAGGTTTTTCCGAAACGCCAGAGTTCCTGAAGTTTTTCCAGAAGGAAACTTTGGCCCCAACACCGTGGGAAGTGAAGCTATGGAACATGTACGACTGCGACAAATACGCCGTCAACCTCGCTCACTGCCCAACGATTGCTTACAGCGGCGAAATCGACATCCAAAAGCAGGCCGCCGACCTGATGGAAGCGGCGCTGAAGGAACGAAATATCCGCCTGAAACACATTATCGGTGCTGGTATGGGACACAAGATCGACGATGTTTCTAAAGACATCATTGAAGACGGTATGACGTCGCTGGCCAAGCACGGACGCAATACGACTCCGACGCGGTTGAGCTTCGAAACTCATACCCTGAAATATAACCGGATGCACTGGCTGACTGTAGATGCTTTGAATGAACACTGGAAGCCAGCTCGCGTTAAGGCTCTAATCGTTCCCCAATCCAACTCGCGGATCACTGTGGAAAACATCACCGCTTTATCCGTGAACTTCCCTTCCGGCACATTTCCCGGCGGGCTGATCAGTCGCGAAACTCTGACCATGCAAATAGCCGACTTCAGCGACAGTGCAGTGAAGACCCTGCGAGTTCCCGGGCCAACATCTGATGGAGCCTGGAGCTTTCGGCTGCAGCAATCGAAAGCCGATGATGGAACGACAAGCTGGACTGTCGTTGATTCACTGAAGAATGAACGACTCATCAAACGTCACAACCTACAAGGCCCTGTTGACGACGCCTTTATGGATTCGTTCGTGTTCGTCCGGCCAACCGGTACCGCCGCCAACGAAGCAGCGGGCAAGTGGGCAGCGTCAGAACTTGATCGAGCGATCGAACACTGGCGACGACACTTCAGGGGCGACGCTCGCGTTGTGAACGATACCGACGTCACCGACGAAATGATTCTATCAGCGAATCTCGTGCTCTGGGGAGATCCGTCGTCCAACAGTGTGATGGCAAAGGTCGCCAACAAACTGCCGATCGTGTGGGGAACCAAACAAATTACAGTGGGCGACAACAACTACGACGCGACAAACCACGCTCCAATTCTGATCTATCCCAATCCGCTGAATCCAAACCGCTACGTCGTGTTCAACAGCAGCTTCACGTTTCGCGATTACGCGTATCTCAATAACGCAAGGCAGGTTTCGATGCTTCCCGATTGGGCCATCGTCGACCTGACAACGCCAGCCGGCAATGTATGGCCCGGAAAAATCGTTGACGCTGATTTTTTTGACGAAACATGGCAGCTGAAGAAGTAACCAGCCCGCCTACGGAGACTCTTGCGTTTCAACCCGATGGCCAACGTCAAGGTGAGTGACCAACGGCCTCGCCGTTGGCACCAGGTTGAACCACGATGCACTGCACCGGAAAACCAAAGTCGACTACGCCCGGTATTCGCTGTCAGCCTGACTACCAATCAACCAGTTTCAAAGCCTTCTGAACAATCGTCACGCGATTTGGTATGCCCGCATGCCGGTAAACAACATCGCCCGCCTTGTTCACAATCACTGTCGTCGGCACCGCACCAACCTTGTATCGCGTTCCGATTTCGCGACCAAGCCGGGTTAACATATTCAGCCGAATGACTTCTACCTTTCCTGTTAAATCTTCCTCTATCCCATTCACGATGGGCTTTGACGCAAGGCATGGCATTCAGCCATTGCTGAAGAATTCCAGCACCAGCGGCTGCCGACCAACTTTTGAATCAAAGTCGCCCACGGATTCGAATTTTGTCGCTTTACTTCTCAGCAGCACCCACGCCACCAGCCCGCACGCAACGAATATCAACACGGGATATTTTTCCTGCAGAAATTGAGCCATCTTCAGATCCTTAAATGCTTCTTAAACAAGTGGCTTAGTCGATTGTGCAAACGCGATTCAGAGTATTGTATTTGAAAAGACTGTGTGATCATCGGCAAACCGTCTGACTAACAGCAAGTCGACAGCTCGCCTTCTAATCTTCGAGTTGCCAGTCAATTGGTACTTCGCCGCCGGCTTCCAGAAATTCGTTGATTTTGGAAAACGGCTTGCTGCCGAAGAATCCTCGACGCGCGGACAGCGGCGACGGATGAGCACTCTCAATCAGCAAATGCCGCGCATCAATCAATGGCGATTTTTTTTGAGCCGGCTTACCCCACAGCACAAATGCCACGGATGGTCTTTGATTGACGCATTCGATAACTTTCGTTGTAAACGTCTCCCAGCCACGATTCTGATGTGAATTGGCTTCGTGAGCTCGCACCGTCAGTACCGTGTTCAACAGCAGCACGCCTTGTCTGGCCCATGATTCCAAATGCCCGTGAGCTACCGGTGCGACGCCCAAATCTGACGTGAGTTCCTTGTAGATATTTCGCAGAGAAGGTGGCACCTTTATGCCGCGATGTACAGAAAAGCTCAGCCCATGCGCCTGGTTGTCGTCGTGGTAGGGATCCTGTCCCAATATCAACACACGAACGTTCTCCAGTGGCGCTAGTTTCAGCGCATTGAAGACATCTGTTGCTGGTGGAAAGACAGTTGCCGTTTCGCGTTCGCCGCTGACGAAACTTCGCAGCGACTCGAAATAAGGAGCCTCAAATTCGCTCTGCAGGGCCGCTTGCCAGCAAACCGGCAGTTCAGAAATATCCATCACTCAACCTTTTCCAACGCCACGCTGGCCACTAAGGCTTTTTCATCAGCGCGATCCTGATCATCACAAAATCGAAACCAACCCGATTTCAGCCCCGCCATAGTCAGCGCCATTTGCTTTCCAACAAAGGGAAGCTTCGGCATGATCGGCAATGCCAGATTGCGTCCAAACTGCTGAACACGACTCTGAGTCTGAAAAACAGGTGCCAGAATACCTGTCAGTTGCGAATAGTAACGTGTGGTCGCCCGCCTGGTATCTCGATAGCTTACAAACGCCGCTGCATAATCGTTGTGTTTCGCCAGTTGATCGGCCAGACACACCGCGTCAGCCAAAGCCAGGTTCGCTCCCTGACCAAGATGGGGGCTGGTGGCATGAGCCGCATCGCCAACAAAGACAACTCGCCTATCAACAACAGACTTCATTCGCACGTTGCGATAGGTGGCAAACGTAATGTCATCAAAGGAATGTATATCGCTCAGAATCTCTTCTGAGGCCCAGTGGAATGCCATAACCTGCTGCTTCCAGGCATCCATTCCGTTGTTCCAAACGCGTTGTTTTCCTTCGGGCGTAAGGCCCCAGAAAAAACTGCTGCGGTTGTTACCAACCGGCAATATTTCGACCAGCCGACCTGTGGTATCCACCATTTGCAGCAGCCGATTTGCTTCTGAATGGCACGGTCCCGTCAGCCACAAAGCCGCTTCTTTGTACTCTGTAACTCGGCGTGTCAGCCCCGAAACCCGTCGCAGTTGTGACCGCGAGCCATCGGCGACTACGACAATATTAAACTGGCCAGCAACCTTCCCGGATGGCTGAATTAATGAAACAGCGGCGGACGTTTGAATAGATCCGGAGCCCATGCATCCTGCTTGAATTTCCACTCCTGACTTCACGCACCTGTTGAACAGCAAGGTAAAAAGCGAGCCTCGCAAAACACCCAGCCCAAACAGTTCACCGTTCAGTTTTCCGTAGTCTAAATGTACAAGTTCACGCCCCATACGGTGCTGAGCGTGTAGGGCATCGATCCGAGCGGAATTGGCCAACACCTCATTCAACAGCCCCGATCGATCCAGCAACCGTTGCCCGCTGGGCTGCAGCATTATTCCTGCACCCACCGGTCCACACTTCGGTGCCTGTTCGAACAACGTCACCTGATGGTCCTGTTCCGCCAGTAACCATGCACCGGTGGCCGCGGATATTCCGCCTCCAACAACAGCGATTTGCGCCTTCAACGAACTCCTGCAAGCTGGTGATAATTAAGGCCGCCATTGATACACAGACAGGTCCAGCTTTCCTGTATCATCGAATACTATTCCCTCGTTCTGCAGTTCGTGTCGTTGTAGCCTTTCAAACACGTCATCATGTCGCAAACTAATACGACCCTGAGAATTCACAACGCGGTGCCACGGCACGTCAGAACCATCTGGCAAGCTTCGTAACACGGCGCCCACCTGCCTTGCGTGCTGCGGAAGTCCGGCCAGCGTGGCTACCTGCCCGTAAGTGGCAACGTTTCCTAACGGAATCCGCCGCACCATGAACGTAATTCTTGAAGCGTTGTCTTTCTTCATGAACTTTGGCTTCATCAAACAACCGGGGACCTTTAAGTTGTGCGGATGGAAACTCAATTCATCGAAACAAACAACCAGAGTACTCACGGAGAACACTTTGCTGCTTCATACAATCAAACAATTGGCGAGCGAGGCTGCAGAAAGTGTCAGTGAATGACTCGGGTTGTTTTGCGATGAGGTTCATTTACTGCATGCGAAACAGCAGGTTCTGAGCTTCGCCTATCTCCAGTTTGTCCAGATCAATGCTGTCCAGCGGCGCAGGCTGCTGAACGGGATATTCTGGAGCAACAACAGAAGGAACAGGGATCGCCAGACCAGCCTCACCTTGAGGCAAGTCGACTGTATCTGACACAAGAACTCCAATCTCACAGCGCTTCAGAATCTGAACATTGTTTAGTTCGTCACACTCCAACAACTCGTCGTAGCTGTCCAAAGCGACCACCAATGTATCAAACACGGCGGGCTCTGCACCACCAGGAATGCACATACAGTTCTGTGGCAACTGCATCTGAATCAGAGTTTCTTCGCCCGCTTCCATTCGTGGAATGCAAATAGTTATAGCCGGCGAATGCACGTGAATCTGATACAAAACACCGACCAGCGTCACCTTGAAATTGCCGATCGGTACGCTGCTGCTGTTTCGCATGCCGATCTGAAAAACAGGCCCCTTGCAGGAGTCGCCTTCGCAGACAAGATGAACGCACTGTAATTCCAGATCACCCGGTTGCAGGCCCGCCGTCAAGTGCGATAGTTGCTGTTCTTCTGAACCGTTGAAGCCGTTTCGTTCTCGCATCTGATTGGTCATCAACAGGTTAATGACGTGACCACAATGCGACGTCGGAATACCCAGAAGCTGATTCGTCCGCATATCGTTGCTGTTATCCGGTTGCAGAAACTGGTGAACGCCGGGTGGTATTGACGGCGCTTGCAAAGCCACCTGCTGAGCCTTCAATCGATTGGCCGCCATCACCATCACCAGACCTAGAGCAAACAACTGTAAAACTGATCGATTACATAACATGATCTTGTCTCCTTAAAAATTGATTGTGTTAATCAATGGACAAATGAAAAAAGCCCGGCTGCCGCTTTCGCAGACGACCGGGCCTCTTCCAACGCAGCAAAGCAGAGTTTCGTTTATGCTTCACCATTAAACTATTACTGGCAGCCCCAATAGTAGTGGTACACCGGAGTCGCGAAGCAGCGATAAACTGGAGGGCAGTAGTTAAGCGGCCGGTAGCTGTACAATCGCTGACAATAGCTGTGGCAGTGGCTGTAATAATTGTTGTAACAGCTGTTACGGTAACCACGCCCCCAACTCCGGTGGCTATAACCGTAACGACGGAAGCAAGCTTCTATCGCTGCCTCACCACGCTCATCGCCGGACTCCGCCAGCAACACGTCAACGTCTATATCCAAATCCGCTTCTATGATCTCTACGCTCGCATCCTTGATCGACGAGGAATCAATCGTCAGCATGTCATCGCCCTTGACTGATGGAAGCAAAAGCGTCAATGGAAGCAGCGCTAATACTAAGTTCTTAAGCATCGATACATTCTCCAGGTACGGCTTCATGTGAAAAATGGACACAACCGTCAGCCGAACAACTGTTGTTTCCCTCTTGCCTAATCTACTAAGCGAACAAACAATTAATCTGTTACAACTCGCCGCTATTTATTTTGGGCAATCAAAGAAACGACACGGACAGAATGATCTGTGGCCACGCCCGCAGACTGTGACATTCAGGCCGGCGTGGTCTCTGCAGTCAGCTGTTGACCATTTCTGACAACATTCGGAACCGCCTACTGCGGCTTTCAAAGTAGCGTACCAACCCCTGATGTTCGTTGAGTTCAGCGATTATCTGCCCAATGCAAGGTTGCAGCCGTGGACCAGTACAAAACGCTGACGCGGAAGGTTTTTCAGCCGACTGATATGCGCTGCCGACTGAGCTACGCGTCGTGCTCGCCGTTCGTTTCTGACAGAATCCGATACGCTTCCTGTATCGCTTCGCAATCTGTTTGCAGCGAATCGGCAAGCTTCAGAGCAAAGGCAAACCCGACGACTCCCAATACGCTGAGCGCTTTCAACGTCAGCGCGGTCAGGGGATCGGTGGCATCCTGAGCCGTCAGCAGAATTAGAATCCCGACCGTGGGTACTCCACCTGCTAGATATAATGACCACGAAGACTGCTCCGACAATCGCCGCAGCCCGGCCACGTCCGCCGACGTTAAGCGGTCCTGCCGCCACAATGCGGGAATATACGCACGGACAGTCAGTGTGGCTGTCAGAAAAAATGGATAGGCGGCGGCCACCAGGCCACACAGCAGTAGCGATCCGATAAACCTCACATACCAATCTGCAGCCAGTTCACCCGTCGTCAAACGCAGGGCTAACGGATAAACCAATCCGGCTATGACCCATTCCGTGATACCCAGAATCGTCACAAATCGGCTCAGCTGAAATGCCCGCCACTTCACTGTCGCCAGCGATTCAGAACCCGATTCACGGCCCTGCACTGCTCTTACGACGGGCTGCACGTACCAGATGCAAAATGCGAAGCCGATCGGAAAAGCAATCGCGTTGATAACGATCACGATTCGAAAAAATGCGTCGCCCGCTTCCGGCAGCCGCGCCTTAATGGCCTGATCGTTGTAGAAATGATTGAACACCGCACCAAACGCATGCGGCGAAATCGCGGCGATCAGAAATGCGATGAGGGGCCATGCTATTGCCAATCGTCGCCACCCTGTCTGGCTGCCCTGCATCAACTGAGCCACTCGAGGCTGCAGGCTAAGACCGAGATCGCGGGCGAGTTCTTTCGCCGTTGCATAGCGGTCGTCGGGGCGTGGTACCAAACAGCGACGCAGGATCATCTGCAATCGCACTTCGATTGCGCTGACCGGTTTTTCTGGTGGGTCACCAACGCCAGCCTGTCGCAGTTCGGCCATGCCACTCAGCGTTTCGCTCCACGTGCCAACCACACTTTCATCAGCAAACGGACGCTTGCCATACATCAGTTCCCACAACAAAATACCCAGCGAAAAAACATCGCTGCGACCGTCCAGATCTGCCGGTTTAGTGGTCCTGTGCGGATTACAGGCGTCTAGTTGTTCGGGCGACATATATGCCAGACTTCCCCCGAACGACGCCGCTGGGTCGTCGCCTTCAACCTCTGAGCTGAAACTAATATTGAAGTCTGCCAGCTTGGCTGTGCCGTTCGCGTCCAGCAATACGTTGGCTGGCTTTACATCGCGATGCAGAATATTATGGCTATGAGCGTAGTGCAGAGCCTGTGCCAGTTCCATGCCCAGCTGACACGTCACTTCCGCCCATAACTTTTCCGCCAGACCACTTTTTAATGGAATATCCTGTCCGGACAAAACGCCCGTATGGGCCATCGCAGCGGCGATACACTGCTTCAGAATCTGACCCGTTTTGGGAGCTGCGCTTCCGGATACTTTCACTACCGCCTGCAATGTGCCGCCAGCCGCAAACTGCATATACAACAAGCGTAGGTTTTGTTCCGGCATGCGAGTTTGATCGTAAACTCGCACAATGTTTGGGTGGTCCAGCTGAGCCAGAGTCTGTGCTTCCGTTCCCTTATCGCTCGACACTTTCAGGGCGACAGTTCTTTGCATAGACTCCTGGCGAGCAAGAAAGACGCTGCCAAATGCTCCCGTGCCCAGTGCTGACATCAAATAGAAGTCACCGATGCGGTCACCTGGCTTGTATGTTTCTGCCACTTGCGCACCGGTACGAGCCGTGTCTGCTTCTTCCAGTTGAAACACTCGTGCGATCTCGGCGGCTCTGTCGGGAAAGCGAGCAATGCAGTCTTTAACGTTGGTAGTCTCACCCGTCACGCTATTACGAATGTGCTGCTCTTCGTAAATCAGGTCTACCGGCATTCCATCCGGTTCGCCGAGTTCCGGATATTCGGCAAGGTAATCTTCAAGACGCAACACCGGGCCATCCGCCTGATAGCGGTACTCCAAATCGACCTTGATCAGTTCAATCAACACCATTCGTCGTTGCGGCCCGACGGCGGGTGGCAGGTGATCGGCGAGCCCTGGCCCGATACCGTCCGCTTCCCATTGGTTCAGAAATGCCTCCAAATGGCTGGCCAGTATTTCCCAGTTGACATCGGTGGTATCGTGCCACATCGACGACTGCTGATGAGTGTCTTCTGTGCTTGGGGAAGATTGTTGGGGATCTGTCATCAGGCGTACATTTGTTCACAGGTTTTCGTTCATCGCGGAATCGCCTATGCCGTGAATGTTATCTGAGCTGATGTTACCATATCAAAGTCGCGGATTCACAATGCCGTGCCAAATCCGGCGACGATCTGACGGATCTAATCTAAGTTAGCAAACAGCAAGGCCGGAACGATGAGCGATTACGAAGACGATCCAGTACTTCTCAAGGGAATCAGCGAAGGCAGCGTTGATTCGTTAGCCAGTTTTCTGGACGTCAACAGAAAGCCACTGATGGCGTTTATCAGCCGTCGACTGGGCGATGGACTAAGGAAAAAAGTCGAAGTCGAAGACATTTTCCAGGACGTCAGTGCAGAAGCCATCCGTTCTATCAGTCCGGAATTTCCTGGCGATCGCGAACCGTTTTCGTGGCTGTGTCACATTTCTGAACGAAAAATCGTCGACGCTCATCGCCATCACTTCGACGCTCAAAAACGTGACGCTGGCAAAGAACGCGCGTTGGATGCAAAGTCTTCCGGCGGCGGTGAAATCGGATTGGTGAACATGCTGGTGAAAAGCATGACGACTCCCAGCGCTGCGTTTTCAAGAAATGCACGAGAGGTTCGGTTGTACGACGCGATCGCTAAGCTTAATCCGGAACAGCAGGAAGCTGTTCGCATGAAGTACATCGAAAATAAGCCTTCCAAAGAAATCGCCGATGCTCTCGGAAAATCCGATGCGGCCGTACGCGTCATGCTGACTCGAACGATGAAGCTGCTGCACGAAATCATGTCGGACGCAGAATAAGCAATACCTGTTTAGCGCGCATAAAAAAGCCCGGCTGCCGCTTTCGCAGACGACCGGGCCTCTTCCAACGCAGCAAAGCAGAGTTTCGTTTATGCTTCACCATTAAACTATTACTGGCAGCCCCAATAGTAGTGGTACACCGGAGTCGCGAAGCAGCGATAAACTGGAGGGCAGTAGTTAAGCGGCCGGTAGCTGTACAATCGCTGACAATAGCTGTGGCAGTGGCTGTAATAATTGTTGTAACAGCTGTTACGGTAACCACGCCCCCAACTCCGGTGGCTATAACCGTAACGACGGAAGCAAGCTTCTATCGCTGCCTCACCACGCTCATCGCCGGACTCCGCCAGCAACACGTCAACGTCTATATCCAAATCCGCTTCTATGATCTCTACGCTCGCATCCTTGATCGACGAGGAATCAATCGTCAGCATGTCATCGCCCTTGACTGATGGAAGCAAAAGCGTCAATGGAAGCAGCGCTAATACTAAGTTCTTAAGCATCGATACATTCTCCAGGTACGGCTTCATGTGAAAAATGGACACAACCGTCAGCCGAACAACTGTTGTTTCCCTCTTGCCTAATCTACTAAGCGAACAAACAATTAATCTGTTACAACTCGCCGCTATTTATTTTTCTTCGCGTGGCTCACTTCGTGTTACTGCACCTCTTCTACACTGTTGTGTGTGCGTTTAAAAACGCGAGCCGCGTATGAGTTGGTGGTGAGCAAATCCGCTGTGCTACTGTGATTCACGCGATGGCCCGCCGAGCTGACGGACGCCGATCTTCTGGCGAATACGCGCGGCGGCGGATTCGTAGCCTACGATCCACCAATTGACTATCGCTCTCAGCGTGCTGAACCCTCGGCTTAGATCAGAGACCCACCGTAGATGGCTAACTGCGAACGGAACCGGCATTGGCTGTAACAAACTTCCGGCGGCAACGCTTAGGTAAGTGGAAACACAAAACACTCGCTTTTCAACATCCCCTGTTAAATAACGGTGCTGCCATGTTTAAGTCACTTACTATCGTTGGGGCCGCATTCGTCGTCTCATTGAGCTCTGTTTCACTCGCAGACGAAAACGACCTGTTCACTGAATTTCCATCCAGCTCAGTCTTTAACGAAACGTCAGGCAACACAACTTCCGGCAACAGCACGACTCGAATCACCAACGCCGAACAGCTGCGAGAACTACTAAAAGTGGGCGGGTTTGACGCCAAAGTGGCCGACAGTCGGGGTGTCACCACAGAAAAGCAGCTGGCCCCGTGGACCTTTCCTGTGATGGCCGTACTTTCCGAAGACGAAGCCAATGTCACTATCATTTTGGGACTGGGCACGATCACAAATATCACGAAAGAATTGCCCGCAGACACGCTATTGAAACTGATGGCAGCCAGCCAGAAACACACCCCGAATCTGTTTGCCTACAACGCTGAACGAACTCGAACAGAGTTATCTTTCACGCTGAAAAATGCGGATCTCAGCAGCCAGTTGCTGAGAGAAGAAGTCAATCGAATGGCCGTTCTGGCCAAAACCACGTCTGCCCTATGGGACAACTCTGAACGGTCGAACACTAACGCCCCTGCAACACCAACCAGATTAGATCCAGCACTTACCAACCCGACCGTTTCTCTAACCGGCCAATGGTCGGCGGCAAAGTCTGACAAACAAGCGTTCGCCGTGGATCTAAAAGCTGATGGCACTTTTAACCTTGTGTACCTGAACAACGGTCAGCAGACAAAGTCCAGCGGGAAGTTCACCTCAGTCGGAGGGCTATTGATTCTAACCGGCGATGACGGCCTGAAATTTCAGGGAAAACTGATTGTCCGCTCGGACAGCGAATTTCGTTTCGAACCACTGAACTCTACTGTTTTGGTCTTCAACAAGACAAACTAGATCAACCCGCAAAAACGTTGATCTCCCAAGGCTGGGTGCCTGTTTCGGGAGCCCGTCGTTGCAGCGAAGAGTCTGCAGCGGCGGGCGTTTTTTGGATACCGACAACAGACGAACTCAGCTGGTCGGATAGAGAAAACACTTGAAAAGCGTGTCACAAATCAATGGTTTCTTCGCTGAAGCAATTGAGCCTTGCGAAACACATCAGCTTTCAAACTCTTTCGAGGATGGTCATACCATGAACGACTCAATCAAAAACCTACTTTTCCAATGTGCCGTGGCTGCGTCCTTCAGTTCGCTGCTAACTTCTGTCGCCAGGGCAGACGCTGAAATCTATAATCAGACGCTCAAGTCAACAGCCTGGGTGCTGGCCAAGTCCGACGGAGAAACATCCAGTGGCACTGGCGTGCTGGTTGACGCTGAAAAGAAACTGCTGATCACCAACTTTCATGTCGTTGGCAATGCTCGAACGGCTGTCATCTTCTTCCCGAAACTCAAAGATAGCAAACCCGTTGTCGAACGCGACAGCTATCTAAAGAATGTCAAAACACTAGGTGTTCGCGGCCGAGTTCTGGCGGTCGACCGGAAACGAGATCTCGCGTTGATTGAACTGGATCGAATTCCCGCTGACGTTTCCGCCATCCAGCTGGCACCTGAAAGCAGCGGGCCTGGCGAAGCCGTCCAGTCTGTAGGCAACTCGGGTTTGACAGAAGCTCTTTGGGTGTACACATCCGGTACTGTTCGCAGCGTCTATCAGAAGCAGTTCCGCACGGGCACTGGCGAACACGATTTCATGGTTCTGGAAACTCAGTCGCCGATCAATCAGGGCGACAGTGGTGGCCCGGTTGTCAACAATAAAGGCGAACTGCTTGGTATCTGCCAGTCGCTGTCACCGAAGGCACGCCTGGTGACCTACTGCGTTGATATTTCAGAAGTCAAAGCGTTTCTGGCAGGCGACTGGAAACCAGCCCCACAGCCGGTTGCCGACGTTCTGGAAAAAGCCGAACTGACTTTTGCAAAGGTTGATGGAGACGCTCTGGAAGTCTCATTTGAACAAGCCGACAAAGTCAAACAGTCTGTGTTTGTTACTGCGGAAGTCGAATACTTTCAACAGGCTGACGTTCGCAAGGTCTGGGCTCTGGCGGCAACACTGAAAGAAGCTCCAGGCATAGACATCACCATGAAGCTGCTGCAGCAGAGTGCTCAGACAAAAATGGGCGCATGGACAATCGAACGCACAAAAAACGGTGACTACCTGGTGATCTATGTCTGCAAGGTTGATGCGACCGCCACTCCTCGAACACTGAAAAGCACGATGGAATATGTCGCCAAACTAACCAACCTTGCTAAGAAAGACCTGACGCCAACAGAAACAACAGTCGACCCTGCCAGCGTCCTCAACGATTGGCTCAGCAACTGATCATCGTTCAGGAAGAGCGTCACCTGGACGTTAACAATACTCCTTTCATTTTTCATTCTCTGTCAGAGTCAGAAGCGTGACACCTAATCGACGGCTGCGTCCCCACCGGATACGCAGCGGTCGTTTTCTTTTGGCAACTAAGGATGAACTGGCAGCACCGGCTTTTGCTCGAGCTTCTTCATCCACTCCAGCTGTACTATCGTTCTCGCCTAACATTCGCTGTTAATAAAGAAAGAACACTTTATGAATGAGCAGCTATCTGCTCGATTCGGCTGCGAGTAATTGCGCGGTACCGACTGGATTCAGCTGGTCCCTTGCCGAACCAATTGGCCATTTGCTTGGGGGCATGTCAACGCCGACGGGATCCGCATCGGAACAACATTTTTCACTGCTCAAATCATGGTCAGGTGGCAACAGATTCTGTCTACGAAATCTATCGTGTTAGGAACCCGGATCGTTGTTCACACCGGACAAGGCACTCGCGAGCTGATTGTGCGTGGCCCATCACTAAGGTCGAAACGGGAGCCCTTTTTTTGGAAACATATCCCAACAACAACGACCATTTAACAGATTTATCGCGGATAAAAACACCACGTTTCCAAGAAACCAAGACAACTTTTTAAGTTGCCTGAGCCCGAAACTCATTGGTATTTTTTCATTATGCGAGTGTTTTGCCTGAGCCATTTTTCTTTTCTGCCCTTTGCGATGTAACAAATCCTGACGGTTTTCGCTGAAGAATTTGTACCCGACAACAATTCAATTCTTCGAGAACTCGAAAGGCATTTCATCATGGCCATTTCACGAAACACTCTGCTGACCGCCATCTTCGCATTCGCAACTCTGGCCGTCGTTGCCAACGATTCAAACGCCTGTGGCGGTCGACGCTCAAACAGATACTCAAGCAGCTCTGTTCGCAGCTACTCTGTTCCGTCTGTCAGCTACGGCAACTATCACCGCGCTTCACCAACTTACAGCTACGCTACTCCAACCTATTCGCAGCACGTTCAGGCCGTACGACCCGTACAGCAGGCAATTGCTCCGCCGCCTGCCTTCACTCAGTCTGTGCCTCAGCAGCCCGTTCAGCTGCAGACTGTTCAGCCGGTTTCTCAGTCACAGCTTGTAGCTCAGCCTCAGTTCGCCCCGACTCAACAGCCAGTCTCGCCACAACAGTCGGTTCAGATTGCTGGTCCTGCCCCAGCAAACGCCGTTCAAATGTCAGCACTGCAGGCACTGGGCGGCTTTGCTCCACCACTGCCAACGTCTGTTCAATCACAGCCTCAGCCAGTTCAGACACCGGTTCACGTTGGCAACTGGACGGCCACACTTGGCAACGGAGCAACCGTTCAACTGACTCTGCAGGCTGATGGTAGTTTCAGCTGGGTCGCTACAAATCAGACCGGATCAGCCAGCAGCTTTTCAGGTCAATACGCGGCTACAAACGGATCGCTGAACCTGACTCGAGCCAACGACAATCAGCAACTGGCCGGTTCCATGAACATAACCGACACCAACGCCTTCAGCTTCACACTGGCTGGCAGTAACGCGGCGGCGATCAGCTTCAGCCGAAACTAAATCGTTCCAGCTCAATCAAAACTCTAAGAGCCACCCGCCTCGAAAGAAGCAGGTGGCTCTTTTCTTTTTTTCCCTTCAGTCCGCCGCTTCGCTTTGCTGCCAAACCGAGTTGTTGGCTAAACATCTGACCAGAGTGCCGGCTATCGTTCTGTTTTCCGCTAATCCAGCACGCTGCGGATTTTTCGCACGAGACCAGCGGTTGTGAACGGCTTCTGCAGAAATGCAGCGCCTCCTTCGAAAAGTCCAAGCTCAACTACTGTGTCGTCTGTATGTCCGCTCATAAATACGGTGCGCAGATCGGGCCGACGCATTCGCAATAAGCGGCTAAGTTCGCGGCCTCCCATTGTCGGCATCACGACATCTGTCAGCAGCAGATGAATCTGGTCCTGATATTCATCCACTATCTTTTGTGCAGCCGCGCCACTACTGGCGGTCAGGACGTGAAATCCGCGAGACTCCAGAATCGTGCATGTAATGCTGCGTACTGCGGCTTCGTCTTCCACAACGAACACTGTTTCCGTGCCACTCATTGCATCTGAGTCACGCAGCAACGGCGCCGACGCGGCTGTTTCTGCTGTCGCTGGAAACAGCAGGTGAAATACCGTGCCGGAACCAACTTCGCTGGTGACTCTGACATGGCCACCACATTGAGTCATCACTCCATGAACCACTGATAGTCCAAGCCCGGTGCCCTTTCCGACTTCCCTTGTCGTGAAGAATGGTTCAAAGATTTTGTTTTGAATTTCTTCGGTCATGCCGCAACCGGTGTCTGCTACGAATGGCACTGCCGTTTGGTATCCAAGGGTTTACGTCATGCAGCGGCTTTCAGTTCCTTTCGAAGTTGGTGCCTGGGTTTCTGCATGAGTGCGAGCACCTTGGGTCTGCGTTTGTTGACTCGCGGTTCGGTGCGGCCGTCGCGCTGGCCGACTTGCTGACTGATCGGCACCTCCTGTCCGAGAGCGGCCAGTTCCGACGTGACACCGACCACCGCGCATAGAAGCCAGTTGGTTGCCAGAAGTTGCATCGTCGTCGTGAAACTCACTGATCTCGGATCGCGTCCTGACACCGCGCAGCTTTGTAGCATCTTGAGTCGGATCAGATTGTAAGCCAGCAGGCAACTCCACAATTCTGTGCGAACCATGGCTGGCGTTTTGGCACGCAGAATGTCCATGTTCAACGAACATTTGATCGACCTGATATCTAGCTCGACCAGCCACCGACTTTCGTAAATTGATCGAATCCAGTTGCCGG
>Ga0335398_10003926_pt1 | contig 21222 bp, 19 predicted proteins | sample BON03_FD_205742 | JGI IMG/M metagenome (GOLD analysis project Ga0335398, IMG submission 205742) | Freshwater microbial communities from Lake Bonney liftoff mats and glacier meltwater in Antarctica - BON-03 (spades assembly) (version 2) | ecosystem: Environmental > Aquatic > Freshwater > Ice >... | reverse complement strand
ATACGCGGGAGCCAAACCGGGGGAGGCGGTCATGATCGAAGGGGCGAAAAACACGTTCATGTTAAACAAGGATTCTAAGCAGATCAGGGGGGCGGCTAGGGTGAGTCGATGAGATCTATCAGCATATCGCGGCGAACAGGAATTACTCTTCTACGCTAGCGTTCAATGGGCCTTCGCCGGCAGATTATAAAGGATGAGCGAAGATTGAGCTGGGGGGGGGTGATCGGAGGGAGGCTCGAGGGGCGGACTTTGGTCTATCGGCAATGAGGAAGCGCACCAGCATGGTGGTATGGTTGGTTATGTGCAGACGTTCCGCCGGGAGGGGGGAGGCGATGAAAGGGGAGGACCCCGCTATCCGAGTTTTCTTGAACGATAACAATCCTAACGCGAATCGAGTGGGAGGGTTTTTGACCAATGACGGTGGGACGGCCGATGGGCTGGAAACTCACGGCAAGTGGCTCTACGGAGGTAAGCCGAAGCTGCTTCCCGGCACGTTTAAGGAGTGGCGCGAAGAGGTTCCTTTGCGTGATCGAAAAAACGGAAATCAGTCCGAAGGCGGGCGGGTTTGGCGGGAAGCGGCCGACGACTGCCGGGCCATTGCTGAAGCGGCGGGTCGAACCCTGCTAATCGCCAACAACGAATATGGTTTGGGCAGTGGCGCCAACGTGGCGGGCTTCGACCGCCACCCGACGGGTCCTGCTCCTTTCGGGGGTGGTGATGGAGCATGTGATCTGCGAGTTTATGACCTGTTTCTGGGATCTAACCCGAGGAAGTGAAACCGGACTGCTCGATAAATCGGCCGAGTATCGATTAAACCCCTTTCATCTGGGCATGATCTTGTTGGCTCCAAAGCCGGGAGGCGACTTCATCCCGACACTCAGGACGGATCAACGCGCCGTGCACGAATTTGTCGCGGTGCGTGCCACCCGGATGAAAGATAGTTCCGACGGATTTGGGGAACTCGTCACGCTGGCTCCCGCAGACTTTTCCGACCCACTCTCCTTGCCGCCTCTCACGATGACACAATGGGTCTGGGCTCCCGCAACAACGGGAGGGCGCTGACCCTAGATTTTGCGGTAGGATTTGATGGCAGAGACTACGGGGTAGGGCTAAGAGTTCACGGAGCGATGATTAGAGAATCGGTCACGCCGAGGAGATTTTCGCTTGAAAGGATCATCCCACCTGACGGGGAATGGCTCGCGGTAGACAAAGAAACAACACCCCGACGAGGGGGGGGGGGATTTGATGCCCTGAAATTTCAATCGACTGTTGGTTGAGATGCCTTTGCCCTTGTCGCTTGAGGTATTGGCTTCTAACGCTGGATCTTCTGTTTTGTGCCTGTAGCTCAGTTGGATAGAGCACCTGCCTTCTAAGCTGGTGGTCGTGGGTTCGAATCCCGCCAGGCACACCATTTCTACACTTCCGAAACTTTCAAATTTGCAACATGTCGATTCAACGGTGTCATTTCAAGCCATCCAATTCGGGTAACTGAGGTGATCCGAATTTTTATATGATCGAAGATGTACTAATTTCAGAACGAGACGATGGCTTCGAGCCTGAGGTATGGGCGGATGCAATTTGGGAACAATGCGCGGCAGGCCTTTGTTTGATCGATGAGGCAGGTCTGGTCGTGCGAGTGAATCAGGAATTTGCGACTAGTTTGGGGCGAACAATCGGCGCGCTGGAAGGGCGTTCGATGACCGATCTGCACCCGGCGGACACTCAAAGTGCGATGATGGCATTGCATGAGGCGATGTTTGACGGGAAGCCAGAATTTGTCTGGTCGGCGAAGGACATGGTGTTTTTGCACGCCAACCAGAGGCCAATTGTCGCCTTTGCCCGGAACCGAAAAGTCACCCGGCCAGATGGAGTCACGCTTCGACTGATTACCATGTTGGAAATGAGCCAGTTGGGGCGGGATGATGATCTCGCGGAACAGGTTCATCGGGCGAAAAACTTCGCGGCATTGGCGGGAGTGATTGCGAACGATATCAATAACTTACTTTCGATCGTGCTGGGTTACACGGCACTCTTGCATGACCCAAAAGCCGACGTGGGGCGAATCAAAATTGTCGCGGAGGGGGTAGAGGGCGCCGTGGGTCGCGCTTCAACGCTGGTTCGGCAGACGCTGTATTTGGCCCGCAGACCGGATCCGGTGACCAAGGTGGTCGATTTTGCGCGGTTTGTGGAGCACACGGTGGGGAGCTTGCGGGGGGCGATTGGGAACCGTCCGATCGAAACCGATATTTCCCTGAGTCGAAAACTGTCCGCCGTGCGGTTGGACCCCGGACAGATGACCGATGCTTTGGGCGAGTTGTTTGAACTGATCAGGGCGGCCGAACCCAAAGCGGGTTGGCCACTCAAGGTGACGACTCGCCTGGCTGAAGGTGCTCAGGTGCAGCACCGGTTTCCCGATGCGGACAGTGAAAATTACGCGGTATTCGAGATCATGCATCCGTCGCAACCGCGTTCGGCGAGCCGGTCGCCGTTTTCGGTGCAGACTCCACCCGAGCCCCAAACGGGTCTGAATCTTGGGGTGACCATGGTCGAGCGAATCTTGGATGGTCACCGCGGCTTCCTCGGACGCGAAACTCTCACGGGGGATGGAATCGTGTTTTCCGTCTATTTACCGTTGATGACTGAGCCGAATGAAAGTGAAGCGGCGGTGGCTTCGCGGGTAACTGTCGCCGCCGATAACGGCGGGGGGAACCCGACGGTATTGGTGGTGGATGATGAGTCGGGCCTGCTTGATATGATCAAGTTGGCCCTGGGTCGACGGGGCTACACGGTGCTGACAGCGAGCACCGGTGAGGAAGCGGTGGAAATCTACGGTAAACAGCCGTCTCGCATTGATCTCGCGATTTTGGATTTGGTGCTACCGAACATGAGTGGGTGGGAAGTTTTTGACCAGATGCGCGAGATAAACCCGGGCGTTCGGGTGTTAATCATGAGCGGTCATTTGGAACCAAAGTTACATTCCGCCGTGCGACGATCGGGAGCCAAAGGGTTTATTCAAAAACCGTTTTCGATGACGACGTTCTGCCGTCAAGTGGCGGAGGTCTTTGCTTAAGCAGTCGGGCGATTTCTAGTCGGGGCTGCCGGTGAATTGGTAGTTGGTGTTGAAGATCAATTCGATGTTCTTCGAGACCCAGACCCGCACTTTTATTTTGCCGCTGGTCGGGTCGGTGGGATCGGCCTGGCCTTCGACCCGACGTGGTTCGTCTTTGCTACTGAAAGCCTCCCCGTTGAAGTAAACGCGTTCGCCGGCAGCCAGGCGGCGGAGGTCGTCGTCGGATAAAGTAATCGAGAGTCGCCCTTTTTCGTTATAGAAAAAAAACGGAAACACCTTGGCGGTATAAGTGGAATGGTAGGTCTGCGCCTCTCGTTGGAACGGCGGCATGGTCAGGGTGACGGCGCCGATATAGATGGAGGTCTTGGCGGTGGCGACCGTGGCTTCAGCGTAGATGGCAGCGAGGGGGGACGGGGGCGGAGGTGAATCGACAGACTCCTGGGCAAATAGGGCAGTGGAGCAGGTGAGTAAAGCGACGCAGAGTCGATGCATTGCCCTCACCTTGCGCGGCAGAGCGGGCGCGGCAAATGAAACTTGGGGCGGCAGCGATTGATCTTTCGCGTTGCGCGGGTGGAAGGGGCCGAGTCTGCTCGCGGGCAGTATGGCAAAGAAATCACAAGCGACATGGGGGGGGCGGTTCTCAGCGGGACCGGCGGATTTGATGATGGCGTTCAGCGAGTCCGTGAGTTTCGATAGCCGGCTGGCTCCGTTCGATATCGCAGGCAGCAAAGCACATGCGGCCATGTTGGCCCACGTGGGACTGATCACGGCGAAGGAGCGCAAGGCGATTCACAAGGGGCTCGATACGGTGGACGCCACTATCGCGGCAGGCAAATTTAAGTGGGATGCGGCGTTGGAAGACGTGCACATGAACATTGAGCAAGCGCTCACGAAGATCGAACCGGCGGCGGCGAAGTTGCACACCGCGCGCAGTCGCAACGATCAAGTGGCGACCGATATGCGGCTCTTCTTCAAGTGGGCGTGTGGTGAAGTCGATGCACGGTTGGCCGAAGTGCAGAGGGCATTACTTGGATTGGCGGAACGTGATGGTCACGTGATGATCCCGGGTTACACGCATTTGCAGCGCGCGCAACCGGTGCAAGTGGCGCATCATCTCGCGGCATACTTGGAAATGTTTGATCGTGATCGCACGCGTTTCGCAGACGTGGCGGATCACGCGAATTGGTGTCCGCTGGGTGCCGGGGCATTGGCGGGTTCGACGTTGCCGATTGATCGCGAATTTACGGCCAAGGAGCTGGGCTTTGTGGATGCGCGCGGCCGACCGCGGGTGACGCAAAACTCGATGGACTCGGTGGCGGATCGCGATGTATTCGTCGAATTTGCCACGGCGTGCGCCTTGGTGGGCACCCATTTCTCCCGGTTGGCGGAGGACCTAATTTTGTGGTCGAGCAGTGAGTTTGGTTATATTAGCTTGCCGGATACGTTCTGCACGGGGTCCTCGTTGATGCCGCAGAAGAAGAACCCCGATTCGTGTGAACTGTTGCGTGGTAAAGCGGCCCGTTTGCTGGGCAACCTGACGACCCTGTTGACTCTGACCAAGGGCCTGCCGCTCACCTACAATCGCGATCTGCAGGAAGACAAACCACCGGTATTCGATAGTTTCGATCAGACTGTGATGTCGTTGCAGGTTTTGGCGGGAACGGTTGCGGGAAGTGTGATTCAGCCTGAGGCCTGTGCGAAGGCGGTGGCAGATCCGGCGCTGTTGGCCACTGATCTCGCGGATTATTTGGTCGAGCGGGGCGTGCCATTCCGGGAGGCGCACCACGTGGTGGGCGCGGTCGTCAAATTAGCCGAGACTGAGGCGACGCCGTTGGACAAACTGCCGACGGATAAAGTGCAAAAAATCCACCCTAAATTGGGTGAAGACTGGGCGGTGGTGTTTGATTTGAAGCGGGCGGCGGCGCGTCGCGAAGGCACGGGCATGCCGGGACCACGACAGGTAAAAAAACAATTGGCGCGATGGCGTAAGCGTCTGGCCTCCTAGGGGCGGAAAAGATCCTTGTGATCCCAAGATTGATTCCCACGGAGAAAACCGATCCGGAGCTTGCTCCGTTTCGGTCGGGGTTATTGTTCGGTTTCTTCAATGCGCTGACCTGGCAGATCGGCATTGGCACGCCGATGGTGCTGTTTTGCGAGCAGTTGGGGGCGTCGCCATTTCAGGTGGGGTTGGCCTACTCGTTCGTTTTCCTGCTCACGCCGATTCAGATTTTGGCGACGGCGCTTTTGCCGCGCTATGGTTACAAGCGCGTGATGTTGGGGGGCTGGGCGGCCCGGACGGTTTTTCTCATCGTGCCCGTGTGGTTAGCGATAGTGGCGCAGCGGTGGGGGTTGCAGCCCTGGATGGCCCCGGCGCTGGTGGGCAGCGTGTTTGGGTTCTGTTTCTTCCGCACGATCGGGGCGGCCGCGATCATGCCGTGGCTTTACTCGATCTTACCGCCGAAAGCGCGGGGCCGCTATTTCGGGACTGATCAGTTTATTTCGGGAATTGCGGGAGTCGGGACGTTACTTGCCTGTGCGGGGTTGTTTGCTTTTTTACCGATCTACACGGCCCTGCTGATTCAATATGGCATCGCGCTTTTCGGCTCTTACATGAGTTTCGCATCGCTGCGGAAGCTGCCCAATGCGCCCAAGCCGCCGCCGACGAAGTTGCTGCAACTGGTGAAGGACACGCCGCGGCATATGTTTACGCCGTCCCCGTTTCGCCGGTTCCTTTGGCTGGCGGTTTTTTACGCGGTATTGACGACGCCGATCCCACCGTTTTTGGCCTATTACCTGAAGGTCGGGCCGCAACTTGCCGCTGGCCAAATCATGGGATTCGAGGTTCTACGATTTGGGGGGGTGATCGTGGCGGCGGCTTTTATTCGGCGACGAATTGATCAGAGGGGGGCGCGTCCATTTTTCCTGCTCACGATGGTGCTTTATGTCTTAGTGGGACTGTTTTGGTGGTCTTATTTACAAGGAATATTGTCGGGGTTGCTGGTGATTTATGTTGCTTACTTTGTCCTAGGACTGGCCGCGGCGAGTTGGACGCTCGCCAATCTGAACTACCTCGCGCAGGTGGTGGATGAAAATAATCGGGCGTTGATGGTGGCGGTGATGGGGGCGGTCACGGCGTGTTGTGGCGGATTGGCGCCGATCGCTTGGGGGCTTATTTTGAAAGTGGATGGTATCGGGGTGAAGGCCGCGATCGACGTAAATGCGTTTCAGTTATTTTTCCTCTTTATGCTGGCGGGGGTGGTTGTGCTGTCGTCCTTGTTGGCGCGTTTGGCGGAGGACAAGGAAGCGCAGGTTGATGCACTCGTGATTGGAAACGCGGTGCTTAGGCCCTTCCGGGCGGCGACGTATTTGGTCAGTCTAGTGGATCTGCGGGAGCTGGAAAAGAAGCCACCGGGACCAGGGGAGGAAACATCTGAGTCCAAAACGTGACCCACTTATGATCATGTCGCGCGTTGGAGTCACGTTGGGGTTATGGCTGGGCTGTCTGGTGATTACCGGATGCATGAGTCCGCGGCGGACGCAGTTTGTGGATGTGCCGTCACCGATCCATAGCGCGAAGGTGGCGGTGATTTCGGCTGATGCCGAGGTGGTGCGGTTGCGCATTTCGGGACCGAATGAACTCGTTTTTCTTGCCCTGGTGGAGCCGGAGGTGATCGAGGACGGGCTGTATCTGTTTCCCAGCTATATTTCCAAACCGACGGTGAGTGAGCGACTCGAGGTGCCGGTGGTGGAGCTGGACTTGCCCATCGCGTGGCGCGACCGAATCTTTTGGGTGGAGCAGGACAGGGCACCACGGTGGTATCAGGTGTTTGCGCGTCGGGTGAGAACGATCCAGCGGCGGCAACTGGAGTTACCGTTGGACACCGTCGAGGATTTGCCCGCCCGAAATAGACCGTAATCAAAAACGTTGCCTGACGGGGAGGCGGAGCGTGAATCTGGGGCTTCTTTTAACGCATGCCCAATATCCGAATCCTGTCCGACCGAGTTGCCAACCAGATCGCCGCTGGCGAGGTGATTGAGCGCCCGGCGGCGGTGGTGAAGGAGTTGGTGGAAAATGCGCTTGATGCGGGGGCGACTCGGATCGAAGTGGAGTTTCGGCATGGCGGGCGGTCTTTGATGCGGATCGAAGATAACGGCCATGGGATGAACCGGGACAACGCGCTGCTGTCGTTGGAGCGGCATGCGACGAGTAAGATTAACGAGGCGGTCGATCTCGATCGGTTGAGGAGTTTTGGGTTTCGGGGCGAAGCGGTGCCATCGATTGCGAGTGTCTCCAAATTTACCCTGCAGACGCGAGTGAAAGGGGAGGAGTTGGGCACGGAGATTTTGGTGAACGGCGGCAAGATCGTGCACGTGCGGGAGTGCGGCCGGCCGGTGGGCACCCGGATTGAAGTGGCGCATCTGTTCAACTCGGTGCCGGCGCGGCGAAAGTTTTTGAAACGGGATCAGACCGAGGCCGCCCATATTGTGGCCGGGGTCAGGCTTTATGCGCTGGCGAGTCCGCAGGTGGCGTTTTCGTTGATCGAGGATGGGCGGACCTTGTTCAAATCCCCGGAGTGTCCGGAACTCGTGGATCGGGTCGGGGAGATATTTGGCCGTCAGCTCGCGTCTCAATTGGTGCCGATCGAAGCGAGCGAGGGCACGATGAGTTTGCGGGGGTTAATCGGGCGGCCGGGAGTGGGACGTTCGACGCGGCACGAGATGATTATCTTCGTGAATGGGCGGCCGGTCGATAATCGAACGCTCAATTACGCGTTGATTGAGAGTTATCATGAATCGTTGCCGAAGGGGCGATATCCGCCGGCGTTCGTGTTTTTTGACCTGCCGCCGTATGAGGTGGATGTGAATGTGCATCCGGCGAAAAGGGAGGTTCGTTTCCGCAGTGAGCCGCAAGTGCGCAGCTTTGTGATTCGCACCGTGTTGGAGCGCTTGAGGGAATTGAATGCGGCATCGGCTGCGGCGGAACGCGGGGGAGCCACCCCGGTAGTTTCGCCCCCGGTACCGCTGCCAGCGGCGGATTTACGCACGACTTGGCGGGACGTTGAAGCGCGTGAGGTGACGAGTCCGAAATCACTCCCGCGGCCGGCGATGCCCGGTTCTTCAGCAGGGTCGAATTTGGGTGAGTTGCGGCAGCCCGCGCGAGTGGGCCCGGCGGTGGAGTCAGTGCGCACGACCCCGGCGGGCGTGGCGGCGATGGCGCGACGCTGGAGATATGTAGGAACCGCCCATGCCCACTATGGAATTTTTGAAACCGGGGCGGGGGTGGTGTTATTGCACCGGCGGGCGGCGCATGAACGGGTTTGGTTCGAACGATTGCAGGGGGAGTTTGCGGCGGGCGAAGTGACGGGGCAGCGGTTGTTGCTGCCGGTCCCGATCGAATTGGATCCCGTGGCGTCGGCATTGTTGCTGGATCGCCTCACCTTTTTGAGAGGTCACGGTTTTGAGATTGCGGAGTTTGGGCGAAATTTTTTCCGGATCGAGATGGTGCCCACGTGGATGGAGCCGAATGACGCGGAAGCATTCGTGCGCGATCTTTTGGGAGCGATTCGGGATGGGCGCTTGCCGGAAGATAATCCGGGATTGGCCACGGATGAGTTGGCGAAGATGGCGGCGGCGAAGGCGGTGCGATTGCCCGAAAATGCGGGTCCGGAGCAATGGCAGTCGCTGGTTGAGCAGCTCTTTGCCTGCCAAATTCCGCTCACGAGCCCGACTGGAAAGCCCACTTTTTTCGAAATGTCTCACGGCGAGCTCGCGCGAAAATTTCAGAAATAACTGAAGGTGAGCATACTAGGGGGGGGGAGGGAGGCGTGTAAGCGCAAATTGGTGGCCTGCGTCCCAGTTTGAGAGTGACCACGGGAATCGGGATTGGCACCGTTCTCGCTGCGGGAGCATCCGACACCAGTTAAATTTCACCATGGCTACAGCAAAGAAAAAGACCGCTTCCTCAAAGTCGGTTACCACAAAAGCAACGTCTCGCAAGACGCCCCAGCGTCGTTCGAGCGACGACCCGGTCGCGTCGATGAAGGAATCGATTCTGCGACATCTTAACTATTCGCAGGCGCGAGACGAAACGACTGCCACCCCTCGAACTTGGTTTTTGGCGACCTCAATGGCCGTGAGAGATCGCGTGATCGATCGCATGATCAAGACTCAGGCATCGCACAATAAACAGAATGTGCGCCGCCTTTATTACCTGTCGTTGGAATACCTGATGGGGCGTTTACTCGTCAGCAATCTGCAGAACGCGGCGGTGTATAAAGACACCCGCCAGGCCCTCGATGAGTTGGGCGTAGACTGGGAAGAGCTCCGCCGAGCGGAAGACGACATGGGACTGGGCAACGGAGGGCTTGGCCGACTCGCCGCGTGTTTCTTGGATTCACTCGCGACCCTAGATATGCCGGCGATCGGCTACGGCATCAACTACGAGTTTGGACTGTTCCGGCAGGCGTTTGAGAATGGCCATCAAGTTGAGCATCCCGATAGCTGGATGATCTACGGCACGCCGTGGGAGTTTATGCACCCAGAGTATCAGCAAGAGGTGCAAATTTATGGCACGGTGGAGAACATCTTCGATGACAATGGGGACTACCGTCCGCAGTGGGTGAACACCGAGACATTGATCGGGGTGCCGAACGACATTCCGATTACCGGTTACGGCACGGAGACGGTGAATATTCTCCGGTTGTGGACATCACGGGCGGAGAAACCACTCGATCTCGATGTCTTTAACGCCGGGGGTTACGTTGAAGCGGTCCGGGCCAAGGCAACGAGTGAATCGATCTCGAAGGTGCTTTACCCGAATGACAAAACGGAGAACGGCAAAGAGCTGCGGTTGGTGCAGCAGTATTTCTTCGTGGCTTGTTCCCTGAAGGACATCATCCGCCGGCATTTCCGCACGGTGGCCAACGGTTGGCACAATTTTGCCGATAAGGTGGCGGTTCAGCTCAACGACACCCACCCCGCGATCGGCGTGGCGGAGTTGATGCGCATCCTCGTCGACGAAGAATCGATGAAATGGGATGACGCGTGGGCCATCGTGAATAAGACTTTTGGCTACACAAATCACACTCTCCTGCCCGAAGCGTTGGAGAAATGGAGCGTGCCGCTCTTCGAGCGCGTCTTGCCGCGTCACTTGCAGCTTATTTTTGAGATCAATCGTCGTCATCTCGAAGTGGTGGCCGCCAAGTGGCCGGGCGATGATCGCAAGTTGGAAGTGTGTTCGATCGTCGAAGAGGGTGGGGGGAAGCAACTCCGGATGGCCCATCTTTCGGTGGTGGGTTCGCATGCCGTGAATGGCGTGGCCGCGTTGCACACCGAGTTGTTGAAGCGAAATCTTTTTCCGGAGTTCAATGAACTCTTCCCGGGCAAATTCCAGAACAAGACCAATGGGATCACGCCGCGGCGTTGGTTGGTGGATTGTAACCCGCGTTTGAGTGCGTTGATCACGAAGACGCTAGGCCACACGGATTGGCCGCGGGATTTGGACATGTTGCAAAAGCTCGGCGATCGAGCGGACAACGCGGCATTCCAGAAAGAGTTCATGGCGATCAAGCGGGCGAACAAAGTTGATTTGGCTGCGCTGATCAAAGAGCTGTGCGACGTCGAGGTGTCGCCAGATGCGTTGTTCGACGTGCAGATCAAGCGGCTACACGAATACAAGCGCCAGCACCTGAATTTGCTGCACATTCTGGCGCTCTACCGTCGCTTGTTGCACGACCCGGATCTCGATGTGGTGCCGCGGGTGTTCGTCTTCGCGGCGAAGGCCGCGCCGGGTTACGATCTGGCGAAAAACATCATCCGCGCGATCAACGTGATTGGTGCCCGCATCAATGGAGACGAACGCATCCAAGGTAAGTTGAAGGTGATCTTTCTGCCGAATTATCGCGTTTCGATGGCCGAGCGGATTATTCCGGCTTCGGATCTTTCCGAGCAAATTTCCACCGCAGGTAAGGAAGCCTCGGGCACGGGCAACATGAAGCTCGCCCTCAATGGTTCGTTGACGATTGGCACGTTGGACGGTGCCAACGTCGAAATCGGCGAAGAAGTCGGCGAAGACAATATCTTCATTTTCGGCCTGACGGTGGAAGAGGTGGAGGCACGTCGCGCCGCCGGTTACAATCCGTATGATCACTATTACGCCGACCACGAACTGCGGGCGGTAATTGACTGGATCGGCTCGGATTACTTCACGCCGGGGGAGCATCATGCGTTTAGGGCGTTGCATCACAGTTTACTGGATGGCGGCGATCCTTACATGGTGTTGGCTGACTTCCGGGCTTACGCTGATGCGCAGCTCGCGGTGGATGCGGCTTACCGGGACACGAAGCGTTGGGCGAAAATGGCGATCTTAAATACCGCACGGGTGGGCAAGTTCTCCAGCGACCGCACGATTCGCGAATACGCTAGAGATATCTGGAAGCTTTCACCGGCTCCGGTGGAGTAAGCGCAAGTTTCAGTTCGCAACTCATCGCGCGCGCACCGGTCATAGACGCGTGCGCGCGTTGTTTTTTGGGCTGAGAAGGATGGCCGGTTGGCAGCAAACGGGAGGGAGCGCGTTTGCCCTGATGTTGGCGGCGGTGCTGACCGGGGGCACGGCGGTGGTTTCGGGCGAGGGCTTGCGGCTACAAGGGCAATGGGCGGGGAAAGTTCAGCTCGATTCGCGATTCCCGGAGATTCCTTGGCGGGTCAAATTGGATACGATGGTGGTGGGTGAGGGGGGCACGCGGGTGGAGTTGGTGGCGGACTTGCGGGGGGGCGAAGTGACCGTGCTGGTCAATAGTGGCGATAACCCCGGGGGATACACCTGGGCGTTGGCTTCGCAGACTTTGGCGGTGGCGGCACTGCAGCCCTTGGGGGCCACCCTCTGGCCGGAGTTGAGGGGCTTGAGTTTGGACGGGGAGCTGATGGTTTCGGGGGACGGCACTTGGGCGGATGGTCTGGCGGAGGGGGAACTGGAATTCCAGTGGCGGTCGGAACGACTGGGATGGTCGGAGTATGATCTGGAGTTGCGGGGCTTGGAGATCACGGGAGCGGTGAAGCTACGGAATTCTGCGGTGGAAGACGTCGCAGTGAACCTGAACTGGCGCAGTGCGACGGTGGGAGGATTTGCGCTGGGACCGGGGCGCGTGGAGATCGATTGCCAAGGGGGAGCGGTTTGGGCGGTGAAACGAGGGGAGGCGTCGGTTTGGGGCGGCGGAGTGGCGTTGGCTCCGTTTCGTTATGATCCAGCGGAGGGTAAAGTGCAGACGGCGATCGTCTTGAGTGAGGTCCTGGCGGATGAGTTGGCAAAACTCGTGCCGCGGGCGTTGGCCAGCGCATCGGGGAGGCTATCAGGGGAGATGAGAGTAAGTTGGTCGAAAGAATCGGGATTGCGGCCCGGCGGAGGTTCGCTCGCGATGGTGGCGACGGAGAGTTCGCAGGTGCGGATGGCCGCGGCTCCGGGGTTGTTGTCGAGTCGGGTGCCGAGTCGGATCGAAACGTTGCCGCAGTGGCTGGGACCGATCGCCAAATGGGCGAAGATTGAGAATCCCGCGCATGATGATTTGGTGGAAATCGAAATGGGGCGGCGAGCGCTGGTGGTGGAGCGACTGGAGGTGAAATTCAGTCCGGATGGGCGGGGCGCGATGAGGACGGTTCGGGCCGATTTGGTGGCGCGACCCGTAGGTTCTCCGGCGGTAAAGCGAGTTTCGTTTGGGATCAATGTGATGGGGGCGTGGGAGGACCTGGTGATGTTAACCCGCAGTAAAGGCGCGAGTATTACCGTCAAACCGTGAACGTAATGTGGCCCGGAGGGAACCGGGGGGGGACGGTGGAGTCTGATTGATTCACCCTTTTCTGCCCATGCGACTCCCGTCATTATTCGCCATCTCGGCAGCCCTCGTTTTTTCGAGCGGCTGCGTCCACATTAAAATCGACCCGATTGAGGTCAGGGCGGTCGTCGATGTGAACGTGAGGGTGCAAAGTGCGCTCGACGATTTTTTCGGTGATTTAGATCAAAAGTCTTCTACCATCGTCGCCGCGCCGGCACCGGACGCAGCAGGCTAATTTTTAATCATTGCTACCATGAAAACATTTTTAATTCGTTTCGGTTTTATCTGTTTAGGCCTGCTTGTTTTTACCGGTGGGCTGGCGGCTCAAGATTTGGGCGCGCTGCGCCAACGCATGGCTGATCGTTTGCCGACATTGGATCGGTTTAAGGAGGCAGGGGTGATTGGAGAAAACAATTTGGGCTACGTCGAGATTCGAGCGACGCAGCCCGATGCAACGGCGGTGACGGCGGAAGAAAATACCGACCGTAAGACCGTTTATGCCGCGATTTCACGGCAGGCCGGGGCATCTGCTGAATCAGTGGGGCGGGCTCGGGCTCGCCAGATTGCGGCGGGCAGTGCCAAAGGAGTCTGGCTGCAGAACGAACCGGGTGAATGGTATCGAAAACCGTGAGAGGTGGACGGGCGGTCAACGGTTTCACGCTAAGGTCACTGTCCTCGGTGGACAACTTGGTCATCGCAGCCCAAGATGACGGGCTATGTCGAATTACGCCGCTGCTCCCGATCGTTATAACCAAGTCCCTTACGCCCGTTGTGGGCGGAGCGGTTTGAAATTGCCGCGCTTGTCGCTGGGATTGTGGCATAACTTTGGTGGAGTAGATGCCTTTGAAAATGGTCGAAAAATGGCGCGTCGGGCGTTTGACTTGGGCATCACCCATTTCGATCTGGCCAACAACTATGGACCGCCTCCCGGTTCCGCGGAGGAGAACTTTGGCAAGATTATGGATCTCGATTTGGGGCCGTATCGGGACGAGTTGATCATTTCCACCAAGGCAGGTTACGGCATGTGGGACGGACCTTACGGGGAGTGGGGTTCACGCAAGTATTTGTTGGCGAGCCTCGATCAGAGTCTGGATCGCATGGGACTCGACTACGTGGATATTTTCTACTCTCACCGTCCGGATCCGGACACTCCCCTGGAAGAGACGATGGGGGCATTGGCGACGGCGGTGCACGGGGGCAAGGCGCTCTACGCCGGAGTCTCGAACTACTCGGCCGAACAAACCGTTCGGGCGCATGAGATTCTCGACGATCTGGGAGTGCCATTGCTGATTCATCAGCCGAAATACAATTTACTGGAACGTTGGGTGGAGCCGGAATTGCTGCCCGCGCTGACGGAACTGGGGATCGGATGTATTCCGTTTTCGCCGTTGGCTCAGGGGCAACTGACCTCGCGATATTTAAAGTCGATTCCGGAAGATTCCCGGGCGGCGCGCGCGAGCGGATTCCTGCAGCTGAGCGAAGTGGAGCATAACCAAACCAAGATTGTGGCGTTGGCTGGGATCGCGGAAAAGCGGGGGCAAACTCTCGCGCAAATGGCGCTGACTTGGGTGCTGCGGCAGCCGGCGGTCACGACGGTATTGATCGGTGCGAGTCGCACGAAGCAGATCGAAGAGAACGTGGCCTGTGCCACTGCCGCCGGATTCAGTGACGAAGAGATCGCGGCGATCGACGCAGCGTGCGCCGAGGGATCGCGGTGATGAATTTTGCGACTTGGCTACCTTTTCCTACTCCGTGAGTTTCTGGAAAGAACTCGCGGAGTGGTTTAACCCGCCGGATCCCGAACCGATGACGTTCGAGCCGGGATGGGAAGCTATCTTGCGGGAGACGGTGCCGGTCTACGGTCGATTGCCCGAGACCGTGCGATTGCGGCTGCACGAGAAAATTGTGCAGTTTGTGCAGCATAAGCACTTCGAAGGTTGTGGCGGACTGGAGCTGACAGATCGGATGGTGCTCACGATTGCCGGGCAGGCGGGTTTGCTCGGAGTGATGCATCCGGGGGATGCCTTTCCGAAGCTTCGTTCGGTGCTGGTTTACCCATCGGCCTACCGGACGACGGCAACGCATCGGGATGGAGCGGGAGTGGTGCATCAGCGGGAGACGGTGCGGCTGGGGGAATCATGGAGTAACGGCACCGTAGTGTTGGCTTGGGATGCGGTTCGGCAGGGGGCGCAGAACTGTTTCGACGGGCACAATGTGACGATGCACGAATTTGCTCATCAATTGGACCAGGCGGATGGACAAGGCGATGGGACGCCACGATTGCCAGATGCGCCGCGGTATAGCCAATGGGCGCGCATTTTGGAGACTGAGCGAGCGCTGTTGGATCGTATGGCTGAGGCGGGGCGGCGCACCGTGCTCGATACTTACGGCACGACCAATGCGGCAGAGTTTTTCGCGGTCGCGACCGAAGCATTTTTTGAGAAACCGCGACAGCTCGCGCGAAAACAACCCGAGCTCTACGCGTTATTGCGTGATTACTATCATCTCGATCCGGCGCCTTGGTTTACCAAAGGCTAGGAGGACTCATCGGGGGGCGTCTGGCTGGGCTGCAGGCGATGGCGGACGGCTTTGGCTGAGGCCGGCGGTAGGGAACGAGGCTGAGGAAGGACGACTCCGATACAGAAGATCATCCCGTCGCGTTCGGCATGCGGGTTGGCGAGGGCGAGTTGGCGGTCTCATCGTTCACGTGCGGGGCGAAGGCAGGTCGTGAGTCTCGGGTAACGCGTCGGCGCCTTTGACCGGCTCACGATCATCGCGGCGACGGGCATGGCTGAGCTTGTAGCGGAGGATGGTGCACAACCACGCACGGAGCTTGGCGGGGTCGCGGAGCTCTCCGAGTTTGGTCCAGGCGGTGACAAAGGCGTCCTGTGCGACGTCTTCGCTGGCGCCTAGATCGCCGGTGGAGGAGTAGGCGAGCGAGCAGAGCAGGCGCTGGTAGCGGGATACGATTTGCTCGAAGGCCGACTTGTTGCCAGCCAAGCAGGAGGTCACGAGGTCGGCGTCGCTCGTGGTTTCAGTCAGGGTCATTACGTCGGGTGTTTTCATGGTGCTGCTCAAAGAAGAGCCCGAACGGGGAAAGGAGGTGACAGACTTTCGGCTGTTTTTTTGGCGCTTAGGACATCTCGTATTTCATCCGCAGGGGATGTGGGCTGGATCCGGGTTTCAGGAGGAGGGTCCGAAAGAGGATGAGATGGGCGGCGAGGGCTCCGCCGACGCAGACCGGCGCGATTAAAGCGTAGGGGAGGTGGAAAGCCACGAGGAGAGGCGGTTCGGTGTCCCACGCGAAGGATAAAGGCGAGGACAGGACCGCGACGCGGACGACATTGAACAGGAGCAGAAGACCGACGATATTGAACATCCATGCGAGGCTTCGAAAGCGCGTGGCAAAGGGAGCGATCAGGAGGGCCAGAATTCCCGTGATGACGTCGAGATTGGAGCCGCTCCACGTCATGGTGGCGGGAATAGTGCCTTGCTTTGCCCACTGATGCAGGACGATTTCCAGAGGAAGACGAAAGCCGTGAAACGCGACGAGGACACCCGGAGTAAGGCCGGTGGCTAACCAGCCGCCGAGGGGAGAAATCGCGAGCATGATACTGACGATGTTGATGACCGCGAAGAGGATTATTAGGCGGGGCATGGGGTGGTCCGCGACTAGGCCGGTTTTTACGATCACGGTAAAGATCCCTAGCCAAATGGTGGTGACGATGGCGGTGGTGACGAGGCGGTAGGTAACGAGGGCGGGCGTGTTGCGGGAGGCCCGAGCTACGCCCAGAAAGAGCATCAGCACGACGGCACTCAGGATCGCGCAGAAGACGGCGACGGTGGTGGTTGAACCGGGTTGGAAACTGAATTCAGGAGGCATGGAGGAAGGAGGGGAGAAGTCGCAGGCGGGATTCCGGACTAGGGTTTGGTCACAGAGATCACGGAGCGATATCTGTGGAATCACTCATGAGCACGGTGGCGACGGTGTGGATCAGTCCCGTGAGGTCATGGATCATGGGTGAGTTATGGGGGCAGTTTGGGCGGGGAAGCAATGCTGCAGGGACAACGTGGATTTTACAAAAGGTAATGAAGAGAACCAAGGGGGGGATGCCGGGAGGGTTGATCGGAGGGGCGGGAGAAACAGAGCGAAGCGGAGGAGCCGAGAGGCAAGGGTTTGAATCACGCGAAGACGGTGAGCCGCGAAGGGCTGACGCAGGGGGACGGATTTTAGGCACGGAGGGCACGGAGGAGACAGGGAGGTCACGGAGGGCTGACGCACGGGGTTTTTTACAGAAGGAAACGAAGAGAACGAAGCGGGGGCAAGATGGGTTGACCGGAGGGAATAGAGAAAACCGAGCGGAGAAGCCGGGGGGAGCTCGGGTGGGGCGGGTGGGGCCGCGGGGCACGGGCATCGGCGAGCGCCGCCCGTGCGCCGGGGGGCAACGGAGCGGGTGGCGGCGAGCGCCGCCCCTACACCGGGAGGCAGGAGCGGCGCGCCTTCCCGGTTTGGGACTCGGGGTCTTGGATATTGCTGCGCTCGTGGATCCACATGTCGCCTTCGGGGATGAGGAGGGCGGTTTGGTCTCCGTGGTTTTCTTCGTCGATGGCGAGGGCGCGGAGTCTGGCGATGTTGGCGGGGGAGTCGTCTTCGTCGATCCAGTAGTCGTTGAGGTGCCACTTGGATTGCCACACGAGTTTTTGTTGGAGCGGGGCCACGCATTGGGGGAATTTGGCGGGGGCGGTTTTGTTGCGAAAGCGGTGGCGGTAAAAGTCGATGCGGTGATCGACGGCGGCGACCACTTGGGACGTGGCTTGCGAGGGCTCGAAAAGCCAGAGGGCGAGGTAGTAGTCACCGCCCCGGGCTTGCAGTTCTTTTTCCCACTGATCCATGACGCGGAGCATAGATTCGACGTAACGGCGAAAAAACCAGCCGGGGGGATTACGTTTTATGAGGTCGGAAAACGGGGAGATCCAGAGCTCGTGGGCAGTCCAGCCGCGGTTTGCGAGGTCGACAGGGTCGAGGCGGATGTTTCGCGCTTCAAGGTCTTCGAGTTGGCGGATCAGTTGGGGCCAGCCGCGGATTTTTTTTCGGTTACTGAAGGCGTAGGACATCCGGAGGGAACGGGGGAGGTGAGGGATCTAGATGCCGTCGTTGATGGGGGTGCGGGGGGCGGCGAGCCACGTTTGGAGCTGGGCGGTGAGGTCGGCGACGACGGAGGGGTGGGCGGCGAGGAGGTTACGCTGCTCGGCGGGATCGGCGTCGATGTCGAAGAGCTCGACGGGTTTGCCGTGGAGGGCGAGGAGTTTCCAAGAGCCGTGGCGCACGACTTCGGTGGCATAGGGTGCTGGTTTCGGGTAGTGGCGTTGGAGGCTGCGGTAGAGGTCCAGCTGCCAGAATACGGTGTCACGATCCCACGTGGTGGGGGTGGATGGATCGGTGAGGTAGGGGATGAGGTTTTGTCCGTCGGGAGCGAGGTTGGCGGGAAGGGGAATATGGGCGGCGGCGCAAATGGTGGGGAGCAGGTCGGTGGTGTGGCCGAATTTGGTGGTGGTGGAACCGGCGGGAATTTTGTTTGGCCAGCGAGCGATCATGGGGACGCGGATGCCGCCGTCGTGGAGGTCGGTTTTGCCGCCTTTGAGATTGCCGATCTGGCCCTCCCACGCGGCACCGTTATCGCTGGTGAAGATGATGAGGGTGTTATCGGCGATACCGAGGTCTTCGAGGGTGGCGAGGAGTTGGCCGACTTTGGCATCCATGTGCTGCATCATGGAGCGGAAGCGGTGTTGGTCATCACTGATGCCGGGGGCGGCGGTGTCGGACCAATGGGGCTCGGGCGCGGGTTCGTAGGGGGTGTGAGGGACGAGCCACCAGAGGTTGAGGAAAAAGGGGCGGTCGTCGGCCGCGAAGCGTTTGACGAGGTCGATGGCGTAGTCGCCGTTAGCATCGGTGAAGTGTTTGCCGTAGTAGGGATCGGTGGGGGCGACGTGTTGATCGTCGCGGAGGAGGACGGTGCCGCCTTGGCGGTAGATGGTGCGGTCGGCACCCATTTTGCCGCGGATGGGTTGTTGCTCGATTTCGGTTTGGTAGAAGTCGAAACCGTGTTGGCGGGGACCGGGCTGATTGGTGAGGCGGCGGCCGGAGGCATCGACGTGAAGTCCGCCTAGGTGCCATTTGCCGACATGCGCGGTGACGTAGCCGGAATCACGAAGAATTTCGGGGAGGGTGAGGGCGGACTCGGGGAGCCACAGATCAACGTCGTTGAAGTGTTTGGTGATATTGAATCGAAGCGGGTAGCGGCCAGTGAGAAGCGCGGCGCGGGTTGGCGAGCAGACGGCGGCGGCGGCGTAGAAGTGAGTGGATTTGATGCCCTCGGCGGCGAGGCGATCGAGGTGCGGGGTTTGGACCGCGGTGCTGCCGAAGGAGGATAGGTCGGCGTGGCCGAGATCGTCGGCGAGCAGGATGATGATGTTGGGGCGTTGCTCAGACTGGGCGGCGACGCAGAGAAACGGGAGAAGGAAAGCGAGGAGGGCGAGGGTGGGGTAGAGCCGGCGGAGCATGGGTGGGGGCATGGGAGGTGATAGTGGAGGGCGGGAGTGGTGGGGCAATGATGGACCGGCAGGGTTTTTTTTAACCACGAATGGACACGAAAGGCTTCACCGACCGGTTACGCACTGAAAGTTGATTTTATGCTGAGGGGCAGGGGGGCTGACGCACGGGAGAGGAAGGAACGGAGAAAATAGAGTGGTGCGGCAAGGGCTGACGCACCGGGACGAATTTTGGTCACAGAGAGCACGGAGGAGGAAGGGAGGTCACAGACGGCTGACGCACGGGTGGTTTTTACAGAGGGAAACGAAGAGGACGAAGCGGGTGGGGCCGTGATCCCGGCTGAAGGATTGGCGACACGGCAGTTGAAACGGGCATCGTCAAGCGACGCCCCTACGCTTGCGGAGGGGGCGGGGATTGGATTGGGTGGCGGTATGAAAAAGCCTATCGGACCTGACCAAGTTTCATTGGAGCGTAGCGGACTGACTCGGCGAGGCGCGTTGGGTAGGCTGGCGGGATTGTTGGCGTTGGGCGCTTGGCCGGGAGCACGGACGCTGGCGGCGGAACGAAAGGGGACGAAAATGGGGGTGGTTCGGTTTGTGGTGACGAATGATTTTCATCATGAAAATGAAGTCTGCGATTCTTGGATGGAGGCTCTGTTTCGACAAGTGGCGGAGACGGAGGGGGCGGCGTTTTGTTTTTGTCTGGGAGATTTGGCAAATAGTGGAAAACGAGAGAGTTTGGAGAAGATGGATCGGTTGATGGGGCGGACGGGAATGCCGCATTACGTGACGCCGGGAAATCACGATTTGGATGTGTCTCCAGTAGATGGATACTATGCGGAAATTTACCCGGATCGAAAAAATTACACGTTCACGCAGAATGGTTGGCAGTTTGTCGTGGTGGATACGACGGAGGGCACCAAGTGGAAGGATGTGACGATCGCGGATACCACCTTCGAGTGGTTGGATGAAAACCTGCCGAAGCTTGATCCAAGTTTGCCGATGGTGTTGGCGACACATTTTCCGATCGCGGCGGCGGTGCGGATGTGTCCGCTGAATGCGGAACGATTGCTGGCGCGGTTTCTGGGGTTTAACTTACGGGGCACGTTTTCGGGGCACTTTCACGGTCAGACGAAGGTGCAGCAAGGCGTGTGCGAGATGACGACCAATGTGTGCGTGGCCCGCGTGCGCGGGAATCACGATGGCACGGATTTTAAGGGCTATTGGGTTTGCGACGGGGCGGCGGACGGCACGTTGACGCGGGAATTTGTGCCGTTTGTGGGGCCGGTGCTGGTGGAAGGAGTTTAATCACGAATGGACCCTAATGGCGGCACAACCGTTACGCACGGCTAGGCTTTTTACAGAAGCTAACGAAGTAAACTAAGCGGAGATGCAGGGGGATTTTACAGGAAGGGAATAGAGAAAACCGATTGGAGAGGCTGGGTGGAGCGCGGGGTGGGTCGGGAGGGGCCGCGGAGAGCGGGCGTCGGGGGGCGCCGCCCGTGCGCCGAGGGGCAATGGTGCGGGCGTCGGCGAGCGCCGCCCCTGCGCCGGGAGGCAACGGAGCGGGCGACGGCGAGCGCCGAGGGGCAATGGAGCGGGCGTCGGCGAGCGCCGCCCCTACACCGAGGGGCAATGGAGCGGGCGCCGCCCGTGCGCCGGGAGGCAGGAGCGGGCGTCGGCGAGCGCCGCCCCTGCGCCGAGAGGCAACGGAGCGGGCGTCGGCGGTGCGCCGGGAGGCAGGTGCGGGCGTCGGCGAGCGCCGCCCCTACACCG
>Ga0335398_10003924_pt1 | contig 21224 bp, 22 predicted proteins | sample BON03_FD_205742 | JGI IMG/M metagenome (GOLD analysis project Ga0335398, IMG submission 205742) | Freshwater microbial communities from Lake Bonney liftoff mats and glacier meltwater in Antarctica - BON-03 (spades assembly) (version 2) | ecosystem: Environmental > Aquatic > Freshwater > Ice >... | reverse complement strand
CAGCACCACGGTCGAGCAGCCTGCTGCCTCGTTCCACCCAACCCCTCATTCTCTGGCTGAAGTTGGCATCAAAGAAACTGGGACCAGAGGTCTTGAGATAGATCCCCATGCCCGCGATCTCCGGGCATGTCTCGAGCTTCCCGTACCAGAACTTAGCGATCTCCTCGGTCCCACCACTCAGAGCAGCGACGACACACGCATCGCAGACCTCACCACCGCCCACCACAAGGCTCTAAGCGTGCAGCGCGCGGCGTCCAAGGAGTGCTGAGCAGCTCGAGGGAACGATTGCGCATCAAGGTGCCTTATCGCGACCGTCTATATAAATATAATATAGATATGTATAGATAGATAGATAAAACATAACAGATGTCTTAAGATACGTATAGGTTCCGCTCGTGTCTAACGAGAAAAGGGCCGGTGTCATCACTGGAAATCCCAAATAAGGGCCAGTGCCTCTCAGCAAGGAGATAGATGATATATATATATAACATAATATACATCTGTAGATAGGTATAGGATTTGCTTGGGTCTAACGAGAAACGACGGCCAGTGCCGTCACTGGGACCCACAAAGAAGGGGCCAGCGCCTCCCAGAGAGGAGATAGATGATATATATACAATTTACAATATATCTTTAGAAAGGGTATGGGTCCCGCTTGCGTCTAACGAGAAAAGGGCCGGTGCCGTCACTGGGATCCACGAAGAAGGGTCAGTGCCTCCCAGAGAGGAGATAGATGATATATATATACACGATCATATGTATCTTTAGAAAAGTTCAGAGTTATCCCAAACCTAGAGGACAAAAGGTCACTATGCCGGTTGTCCTCTGAGCGGTTAGATGACAAATGGCATAGTGACCTTATGTCCTCTACAAAACTGAACATCTCTGAGAAAGCGCTCACTCGCTGGCAGGAACATAATCCTCTAAATGCTTAGAGGACAACTGGCATAGTAACCTTTTGTCCCCTACACAGGTTCTGTTTATGTCTAACCAGAAAAGGGCCGGTGCCGTCTCTGCGACCCAAGAAGAAGGGCCAGTGCCTCCCAGGGAGGAAAGATACGATGCATGTATAATATAATACACATATTTAGAAGAGATGTGGGTTCCGCTTGTGTCTAACGAGAAAAGGGTCGGTGCCGTCACTGGGACCGACAAAGAAGGGCCAGTGCCTCAGAGCGAGGAGATAGACAATATGTACATCCACCCAAAGTGCCTCCGTCTACTTACACATAGACAGCTCCAGGGGCAAGCAAGAGCAGATGACGGCGCGCTTGGAGCAAGCCGTCACGAGCTCTGGCGCCGGCGACCAACCGGTGCCGTCTCTGGGTCCGCTCAGTTGCGAGAAGATAATAGGGGCGAGCGAGACAAGGCAACGATGCGCTGGCGCGAGCCGTCACGAGCTGTTTATTCGAGGGGCATGAACGAACAGGCAACGGCTCGCTCAGACGAGCCATCGCAAGCTCCGGCAACAATGATCTAGAGCTACTCGTTTTGAACGAGAAAGGACCGGTGCAGGCCCTGTGCTGTGTCCGCTTGTTTACGAGACAGGACACGGACCAGGGAAACCCGGAGACACCGCGCGTGAGCGACGCACCGCGTCCAACAGGCGCCGAGCCGCTGAAGGCTGGACAGGGCGCATGGCTCTATGCGAGCGACGCACGGCGTCCAACAGGCGCCGAGCCGCTGGAGGCTGGAAAGGGCGCATAGCTCTATGCGAGCGGCGCACGGCGTCCAAGGGGCGCCGAGCAGCTGGAGGCTGGAAAGGGCATGGCTCTATGCAAGCAGCGCACGGCATCCAACAGATGCCGAGCAGCTGGAGGCTGGAAAGGCGCGTGGCCCTGCGGTAGCGGAGCGCGGCGCCCAAGGGTCGCCGAGCAGCTCGAGGCTGCGAGATAAACACGCGGTTTTACAGAAGCGGTGGGCGGCGTCCAAGGGGCGCTGAGTAGCTTGTCAGGGGGCGCACGGCTCTACGGAAGTTGCATGCGGCGTCCAAGTGGCACGGAGCAGCTGGAGGCTGTACAGGGCGCGCGGCTTTACCGAGGGAGCGCGTGGCGTGCAAGGGGCGCTGAGCAGCTGTAGGCTGCAAAGGGCGCGCGGCTCCAAGGGAGCGGCGATCGGCGTCTCGGATAAACCCGAGCTGTGGCACGAACGCGCGGCTTTACGCGAGCAGTACGCAGCGTTCAAGGGGCGCCAAACTGCTCGAGGCTGGACAGGGCGCGCGGCTCTATGGGAGCGGCGCACGGCGTCTAAGGGGCGTAGAGCAGCTGTAGACTGCTCGGGTTAACCCGAGCTCGAGGCTGTGAGACAGGCTGTGAGACAGGCACGCGGCTCTACCGCAGCGGCGCGCGGCGTTTATAAGGCGCTGAGCAGGTTAGGGCTGTGAGATAAACGCGCGGCTTTACGTGAGCTGCGCGCGGCGCTTACGAGCCGCCGAGCAGGCCAAGGCGGCAAGGGGGCGCGCGGCTCTACGCAAGGCGGTGCGCGGCATCTAGGAGCCCGCCAGCAGCTGGATTCTGCTCAGGGCACCCGGCTCTGCTAGAGCAGGGACGACATCCAAGGGGCGCCACAAGGCGGCGCTTCGCCAGACTCAGACGGTCGCTGCACTGCGGTCATGCATATGTAGGCATGCGATCATGCATGCATCCCACTCCTTTTCGTGCAGGTACCGGTGGCTTTGCCTAATCCCTGCCGGTTGAGACCCAAGAAATGCGTTGATTGGGTGGTCGCCAACACATTCTTTGATACTTTGCTGGCTTGGACACCCCCCTCGAGTCCACCTACGATAGACAAATCAACCCTGGGCCTGCCTAGAGTTGCACGGTCCTAGCCGCAGCTCTAAGGCTAAGGCTGTCCGCGCTGCCCGTGCCGAGCTCTGAGTTGGGAGCAGCAGTCGCTAATAAAGGGCACCGAGCGGCGGGGCGCCCTTCGTTTAGAGAAGTCTTTGACCTATTAGATCTCTGTAACACTCTGAAATCGATGGGCCAAGCAGGATGTGACTCTAAGGAGGGGCTCCTGCAGGTGCACGACTGTAATACCTTTCAAGTCGAGAGAACACTACTAGTGTACACTACAGTAGTGGTCCGGGCGGTATTCCCGCCCGGAACTTAAGTTGAATTGCGCTGCTCTGGTAACGGCCGTTTTTTGAGCCTTGTAGCGTGCGACGAAGGAGACTTTGGTCTACGCCGTGCCCTCAAGGCCTAGAGACAGCTAGCTGCTGCCTTTTGTGAGCAGCGGGGCGTTCTACGTAATTGTTTTTGACCAGCGGAGCATTTTACGTGATTATCATGAACCTCACGTTGCCGCTTGCGCGTGGGGCGTGGCCAGCATCCCGATCACGCGGTAGCGCCCTACTCACCGTCGCCGCAGCCAACCTGCAACTCACCCCGCGGGTGGGTGGGGGAAGCGGGCTTGCGTCGCGGGCATGGACCACTTCGTGATCGCCAATGGCGAGCCGCTTGAGTGCCTCAAGTTCATCATGCTCGGCTTGACGCCGGCGCCGGCCTTTGGATTCCGCATCCCCAGTACCCCGCTCGTCGGCAGCGCCTTCGGACTGGCAGCGATGCCTCGAGGGGAGCTAGATAGCGCGGCCATTGCGGCGGCTACCCTCCTGCACATGCTCTTGCTTGACGCCGTCAAGCGCATCCTTGGTGTCTGAATGGTGGCCAGCTGTTTTGAGAAGGACTTTTTTGATGATCGAGACTTTTGGGCCACGGCTAAAGAAGGCCTTCCTGCCTCATCTCGAGGGGACTGACGCCACCGCCCTTCTCACTGCCAACTTCGGATTTTTTTTCATCGGCGGCCAACCGCCAATCCCCGAGCCTGCGGGCTTGACAGTGGGGGCCGGGGCGGGCGCAGGCGTGACGCTCCACCTGTGCTGGCTCAGCTATGGTGCCGCTGCCCGCGCCGCTGCCGGCTACGCCGGGCAAGATCCGGTTCCTCACTATGGCTCGGATGGGCGCGCTTGCCAAGAAGAGCAAATTGCTCTCATTGCTAATGTCCGGCTACTGTACGTCCTGCGCGTCTTCAGCCACTCCTCGAAGCAGGGGGGTGTGTGCTAATGAGTGCTCGACCCTCCGCATTGTGTGCGCTATCGTGCAGGGCTTCCACCGTAAGAAGTTTGAGGGCGACGCAGATGGACTGCTCGCGGCGCAATTCTCCGAGCACTTTCTCAGCCAGCTCCTTCCGGAAGGCGCTTTGTGCTTGCCGGGGCATGCGCTCTGACCTGCATCGTAACCTGGTTGTCGGCCACGCGTGGCCGATCTAGCTCTGGCCCTCGCACGGCGCTCGCGGCTCTCACGGCTGCAGCGCTAATGAGCCAGGGCTTCACTGCACAGCGTCTGAGCGGGCGCGTGGCTCTGACCCCGCATAGCGCGCGCGACTTACGCCTGCGGCGCAGGTCGTATCAGCGGCGTCGCGCTCAAATATTTTGCCTTGCTAGCCTCACAGTGGGCTTAAGCCACCGTGCACACAATAGTAAGCTCTGCGCGCCTCTGGTTATTGCACGGCACGCGCGGCCCTGTTGGCTGCGGCGCAAGCAAGGGCTTTGCTGTACTGTGCCCGGGCGCAGGCCCTAGTCAGCCGCTCAGCAGACTCTTGCCGCTGCATTGTACGTGAGCATTAACGGCGCGTGGCTTGCTTGCGATGGGTGCTCTCACGGCTGTGGCGCTAGCGAGAGCTTCGATGTACAATCGCAGGCTCTTGCCGGCCACGTAGGTTTTGCCACTGCGTCGCACTCGAGGGCAACCGGCGCGTGCCTCTGGCCTGTGCACGGCGCTCGCGGCTCTTACGGCTACGGTGCGAGCAAGGGCTTCGTTGCACGTCGTCCAGGCGCAAGCTCTCTACTCGCGCTAGTCTTGCAGTGGGCTGTTGCCACCGCGTCGCACGCGAGGATGGGCGGCGCGTGGTTCTGCTTGGCGCGCGCGGCTCTCACCCATGCTGGCTCATGCGCCTCTAACTCACCGCGCTGCAGGCCGTGCCATCTATCTAGCGCGGACCACATCTCCCGGGATGGACGGGCTTGCCCGTCAAAGGTTCAACACACGCAGCCTAGTAACAGTCTAGTCTAGTACTATGCCTGGGTCCCCTGTCTCGTAAGCGCAGGATACTTTCTCTAGTCCAGTACGTATGCCTGGGTCCCCGTACCGTGAGCGCACCGTATTTTTTCAGGTGCATATGCCTGAGTACCCGCCTTGTAAGTGCACCCGCCTTGTAAGTGCACAGCGCACAGTACTTATCCAGGCCGCGCCCACAAATGTGGGCGTGCGAGGCGCGCCTCTACGATGCGCCCGACGGCACCCACAGTGCCCACCCTGCCATCGACCAAAGAGCATCTCAACGTGGCCTCTCTAACCTAGCACATGTGCCCGTACCTGCCTTAAAGTGTTTACCAAAGCCGCGCCCACAAATGTCGGCGTGCGGGGCGCGCCTCTACGATGCGTCCGACGGCGCCCACAGTGCCCACCCTGCCATCGACCAAAGAGCATCTCAACGTGGGCTCTCTTACCTAGTACATGTGCCCGTACCTGCCTTAAAGTATTTACCAAAGCCGCGCCCACAAATGTCGGCGTGCGGGGCGCGCCTCTACGATGCGCCCGACGGCACCTATAGTTGTACCCCGCATGGAGCTTGTCATCAATCAGAGAAAGCCTCTCCTTAGTATCTTCAACCTAGTGCTAGTCTGGAGCCGCTAGGCTCCCTACACTAACCCAAGTCGGGTTAACACAAAGTCGCGGCTACGGCATACGCCGTGCACGCACGTTTGCACGCGTCCACGAAGGGAGCCTCACAACGGTCTGTTCGTCAGCATGTGTGGTGTGCTTGATTTTACTGTACCGCCAATTGTTCAGGTTAAACCCGAGAAACGGCCAAGGACCGCGACGCAACAAGGGGCTGCGACACAGGCACATCGCTCTAAGTAAGTGGTGTGAGGCGACTGAGGGCCGCTGGCCCCCCGAAACATCTGTCCGGCGCGAAGGTCTTAGAAGAGCGGCGCAGGATGACCGAGCGGCAGAGGGTGCGTAGCACTTTTCTGTGTGAGGCGACAGCTCAGAGCTTCAAAGGTGCGTCAGGCGCGACTTTGAGAGCGGTACAAGATGGCCTACGACGGCCTTGCGGCAGGATGCTGCGGACGCCTTAGCGGTCTGAGTGAGCATTACAACGGCCCACGGATCAACCAAGAGCTGCGGCGAGTGCAACGCGCTGAACTGCGCTAGGCGGCTAAGGTCGGCTGGGCAGTGGAGAGCTGTTGAAGATTTGGCCCGCTTCGAGTTTGCTGCGAGCCGCCGAGAGCGTGGTACAGCGCGACGCCATAAGAGTTGAGTGGCGTAAGGCTGTCACATGAACCAGCACGCTGCTGGCGGCACGGCGCTCCAACGTGTCGTTCCGAGTGAACGGTGCGATGCTGCAGAGGGCAACCGAGCAGGCTAGAGCTGCTTCAGGCGCAACGCTCCACAATTATAGCGGCGCACGACGGTCGAGGGGGGCTGAGCAACACAGAGCTGCTTGGGGCACAGGGAGCTCAACGTACCAGGAAGCTTATATTTTTACGGCCAAGGAGCAGATACGCTGCAAGATGCGGCATGCGGCAGGCGCGACAGCTTAAGAGAGGGTGGCCCGCCTGTGACGGCGGCTGAGCATCATGGAGGCTATTCTCGAGGAACGGGTTGGCCGCGCCGGCAAGCCTGTCGCCCTCTCAGTGACACGGCAGCAGCAGAAGAGGGTGACGAGCTCGACGACGCGCCTCCGCAAGAAAGCTATGGCCGAGCTGAGCTTGAAGTCGAGCTCGGAGCAGCCTGATCCGCACGTGGACGCGCACGGCAGTGGGGACCAGCATGCGCTTGACGAGGAGGGCGCGCAAGACGATGGTGGCCATGATATGCAACAAGACAACCTTGGAGCAGCCAGTGCAAGTGTTAACTCCGCTGTGGTTGAGATGGGCTTTGAGCTAAGCTTGGAGCAGCGCGTGTTGAGTCAGGCGGGCTCGTGAGCGGCTGCAGCGGCGGCGCTCTCTCTCTACGAAGAGGCACCACATGACAACGATGATCGAATTGGCCTTTGGGCTCGGATAGGTGCCGTCGTGCGGTGCCAGACGGGCTCGCACGCGTGGCTATACAGTGGCGGCGCTCTCGACGACAAGGCGCCACGCGACGGCAATGGCTGCGTTGGGCTTCGGGCTCAGCTTGTCTCATCGCGTTCGGAGCCAGACGGGCTCGCACGTGGCTGCAGTGGCGGCGCTCTCAACAAAGATGCGAGCCTATGTCCTGTTGGGTCTGTTAATCAGTCGCTCCCGTCATTGGCCGCTGCAGCCGCAGCAGCAGGGCCGTCCTTGTCCTTTGCTGCGTGGCTGTAGGTAGTCGGGCGCTCGCTCGCCGCGTCCGCGTCCCTCGCCGTGCGCGAGGTAGCGGGGGGGCTGTGGTTGTGCAAATGAGCAGCCCAAAGCACGCCGCTCTCGCTCGGCGCGCCGTCGGAGCCCGTGCTAGCCTCCGCCCCTGCGTCGCCCGCGTCCGGCTCGGTGCCGCTCTCCCGGCTCGACGACGAGACGCCGCTGAGGCTCGGCGAGCCGGCCGCGCCGCCGTGGCCGCCGTGCTGGCGCCACCGCCGCTGCTGCGCGCACAGCACGGCGGCCGCGGCGAAGGCTGGCGCCTCACAAAACACCTTGTCGCCGAACTACTAATAGCTAATAGGCTGCAATCGGGTTAACCCGCCACGGCGATGGCCGCGACGCGCTTTGGGCTCAGCTTGTTGCAGCGTTTGCAGGGGCAGACGATCTTACACGTGGCTGCAGCGGCGTTGCTCCCGACGAGGCGACGCGCGACGGCAAAGGCCGCGATGCATTTTGGGCTAAGCTTGGAGCAGCGCGTTTGGAGCCAGACGGGCTCGCACATGGCTAAAGTGGCGGCACTTGCGACGACGAGGCGCCACCTGACGGCGATGACCCAGTTTGGCTTCGGGCTAAGCATGAAGCAGCACGTGAGGAGCCAGAGGGCCTTGCGTGGATACAGCGGCGGCGCTCTCGACGACGAGGCGCCACGCGCGGCGGCGATGACTAAGATGATTTTCCGGGCTTAGTTTGCAGCAGGGCGTGAGGAGATAGACGGGTTCGCACATAACTGCAGCGGCGGTGCTCTCGATAACAAGGTGCCACGCAACGGCAATGGCCGTGATGGGCTCCGAGCTAAGCGTAAAGCAGAAAGCGCAGAGCCAGACGGGCTTGCACGTGTGGCTACAGCGGTGGCGCTCTCAATGACCTCGGGTTAACCCCGCAACGGTGATGGCCGAGTTAGGCCTTGGGCTTAGCTTGGAGCAGCGAGTGCTCCAGACGGGCTCGTGCGCGGCTGCAGCGGCGGAGTTCAAGACAACAAGGCGTCAACAACGTCGATGGTTGAGTTAGGCGTTGGGCTTAGCTTGGTGCAGCACGTGCGAAGCCAGACGGGCTCACACGCGTGGCTATACAGCGGCGGCGCTCTGGACGACGAGGCGCCACGCGACGGCGTTGTTAGCAATATGCTGCGGGTTCAGCTTGGAGCAGCGCGTGCGGCGCCGGGTGAACTCGCACGTGACTATAGTGGCGGAGCTCTCAACAAGGTGCCTTGCGACGGCGATGGCCGCGATGCGCTTTGGGCTAAGCTTAGAGCAATGCGCGCGGAGCCAGACGGGCTCGCACGTGGCTACAGCGGCGTTGCTCTTGACGACGAGGCATTCCACGCAACGGCAATGGCCGCGATGCGCTTCGGGCTAAGTTTGGAGCAGCGCGTGCGGAGCCAGACGGGCTCGCACGTGGCTACAGCAGCGGCGCTTTTCACGGCGAGGCGATATGTGGTGGTAATGGGCGCGATGCGCGTTGGGCTAAGCTGGAGCAGCGCGTGCGGAGCCAGACGGGCCTCACACGTGGCTACAGCGGCTGTAGCCAAGTACGAGCCCATCCGGCTCCGCACGCGCTGCTCCGAGCTTAGCTTGAAGCGCATCGCGGCCATCGCCGTCGCGTGGCGCCTCGTCGTCGAGAGCGTCGCCGCTGCAGCCGCGCACGAGTTCGTCTGACTCCACACGCTCTGCTCCAAGCTTAGCCCGAAGCCCATGTTGGCCATTGCCTTCGCGCGGCTTTTCGTCTTCAAGAGCGTCACTGCTGCAGCCGCGCACGAGCCCGTCTGACTCCACAGGCTTTGCGTCAAGCTGAGCTTGTTTGCCCATGTCGATGTCGGCCATCGCCATGGCGTAGCGCCTCAGCGTAGAGGGCGCCGCCGCTGTAGCCAAGTACGAGCCAATCCGGCTCCGCATGCGCTGCTTTGAGCTTAGCTTGAAGCGCATCGCGGCCATCGCCGTCGCGTGGCGCCTCATCGTCGAGAGCAACGCCGCTGCAGCCGCGCGCGAGCACGTCTGACTCCGCACGCGCTACTCCAAGCTCAGCACGAAGCCCATGTCGATGTCTGCCATCGCCGTAGCGAAGTGCTACGCTGCGGCGATAGCAGACATCAACATGGGCTATGGGCTGAGCTTAGAGCAGCGCGTGCGGAGCTAGACGGGTTTGCATGGCTATGCAGCGGCGGCGCTTTTAACGGCTAGGCGCCAAGCGACGGCGATGGCCGCGATGCGCTTCGGGCTAAGCTTGAATCAGCGCATGCGGAGCCAGACGGGCTCGTGCGTGGCTGCAGCGGCAGCGCGTTTGACGAGGTACCACGCGACGGCGATGGCCGCGATGCGGTTTAGGCTAAGCTCGGAGCAGCGCATGCGGAGCCGGATGGGCTCGTACTTGGCTACAGCGGCGGCGCCCTCTACGCTGAGGCGCGACGCCATGGCGATGGCCGACATCGACATGGGCAAACGAGCTCAGCTTGGAGCAGCGCATGCGGAGCCAGACGGACTCGTGCGCGGCTGCAGCGATGACGCTCTTGAAGACGAGAAGCCGCGCGACGGCGATGGCCGTAATTCGCTTTAGGCTAAGCTTGGAGCAGAACGTGTGGAGTCAGACGAGCTCGTGCGCGGCTGCAGCGGCGACGCTCTCGACGACAAGGCGCCGCGCGACGGCGATGGCCGTAATTCGCTTTAGGCTAAGCTTGCAGCAGCGCATGCGGAGCCAGACGGGCTCGCGCGCGGCTGCAGCGGTAGCGCGTTTGACGAGGCGCCACGCGGCGGCGATGGCCGCGATGCATCTCGCGCGTAGGTTGTAGCAGTTCGCGCGGAGCCTGACGGGCTCGCACATGGCTACAGCGGCGTTGCTTTTGATGACGAGGCAATCCACGCAACGGTAATGGCCGCGATGCGCTTTGGGCGTGCGGAGCCAGACGAGCTCGCACGTGGCTGCAGCCGAGCGCTCGACGACAAGGCGCCATGTAACGGCGATGGCCGACGCTCGTGCGCGGCTGCAGCGGCAATGCTCTCAACAAGGAGGCGCCGCGCGGCGGCGATGACTGACATAGGCTTCGATCTAAGCTTGGAACAACGCGTTTGGAGCCAGACCGGCTCGTGCGCGGCTGCAGCGGTGACGCTCAAGACTCAAGACGAGATGGCGCCAGTCAACGGCGTCGAGTTGGCTGTGTGGGCTTACGTCGGTGCAGCACGTGCAGAGTTAGACAAGCTCACACGCGTGTTTATACAGTGGCTGCACTCTCGACGACGAGGCGCTGCGCAAAGGCAATGGCCGAGTTGGGCTTCGGGCTCAGCTTAGAGCAGCGCGTGAGGAGCCAGACGGGCTCGCACGTGGCTACAGTCAATGGCGGCGCTCGCGACGACGGGCGCCACCTGACGGCGATGGTTGAGTTGGGCTTGAAGCTTAGCTTGTCGCAGCGCTTGCGGAGCCAGATGAGCTCACGTACAGTGGCGGCGTTTGCGACGACGAGGCGCCGCGCAACGGCAATTGCCGATAGGGGCTCCGGGCTAAGCTTGGAGCAGCGCGTGCGGTGCCAGATGGGATTGTGCGCGGCTGCAGCGGCGGCGCTCTTGACGACGAGGCGAGGCGCTACGCCACGGCGTTGTTAGCAATATGCTGCGGGTTCAGCTTGGAGCAGCGCGTGCGGCGCCGGGTGGACTCGCACGTGACTATAGTGGCGGAGCTTTCAACAAGGTGCCTTGCGACGGCGATGGCCGCGATGCGCTTTGGGCTAAGCTTGGAGCAGCGCGTGTGGTGCCAGATGGGCTTGTGCGCGGCTGCAGCGGCGGCGCTCTTGACGACGAGGCAAGGCGCCACGGGACAGCGTTGTTAGCAATATGCTGCGGGTTCAGCTTGGAGCAGCGCGTGCGGCGCCGGGCGAACTCGCATGTGGCTTCCTCTCGACTACGAGGCACTCCACGCAACGGCAATGGCCGCGATGCGCTTCGGGCTAAGTGTGGAGCAGCGCGTGCGGAGCCAGACGGGCCCTTTACGTGGCTACAGCGGCGGCGCTTTTGACGGCGAGGCGCCACGCAACGGCGATGGCCGCGATGGACTTTGGGCTAAGCTTGGAGCAGCACGCGCAGTGTCCAGACGTGCTCGCGCGCGGCCGTAGCAGCGGCACTCTTTACGACGAAGCGCCGCGCGAGCGCGATGGCCACGATGCGCTTTGGGCTAGCTTGCAGCATCACGTGCAGAGACAGACGGGCTCGCACGTGGCTACAGCGGCGGCGCTCTCAACGAAGCGCCGAGCGACGGCGATGGCTGCGATGCGCTTCGTGCTAAGCTTGGAGTAGCGCGTGCGGAGTCAGACGGGCTCGCGCGCGGCTGCAGCGGCGTTGCTCTCGACGATGAGGCGCAACGCGATGGCAATGGCCGCGATGCGCTTCGGGCTAAGTTTGGAGCAGCACGTGAAGAGCTAGATGGTCTTGCGTGGATACAGCGGCGGCGCTGTCGACGAAGCGCAACGCGACTGCAATGGTTGCGTTGGGCTTTGGGCCTTAGCTTGTCGCAGCACGTGCAGTGCTAGACGTGCTCGCGCGCGGCTGGCAGCGGCACTCTTTACGACGAAGCGCCGCGCGAGCGCGATGGCCACGATGCGCTTTGGGCTAGCTTGAAGTATCGCGTGGAGAGACAGACGGGCTTGCACGTGGCTACAGCGGCGGCGCTCTCGACGAAGCGCCGAGCGACGGCGGTGGCCGCGATGCGCTTCGTGCTAAGCTTGGAATAACGCGTGCGGAGCCAGACGTGCTCGCGCGCGGCTGCAGCGGCGGCGCTCTCGACGAGGCGCAACGCGACGGCGATGGCCGCGATGCGCTTCAAGCTATGCTCGGAGCAGCGCGTGCGGAGCCGGATGGGCTCGTACTTGGCTACAGCGGCGGCGCCCTCTTCGCTGAGGCGCGACGCCATGGCGATGGCCGACATCGACATGGGCAAACAAGCTAAGCTCGGAGCAGAGCGTGTGGAGTCAGACGGGCTCGTGCGCGACTGCAGCGGCGACGCTCTCGACGACAAGGCGCTGCGCGACGGCGATGGCCGCAATGCGCTTTAGGCTAAGCTTGCAGCAGCGCGTGTGGAGCCAGACGGGCTCGCGCGCGGCTGTAGCGGCGTTGCTCTCGACGATGAGGCGCAACGCGACGGCGATGGCCGCGATGCACCTCGCGCGTAGGTTGGAGCAGTTCGTGCGGAGCTTGACGGGCTCGCACGTGGCTACAGCGGCGGCGCGTTTGACGAGCGAGGTCTTACGCGACGGCAATGGCCGCGATGCGCTTCGGGCTAAGTTTGGAGCAGCGCGTGCGGAGCCAGACGGGCTCGCGTGCCTACAGCGGCGGCGCTTTTGACGGCGAGGCGCCACGCAACGGCGATGGCCGCGATGCATTTCGGGCTAAGCTTGGAGCAGCACGTGCAGTGCCAGAAGTGCTCGCGCGCGGCTGTAGCAGCGGTAGTCTTTACGACGAAGCGCCGCGCGAGCGCGATGGCCACGATGCGCTTCGGGCTAGCTTGCAACATCGCGTGCAGAGACAGACGGGCTCGCACGTGGCGACAGCGGCGGCGCTCTTGACGAAGCGACGAGCGATTGCGATGGCCGCAATGTGCGTAGCGCTAATCTTGGAGTAGCTCATGCGAAGCCAGACGGGCTCAGGTTAACTCAACGCCTCGGGTCAACCCTACACCTAGCACTAGGAGCGGCGCCAAAGAGGAGGCGAGGCCTCGCCAGTAGCCAGACCAAACGCCAAACAACCAAACTTATATTTTTTGTATCAAGCGCAGCTGTTCCTGAGTTTGTATAGCCAGATACCAATTTGAGGGAGGGCACTGCACACTGTGTAGTGGTAAACACGCGACAAAGACGTAACGCAACAAACATCTTCGCGAAAGCCGACCTCGTGTCGGCGCCGCTACGCTGCTACCTCGACTCGCGCAGTCGATTGCAAGCCGGATTCCAAGCACAACCACTCGCCACAACCGCCAACCATAACATGTGCCCCTAGCTAACGAAACGACAACGACAATAATCACAATCAAAATCCACCTACTTTCTTTTTATTTCAACATTCAACATTCAAGTGTGGGAGACGAGCTAGCCCAAAGTGTGAAGGCAAGCAAAGGCGCTCCCGCGCGCACGAAAAAACTGTGTACGTTGTGCCTTGTTGTGTGTACCTTGTTGTGCGCGCGTCGTCGAGGAATTGATGCTGTACACACACAAATCGACCTCCTCCCCTCAGCGCTCAGAGCCCGGTGGGTGGTTCTGAGATCAGATTGCGGATTTCACGTTTTACAATAAACCTCAATCAACCGGATTCAAAACTTTTTTGTTTACTTCAGTAAATTCAATACACAGCATTTCTATTCTAGGCAACAGCCCGAATTCGAGGCTTGTGTGGCAAAGGCGCCAACAATCATCAAGACCAAGACAACCTTTCTTGACGTTCGACTCGTCATGGAAGGCCAGCGCGGTGGCTGAGCGACTCCGCGGGAGAGCGTAAGAAGAGCGGCGGGTGCACATTGCCGCTGCCTTCTTGCGATCACCAAGATTCACAACGCGCAGATGACTGTGGTTCGGCTGGGGCTGCCGAGCAGCCGCCCGGAGTCATTCGTCATTCTGTCGATCATTAAGTTGTTTCTTTCTGCCGCCTCATACTCATAAATCAGGGTTTACACGCTAGAGCTGAGCCGGCCAGCCAGGTTGACGGTTGGCCTTTACAAGAAAGTGTTTCACTTCAAAGCTTTATTGTGGGAGTCAATCCTCCTTTCATCGCCCTCTCAACCTACAACCCACCCTATTGCAATATACTATTGGACGACAATTGCGCAATATGCGCCCGCCCACGGACCCCCCCTTTTTATGCCATATCCCATACGATATTGGTGATGGCAATATTGTGTAAAGGCCAAGTTGACAGCCTGTAACAGCGGAAGCCGCGTGTGACTGTCGTCTTGGAGCGAGCTGCTGATCATTTGTGTCACCTCTTCTACTTCATTCAGCGTTTGCTGCTGAGATGAGATTCTCTCTTGCGTTAAACGCAAGCTATGTGGAGCAAGGTTGGGGCGAACGCATAAAAAAACGGCCGCGTCTATTTCTAGAATAGTAACGTCGCCTAACTTCTATCTTTCTTTGCCCTTCGCGACGCCTCGCTTTGCGCATGGCATCGTTCAGGCAGCGCTCCGGCGCAGCCGACACTGCCACAGTACGGTGGTTGACTGACCCTCTGCTACTCATGACACCCTTCGCCTTCGCCGCACCTTTTGTGGGTGAGCGGTACCATTTCTTATCAGATGTGGGTCCGTTTCTCATCAGATTTCTTATCGGGTATTATTGTGTATTATCATGTATTATCGTGTATTATACTTAGTATTCTCATAATACAGTAATACATTTTTGGTATTATACTGTATTATGCATGTATTACAATTTGTATGATAGCCGATAACGATAAATACAGCGTAAGAACTATACACTATTATATAGATGTGTGTTATTTTCAATATTAGGTTTAGGTGTATTATCGTGTGATATAAAACTTTGATACTACACTATAATACATGATAGTTCACTTCAATATGATGTATACCACAGCAGCATATTGACCCCACAGCTACGTAACTCCCCCACTACGTGATTAGCCCTTAACTCCCCGGCTACGTGATACGTGATACGTGACCACGTGGTGACCCCCCCGGATTCGTGAACCCCCGCCCACATACATGATACATGACCCCCGGGCTACGCGACTCCCCGACTACGTAACTACGTGGCCCACCCGGATACGTGACCTCCCCGGATACGTGACCCCTCGAACCCCGGCTGGGTATGGGCCCGTTTCTTATTAGTAATAGGGACCAGTTCTTATTAAAAAAAGGATCGTGGCTTATCGGTGGATTATCGTGTTCCATAGGTGAATTATAGTATGTGTTCCTCTCGAGGATTAGGGGCCTCGCCATTAGGGGAGTATTGAAGACTGAGGGCAGGGCAGCAGCGAGGCACCATAGCGCAGCAGCTCGACGGTAGTGCGGCCATAGCAGTCAATAGTGGGTCCTCGGCGGTCGGTCGGGCGCAGTTGAATATTAGCGCGGCCACAGCAGCCAGCTGTGTGGCCGTTAAGCGAGCTGACGGGTGGGATCCAAGACTCATCGGCGTCTATCGTTGTGGTTTCGTTTGTCTTGCTTCCTTTCTTCTTTCTCTCTCAGGCTCTCTCTCTTCGTTTGCCGGGTTGTAGCCCGTTTTCTTCGGACACCTGTACAGATGCTCGATCGTCAAAGTAGCCAGTTCGGAGTTTTTGGCTCCACTAGTGGCTATGGCTAGGGCGGGTTAGAGCAACCGATGCCGGAGTCCCTCCCCTCACGGGAGGGGGCTCCTGCAGGTGCCCTACTGGAACTTGTTCTAAGTCGGGAGCACACTAGTGGTTCAGGCGGTATTCCGTATTCCCGCCCAGAACGTAGGGCGACTGGAACTTCCGGGCGCAACTCTGCGTGGGCCAATTCTAGTTAGGCGCGCGCAGTCCTGGGCCCGTTTTTTGTGAGCAGCCATCTTCCAAGCCTTTCGCAATTCGACGAATACGACTCAGTTCTACTCCGTCAGGCCCGCATGGCTCAGAGGCAGCTGACTGCTGTCTTTCGTGAAACCGCTAGAACTCATTCGCCTCTCTCGCTAATGCGATATAAATATAACACGGTCTATATAAAGCGGAGCCTAAGCTTTCAAGCCTGCTAGGCTCTATAACAATAACGCACGGTTCGATCACATTCAGCCTTGTCGTTCGTTTTTTTAGGGTTCTACCCTGAATCGAATGACTTAGCTCGCGTCTGCTCTGTAGTTTATTAGGGACGGTCCAGTTCTCTTTCTGTGTTCCGAACCTCTACACCTCTAATAGACTCCTATGTTAACAAATTGCAAATAGTGAAACCGCTAGAACTCGCCTCTCTTGCTAATGCAATATACATTATAAAGGTTTGTATGAAGCGGAGGCTGAGCTTTCAAGCCTAGGCTCTCGAACGCATGGTTCGATCAGATTCAGCCTTGTCGTTCGTGTTTAGGGTTCTACTCTGAATCGAATGACTTGGCGCGCATCTACTCTGTGCTCTCCGTCACAGGAGTGACAACCGCGTCTAGCGGGACAAGTGCACGTCACTCTAGTGACAGCCGCGTCTTGCGGAACGCACACGCGTGCGATGGGATGGCAGGCAGCTCGCCCGTGCGCCGACACTGGCGCGCCCGACAACGGGATGTGGAAACCGGAGGGGGGCCGCGGAGATACCGGCAGGGGTCTCCGTGACGCTCTCTGTAGTTTAGAGACGGTGCAGTTCTCTGTTCCGCATCCTTACACCTCACCTCTATGGTGATGACAAATAATAGCAATACAGAGAAACCGCTAGAATTCACCTCTGTTGCTATAGTATGTATGTATGTATATATGTAAAGATTCCGCGGCACCAGAGCACACACGCGCATATACATATAATACAAAGCTTTGTATAAAGCGGAGCCTAAGCTTTAAAGGTGCCCTGTGCAGCTAAGTGATTCGACTTCGAGTTTCCTATAATCAAAACGACGAAACTCTTAATCAAAACTCGCTCAGGTACCTGAGCAAAGCGAATCTAACCATAGCGGTTAATTAGTATATAGCTGCAGAGCACCTTTAAAGCCTAGACTCCGCTCCTGCTCGACTCGATATTAAAAGAGAGGGCCGCTAGAGTTCGCCTCTCTCTCTTACTCTGATATATATAAGAGGGGGACGGGTAGTAAGCTCGTAAGCTCTACTAGGAGGGCTCTTAGCCCCAGTCACGTGCTTGCACGTGCGGGGGGCGCGCATTCTGTGGGATGCGCCTGACGGCGCCTGCCCCCCTGCGGGAACAGCACGCGCTGCGACCGCGACGCAACGTGTGCTATTCCTGACCTGACCATAGCCTTTGTTCCTCTCGAGGACCAGGATTAGGGGCCTCGTCGCCATTAGGGGCGTCGTGCGTAGTAGTGGAGACTGGGGGTAGGGCAGCAGTGAGGCGCCATAGCGCAGCAGCTCGAAAGGTAGTGCGGCCACAGCAGTCCATTGTAGGGCCTCGGCAGTCGGTCTCGGGCGCAGTCAAATATTAGCGCGGCCACAGCAGCCAGCTGTGCAGTGTGCGGCCGTTAGACGAGCTGACGGGTGGGATCCAAGACCCATCGGGATCTATCGTTTTGTGTTCGTTCTTCTTGCTTGCATTGCTTCCTTTCTTCTTGCTCTTCTTTCGCAGGCTCTCTTTTCTTTTGCTGGGTTGTAGCCCGTTTTCTTCGGAGAGCTGTGTACAGGTGCTCGAAGCTCGACCGTCCTGTAGCCAGTTCGGAGTTTTCGGCTCCACTGGTTGCTAGGGTGGGTTGGAGCAACCGATACCGGTACCGGCGTCCCTCCCCTCGAGGGGGGGATCTCCTGCAGGTGTCTGACTGGAACTGGAACTTGTTCCAAGTCGTGAGCACACTAGTGTGGTTCCGGCGGTATTCTCGCCCAGCACTTAGGGTGACCAGAACTTCCAAGTCGCAACTCTGCGGGGGCCTATTGTTCTAGTTAGGCGCGCGCGGTCGTCGTGGGCCCGTTTCCTGTAGACGGCCATCTTTTGGTCTTTCGAGCTTGTTGCGGTTTAACGAAGGAAGAAGACTCTCACAGGTTCAGGTCTACTCCGTCTCGGGCCCGCACAAGCACAAGGCTCAGAGGTCAGAGGCACAGCTGGGTGCTGTCTTTCGTGAGGTGGGGGGGGAGTTGCACGCGTGTGCGGCGTGCGAGTGCGTTTGTGTTATTGAATCCTTACTTACATCTACCTAGCAGTAGAAGCGGCGCCACAGAGGAGGCTAGGCCTCGTCGCCGTGATTACGACCCCCACTTGCAGCTTGCAGGCCATCTGACAGACGCACCCGTTGCCGTTGCTTAGTACACTGGCTTACAACCTATGTTTTCCGCCAAGCGCAGTACTTTTACAAAGAGCCCCCCCCCCTGCCCCTGACCCTGACACAGCCCCTGAAGTGTGTATTATTGTCGTATTTTGGCCGTATCCCGTTTTGGTTTCGAGACGGTGAGATACGATGAGATATATACAGCGGGATACATGTCAGAAACAGCTGAATACACACAGCTAGATACGTACGTACGGATACAGCTGGAAGCTGAAGCTGGACGATACAGTCGTGGGAGTGTAAGACACAGCGGAATGCAGTGTGCAGTGTGCAGTGTGAATCTGCTGCAAAATGGCTATAGATATAGATATATACAGGGATACAGCGGGAAGCGGGATACCAAGGAGATACGGTATAAGGATACACAACGCGGGTGCGGCGGCGAGCCTAAGTGCCCTATAGTTATAGTTACTAGTTACTACTAGCCTAGGCTTCTAAACCTATAGACTTAGTACACGTTTCGAAAGAGTCCCGTTGCGCAGGATCGCCTGGGCGCCAGGGCACCCGCGCGTCAGCATAATAAAACGCTGTTATGTTTTGGCGTGTAACGACTGAGCAGAAAGAGATGCGCGATGCGCCTCTTTATTCCGCGCCTCTAATAATATATATATATATATATGAAAAGCAACGTGCAACGTGCAACGTGCGCAACCGCTAACGCTAAGAGCTAAGAGTTATAAGTTACGGCTTTTCGACTGGCTGGCTTTTTGTTGGAAAGAAATATTTACGCCTCGCTATCTCTAATATTATATAAGGCGACGTATAGTCCGTACAAGGCACAAGGCGCTGTGGGCAACGGCTCTCTTTGCTCTTTGCCTCTCTTGCTGTACCGTTGTAATCTGCGTTGACGCACAGTTCCACGTTCCATGGTTGGTGGCGGGCTCGGGCTAGCATATGCTAGTTGCCTGTTGCCTAGGTCATATACGAATACGAGCGATACATCTAACAGGGTACAGGGTATGCTTACGAGCCTAGGGCTAGGGCTAGGGGCTTGGGATGTTCTGTAGCATATAGCATCTATAGCATCGGGGGATGTTATACATGCTATATAGTATACTACACTATAGTACTACACTCTGTCCTAGACGAAAATTTTGGTATTTGAACACATAGTTTTTAGCATATTTGGGCCCGGCCGGGGCGTGGGCTAGCAGCCAGCAGCAGCACTAGTAATCGGGTCAACTCGAACTTGTTCAAATATCAGAAGAAAGGAGAGCTATGCTATGTAGTACTGTAGCATCTGATGGAGGCTATATAGCATTGTAGCATGCTATATAGTATGCTACAGAACAACCAAGGCTAGGGAGGGGGGGGTCAACGTAGGGGTTTTAAGCCCCCCCTGCCACCAATTTGCTACGTAATTCCGCTCGTCGACCCTCATCGCTCTCGGGTCAACCCGTCTGAGAGTGTGCAGCGCCTTCGAAGGAAAAGGTGTAGTAACACCTAGTCACATACACCAACCCCCTGGTACTCCCCTGGTGATGATGATTAAGATTAAAATAGCCTATTTCCTTAAAATCAACTGTGTTTCTGTGAATGCGCGAGCCCGCACAACGCGCGCGCGCGGGCGTGCCTTTTGCAGTTTGGGCAGCTTGGGCCCACTTGCTAGATGATCATAGGCTGTAAAAGCCGCATCCATTGTGAAGCGCGGCGGCGCAGCCTCCGCGCCCGTGGCACCCGGCCCCTGAGCGGGGGACCAGCAGCCTGAACCCGAGCTGAAACCTGGGGCTTCTGGCACACAACAATGGTACGTGCACATGCTCTTGTGTCTTGAACGGGAACGGGCAAGGCCGCCTTGACGGTGCTGGTGGAGATATCGCCGTTTTTGTTCGCCGCAACGTGCGAAGCTGCGCTTGAACGACAGCGCGGAATACAGCGCGACGACTATCTACCTGCATCTATCCTATCCAGGGAACGTCGGCGCTCAACCGGAGCGTGCCGTGCACGGTGGGGGCAGTGCAGCCGCGATCTCGGAGGGCCGCGGCGCCCAGTGAGCTCAGCCCAGCTGGCCTCGGGGCCCGCGGCCTGGCATTGCCGCTCTCAAGGCTGCGAGGTTAGGTGCCGCGCCTAGATAGTTCAGGCAGCCGGAAGGACGACCTTAGGACGACCTAGTGCGGCGCCTGCTTAGCGAGGCGAGTGTGTGGTCTGAAGCTGTTGAGCTAGGTGCTAGGTGGGCTCGAGCATGCTCTCCTTCTCTCTTCGACGTGGTGAGAGAGGGTCCTTCTTGTTTATTAATTAGCCCTCCCCTGGACCTGGCTGGAGTGTATTTTTGGCGGCCATATCCCGTTTTCGAGGCAGTGAGATACGGTGAGATAAAGCGGGATACAGCTGGATACAGCTAGATACGTGCAGATACAGCCGGATACAGTGAGATACAGCGGGATACAGCGGATCTGCTGCAAAATGGCTAGATACAGACAGATCGGGTAACGGGTTGGCAGGGTTAAAGGTTAAAGGCGCTCTGCTGTGCGCCTAAGCGTGAAACGACTTCGAGTTTCCTATAATCAAAACGACGAAACTCGTAGAGTCGAAACTCGCTCATGTACATGAGCAAATCGAATTCAACCATAGCGGTTGATTAGTCGCTGCAGACCACCTTTCACCCTCTACGAGTAACACAACACAGAGCAGCGAAACGCCCCGCAGCGCCGACATTACATGCCCTCCCTCCCCCTATCGTAGTAGGGCTAACACGTTCCGCTCGGATGACACTGGGGTACCCAAATCAGGGGTAGGGGGGGAGGGACAAACGCTTTTTTTTCTCTCACAAAGCAAACACACACACTCGCCGCGCAACGCACACAGCGCAAGCGCTGAGGGTACCGACCCTGTTTAGGGGTCGGCGATACAGAACAGGGAGGAAGCGGAGCTCAAGCTCTGCACGATGCCACTCTTTTTTTTTTTTTTGTATACTCTTCATAACATACAACTCACACCACAAAA